>JACDJA010000951.1_pt1 | contig 27231 bp, 20 predicted proteins | sample 7449241 | NCBI WGS metagenome assembly JACDJA01 (sample SAMN14253289, study PRJNA609438) | sludge metagenome | isolation source: initial anaerobic sludge | collected 2018-12-20 | reverse complement strand
TGGAACTCCCTTCTGAATATTCATTTGTGTTTGAGTTTCTCAAACATGGTCGTTTCCTAATAAAAGATTATCTTTGGCTGTTGTTAAAAAGTGGCGGGTTTCACTTTTTACATTCTCAATAAAATATGTTTTTATGGGTAAAATAATTGCGTTAGCCAACCAAAAAGGAGGCGTGGGTAAAACCACCACAGCCATTAACCTTGCGGCAAGTCTTGCGGTACTCGAATATAAAGTGCTGGTGGTGGATGCCGATCCACAGGCCAATGCTACTTCAGGGTTGGGTTTTGATCTGCACGAAGTGGAAACGAGTATCTACGAGTGCATTGTGGATAAGGAAGACCCCAAAACGGCCATCCTCTCTTCCGATGTGGAAAATTTGTTTCTGTTGCCTTCGCACATCGACCTGGTAGGCGCTGAAATAGAGATGCTCAATATGCCCAACCGCGAAAAGGTATTGAAAGAGGTCATCGCCGTGGTAAAGGACGATTATGACTTCATCCTGGTGGACTGCTCACCTTCGCTTGGGCTGATAACGGTGAACGCCCTCACGGCATCCGACTCCGTGATTATTCCCGTTCAATGTGAGTATTTTGCCCTGGAAGGGCTGGGTAAGTTGCTTAATACCATCAAGATCATCCAAAACAGGCTCAATCCGGAGCTTGAGATAGAGGGCTTTTTGCTCACCATGTACGATTCGCGGCTCAGGTTGTCGAACCAGGTGGTAGAGGAGGTGCAAAAGCATTTTCAGGATATGGTGTTTGAAACCCTTATTATGCGAAATGTGAAGCTGAGCGAAGCCCCCAGTTATGGTAAAGCGGTGGTGATGTACGATGCCACCTCAACCGGGGCCGTGAATTACCTGAATCTGGCCCACGAATTGGTGCAAAAAAACCAGGCTCTTCTGGAAAAGATGAAAAAAAATAGTTAAGACACATAAAATGGCTAGAAAACAAGCACTGGGGCGTGGCTTAGGTGCACTCATCGACAGCTCCGAGGAGATGTCACCACGCAAACCGGCGGCCTCCATCAATGAGATTCCACTTGATAAAATTGATGCAAACCCCTGGCAACCACGCTCAGGTTTTGACGAGGAAAAATTGAACGAACTGGCAGCTTCCATTCGGGAGATAGGCATTGTACAACCGCTCACCTTGCGTAAAGTGATGGGAGGCAGGTTTCAGCTGATTGCCGGGGAGCGCAGGTTCAGAGCCGCCAAATTGGCGGGACTTGAATCATTGCCGGCCTATATTCGTGATGCCGAAGACGATGCCATGCTCGAAATGGCTCTGGTAGAGAACATTCAGCGCGAAGACCTCGACCCCATCGAAGTGGCCATCAGTTACCAGCGCCTGATCGAGGAGTGTAATCTTACCCAGGAGAGCCTCTCCGACCGTATCGGGAAAAAACGGTCAACCATTGCTAATTTCCTTCGTCTGTTAAAGCTCCCAGCCGAAATTCAGCTGGGGTTGCGCGAGAGCCAAATCACCATGGGCCATGCGCGGGCGCTCATCACCCTTAAGGAACCCCGGGCTCAGTTAAAGATGTTTGAAAGGATTATCAAGAACGATTACACGGTGCGCAAAGTCGAGGGTCTGGTGCGCGAAAAGAGTCAGGAGGGTGACAAGGCTAAGCCGGGAGCAGCCGAAAAAGATCCCTCCGCCGAGTACGAGCAATTGAAGCAGCAGATATCGAACTTTTTTAAAACCAACATTCAGTTTACACGGGGCGCCCGTGGCAAAGGCAAAATTGTAATTCCATTCAGATCGGACGAAGAGCTCGAGAAAATCATTAATATACTTGACAAAGCCAACTCATAGATGTAAATTGATTGTCTGAGATGAAGAGCAGTTCGTGGAAGTGGAGACCTTGTTATCTGAGCATTGTTTTTTTGGCTCTGCTCCTACCTATTCTCCCGGGAGAGACCCGGGCACAACAGGTTCTGGTCGATACCGGGAGGGTTATTGCCGCGGATACCACCGAGACCCTTAGGCCCAAAATTGTTGAGCGGAAAGAGCGGGTGCATTCGCCTCATAAAGCCACTTTTTACTCGGCCATTTTACCTGGGTTGGGGCAGGTTTACAATAAAAAGTACTGGAAAGTGCCCCTGCTCTATGCAGGAATTGGGGCCGTGGGCTATGCCATCCACTTTAATTCCACCAACTACAATCTCTATAAGAGTGCTTATCGCGATTTTTTAATCAGAGACCCGGGGAACAAATCCTACATTGAGGTCATTCCGGTGACACTCACCGTTGAAGATGTTGAGGGACAATACCGGCAGTGGTTTCAGGATGCCCTTAACAACAAAAAGAAGTATTACAAGCGATACCGCGATTTAAGTTATATAGGCATGGTGGCCATCTATTTGCTTAATCTGGTGGATGCGACAGTTGATGCGCATTTTTACGATTTCGACGTGAGTGACGACCTCTCGCTGCACATCCGCCCGGTAATGATGGAACCCGATCCGGTGTTGGGAAATAAAGTGGGGTTGCAGTTGTCGTTACGATTTTAGGGTTTAATCTTGAATGTGATGCAACATTCCTTTAGATAAAGCGTATGGGTTTCAGGATGTCATTGAATTAAAAAATGGTTTGATTATGAAGATATTTATGGGCGTTTTAATAACCGGTATTTTGTTGCTATTTGGCTCAGGGGCCGCCGGACAAGCCTCTGATGCAGAGGCGTTGAACATGGAGGTAGAGCGGGAAGCCGATTATTTTGCCCGCTCCCTGGACAGTCTGGTAAATGTGTGGTATGTAAATGCCAGTGCTACCAACCTGGTGGTCGACTCCATTCCTATGGACTCACTGTTGATGTTATCCGATCTTCCGGACTCAGTCTATATCCAAAGACTGGAAGCGATGGTTTCGCCCTTTGAATTTTCATATAATGATAAAGTGAAAGCCTACATCCGGCTCTACACGCAACGACGTCGCGAACAGGTGGAGGTGATGCTGGGGCTGGCCGAGTACTATTTTCCCATTTTTGAGACTGAGCTCGATGCACGGGGGCTTCCGCTGGAGCTTAAATATCTGCCGGTTATCGAATCGGCACTCAATCCCAGGGCGCTCTCGCGGGCAGGTGCTTCGGGCCTTTGGCAGTTTATGTATTATACCGGCAAACGCTACGGTTTGCAGGTCGATTCCTATACCGACGAACGGCGCGATCCGGTTAAATCCACACGCGCAGCCGTGAGCCATCTTTCCGACTTGTACGATATCTATGGCGACTGGAAGCTGGTGATTGCCGCCTACAACTGTGGTGCCGGCAATGTGAACCGGGCCATCCGCCGAAGTGGTGGAAAACGCGACTTTTGGGAGATTTATTACCGGCTGCCCAGAGAAACACGCGGTTATGTGCCGGCTTTTATTGCCGCAGCTTATACCATGACCTATAATCTGGAGCACAGCCTGATTCCCCGACCGGTAGAGTTGCCCATGGCCACCGATACAGTGATGGTGAGCCAGCCGCTGCACTTTAGCCAGGTGGCCGATGTACTTAACGTCCCCATTGAGGTGATCAGGGACATGAACCCCCAGTATCGTCTCGACATTATTCCTGCCAAAACAAAAAGCTACCCGCTGCGTCTGGCTTTCGACCAGTCCACTCTCTTTGCCTCTTTTGAGGACTCGGTATTTGGTTTTCAGAGAGAAAAATATTTTCCCGATAACCAGTTGGTGGTCAAACCGCAATTAACGCAATATCCCACAGCAGTACCCGCAGGTAAGGATAAAGTGTACTATACCGTGAAGTCGGGCGACGCCATCGGCTTAATCGCAGAGTGGTTTGATGTGTACACTTCCGATTTGCGCTACTGGAATAACATTCGTCACAACCTCATTAAGGTGGGGCAGAAGCTGGTGATTTATGTACCCAAGGGAAAGGCCGATCATTATGAGCGCATTGCCCGGGCAAAAAGCGGGCGGTCGTCCGTCGCCTCACCTGCTGACATGGTGGCAGCCTCGGGTGGCAACGACGCCGATTTTATCTATCATACCGTGGGCAACGGCGACAGCGTATGGTCCATTGCCCGCGAATACCCCGACGTGACCGACCGTGATATTCTCCGGCTCAACAACATCAGCGACAGTCGAAAAATCAAGCCGGGACAGAGGTTGAAGATTAAACCCAAATCGTGAAATAGCATTCAAATTGGCAGACTTTTTGCTTGCACAGATGTAAAAATGTCGCTCCGCGACAACACTCTATGGGCGTTAAAGAAATCTGTGGGCAAAGGGTTGACGCATAGCCACCAGGCCCGTAAGGCTTAAATATAATTTGAGATGTTGTTTTTTTAATTAGAAAGACCATGTTTACATCCCCTCTTTTTATCATATTCATTTTCTTTATGCTGTTGAGCTGGATTGTGAGTTCGCAGTTAAAGAGTCGGTTTCAAAAATATTCAAAAGTACCCATCGGCGGGGGTTTGTCGGGTCGCGAGATCGCTGAGAAGATGCTGCGCGACAATGGCATCAACGATGTTCGGGTGATATCGGTAAAGGGCCAGTTGTCCGATCATTACAATCCTGCCAACAAGACGGTAAACCTGAGCGAAGGCGTTTATGATGGCCGCAGTGTGGCTTCGGCTGCCGTGGCTGCCCATGAATGCGGGCACGCCGTACAACACGCCCGTGCCTACGCACCGTTAAAATTACGCTCGGCAATGGTGCCCATTCAAAATGTAAGCTCAAAAATATTGAATGCCATCTTTATCATGATGTTTTTCGGAGCCTTTCTGTTGCCCAGTTTCCTCTCCTTCGATGTGGCGTTGCAAATCATCATTGCATGTTACGCGGTGTTTACATTGTTTGCTGTCATTACCCTGCCGGTAGAGATAAATGCCAGCCAGCGTGCTTTGGCGTGGCTCAGTTCCACAGGTATCACCAGCGGGCAAACGCACGGTAAAGCCAAGGATGCGCTTAAATGGGCCGCCTATACTTACGTGGTGGCTGCGCTTTCAGCTCTGGCCACGCTGGCCTATTACCTGATGATATTTTTGGGCCGGAGAGACTAAGACTTTTCTGTCGTAGCGGGGGTCTCCTTCAGGGACCCTGCGGCCGTAATTAATTGGCAGTTTGAGATGTGCAATTGGCGATGTGCGATTTATAAAATATGATATCGCAAATTGCAAATCTGCTATTGCAAATCTTTTTTCCCGCGTACTACTCTCTCAATGATTTCGGGCCCACCCTCTCATTAATTGGCCCTGTGAAAAGCATTATAGTCCTTCACCATGGTTTGGAGGAATTCGCGGTCGGCCAGGGAGGATTGGGCGTTGGTTTTGTCGGTGATCACCTTTCGCGTTTTTTGAAGCAGGCGGGCATGAGAAGCCGCTTGCCCATTGGAGTGGGTAGTGGACAGGAGCACCTCTTTGATGGTTTGCACATCGGTGTCGGTCAGCAGTGATGCCTGGGGAAATGTGGGCTGGTAGTCCTCTTCCAGATCGACCCACAGTGTATTGTCAAACTGATTTTTACGCACCAGCTTCAGCACCGTGGTGCCGGCTGCCAGGTCGCCGAGCCGTTGGCCTTTCCCGTTGATGATTATGACAAGCGTGGCCAATGCGCCCGAGAAGAGCGTGATATCGGGCAGCCGGAAAATCCATCGTATAAAGCAGGCTCCGGGTGAGAGATGGGAACCATCGGCCTTGAATACCCGTATGTTCATAATCATTTTTCCAAAGCTCTGGCCGTTGAGGAACAGCTCGCACAGCAAGTGGTAGAAGGATACGGGTATTAGCAATGGCGCCATCCAAACCGATGGTTCCAGCTCCAGCCAAACAAATAAGAGAAGCCCCCAGAAAGTGAGGTAGATGCCCAGGAAAGCGACATCGATTAAAAAGGCTACCATCCTGTCGGCCACACTGGCGATGGGGAATTCCAAAGATACATTTTGGGTGGTAGTGACATTGTAGGTTTCCATCGGTCCATTCAGATTGGCAATATTCATTACAAATTTAACAATTTTGGAGTAAGAATGAAAATAGCGGATTTTTTTATTTAATTTGGCAGATGTTTTACACAGCCTGTTTTATCCGTTGAAATGGTTATTTTGACGTTTCTTTTTTTGGATGAGAGAAATTACTTTTATTGAACGCAACCGCCTGCGCTGGCAGGAATTTGAGCAGAAAGTGGGTACCCCCAAGGTAATGGAGCCCGATGAGTTGGCCGATCACTACATCCAGATTACCGATGATTTGTCTTATGCCCGTACTTTCTACCCCCGCTCGTCGGTGGTGCAATACCTCAACACGCTTGGCAGCAAAGCATATCAACTTATCTATCAAAACAAGCGTGAAAAATCGAACCGGCTCTCCCGTTTTTGGACGCACGAACTGCCATTGACCCTGTATCGCTCCCGCGGTGCTTTCCTGACCTCCTTCATTATTTTTATGGTCTCTATGCTCATAGGCGCTGTATCGGCATTGGAGAACGACAGCTTTATCCGACTGATTTTGGGCGACCAATATGTAAACATGACCCTCGATAACATCGAGAAGGGTGATCCGCTGGCTGTTTATGGTCAGATGGGACCGGTGTTGATGTTTTTTGTGATCATGGGCAATAACCTGATGGTTTCGTTTGTGGTATTTCTCTTTGGACTGTTTACTCCTTTGGGCACCGCTTTTCACCTGTTTCGCAATGGGGTAATGGTGGGCGCTTTTCAGGCTTTCTTTTACAAGCAGTCGCTGATGTCGGTATTTACACTTACCGTTTTTCTGCATGGTACGCTGGAACTTTCGGCCATTGTGCTGGCGGGGGGAGCCGGCATTGTTTTGGGCAAAAGCATCCTCTTTGCCGGCACCTGGCCACGAAAAGTGGCCTTTGTAAAGGGAGTTCGAAAAGGCACAAAAATTATGTTGGGGCTGGTTCCCTTTTTCATACTGGCCGCTTTTATCGAGAGTTTTATCACCCGGTATTACAATCAGATACCTGCTGCAGCAGCTGTTCTCATCATTGTTTTTTCGCTGGTTTTAATAATCGGCTATTTTGTTGTTTATCCGGTTTATATGCATCGGAAATTACAGTAAAGACATCAGGTATTGCAGCTAAAGGAACCATATTAATGTGAAATTTAAGAGTTAAACGAATGAACAAATATAAACCGGCAGGGGCAAAAAATAAGGTAATAAGGTCGGTTGCTTATTGCGCCCAATAGTGAAGCCTCTGCCACCAACCTTATTACCTTATTTTACGTCGGCTCCCCGTAGCGTTTGCGAAGGTGTGCTGCAAACGCGCCTAAAAAGTTCAACGGATTAACCAAACATCAAACCTTAATTCGTATTATTAATTCCTAAATTTTAAAACTATGACTCAACACGATGTTATCTTAGAAAAGAAACGTGACTTTTCGGAGGTTTTTAACGCCTCATTCAGTTTTCTGGCACAGGAGTTTAAAGGACTGCTCAAGGTAATTGCCCTTTACGCCGGCCTCCCCATTATTGCAGTGGTTATTTACAGCGCTTTTTATACACAAAATGTTATGCAATCCATTGTGAGTATGGTGGAAGGCATGAATCAGGCTGCACCCCCCAACTTTGCCATGATGTTCGTCACAATGCTGCTTACGGCTTTGCTTTATTCCTTTCTTTCGGGCTTAACCTCGGCCTACCTGGCTGTTTATCTCAGGAAGGGACGGGGTGGTTTCCGCATTGAAGAAGTCTGGTCTCTTTTTATCCGGAAATTGGGGGCTATCATAGGATATTCGTTTGTGGGGGGTATTCTCATGTTCTTTGGCTTCATCTTTTTCTTGATACCCGGTATTTTTCTCTCCGTTCCTCTCTCCTTAATTGTGATGGTTACGGTGGTGGAAGATAAAGGGTTGGGTGGCACCTTGTCGCGTTGTTTTCATCTGGTGAAAAGCAATTGGTGGGTCACTTTTGGTATTTTGATAGTGGCTTACCTCATTATCAGCACGCTGGGCTTTCTGTTCTCTATGCCGGCCGTAATCATTGGTGCTGTAAAAGGATTTCTTACCGCCTCGGGCAAAGAGGTGGGCGATATGAACTCAACCGGTATTGTTTTAGCTACTGTTGTTGGTCAACTGGGACAGTATTTAATTTATCCCATATTTTTTGTGGTAACAGGCATTCAATATTTCAATCTTAAAGAGCAAAAAGATATGGACGCTCTGCATGAAAAGGTCTCAGCCATTAGTGAACAGGAGTAATGTGGTACAAAGGGTTTCTGGTTTCTCTTTTTTTGTTTTTATTTTTCTCTTCGGTGAAGGGGGAGGACAGGTTTATTGTGTCTGTTGATGAGGTGGTTAAACCCTGGGATGAGGGGATGGTAGATTATCGTCAGCCTCCGTACGAAAAAATAGAGGAGTGGAAAAGCAAACCCGCTTACAGGTACGACAGGGATGCTCCAAAGGCCGGGTTCTGGGCAATTTTGTGGGGTTATATCTTATCATGGTTCATGTCGATGACTCAATCGGGAAACTGGTTCGTGGCAGTAGTTATCCTTGTAGGGGTTGGATTGGTTTTGTTTCTGCTGTTTCGGGTTTTAAATGTGCCTCTCTCCGGCCTCTTTTTTTTATCGCGCGATCGCGCAACCGACAACCTGCAGTTTTCGGATGCAGAGAATGGACTTTCTGCCCCTAAACTGGAAGAGATGCTGGTAATGTATCGCAACAACAAGGCTTACCGTGAAGCCGTGCGGGTGCTTTTCCTGCTTTACCTGCAGCAATTGCAGACACGCGGAATGATACGGCTGAGGTACTTTAAAACCAACGACGAATATCTGCGCGAAATTGAAAATTCAGCCGAACGTTCACTCTTTAAGGAACGAATGTGGCTGTTCAATCAGGTATGGTACGGACAAGCACTCGTATCGCAGGAGCTATTTACAAAGGTAGAACAGGCATTTGGCTATGTTAAGGGAGGGGAGGAACGGAGATGAAGGAGGAGTCTGCATCTTCAAATGTGTTGACCTGGATAGTAGCAGCAGCTCTTATGTTGCTCATAATAGCTGCCGTGGTGGCTCCGCGTCCCATAGACTGGAGCTACAGCTTTTCGAAAAACGACGACATTCCCTTTGGCAATTCCCTGGTTTTCGAATCGTTGCCCGCGCTCTTCCCGGAGAAGAATGCGGTCACCTCCTGGTTGTCAATTGCTGATTTTTTGGAAGATAAGATGCCATCGGGCACCAATTTTATTTTTATTGATCAAAGGTTTGACCTCTCCCCCGAAGTGGTCAGGCGTCTTTTGGAGGTTGCTGCCGCCGGCAATCATCTTTTTTTCGCTGCCGAGCAGATTACCGGACTATTGGCCGATACCTTTCATCTGGCCATTCATTCTCCTGTCAGGGGAATGGCCGGCATTGCCGATACCGACTCGGTAGGCTTTAACTTCGCCAATCGCCGCCTGAAGACCGTTACCGGCTACTGGTTTGCCAGGTGGATGACGCACAACTATTTCCTGGATTACGATTCGGCAAAAACGACGGTTCTGGGACACGACAACAAGGGAAAAACCAATTTTATCAGAGTAAAACAGGGAAATGGCGCATTTTATTTTCACAGCAATCCCATAGCATTTACCAACTACCATCTTCTGTCGCGCAACCACAGTGAGTATATTTTTAAGGCGTTATCGTATCTGCCCAATGCCCCGGTTGTGTGGGACGAGTATTATAAACCGGGCCGAAAAGAGGCTCTGGGCATATTTAATTTCGTGCTGGAAAACCGTTCGTTGAAGCTGGCCTGGTACATCGTTATTTTTAGCGTATTGCTCTTTTTTATTTTTGGGGTAAGAAGGCAGCAAAGGGTGGTGCCCGTTGTTGAAAAGCCGGTGAATACCACCCTCAGCTTTGCCGATAGTGTGGCCCGGTTATACTTCAACCGGCAGGATCATCTGGATATTGCACGCAAACGGTTCACTTATTTTCTGGAGTTTTTAAGGACACGCTACTATATTAAAACCTCGGTCGACGACGAAAAAATTATCGCAGAAACCGCTCTCAAATCCGGCATTCGCGTGCGAACGGTGGCAGCGCTGTTCAAGGTAGCGGGAAATATTGAACGGGTGAAATACATATCTGCCGAAGACCTGGAGCAATTCAACAGGCAGCTTGAATTTTTTTATAATAATTGTGAATAATGGACAGCAACAATTCTAAAAAAAAGGATCCACAACCTCTCTTCGAGAGCCGGTTAAACGTGGAGGAACTGAATCATGCAGCCTACCGGTTGCGCAACGAGATAAGCAAAGTAATTGTAGGTCAGGAGCATGTACTCGACCTGTTGCTTACTGCTCTGTTGGCCAATGGTCATGTGCTGATAGAGGGGGTGCCCGGCATTGCCAAAACCATGATTGCCAAACTCATAGCACGTGCCATCCACACGGGTTTTTCGCGCATCCAGTTTACCCCCGACCTGATGCCATCGGATGTGCTGGGCACCATGGTGTTTCACACCGCCCGGTCGGAATTTGAGTTTAATCCCGGCCCCATCTTCTCGAATCTCATATTGATTGATGAGGTGAATCGGGCGCCCGCCAAAACCCAGGCGGCGCTGTTTGAAGTGATGGAAGAGCGCCAGGTAACACTCGATGGGGTGACCCACAAAATGGAGCGTCCCTTTATTGTGCTGGCCACGCAGAATCCCATCGAACACGAGGGTACTTACCGGTTGCCCGAGGCACAGTTAGACCGCTTTCTGTTTAAAATTAAGATCGATTATCCTTCGCTTGAACAGGAAGTGGTTATTTTGGAAAATGCCCAGCAGCGGGGTGCGCTTGCGGAGCAGGAACAGGTGATGCCCGTGATTTCGGCCGCGGAGATCATCGGCTTCCAGGAGCTGATAAACCAGGTAACCGTGGACCACCAGATATTGACCTATATCGCCCATATTGTCAACAAAACCCGAAATCACACCTCCCTTTACCTGGGCGCCAGTCCACGGGCATCGCTGGCGGTGCTAAAATCGGCCAAAGCCTTTGCTGCTCTTGAGGGGCGTGACTATGTGACGCCCGAGGATGTAAAGGGGATGGTGGTGCCCGTGTTGAACCACCGCATCATTCTTACCCCCGAAAAGGAGATGGAAGGTATCCAGCCCGAGGTGATTATCCGGCAAATCGTGGATTCGGTAGAAGTTCCCAGATAAGATTGTAAAACTGTTGTTCCATGCTTCACTTTTTAAAAGCACTCTATCCGCATGCACGGCTCTATAAGGCTCTTAGTCTGGCGGCACTGCTTTTTGTGCTGGGCTACTTCTGGTATTTGCTGTTTGTGCTGGCATTGGTGGCAGCAACCGCATTGTTTGGTGTAATGGTGATCGATTTAACGCTGCTTTTTGCAGGTCGCAAAGGAACCAGATTGTTAGAGGCCTCCAGGAGTATGCCTCAAAGGTTCTCCAATGGCGACGACAATGAAGTGACCGTAGAGGTGGCCAACCACTATCGGATAAGCGTGCATATTAATGTGGTTGATGAATTGCCTGTGCAGTTTCAAATCAGGGATTTCAGCCACCACGTGCATTTGCAACCAGGCAAGCTGTACCGGTTTAGATATACACTTAAGCCTACGGAACGGGGAGAGTATTATTTTGGATTTCTCAATATTTATGCGCGCAGCAGTCTGGGGCTCTTCAGCCGACGGTTTCGCTTCGATGAAGCCACAATGGTGAAGGTGTATCCCTCTTTTGTTCAGATGCGTCAATTCGAGATCATGGCCATATCCGACAGGCTGAGCGAGATGGGCATCAAAAAGATTCGCAGCTACGGCCATCAGATGGAGTTCGACCAGATACGCGAATACATACAGGGTGACGATATACGGTCGATCAACTGGAAGGCTACCGCACGCAAGGGGCAGCTCATGATCAACCAGTACCAGGACGAGAAGTCGCAGCAGGTTTTCTCCATAGTGGATATGGGACGTACCATGAAAATGCCTTTTAACGGCCTCACATTGCTCGATTATGCCATCAACACATCCCTGGTGCTCTCCAACATCGCCATCTTAAAACACGATAAAGCAGGCCTCATTGCTTTTAACGAAAAGATACGCTGCCTGCTGCCGCCACGTCAGGAGCCCCATCATCTGCAAACCATCATGGAGATGCTTTATAACCAGCGCACCAGCTTTTTGGAACACAACCTGGAAGCCCTCTATGCCACGGTAAAGCATAAAATTCCTCACCGCAGCCTGTTGGTGTTGTTTACCAATTTCGAAAGTCTTAAATCGGCTCAACGGGAAATACCCATGCTCAGACGGCTGGCCTCAAGCCATCTGTTGATGGTGGTGTTTTTTGAGAATGCCGAAATGAGCGGGCTAATGCGTAGGGAGGCACGCGATCTTGAAGATATTTACCGGCAAACCATTGCCGAAAAATTCGTGTTCGATAAAAAACGCATTGTAAAAGAGCTGGAACGCAACGGCATTCATGCCATACTCACCAGTCCCGGCAAGCTTACCGTAGCCACTATGAACCGGTATCTGGAGTTTAAGGCAAGGGGGCTGATTTAATAATCCACTTACAGGCATTTTCAAAACGTAAATCCAAAATTAAAGAACCCCCTGATGCGGTTGTCCGAGGTGTTGCTGCCGGCGCCTATCTGAAGGGGACCCAGAAAGCTGTTGTAGGACAATATCAGTCCATATCCGTACACCTGTTCTTCGCGGTCGAATGTAATGGGTACCAGGTCCTCATCAATATTAACCTTGGAAAACAGCGTATTAAAAAGTCCGCTTACGTGCACATTATTAATGAGCTGATATCTCAGGTTAATCTCCCCCAGGAGGTAATCTTCGGCCAGTTTCTCGCGGAACGAATAGCCGATAAAGGACACTTCGTGGCTCCGGTTGTTAAAGGGAAGGCCCCCAATGTAGGTGTGTCCCAGGAAAGGTGGGGGACGGCTAATAAGGCTGCCCGCCAATCTGACTCCTGAAGTGAGGCGCGAATTGAGCCTGAAATACTTGCGAAAATCGGCAGAAACAGAAAAATATTGTTTGTAGGGACTTTCCACCAATGGCTCAACCCGCAACCGGCCCTCGCTGCTTCCTTTGTACAAGGTGGAGACATCCAGGCTCAGCATGTAACTCAGGCCCAGATATGAACCACGTTGTGGAAAGTAGCGACTGTCTAATGAGTTGTAACTCAGGTCGAAATTTCCGGAGAGAAAGGTGTTACCAAAGTGATCCACTCCCGAATAAAAAATTTCCGAGAAGCCACTCTTGTTTTGCAGCGTCGAACTGTTGTAATTCATGTATGCATCCATCTGCCACTGCTTTCCAAGCAGCGACATAAAGCCTGCTCTTACGCTCGTATAGTATTGTTTGAAGGTGCCGTACCTGGAACCATCGGGCAGATATACAGGAGAATTATTATTCTCGAAGGTGAAGCCTACTCTCCCGGCGGTGACCTGTTTCTCCCCAAAAAAGTTGATAAGGGATACCGTTGCTTCAGGTGTTTCAGAGATATCGGCTGTGATGGAAGCACGGGTTCCTTTGGAGAGGACATTGCGCAGTGTAAGATTGGCCATCAACCCTGCCTTATAAACGTTGTCGTAATGCAGAGAGAATTTTGCTTTTACCCGGGGACTCTCCTCCACGACCATATCCAGCAGGTACCCTTCGGGTTGAGCTGAAAAGTGATAGGTGACATTTTCGAAATAGCGGGTGCCCATTAACCGCCTCAGACCTTCATCGAGTTCTCGAGGGGTGATGGTGTCGGGCGGCTGGACGCCCAGGTTGGCTAAAAAGAAGCGTTTGCTAATGTTTTCCAGCCCCTTCACATTCACTTCCGAAATTATCACCTCTTTTGGGCGCGATGGCGTAGGATAGTGAGTATAAACCGGCACAATGCCAAAGGAGTCCATGAGGGCCCTGAGCTCATCCACCTTTGCCCGGGCAGCTTCTTCGCCCCGCTCAATTATTTTTTGAGCGTCCAAAAAGCTTCTGGAAGTGAATGGAGTAAGATCGGGTGAAATCAAAAGATCGGTGTTCTTCACAGCGTCCTTCATCAACAGATTGCTGCCTACGCTTGCGGCGGCGCCCAAAATACTGGTAAGCGAGTTCAGATTTTCCATCCTGGATTCATCTTTAAAACCCACGTTTACGCCGATTATGATGTCAGCACCCATCTCCTGGCATAAGTTCACAGGGTAGTTGTTGAGCACACCCCCGTCCACCAGAAGCATAGAGTCGAGCAATACAGGTGCAAAAATAGTGGGAATGGACATGCTGGCACGCAGTGCGGTGGTGAAATCTCCTTCGGAGAATACATGTTGCGTGCCTGTGATGAGGTCTGCCCCCACTGCCCGGAAGGGAATGGGGTAGTTGTCGAAGGAATCAATGTCGGCCACATGCCATGACAACTGCGAGAGCAACTGGCTTATTTGCTGACCTTTTACAAGCCCGGTGGGGATAGTGAGGCCATCACGGGTGACGGTAAACTCGGCCATGAAACGGTTGTAATCATTTTTTTCCTCGGGCGAAACGTCCGACAAGGCAATTCCATCGCTGAGCAGATGCGACCAGTTGACGCTGTTTACCAGTGAGTCGAGCTCATAGGGGCTGTATCCAATGGCATACAACCCGCCAATGATGCTGCCCATGCTGGTTCCGGCGATGTAGTCGGGACGAATGCCCTGCTCCTCCAGCACTTTAAGAACACCGATGTGAGCCATGCCTTTGGCGCCACCCCCACTTAGCACAAGCCCTATCTTTGGCCTTTCCTGCTGAGCAGTAAGGGTAACGGCCAGAAAAAGAAATAGTGTCAATAGGGCTGTGCGGAGGCAATTCATGCTTAAATTGAGTTTGTACAAAGATAAGAGAATCGAGCCAACAAAAAGAAAAGATTTGAGATATCAGATTTTAATCCGCCTCATCTGAGCAGCCGGTAATCAACTCGTAAAAGCTTATATGCCCGCAGGTCTTTAGGTAACTCGTAAGAACCGAATGCAGAGCCTCCCTGGAGACAGAAAAAAAATACATGACTGATAAACAATGAGTTGAAGAACTGAAAAAGAATCAAAGCGCGTCCTTCAGTATATGAACATAAGCTTCGGGGGATAGGAGTTCTGCATCGGCGGTGATTTTGGCCTGCTGGTACCAGGGTTCTCTCTCTTTAAGCTTTTGGGTGATGAATTGCAGCAGCTCATCGGGGGTTTTGTCCGCGATGAGCGGTCGATGTGCCTGGCCGGGCAGCAGCCGCCTCACCAGCGCTGCTGGTGACAACTGGAGATAGAGGGTGGTACCTGCCCGGTTCATCAGTTCCATATTGTTGAAAAAACAGGGGGTTCCTCCGCCGGTGGCAACCACCACTTTCTGCATTTTTACTACTTCAGCAAGAGCCCGCCGTTCCATTTCACGAAAACCGTTCTCCCCGTGTGCTGCAAATAGCCGGGTAATGGAAGCATTCTCACGGGTTTCAATAAAATCGTCCAGGTCGATGAACGTCCACCCTAATTCACGAGCCAGATGCCGACCCAGAGTGGACTTGCCACTGCCCATGAAACCTATCAGGAAAAGGGGGTACTGTTGGTATAACATTGGGCTGGCTTTTTAAAAGATCGACATCTGACCGTTATCGTTTCTACCTTTTTTATTTTCCGGTTCAGGTTCGTCTTCATCCTCTTCGGCAGAGGGGGGTTCAACTTTTGGTGCCGGTTTAACGATGGGTTCCAACTCCATGATTTTATGCACCTGGTAGGTGGTGAGCCTCTTCCCCCGGGCCTTATAACCTTTAATGTTGATGAAATCAGCCACCTCAACAATTATCTTTTCTCTCAATTTGTCTTCACCGCCAAACATTACCTCCAGCCGGGGATATTCAACCCGCGTGAGGCGCACCAAATGCGAATCGGGATGTTCGCCAATAAAACGCTGCGGTTTAAATGAGGGTTCGGTTTGGAATCTCTTTATGTAATAGTACTCCTGTTCGGCATCGAAGTAAACGGCCGACCAAACCACCTCGGGGTCGTATTTTTCGATATATAAAATGTTGTCCTCGTAGTGGTTGGAGAGATCGAAATTGGTGTGATAAAAAACGCCCTCCGTGGTGATGACCTGTATCAGGTCGTCGTTTTGAAACTCACCCAGATAGCGTCCTCGCCGGTCGGCATTGAGGCGCAATATTTCGGGCTCAAACCAAATCATGCGGCCTCCCAGTGTAGATTCGCCCTTTTTGCGAAGGGTGATTTTGTGGATGTCGTACTTAGTGAGGATGTTGCCCTTTGCGCTTCGCCCTTTAATGGTCTGTTCGGCCATGTCGAACTCAAATATTTGGTTGCGCAGGCGTGCCCGGGGCTTAAGGGTGATGCGCAGCGTTTCGGCTTCCCCGTTGGGGTTGGCGCTGAAGTAGAGCAGTTGTGAACCCTCTTTTCCACGGGTGAGGTGGTATTCCTTATCGCGGGTGATACTGGTTACGGCAAAACGCTTCACATAGGTGTTCCCTCTTTTGCCATCGGAGTACACCGCATTGTAGATGGTGCGGGAGTCGTTTCGTTTAAAAACGGCCAGATGGATGATGTTTTTGCCCACAAAAGCTTTTTCCTGCACTCTGGTTACCAGGTACCGGCCATCTTTGTAAAAGATGATGATGTCGTCGATGTCGGAGCAGTTGCATACAAACTCATCTTTTTTAAGTCCCGTACCTACAAATCCATCGGTGCGGTTTATGTAGAGCTTTTCATTCTTCACCACCACCTTGGTGGCTTCGATGTTTTCAAAGCTCCTGATCTCAGTCATCCTGGGGTGAAGGTGCCCGTACTTCTTTTTCAGCGACTTAAAGTAGTTGATGGCGTAAGGGATGATGTTGTTCAAATTGAATTCGACCTGCTCCAGCTCCTCTTCCACAGCAGCAATATACTCATCTGCTTTGTTGGCATCGAACCTGGAGATGCGTTTGATCTTAATTTCGGTAAGCTTGATGATGTCTTCGCGGGTGACGGTTCTGATCAACTGTTTTTTAAAGGGTTCAAGGCCGTGGTCGATGGTTTTGATAATGGCTTCGTAGGTCTCACACTCTTCGATGCGCTGGTATATCTTATTTTCGATAAAAATCTTCTCCAGAGAGGCCATGTGCCACGACTCTTCCAGCTCCTCTTTGCGTATTTCAAGTTCACGGGTGAGCAGGTGCACCGTGTAATCGGTGTCGGCCTTAAGAATTTCGGTAACGGGCAGAAAGGCCGGTTTGTTGTCGCGAATTACGCAGGAATTGGGGGAGATGGAGAGTTCGCAATCGGTAAAAGCGTACAATGCATCGATGGTTTTGTCGGGCGAACTGCCGGCAGGAAGATGCACCAGTATCTCTACTTTACCGGCGGTATTGTCGTCAATTTTTTTAATTTTTATTTTGTTCTTTTCATTGGCCTTTAATATGGATTCGATAAGAGTGGTGGTATTTTTCCCAAAGGGTATGTCGGAAATCACCAATGTGCGGGCGTCGAGTTTGCTTATTTTGGCGCGCACTTTTACGGCACCTCCACGCAGGCCGTCGTTGTAACGCGACACATCCATCATTCCGCCGGTGGGGAAGTCGGGGAACAGTTCAAAGGGTTGATTTTTAAGATGTAAAATAGATGCGTCGATGAGTTCGGCGGTGTTGTGGGGTAATATTTTGGAGGCCAGGCCCACTGCAATACCTTCCACGCCTTGTGCCAGCAGCAATGGGAATTTAACCGGCAATACCACCGGTTCCTGGTTGCGGCCATCGTAGGTGGGTTTCCACTCGGTGGTTTTGGGGTTGAACACCACTTCGAGGGCAAATTTTGTGAGGCGGGCTTCGATGTAACGGGGAGCAGCAGCACCATCGCCGGTAAATATGTTGCCCCAGTTCCCCTGAGTATCTATCAGCAGCTCTTTTTGGCCCAGCTGTACCATGGCATCGCCAATGGAGGCGTCGCCGTGCGGGTGGTACTGCATGGTGTAGCCTATCACGTTGGCCACCTTGTTGTAACGTCCGTCTTCCATACGGCGCATGGCGTGCAATATGCGGCGCTGCACGGGCTTCAGTCCGTCGTGAATGTGGGGAACGGCCCGCTCCAGAATTACGTAGGAGGCATAATCGAGAAACCAGGAGCGGTACATGCCCTGCAGGGGACTCACCTTGACGGTACTCTGCTCTTCTTTCCCGATGGTGGTCACTGCCTCCTCAAACTCTTTATTCAATTCTTCATCCGGTGCCGGATATTGTTTGTTGTTATTGTTCATTCTCTACTTAATCAATTTTTGAATACCCCTATTACAGCATCTCCTCATCAACCACCAGGTTGTCGATGATGAAATTTTGCCGGTCGGGTGTATTCTTGCCCATGTAAAAGTCGAGTAACTCTTTAAAGGCATCCTCCTTTTTCATCCTCACCGGGTCCAGGCGTATGTTTTTGTTAATGAAGTGGGTAAACTCATCGGGAGAGATTTCCCCCAGCCCTTTAAAGCGGGTAATCTCGGCACTTGAGCCCAGTTTTTTTAATGCTTTTTGCCGCTCCTGTTCGCTGTAACAATAAATGGTCTCCTTTTTATTTCTTACCCTGAACAGAGGTGTTTGCAGGATGTAGAGGTGCCCGTTTTTCACAAGTTCGGGGAAGAACTGGAGGAAAAAGGTGAGCAACAACAGGCGTATGTGCATCCCATCCACATCGGCATCGGTGGCCACAATCACATGGTTATATCGCAAGCCGTCCAGGCCGTCTTCTATATTTAAAGCAGCCTGTAACAGGTTGAACTCTTCGTTTTCGTAAACCACTTTACGCGTAAGGCCATAAGTGTTTAAAGGTTTTCCCTTCAGGCTGAATACCGCCTGTGTGGATACATCGCGTGCCTTGGTGATGGAGCCTGAAGCTGAATCTCCCTCGGTGATAAAGATGGAAGTCTCCAGCTTGCGTTCATCGCTGGTGTTATAATGCACCCGGCAGTCGCGCAGCTTTTTGTTGTGCAGGCTCACCTTTTTAGCGCGTTCGCGGGCCAGCTTTTGAATACCCGAGATGGCCTTTCGCTCCTTCTCCGATTCCAGAATTTTTTTATAAAGGGCATCGGCCGTTTCGGGGTTTTTGTGCAGGAAGTTGTCCAGGTGTTGTTTTACAAAGTCCAATATATAGTTGCGCACCGACGTCCCGCCGGGTGACATATCCTTGGAACCCAGCTTGGTTTTGGTTTGAGACTCAAACACCGGTTCTTCAACTTTTATGCTCACGGCAGCCACAATGCCCGAGCGAATGTCGGACACTTCAAAATTTTTATTAAAAAACTCACGCACAGCTTTCACATAGGCTTCTCTGAAGGCGACCAGATGGGTGCCTCCCTGGGTAGTGTGCTGTCCGTTTACAAAAGCGTAATACTCCTCGCCGTACTGGTCGCAGTGCGTAACGGCCACCTCCATGTCCTCATCTTTCAGGTGGATGATGGGATAGAGACCCGTTTCGGTCATGTTTTCATCCAGCAGGTCGAGCAACCCGTTTTTCGACCGAAACACCTTCCCGTTGAAATCAATAGCCAGGCCGGCATTGAGAAAGGTGTAATTCTTAAGCAGCGCCTCGATGTACTCTTCGTTGAAGGTGTAATCTTCAAAGATGTCGTGATCGGGTAAAAACTCTACGAAGGTGCCGTTGGGCTCCTGGCTGGCCTCCACGGGTGCATCTTCTATCAGTTCGCCTTTGCTGAATGCGGCTTTTTTGGCTTCTCCGTCGCGAAAAGCATGCACCACAAAGCGTTCCGAAAGGGCATTCACGGCCTTGATTCCCACGCCGTTGAGACCCACCGATTTTTTAAATACTTTACTGTCGTATTTGGCACCCGTATTCATTTTACTGGCCACATCCACCACCTTTCCCAGGGGTATGCCGCGGCCATAATCGCGTACCGTGAGATGCTTATCGTTAAGTGTAATTATAATTTTTTTACCATACCCCATCATGTATTCGTCCACGGCATTGTCCATCACCTCCTTCAGCAACACGTAAATGCCATCGTCGGCATAGGCACCATCGCCCAGCTTTCCGATGTACATGCCCGGTCGCCGGCGGATGTGTTCCTTCCAATCGAGCGTTTGTATGGTATCTTCCGAATAATTTTGAACCATTGTTACTCCTATATTATTGTATCGATATTAAATATTTAAAGGCCAGCGAGAAGCAATCTGCGTGCCTGCCAATGGCAGCTCCAAATAAACCTCCAAATATAGTCAAAAGCAAAAATCTTTCGTAATTGAAAGTTTTATTTTCTCTTTCCGGCCAGGAAAAGGCAGGTCTGCCCGGGAGTCCGGTCAGCTTAAAATATCGGAAAAAGAAATGTCCTGGGAGGCCAGCACAAACAACTTTCGCGGTATGGATCGGGTTTTTAGCTTCAGGTTGTTAAAATAATCGCTGAATTGCTCATCGGGCTGTTTCAATCCCAGTATTACCAGATGGGTGTCCACCGATTGGGTGGCGAGAATATCGAAAAAGCTTTTACCGTTGGAAACAATAATGGTTCTGCTGAAGTTTACCCGCATTTTGGCGAGGAGCTGGTTTAGATTTTTTTCGGTTTCGAGAGCCGCTTTTTGGGTAGCCACCACCATTTTAACGTGTATGTTCACCTTATGCCAGTGTGGACTGCTTTGAATCATGTACCCCAGTATCATCATCAGTGCCCCGTTTCCTTTGAGTCCCCCCCACCATATGTCCACATCGAGATTGGATTTTGAGGTTAACGGGATGTCGTCCTGGAGGATCATTACATTTCGACGCCCTCTGAAAAGATGCAATATGAGATTGGCGTAGGCCTGATGGTGAGTGGCTTCCTTGGTGTCGCCCAGCAATACGGTGTTGGGTACCAGAGTGCCCAGTCCATAGGCGTTGATCAGATGCATGGCTCCTGTAAAAGGGTCTTCGGCACGGGTTACCCTCACCAGCGTTCGGATCCTCTTTTCGTTGAGATAATCGTAAATTTGTTTTTCGTAGTTTTGAATTCTCTCCTGCGATACGCCTTTATCCCGGAGGATAGTAGCTACGGTAAACAGCCCTTTCTCCTGTGTAAGGCCATGTGCAAAATCGATCAGGTGCCATCGTTTGGTGGGCAATCCGGAGAGTACCAATATGTTGGGGCGCCAGCTCTTTGCATTGGGAGGGGTGGCACTGAGCCGGAGCAAAGCATACCTTATAATTTGCAGAAGCATTCCGCTGCGCACATCTCCCCAGGTGGCTTTCAATCTGCGGCGGCGGAGCCACGCCAGCACTACAAATATAAAGACAATGGAAAATATGGTTACAGGAGCGTTTATCAGAAACATAACGCTCAGGCAACCGATGGCCCCCATGAGCGGGAAAACCCAATGAACTTTAAATTTGGGACGAAAAGAGGGGCTCTTCAAAAATATTTCGATACCTGCCGCCACGTTGAGGATGCCGTAGGTGGCCAGGAAAAACATGGTAAGTATGGGTGCAATGGCATTCAGCTCACCCAGCACAACCGATACAAGGGTGATGACGATGGTGACGATGGTGCCCGCCCGGGGAATGTCCTCAGGGCCGTATCCCCTGGAGAGGATTGAGAACCGGCGTGGGATCACATGATCCTGCGAGAGGGCCTGCAACACCCTGGGGGCGCCCAGTAAGCTGCCCACCGCACTGCTGAGGGTGGCACCCCAAACGCCCAGCAGGATAGCTCCGCCCCAAAGGGCGATGCGTCGCATGATGAGGGGATCTTCGAGCAGCGTGGCGGCGTCGGCACGACTGGCCAGAATAAAGGGAACCGTCATGTAAATAAGGTAGCCTGTCCCCACGGCCATGAAGGTGCCTCGCGGGATGGCCCGTGAGGGTGACTTTAAATCGCCCGACATGTTTACGCCGGCCATAATACCGGTGACCGCGGGAAAAAAGATGGCCAACACCTTCCAGAAACCTTCGGATTGCGCGGCAGGGGCACCCCACATCTCGATGTGGGTTTCCTCCACGGGCTTTCCCAATATCAGCGAAATGATGGAAAGGGCGATGATTCCTAAGATGACATACTGAACGCGGATGGTCGCTTTGGTGGAGAAAAGTGCTAAAGTGCCCAAAACAAGCGTGGTAATGACGCCCGTCACTCTCATGTCGATCTCCGGGAACAAGATGGTGAGGCTTTCCGCGAAGCCAATGATGTAAAGAGCCACCGAGAAAGTTTGAGCCAGAAAGAGCGGGATGCCCAGGGCGCCGCCAATTTCAACGCCCAGCGAACGGCTGATCATGAAATAGGCGCCGCCTGTTTTCACCTCCGTGTTGGTGGCTATGGAAGCAATGGACATGGCCGTAAGAAAAGTGATGGAGGTAGAGATGGTGACAATCAGTAACGTGCCCACCAGTCCTACGTTACCCACCACCCAGCCGAAGCGCAAATACATGATAACCCCCAGAACGGTAAGAATGGAGGGGGTAAATACCCCTCCAAACGTCCCGAGTTTGTGCGCTGTATTATTCTTTGTTTTTATAGCTTAGTCTCTTATTTTACAAAGTCGGCATTTTGAAGATATTCGAGGCTTTTTTGAATACTTACCAGAGGCTCATAGTCGTACTTTTCAACCTCAACAATAATGTGTTGCATGCCGGCGGTATTTGCCTGGGCGAATATGGGTGCAAAGTTCATCTTACCGCTGGCGCCCAGTTCTTTTTCATCTTTTACATGCCACAGTTTAAATCTGCCCGGATAGTTGCTAAAGTAAGTGAGGGCATCTCCGCCCCCTTCCTGAATCCAGTAGAGGTCCAGTTGAAAAAACACCTTTTCGGGATCGGTATTGGTCAGCATAAAATCGTAAATGGTTTCTCCTTCCAGGGTTGAGAACTCCTTGCTGTGGTTGTGGTATCCAAAGAGGATTCCATTTTGGTTGCATTTTTCGCCAACGGCATTAAAATAATCGCAATATTGCTTAAGTCCATCCAGCGATGCGTACCCCACTTCTCCCATCCAGGGTTGTACAATGTACATTACCCCTGCTGCCTTATGTGCATCGATGCACTGATCCCACCAGGCCATAGTTGCTTCGTAGTTGGAGGAGTCGGGGAGGTCGCGTCCGGTATGGGAGCTTAAAAACTTCATGCCGCTCTCCTCTACCAAAGCTTTAAAATCGGTGGGCGACATGCCATAAAAGAGGCCATCGGCATAGCCTGCGGCTTCTACAAACGAATAACCCATTTCTCCTACTTTTTTAACGGTTTCCCTGGGCTCCTTCTTCATGTCGTCGCGTACGGAATAGAGTTGAATCCCAATTTCTTTGGCGGGTTTTGACCCGCTGCACATCGAAAGCCCCATCACAACAATGAGCCCTAAGGATGCGAATAGTAATTTCTTCATGGTTACAGTTTTTTTTTGATTGAGGCTTAAAAGTAGTGATTTTATTTGTATCAGAGGCTTTAGAGAGGCACTATTTTTTGTATTGACGGCAAATGAGAAGATTGTTTTGAAATATTTTTGTTTTTATTTTAAGTTTATGCTGCATAATCCAAAGAATATTCGTTTCTTTGCAGACAATTAATTTTTTTTAAATGTGTGATTCAATTGATTGCGATTTTGGTTAAACGAATCAATCGAAGTTAAGGGAGGCACACAAAGCATTAACAAACAAATTTTTTTTCATGAAAAGAGGTAAAGTAAAATTCTTTAATGAGACCAAAGGTTTTGGTTTTATCAAAGATGACGAGTCTGACAAGGAATTCTTCGTGCATGCTAATGGACTCATCGACAGGATTAAAGAGAACGACGAAGTGACATTTGATCTTGAAGAAGGAAGAAAAGGACTAAACGCTGTAAATGTTAAGTTGGCATAGTAGGTATCTCCACTATAGCATAAGACATTTGGGCCCTGCACGTTGTGCAGGGCTTTTTTTATGTTCCCAGGTTGAGTAAGCGCTTGCGCAGTTTTCTCAGCCGGGTTATTTCAAAGTAGCGAATGATGCGCCGCAATACATCCAGATAAAGAGTTACATAAAGAAAGGCCATGGCCAGCCACACCACCAGCATATTGAAAAGAGGCGTGTTTATGGAGAGCGGGCCCAATTTTTTTACGGGTGCATAAAAGTGGGCGCGTCCCCATTTGCCGGTAGGCATCATATAAACCGGGTGTTTTTTTTGCAGGTATCGCTCGCCGGTAAAAATAAACTGATGGATGTTGTTCTTATCCAGAAGCCACTCCTCCAATGCTTCGTTGTGATACTTTTGCTTAAAGGCCACCACTTGTTCCGGTGAACCGAGGCGCTCAATGAGCTCTTCCATGGTTTGGTCGCGGTGCCGGTTGTTGATCTTGTATTGATTGTTAAAATATTCTCTGGCACTTAGCACCAGTCTATTAACTTGTTGATATTGAGCGCCTCTCCATGCGGCATTTTGTTGGGGAATGCTGTCGGAGGGAAACAGACGGGGAAATTGATGGTTGAGTTGATCCAGTGCGTTATCCAGTAGCTGTTGGTGATGGGCGGCACTGGAGAGCTCTCCTCTTTGAAGCGACCAGAGGCCGGCATCGTGGTGCTTAATCAACTCGGGAAGCAGGGCCGATCCGTAGTAAGCAGATTGGCTCATCCGCTGCTCTTCGTCAAAAAACAGACGATCGAACCGGTTATACCTAAACTGGTTTACTGCAAGCGCTTCATAAGCCCAGCGGGTAACCATCATATCACCTACCCGGGGCACATATTCCTGGGAGGTGACGGATTTATGGAGCTTATCGAACCGGACGATTACGCCGCTAAAGAGCAGGTGGGGTACCAGTAAAAGTGGAATGAGCACATAGATGGCCACTTTGGAGTTGAGCCCGCTGCTGATGTTGAGGCCCACCATGTTGGCAAAGCAGGCAGTTGAAAACAGGATGAGCCAATAGCTGAAAGTGAGACCTTTAATCTCTAAAATGGCGTTGCCAATGAGCACAAAGGAGAGGGTTTGAAAGGCTGAAATAAAAAACAGGATCGCTATCTTGCTGTTTAAAAAGCTGAACCGGCTCAGATTCAAAAAGGATTCGCGCTGAAGCAGCTTACGGTCTTTTATAATCTCCTCGGCACTCACATTAAGCCCTATAAACAGGGCTACCACCACACTCATGAACAGATAGGCGGGAATGTTTACGTTGCCCGAGAAGATGTATGCATCGGGGTTTTTTGCGGTGCCGGCCAGATACTTGGTAAAAAACCCAAGAATCAGAGCCAGCACGGGTGCTTCCAGTATGTTGATGAGCATATATTGCCTGTCCTTTAGCTTGGAGAGGCCATCGCGAATGGCATAAATCCAGAATTGCCTGCGCCGGTTGGGGATGTTGTAGAGGTTTTCAGGCAATGGTTCCTTGCGGTCGATCTTACGCTTTACTTTCCACTGGAACTTACTCTCGAAGTTCTCGAGGTAATAGCGGTACCACTCGCGAGGGGAGGTTTTTCGTTCCCTGATAAGCTTACCATAAGGGTTCACCATCCTCGCCTCAATGATGCGCAACAGCTGTTCGGATTTTACATTGCCACATACGTAACATTCGCGTTCTTCGGCGTTTACATAGTTGGCCTGCGTTTTAAAATAGACGAGGGCATCAATGGGATTGCCGTTGTAGATGATATATCCCCCTTTATCTATAATCAGAAGCTTGTCCAGCATCTTAAAAATATCGGATGCCGGCTGGTGAATGTTGATGATAACCAGTTTGCCTTTAAGTACCTGTTGTTTCAGCAGCGACATTACTTTCTCAGAGTCCATGGAGGAGAGTCCCGAGGTGGGTTCATCCACGAACAAGACCGAAGGTTCACGGATGAGCTCCAGAGCAATGTTAAGCCGTTTGCGCTGTCCTCCGCTCAATATTTTGTTGAGCGGGCTGCCCACTACCAGGTCCCGTGCTTCTACCAAATCAAAGCTTTGCAGTGCCTCCTCCACTCTTTTGAGGATCTCCGGGATGCTTTTATCGCTGAAACAAAGGCGGGCATTGAAATAGAGATTTTCAAATACGGTGAGTTCCTCTTTCAGCAGATCGTCTTGCGGCACATACCCAATGACACCCTGAAGTTGCTCCTTTTCCAGATGAAGGTCGAAGCCGTTGATGGTGATTTTCCCCCGGGTCTGTTTGAGCCTTCCGTTGAGCACATTCAGCAGGGTGGATTTACCGGTTCCGCTACCGCCCATAATGCCCACCAGCTGTCCCGACCGCCCGGTGAAGCTGAAACGGTGAATACCTATTTGGTTGTTGCTGAATTTGTAGGAAACATCCACAGCCCTGTAGATGATGCGGGCCTGGTCGCTGCGCTCAATGAATTTCTCCACCACCCTGCTGTGGTGCACAGGTATCATTCGCGAGGTTTTTATAACGGCACCCACAGCCAAAATATAAGCGCGGTTGCGTTCGACCTTGTGGCCGTTCAGGTAGAGGTTACGATCGCCCGAGTATCTGAAAACAAAAGTGTTGGTGCTTTTTACCCGAAGAATCCACACCACCACCTGCTGCCTGGGATTATAGATGTATTTGATTTGAGGATTGGGCGCTTCGGTATTTCCACTGATGTAAAGCAGTGCCTCTTTGTCTTTAACCAGGTGGGGACGCTTAAGAATAAAGGTTTTAAGGTTGCTGTAGTCCTGGGTATTTATTTTAAGATTCGATGCCAGGAGGTCCAGAAAGTAGTGTTCTTCCTCCCTTATAACCTCCTCTTTTTTCAGAAAGTCGAGCAGTTGCACAAACAGGATGATTTTGGGCTCCTGCTCCAGTTCCTGATTGATTTGGTTACTTATATTGAGTATGCGGGTTTTGTTGTCAACGGCCTGCTTTTCGATGAGCTGTTGGTCATCACTGTATATTTCGGAATGATAACGATTCAAAAAGCTGTCGAATTTTTGAAGGTACACCTGAACATACATGGTGTTAAAACGGCGCGCCAGAAAATCTTCAACTAATAACCGGGCCCGCCCTGTCTCACTCTCCTTCTCCAGGTCGGTGAGCAGGGCAAACAATTTCATCAACGATTCAAGTATGGTTTCGCTCATGGAAATGGCTTCATAACAAACTGTTAGCCAGGGGTTGACTTTTATTATAGGTGAAGTTATTAAAGCCTCGAAGGAAAGAGTTTCCGCGAAAGAGGTTTACTTCACAAACTCTTCCCGTATTTTTTTCACTTCAGAGATAATCACACCCATTTGGGCTTCGGAGATGGCGTCCACCTCAACCTTTGCGTAAATATCATAGAGCGGCTGAAGTTGTTGCATGACTTCTTTCACCTGGGGGTCGTTCTCAAGCACCTTCATGAGACCGAAGAGCTTGTTGAGAGATGCCTTTTGTTCCATTACAATTTGAACCATCTCTTTATTTTGGTATGTGTCCTCC
>JACDJA010000949.1_pt1 | contig 27304 bp, 15 predicted proteins | sample 7449241 | NCBI WGS metagenome assembly JACDJA01 (sample SAMN14253289, study PRJNA609438) | sludge metagenome | isolation source: initial anaerobic sludge | collected 2018-12-20 | reverse complement strand
GGCCGTGAGCCAGGCCTTCATGCTGGCGCTGCGCACCATCAGTCCGCAGATCGCCTCCACCATGGAGCAGATCCAGACCTGGGCGCAGAAATACGGGCTGAACAGCATCAACAGCTGCGAGGCGGGCTCCGCCCTGGTGGGTGGCGCGCTCAAGACCTTCGGTATGTCCAAGCAGGCCTGCATCATGGAGCGGGTCAACAGCCGGGGCGAGGCGTGGTCCGAGGCCGAGGTCGCCTGCACCACGGGCGGCGAGCGCATGAGCACCCTCCAAAACAGCCAGATGAAGAAGCTGATGGTGACCGAGGGCAACCTCGCCTGGCGGGCCATGATGCGCAACCCCTTCTACACCCTCGACAAGGACCTTGCCCAGGTGATGATGAACCTCTCGGGCACGGTGATCATGCGGGTGGACAACCCCGGCAGCGAGGACAGCACCACGACCTACCAGGTGATTCCGTCGATCCTGGCGGACAACACCGGCCAGGGCCTGCTCCGAGTGCTGCTCGAGGGCGGCAGCGTCACCGTGAAGGCCTGCTCCAACGGCACCGCCGACGAGTTCGCCTGCACCGAGATGAACGGCACACAGACCATCGCCATCAACCAGGGGCTGATCGAGAAGGTTCGCGCCATCCTCGACGGCATCGTGCTGAACATCCAGAACGATACCCACCTGGACGCCGTCCAACAGGGTCTGCTGGCCTCCACCTCGCTGCCGGTGCACAAGTACCTGACCGTGGGCGTGGCCTACATCCCCGGCGCACTGCAACCGGAGATCGAGGCCTACGCCATGCTCATCGCCAAGGACATCCTCTACACCTATCTGAACGATCTGCTCGGCAAGCTGGTCGCCTCGGTGCGCGCCCTGGAGAACAAGGAGGACGACAAGATCAAGGACTTCCTCGACGGCGTGATCAAGGCCCGGCGCGAGATCCGCAGCTACAAGGACGACGTGCGCCGCGGCTTCGACGAGTCGCTGGTGTTCACCCAGCGGGTGCGCGAGTACGAGAAGGCCCTGGTCGGCAAGCTCTCGCCGGGCATGTTCCGCAGCCTGGTGTGGGCCTCGGCGCAGTAGCCACCACGCATGAACTGGGAGATCTTCACCTACGGCGGCGGCGAGTTCCTGCGCCTGGTGTTCAACGGCGTGGCCGCCATCACCGGCAACGGCGGCTACATCACCGCGCTCAAGATGACCGCCATCATCGGTCTGCTGTGGGTGCTGATCGAAGGTGCCTTCAAGCACCGCTCGATGAACCTACACTGGCTGTTCGGCGTCATCCTCGTCTACAACGCCTTCATGGTGCCGAAGGTGGACGTGATCATCACCGACCGCATCGACGCCACCCAATCGTCGGTGGTCTCCAACGTGCCGCTGGGGCTGGGCGCCGTGGCGGGTACCGCCAGCCTGGTGGGCGATTGGCTGACCCGCGCCTACGAGACGGTATTCAGCCTGCCGGGCGACATGCAGTACCAGCAGAACGGCATGCTGTTCGGCCAGTATCTGGTGGAGGCCTCCACCCGCTTCGAGATCACCGACAGTCGGCTGGCCGCCAACTTCAGCGAGTTCTGGCAGTCGTGTGTGTTCTACGACATCCTGCTCGGCCTCTATGCCTGGGACGACCTGTTCGCCGCGCCGGACCTGTGGGCCTTCATCCGCGCCAACACCTCGGTCTCGCGCAGCTTCGCCTACCGGGACGCGGCCAATAACCGCCTGATCCTGGGCTGCCATGACGGCGCCGGCAACCAGCTCAACACCGATCTCACCGCCGACGTCGACCGCGCCCGCCAGTACTACGGCGAGAAACTGGTGAAGGCCCCCACCGCCGCGGCCGCGGTAGCCAAGTTCGCCGCCGCCATGCCGGTCTCGTACCAGTACCTCACCGGCCTGAGCGTCAGCGCCGAGGAGATCATCCGCCAGAACGCCCTTTCCAACGCCCTGCGCCGGGGCCTGAGCCAGTTCGCCGCCAGCGCCGGCGCACCGGCCGCCGCCCAGGACTTCGCCCTGGCCCGCGCCGAGCAGGAGCGGCGCACCACCTACGCGGCGCTGGGCGAGATGGCCGCGCGCACCCTGCCGATCCTGCGCAACCTGTTCGAGGCCTTCATCTACGCCGTATTTCCGATCGCCTTCCTGCTCGCCATGCTCCCGAGCGTGGCGAAGGTGGCGCTCACCTACCTGAAGAGCCTGGTGTGGATTCAGCTCTGGGCACCCCTCTACGCCGTGCTCCATTTCGCCATGAGCCTCTATAGCCAGTACCCGGCCGCGAGCAGCCTGCTCCTGCCCGACGGCAGCACCGCGCTGTCACTGGCCAACTACACCGGCCTCGGCCAGGTCATGAGCGACACCGCGCTGATCGCCGGTTATCTCAGCCTCTCCATCCCGATGATCTCGTATCTGGTGGTCAACCAGGGCGGCGCCATGATGGCGAGCCTCGCCAGCCGCGTTGCCCAAAGCTACGAAGCGCCGGTGGGCCGGGCCGCCGACGAGGCCTCCACCGGCAACATCAGCCTCGGCAACACCAGCATCGGCAACGCCGGTTGGTGGCAACAGAACCAGAGCCCGAGCTGGCAGGCGGGTGTCTCGACCATGGGCAACCCGGCCACCGGCGCCATGTACACGACCACGCTGGAGGGCCGGTATGTCGACGTGCCCCAGTCCAACCTGCCGTTCTCCGCCAACATCGGCGACGCCGTGAAATCCTCGGTCCAGACCCAGGCCACCGCCTCGCTGCAGGCCGCGCAGACCCAGGTGGCCGACTACGCGAACCAGGTGTCCGCCAACTACAGCAACATGGAGCGCTTCACGGGCCAGACCGCCACGGAGACCGGAGTGAACCTGGACTGGAACCGGTCCGACATGGCCGCATTCCGCCGCGAGTTCGGCGAAACCCAGCGCCTCGCCGACGAGTTCGGCCAGAACCGCGGTTACAGCGCGAGTCAGGCTGCCGAGATGCTCGGACTGGCCTCGCTGGCCGCCCAGAATCCGAAGCTGCTCGATCTGGTGAGCCCTGTAGCGCTGAGGGGTGAGCTGCGACTTGCCGGCAAGAGTGACGCGCAGCTCAAGGAAGACTGGCAGGATGCACTGCGTTACGTTGAGGGCACCCAGTATGGTAAGCACTGGCAGACAGCCATCGACGCCGGCCACACTGCCGCCGCCGGCATTCATCAGCGTACAGGCGATACCCTGGCTAAGGAGCTCTCCGGTGGTCTGCAGGAACAGATCAGTCATCGCCAAGCCACCACTGCCACTTTGCAGGAGGCCGCCGCCTGGCAGGAGGCGCAGTCTCGGGTTGAAGAACAAGGCTTCGCCTTCAGCGCCGACGTCGCCATGCAGGTACGCGATCACATGATTGGCGCCGAGAAAGGCGTCTTCTCGCGTCCCGGCAGCCTCGACCCAGCCTGGACCGAGCAGGAAGTGGATACCCTGTTCGCCCGTGCATCGGCGGGAGATGCCACAGCCATGCGGGCCATCTCCCATTACGCCAATGAGTACGGACGGCAGGAGGGGCTGGCACTTGCAGGGGTACGCGATACGCCGACCAAGGACGACGTGTTCAGGAAAGGCGAAGCGTACATGGCCACAGTATCCAACAAAGAAACCGAACCGGGTGGAATCCGGGACCACGCCGCCGATTTCCGAGACACCGCTCGGCACGCGGCCGATCACGCCGGCGTCCCGACCGACAGTCAGGTCCGCCAGGGATTCGCCGCAATCCAGAAGGAAGCGGAAGAAGAGCGCGCCAGCAGTGGCAACATGATCGATCGCGGGGAACGCGATGTTCGGGCATCCGGCAGCGCCGTGAAGGCCGAGGCCGAAGGACGTACGGACCCGGATAACCAGACACTCCTGGGAGATGCAATCAAGAACGGTGTCGAGCAGGCACTTCCCAGCAAGAAGCAACTGGGCCAGTTGAAAGACCGGTTCCTCGGCGACGAGGAGAAGGACGACTGAAGTCCGGTAGAGGTGCCGGACGGGGGATCAATCGTCCCGACGGCTGGGATTCGCAATACCTGGAGCCGATGGGCCGTGAGTCACTTCCCATTCGTTCCATTCCAGCAGATCCTTGGCGGCGTTTTCGGTTTCTGCGGTCGGACGCTGCAATGGCGCTTTATAGCGCCCCGATCTAAAGACCAAGACCACGCCAAGCCCGACGACGGCTACGCCCGCCCACCACGAGAATAGCAATCCCATAACCAGCGCGATGAGCGCGGTTACCAAAGCATCAGCAAACCTCCATGCTACTACACGCATAACATCACCTGAAAACGTGGGCTCTGTACAATGTTGAGTTTACACCAAGGCGCCAGTGACAGATAACGGCAAATTTCTTAGGCCAAGAGCAGTCATACAGGCCAAGCAGGCACAAGCCAGCGAACTCTGCAGGTCGCCCAACCATGCTTAACAGCCTTACGATTCGTCAACCCGATAGCGAAAGATTTTCGTGCCCTTACTGACGTCCAGCAGGTAATCCACCCCTCCGGTAAGATCATAACGGTGAATCGCGGTACACCCGCTATCGTCAACAACGTGGAAGTCGATAGTGCGATCGTGGAATCCGCGGCTCTCTTGAAATCTATGCACATAAACTATTGGCCTGTCACACACGGACTGAACTGCTTTCTCTACCTCCGACTTAACCTGTTGGATTGGCCGGTACCGCTCATCCTTTTTACTCTGTTCCCTACAGTGGATCTCAATTCGCCTCACCTCTCCTGACAGCCGCGTAATAATCTCCATCAACTCCTTCAAAGAACGGATTTGCCTTTCCCCAGCAGCGCAATAAGGATCCTTGAGGACTATCGCCTCAACATAGGCCCCAGATATGACCTCAAAATATGTAGAAAAGTCGCGTGCTTGACCTGCTAGTAGCTCCCAGCGCTCCACCGGCAGACTTGGCAGGAAATACGAAGCCGTATAATCCCGTGCACCACTTAAGAGTTGTGCCCATCCTTGCACCAAGGCGTGGTCAGCCCGGAACTCATACATAGGTTCGGGAAGAAGATTTTCCAATAGAGGAGAAAGGGGTGATCCCGTATACCAAGCTGGCGCGTCAATAACTGGGTCGCAAAGAATCCTCGGGATATACAGCAGCTTGCTCTCGTCCAGCCCGAAAAGACGATCAACCTTTAACCGCCCGCTTTCCACATATGGGTAGAGGTGCAACAACGTCTGTCGCTGGCGAACGGTCATGCCGCCAGCCGCTTTGGGAAGGTCACGAAGCAGGTGCAGGTTCACGCGCATTCCAGAATTGAGCGTCTCAAGCAGCCATCGGAGCACCTGATCGTCTTCACCATCCCGGGCGTCGAGGTCCAGCCCAACAAGATGAATCTCGGCATAGCCCCCTATGCTCCGACTCATCTGGCTCAGGCTCGGTCTCTTCCAACGAACAGCACCGAGTTGTTCCAGGGGGTCAAGCGATGCTTCCCCCAGTAGTTCCTGCAGCCATTTGAGCACAGGAGTACGGTCTAGTTGATCCCAAAACGGCTGGTTCGAGTAGTCACACAGGCAAGCGCTGCATGCCGACGCACAGCCTACCGGGCAGTCGAGGTCTTTGGCCGTTGTTTGTAGGAAATTGTTAGCGCTAATCTCCGTCTTGAGGCGTACGCAATATCCTGCGCCGCCCGCAACGGCATCATAGAGGACAATCTCCGGCAATCTTCCACGCAACCGAAAGGATGCCCTGATCTCGGTTGCCTGAATCCCAAGTAGCGCCGCTGCAGAGAAACGTAACGCCTCGGCCAGCGTGCGCATAAAGCTCTCAACTGCTTGCCGCGGCTCAGTTTCAGTTGACGCCGGTTCTGGGATAGGGTGATTGAAGCGGAGTAGAAGTACATCAGTGTGGAACTCGTGAGCTAAATCTTGAGGGAACAGAGGCTCCTTGTTGACACAGGATTTTCCCGTCAGGGGCTCGTCGTGGGCGATGGACTTGGATTTAGGCACATCGGCAGCTTCTGCATAGTTGCAGCGCGGACAGTGCCGATATCCGTGCCCGAACGGACCACGATTGACAATAAAGAGTCGCCCGACGCCTTGCTCCTCCTCTACGGGCTGTGCGCGCAGTACCGCCGCACGTAACCGCGGGTGGTCCGTATCCACATATTGCTCGTCGCGCGGAATGGTGATGAGGCGTGCCTCTTCCGCTGGGCGTTGGCGACGACGATTTGTCCCAGGGTCTTTGCCGTTACGTTCAGCATAGCTCGTGACGAACCCACGCGGCCGAACATACGGACGCTTGCGGCGCCCATCCGCATTCCCGCAGTGGCTGCACTGCGTTGGCAGATCTTCATTGCTCACAGCCACATCCACGTGGTGGCACTGCGAACAGGCGGCGTAGAACTCCACCGGCATGAAAGCGCGAGGATAGTATGCGAGCCCTGAACTGGTCCAGATTCGCCCGTTGGCTACAACCTCCGCCCCAGGTGCGTATTCGCTGATCCCCAGACTCGCGTCGCGGGTCAACGCAATCTCACCATCACGACCCCACCCGCTTTGCTGTCCGAGGTCACGTGTGACTTCCAAGGTCAGCGAATGCACTGGGAAACTGTAGGTAGGAATCAGGCTACGTTTGGAAATCTGGTCTACCAGCAATTGACCGATGTACTGATCTCGCAGCCGACTCCAGTGGAGCTGCCTCTTCAGGCCCGCCGTGTCGCCTACCTCAGCCGCCATCTCTTCCATCTTTTCCGTGTACAAGCGCCAGCGTTCATGTACCTCCAAAGCAAAATTTTGTAGTTGCTCGCGGAAATGCTCCTTGAGCACACGACCTTGCAGGGCCATTCTAGGCGCCAATGCTGGCGGCAATCGGCTTGCCAGCATTCCGGCCTCAGCCAAGGAATGGCCACCGGCCTCACTCTCAAGCCAATGATCGAGATCCTCCAGAAATCCCTGGTACTCGACCTCATCGAATTTGGAACCAAAGAGGTCTGACAGGGCCGGGGCATTCTTATCCAAGTTCTGGATCCGGTGGCGCAAGAACCCGGCAAGCGTTACGCCTACTTGATGTCGATGGAACAACTGGGCATTATCGAGAAGCAAAGATGGAATTGGCGCCCTGGATTCGAGATAACGACGGAAATCGCGGAACGCCGCCTGATCGTACGGCGCATTACGGGCCACAGTGACGCAGAATGGTGCCGCCTGGGCGCGTCGGCCGGCGCGTCCGGTCCGCTGCTGGTAGTTGGCGATACCTGGCGGAATGTTCAGATTGATTACCGCTTCCAGGTCACCCAAGTCAACACCCATCTCCATGGTGGTTGTACAGCTCAAAAGGTTTACCTTACCCTCGGCAAAGTCCTGCTCAATCTTCTCGCGCAGCTCAGTTGATAATGAGGCCGTATGTTCCCGTGCCCGGGCGGTCATGGCTTGACCGTCCTGATAGGCATTGATGTAGTGATGCTCCACCGCCATGCGCGCTCGTTCGTCAACACTCAGTTCGTCAACTTTGCCCTTGCAGCGGAATGCAGTACAGCGATCATCCACGACATCGGTCTGCAAGAGCCCGCAACTGGTGCAGATATAGAGCGGTCTTTGCTCACCACTGGTAAACCGCAGGGCCATGCCGTCAAGTCCATATCCGGGCTTGAGGCGGATGCGCAGCTTGGTCCTTTCCAGTTCCTCCCAGACGGCACCTAAGAAATCACGCGTCTCGGTCCAAGACCAGCCAAGTTGCTCTACCAGATACCAAGTGCGCCGGTTATGACGGCTGACTCCCTCCGTCGGTACCCAGGCATGGCTCGCTTCACCACCAGGGTGTAATGAAAACGATCGGTGGCTCGCATAAGCCCCTCCCCAAATGTAGGCGGCCTTCATATCAACGTCATAGAGATTGCCAATCGCCTTTTCTCTTCGTAGCGTCTCCAGCAGGAAGCGGAGCAAGGCGTCTACTGATTCACGGTGCCGTTCGGGGATTGCCGTCTCTACGCGTTGACGGAGCTTGCGAAAGCGGGGCTGGTCCACCGCTACTTGCACCAGGCCCAATGCTTCCAAAGAGTTACGGCGGCCACCCGGCGTGCAAAATTCGGCGGCAATCTGTCCCATGAGACGATCGCGCATCTTGGAAAAATCGGTGCGTAACCCACCGTTCTCATCTATCAGAAGGGGCTGACCACGACGCTTCCAATGCTTGAAGACCTCCTCTGTAAGAAACTCGAGGTCCATGGGTTCAGACGTACCGCGCAACACTTGGTAAACAGCCGCGCGCAGGGCCATATCACCCGCAGTACGTTCGAAATAGGGGGCGAAGAAGGCGGCATTTTGGCGATTATCGGAAAAGGCCAACAAAGCGCGCCCAGCCATCGGTTTCGGCTCATAGCTGTCCGGCCGTGCTGGGAGCGCCTCCAGAATCTTCTGCACGACGACTGAAGACAAGGCCTCGTTACCCGGATGCATCCGGGTAACAACCTCGGCTTCGGCGCCTGCGGCTCGCCCACCGCAGGCAGGACAGGCACGGACATAATGGGCACGTTCCTCCGCATCCTCCTGTGTGGCTACTTCAAAGAGGGTGATACCACTTTCTCCCTCCAGTGGGGGAAGACCCGTACGAGGGTCGAGCGCGCACTGCCGCCAAGTTGCAGACCCTGTAACCCCGCCGGACGCATCCACCTCGTCATCCTCATCGGCGGTAAGGACATCCGGCGGCAATCCTAGCCAGAAGACACGGCGACGCACACGCCCTTCGTCTAGCAAGGGACGATGGTTGTGCAACTTACCCTGATGCTCGAAGGCCTCCAAATACGGCTGGCCACATTTGCGGCACACCAGGAGCGGGAAATAGAGTCCTTCATCGTCCCGATAGGTACGCAGTGGTTTGAGAGCGGCCCAACCCTCTTGAGACGTGCCATCAAGGCGCACAGCGAGGCCCTCAATGCTGTTTACCGCGAGATGGTAACGAGCGGGTAGCAGGGGAAACGCATCCGCGTGCGCCCGCGCCAGCATGCCAAGATGGACAATCGCGCTCAGTGCCTCCGCCGGCGCCGTGCCCTCCGCAGCCGGGTAGCCCCGGAACACTTTTGCGGCGATTTCGGTAAAGGAGCATATCCCGCCTTCATCGAGCAGGTCAGATGCCTTACGAACCTCCCGATTGGCGCTAAATAAGGACTCCAGCGTCGGCCCTAGCTCATCCAGGCCACGTGGTAACCTGGGTACGGCTGAGGCGATGCCCTCGTCGTGCAGGGCCTCTTCCCACCCGCGATGATTTAACTCCTCATCCGCGACTAGCCGACTCAACACTCTCCCGAGAGAGATCCAGGTTTGTATGTCCAGGCTAAAAATATCCTGACGCTTTTCCTTCAAACGGTAATGGGGCTCGCGCCGACCACGCACTACGCTATCCATAGGCTCACCGAACAAATCGCCGGCAAAGCGTCTGATGCGCGTGTCGGAATCATCCCCTTCCGGAAGACTGGCACTGGTCCCGAAGACCTGTAACGGGCGCTCTAAGCCCAAACGGTTCTTGAGCTTGCGCAGTAGATAGGCAACTTCGGTAGCCTGGGCACCACTATATGTGTGAATCTCATCAAGAACGATGCATTCCAATGTACTCTGTGCGAACAGTGACGCATTGCGCGGAAGAAGCAACAAATGCTCCAACATGGCATAGTTGGTAATGAGCACCTTCGGGGGATTCACCAGCATTTCCTCGCGGGTGAGTAGCCAGTTCTTAGGGATCTGGCGAGGGTTGCCCAAGGCGTTCATGAGTTTGTCATTGTCGCGCAGACGCGACTCCTCCTCGGCTCGTGGAGTCTTGGCGCGTATCTGAGACGTAAAGCGGCCGAAGGTGATACCGGCATCAGCCAGATGCATCCCGAATAGGGGAGCAATACGATAGTAGAGCTGGTCATTGGCCAGTGCATTCATCGGATAGATCAGCAAACAACGCACTCCAGGACGCTCTGGGTTGGGATCATCCAAGAGCCGATTGGCCAGCGGGTACAGGAAGGTTTCCGTCTTGCCGCTGCCAGTGCCTGTAGCCACAAGCAGATTCTTGCCCTGTTCACAGGCTAGGATCAACGCCAGTTCTTGATGTTTGTGCAGTGGCCGCTCTAACACATGGGCCGGTAGACTCGCCAAACCATCGTGCAAGAAACCACCATTACACCGCAGCAATTCCTTCAGCGATTTCCCTTTCTCGAAGTCCGGCAGTGCCTCAAGAAAGGGTCCTTTCACCAGTTCCTGTTCTTGCACAATGCGCCGGAATTCTTCGCGCAACCGAGGATAGCGGCGGCTGATTGGCAGTGTTGTGGGGATATACCGCCGCAGCGTGTCTCGTAGCGTCGCGTATAACTTGAGCGAGTTGTGTTCACTCACGTCACGTTCTCCTTCGCGCCCCCCGCATCAGCGGTGAACAAAAATTCCCATAGCAATAGATGAAAAGCAAATAAGTCGGCACCAACATGCAGCAAATACCCTACGGCCTGGTGCAGGGCGTCTTGATCAATGTCAAGGGTATTTTCAAGCGTTTCTTGAAATTCTTGGAGGGCTCCCGGTATGCGGCTCTCCCAGCGGCACACTGCGGCGAACAGACACAAAAGACGAGTGATGCCGATCAGGTTATCCTGTTCCTGATCCCAGCCTTCCTCTGGCTCGGATTCAAGTAGTCCAAGACCAAACCCGCGTCTCAAATGGTCTGGGCAGCCAACGCAAAAGCTCTCAAGATTTCGGTGTCGAACGCCATTGACCAAGCGTAATGCCCAGCCGCGACGCCGCTCGTTACCTTCCAATGTGTCTCGGTAGTTGGTCCTAAGCGACTCAATGGCGTAGCGATAGTGCATTGGCCCGAGATAATCGCCTGGACCGGGACGCCAATCCTCCCTACGCAACAGCGACCATCGCTCGCTGATATCCGTGGCTTCCATGGCCTGGCGGTAGCGCATGAATGAAAACTTTCTCGGTTCACCACCCCGGTTCATCTGCGCAAGATTCTCGAAGCCCGCAGCAACTGCCAAGTCGAGCACGTTGTCTCCGAACAGGTTGCAGAGAGGCGGCCGTATACGAGACATAATGCCGATTGGATCGGGACGGCCAGCAAGCCCTCGGTAGGCCGATGTGGATTGACAGTAGATCCGGGGCAGATAAGCGCCTATGGAGACCAGAGGGAACCAGCTCGCGGATGATGTCTCTGGTGGGCGCAGGGCGCTCAAGGTCAGCAGATCCGTCAAACACGTCTCTTCCTGGCGTCGAAAACTCCCTGCAAGGACATGCCAAATCGTGTTAAGCCATTCCAGCTGGACCCAGCTCTCCTCGGCATAGCAAGGAAGAAGCGCTTCGTGTACGCGTTTGAACACCCGCAGCCGTTCTTGAGCCAATAGTGGGAGCAACCCTTCCTTGAGCCAGTCAGGGCCGGCCTGATGTCCCCGGTCACCAATGATAAATCCACCTGCATAGGCATCTTGGCGGGCATTGCCGAGGGTACCCCAGCGCCCGTCAATCTTCACGTCGAGCGTCAGTAACCAAGCTCCAGAGGGCCAACGATCCAACGGACATTCAAGAATGTGCTCCTCATGCCGCTCGCCATTTTCTGCAGGTTCAGATAGCAACCAGGCCTTGGCCGAAGCGTCGGAAAAGGCCCCGGGATCGTTACGAAAAAGGTCCAGATCTTCCTTCCGTCCACCTAGTAGTTCCAGGGCATGACAGCGTAGCGCCTCACACCCATTCGTAAGCCTCAAGCGCAGCTTGAAGCTGGACAAGGTTCGAGACACCGAAAAGTTCAGAACCTGATGGGGCATCACCAGTCGCACCAGCGGCTCGGGCGTCTCGGTATCCGCAGCGAGGAAGGCCAAAGTGTCCTTTCCGGGGGCTAAATATTCGACAAGCCCCGACAGATGGACCCGCCGCATGCCGGTCCGAGTAGTGATCGGCAGTCGGAAATCTCCGAGTGTCAGCTCTCCCTCGCCGGTGGAATGGACCTCCAGAACCTCGCGCGAATCGCCACGCACAACCAACACAGAGCCCTTGCGCACCGACCGCTCATGTACCTGGTCTTCCCGGTAGTCCTTCAGACTCAGGAAGACACCAGGCACCGACCAAGTGAAGGTTTGGGTGCGGTCGTTTGGCATACTGAAAACCAAGCGGAAGAAGCGTTTGTTTCCGTCTCGGTACGAAAGCGACCCATGCTCCCGGTCAAGCTGGGCGTTGTCACTCAGCTTTTCATCGATGTTCTGAGGAAAACGCAGGCAGTGGAAGCGTACCCGCTCTTCCACGCGGCCTAGACCGTTCCAGATGAGTGCGCCTAGCCGGGCGACGGGGCGCTGGAGCCCACGCCGATGGAGTTCCACAAGCAGACGCCCCACGCCAGGCCGCCACTGCTGCCCCAGTGCCTCGATATCCAGCAGGAAGGACTCGCCACAATCCAGCGGCACATCCACCTCATGCGGCTCAGCTAGCCCGCGAGGGTCCAGTCGCAACCGGAAACCACTTGCGCTGACCTCTATCAGCTCGCGAGGGATGGCCAGTTCGAGGCGTAGACCTCGCGACGCGTAAACCTCATCACCCTTTACACCGCGTATACTCTCACCCCGCAAGACCAACCGGGGCCGAGCTTGAGCCTGGAGACATGCCTTTGCCGGTCCTCGCTGCAAGTTCACCCGTTCGCCAGGTCCAAGCTCGACTTGTGACACGTACATTTTAGGCTCATGGCAGATTTCGTCAGTCCGAGCTTCAAATCCGTCTGGGGCGAAGCGAGAGACCACGGTGTACTCGCCCGGTTCCAACGAAATAGCATCTTCCAACCCGAGGTGCCCCCCCTTGATTAGTGCGCCCGTGGCGTCGAACACCAGGAATCGATTATTTCGACCGTCCTCCCATAACGTGAAATGGCGACATATGCGGTTTTGTGAGTCAGCTACGGTGACCTCGGCGGGGAGCTGCTCTTCGAAAGCCACGGTTACAGACTCGGCGGCCCCCAGGTATTCACGAGAATCTCCGCCAACCGAAATGCGCCACATGGTTTCACCGCCTGCGGGCAGATCGACCATGAGCATTTCGTCGCGCCATACCACTTTTGGAATTGTGAGTCGGTGCTTGTGTAGCGCCCCCTTACCTGCCTCACTTTGGCGCTGGAGCACCTCGCCCATTGCCTGTTTTATGCCAAGTGATCCTTCGTCGTCAGGCTCAGAGCCTTGAGCCAAGCGCACGAATAGGCGTACATAAAATCCATTGTCGTCGGCCTGTATTGCATGGGGTATGGTCACTGACAGAGGCGCTCTCAGCCGCTCCAGCAAACCATCCTGCCAAAGGCGAATTGATGCAGGATCGTCGTCTTCAGGTAGCCCCGTCACTTGCGCAAACCGCAACATCCGTTCGGTAAGCTTTGCCACATATTGCAAGGGCACGCCGGCCTGGTGGAGATACTCATCCACCATGTAGTTAGTGCCGGATTGACGTGACAGCACGTCCAGTCCGAGAGTCGCACAGGCCCGCCGGAAGGCGCGCCAGAGTTTCTCCCGCTCATTGAGCGTCAACTGTCGCTTGCCGTTCGTGAGCGCCTGCTCAATGTGGGTGTAAACTGCATGGGTGCCGCCCTGACCATAGCCTTCCACCACGTGTACGGTGAGGTAGGTAGCAAGTACCGCGGGCCATTTATCAAGCGCGCGGAGATAGCCTTGAACCGGCTTGGGGAGCGCCTGCAGACGATCACGCAGATATTGTTTCCATTCGGGCTTGAATAGCCCAGCGTAGAGACCGAGAAAGGGAGTTTCGCCAGCATCCAAGACGCGCCGCAGCTCTGTCTCGATGCGGCTCAGCCAGATCTCAGTGCTCGGATTGAACATTGCCACACATCTCCGCCAGCTCGGTCTCTGGGTACCAGAGCGCTCCTACAGAAAGTCTCGCTGCGGCCATCCCAGCGAGCAGGGCACCGAAGTGGACTCGGTTAAAATGGCGAAGCGGTGCGAAAGATATTAATTCCGCTTCGTTCTTTTCATTCCTCATACTCTCTTGCTGCCACGTCTATGCCACTCAAATACCCATCCGAAATCGACGACGCAAAGCATGCGCACCGCTAGCAGGGTCAAACTCTCGCTGCACATCATCGCGATCATTCCTACCCATCCGGGTCCAGGTTGTTCTGGCGTTTGCAGCACCGGTGGTATCGAATCCGTTTGGAAGACTGATACCTACCAGGTCACTGATGACATAGCGATCATGAAAGTCGTCCCATATGAAAACCTCCGCGGTCAAACCGACTTGTCGTAACGGTTCGTCCAGCGCCGCGTGGAACGTGCCCTCCAACGCATTTAGATCCAGTATTTGCCTGTTTTTTCCTGATCCGCGGTAACAGACGCGGTGAATCTCAATAAGTGGTGAGGCCTGTCGGTTCCCGGCCCCGGTTATCAACGTGACGAAATCCTGGTATCGCCCTTGGCTCGGATCCAGGTGTGGGTCGATGAACATAATTGAGTTAGCGTGGCGGAGTACCAAGGAAAGGGCATGTTGGTAATCCACAAGACACCGCGTCAAGCGCATGGAGGGGCTACGCCCCGACCACCAGGGGGCACCGCCTAACCTATCAATACTGGTAACCACGGGATTACCTGCAAAGCCATGAGCGATCTCCGCCGAGACGATGATGCCAGAAACGGGATCGACACCATGCGAGGCAATCGCTTCATCGCACCACTGGATATCCGTGGCCGGATCAGCCTGCAATTGGGCTGAAAACGGCACCAAGCGGTTTTGGGTTGCGAGCTTTCGAACGAGTTCACGGGCACGGCGGTGCCACGGGCGATGGTTGTCCTTGAACAGTACAGACCAAGCACCATCCCGTAGGTCTCGTACGATACTCTCATTCAGTATTGCTTCGCGGATTGTCTCCAGACGGGCAGCGCAGAGATCTTCGCTGGCATATGATGTAATATCGAATACATCCGGGGTGATGGCATACTCCGCTAGCAACATCGTCAAAATATCTCCCGCAGCCCCTCTTCGAAAAATCCTCCCGGCCATGCCTTAATCAGTTCCCCACGCGCGTTGAGTGGCATCTCCCGGATGATGCTTCGCCCTCCGTCAGGCTCTACATACAACACCATCACATCCTCTCTCCGGACGGGAGTGACGCCTTCCGGCAAACGGTTCTCGGTTGTTTCCCGCATCCGGCGCATGATACGAAGCAGCAAGTGCTCACTATGCGTCTCAAGCAGAAAGCGGTTGTTCCGAATACCGAGTGCGGCATTGATAAAAACATCCCCAAGCTCCGCCTGCAACGCGGGATGCAGGTGGATCTCAGGCTGCTCCATCGCGATCAGCCTGTCTTGTGATGCATAGGCCATCACCAAAACCGGCAGTACCTGGGTGATACCAATGCCCACATCACGGTGGGTGACCACGGTGTTGGAACGCTGATCGATCAGGACCAATTCACGAATGCGGTCGGCATCGGATTCGCTGATAATGGTAAGGAGATTATTTGCCTCTGCTTCAATGTCTTTGATAATCGGGTAGGCGCCAGTCGGTTCGGGGGTGTCGTCATAGTCAGGTTCGATGTCGAGCCCCTCGTCCTGCACCTGCTCCAGCCCTTGCTCCAATGGGCCGTGTAGTTGATCCAGGGCAACCAGTGAGCGAACCACGAGTTTATACGGGGTTTGGAGCTTGTCGGACCCGAGCCACTTATTCACGGCCTCGCGCACACGGTCATCCCGCCGTACCACATCCCAGGCGTAGCCGCCACCCGCATACCAGTTGGCGTCTTCATGTTCCGAGAAGGCCAAATGCCGCGGCGGGAACGATCGGAGCGGGCCGAGGTATTGCAGCTTCTTCAGTTCCTGCGCAACGGCCTGACTGGAACCTTTGATCAACTCGTCCAAGGTCCGGGGAAAGAAAAACCGGATGGCATTAGCAAGATCTTCCTTGCGATTGCCCTTGCTGACGGGAAACAGCGTGGCTTGCTCTGATTCTGCGGAATCTGCCCTGCGGTAGATCAGACCTTCCGGCAGTAGTCGCGTGATATGGGTGCTGAGATCCGGCACCAGCGTGTTGATGACCTCGTCTATCCCTTCGAAATCCTCGGCGGTGATAGAGTCCGTAGTGGTTGCCGTGGTCACGATGGCCTTAAGCACTTCCCGGAAGACCGGGTGCTCGTGGTTCAGCCGGTCGAGCCGCAATCTGCCGTCCCGCCGTCGGCTCATGCGCAACAGCGGCTGGTCATCGCCAAGCAACTCATACGACGTGACAGCCGGCTCCGCTCCCAGCAATGGCCGTTCCTCGTTATCCAGTTCCACGCCGATGGAGGCCACCACCTTCAGCGATTTCACAGCTGCCAGCAACTCTGCCAGGCGGCCTTGCAATGCGGCAACCTCCAGCTCCGCCCCCCATTCCATCCGCCGCTTCGCCTCGGCCCGATGGATGTATTGGCGAAAACCGCCCAGGTCGATGGCGCTGCCGCCGACTTCGGTCTTGAAGATATCCAAACGTCCGGTACGTTCCGCTTCGCTCGCGAGCGCCAAGCTGTGAATGAAGCTGGACTTGCCCGCGCTGTTGGGTCCGAATATGAGGGTGATAGGCCGGATCGGGATGCGCTGGGTTTCGGCGAAGGCCTTGAAGTTTCCTGTAAGGAGCGTTCTTATCATTCTGTGCCTTCTTATATATAGTGCTTGAACGGCAGCGGCGGTTTGTCATGCGCATCCGGAGTCGCCGTGAGGATCTCGCCAACATGATCGGCAAACCGAAGGGTCACCGGGTAACCATCCGCATACTCACAGCGATTAAAGTTGACCTTCGTTAGGCCCATGATATCGCGCATGACTTGCTTCAAATCTGCGTCGCCACGGCACACCTCGATGAAGAGCGGATTGGGTACCTCTCGACCAGCATAGGTTTGTAGCCTAGGAACATACCCCCTGGTCCAGAGATACCCTCTGCGTTTGCTCAACGGTAACGCAGTGCCACGAAGGACAGGCTCTTTGCCCAAGCCGAACAGTTTCACGCCCTTGTCATCCCGGATGCGCACTCCCACCAACTTTGTTTCCTTGGGAACCGCCTGCGTGAACCCTTCCCATTCCTCATCATTGAAGCGGGTTTGACCATGGATGAATAACTCCACCGGTGGCTTTCCGTGCTGGCGCCCGTAGGAGGTCACGATCATCCCCATAAGTTCCTTAGCCTTTTCCCGCTTCAGATGAAATTCCTTTGTGGTTTCCGAGTACCAGGGTCCGACAGCACCCCTGAAAACCAAGCCGTCGCCAGAGTCGAGGAACATCTGTGCCCCGCAGCAGGCGTTGCCTGCCGAAAGCGATGTCATATCCTGCTTGAACACCAGCCCGACATAACAGACTCCGTCGCGTACATCGGCCAGCTTCCACGGTCTGCCGGAAGCCTTGAAATACGCTGTCGTCGTGATATTCCATGCCATTGTCGCAGCGTCTTGCAAGCGACGAAGCGGCTTCCCATCCGCCCGTTCAAAATCGTCCGGCGCAAGGCTGGTCTCCCGCACGACCTGAACTACGGCTTTACTGTCCAATAACCGCGCCTTGAGCTGATTATGAAAATGAACCTCATATTTATAGATTTCGGCAGCCTCATTCTCTTCTGCAAACAATGATGGTTGCTGTTGGAGTGAACGGGCCAGCTTGAGGTTCATCTTCAGCGCTGACTCCTGGCGCAATTCCTTGGGGACGTTAGATTTTGGGCGCCCGTACGTATAAATCTCTTCAGGGATTACCACAAACCAGAGATCGACATGCACTTCCTCTTCCCTGAGATAACGCTCTATCTCGTCGACGTAAAGCCCAACTGTCTTGTAAATTGCCTCATGCTTGTCTTCCAGATAGAGCGTCTCTGTCAAAGCCTCATCAGCGACAGATAACCTGCAAACCGGTTCGTCTGGCCACTTGCATCCGAACACTGCTTCGAAGCCTGGATACGCGACATGGTGGGCGGCGTCCGATCGTTCTGCTGGAATGTACCTGTTGATCTTATTTACCCAGCGCCGATAACGCTCAATTCCGTCGGGCCGGCCTGCCACACCCACACGAAGCCCCGCCGGGCCACGACTATCTGAGAGCGGCCCAAACAACAACAGACCATCTTTGGGACTCTGTAGTACCTGTCCGTGCCCGAACATCAGCTCCGGCTCGCCAATATAGAACAGTGGCTTGACTTCCGGACCGCTCACTGTTTGACCTCCACATCATGCTCAGCCTCTGCTTCTTCAAAGTCCTCTTCCAGTTCCGCATCGATGCTCGATGCCGCCTCATCCGCCAGTCGATCCAGCTCTTCGTCTGTTTCGTCTTCCGCGACAGTCACCGTGCCGATGCCCTGTACTGAAACAGGTGATTCAAATACCAGCGGTCGAGGGCAAACCTGGATTGACTGCTCTTGTCCTACGGTAAGTTGAATATGACCGTCCTCGTCCGAAATCTGTGCCATATACGCCAACAGCAGTTCCCGCCAGCGGTCATTCCACCAGCTTCGGCAGAAGCTTCTCCGCAGACTGTGCATCCGTTTAACGCTACTGAGCGGATACTTGCCATCCTCGCTGAATGGAACGTGCGCATTAAGCACTAGATGTGGTGCGCGGCCAATGAACGGTTGAGCCGCCGCAGCGTAGTGCCAATAGACCTTGCGCTTCTTGCTGTAGCCGATCAGCTTCCTGCGCCTTGCTACGCCATCGAGATCCGCATAAGGAGTAGAATTCTTGTCACGGTAACCATCCGCGAAATACCAGGCATGCCGGCCGTTGGCCATTACATAAGGATGCAACCCCTTAGAGCGCATTGCATAATCCCAAGCCATACGAAACAGGTAGTTCAACATCCGCGAGGCTTCCGGCCATTCCAGTTCTTCAAGTTTGTGCGACTCGCCTCTCAAAATCGCATTCAGAGGTATCTCGTATGCTCGTGTTGGAACCTGCCAAGCTGGAAGGAATGTATTTACATCATCCAAGCTGGCGAAGGTGGCAATCATGTCTCTGTAGGGATAAGCCGGATAGGAAAACGATTCGAAGCTGGCCCGAATCCTGTCGCTCGGGATCGGCACACGATAGAAGTTCAAGTGACCTGGTAACGCATTAAAGGCTAACCAGTTCGAGAGGACGATCTGGGGCTTCTGGACTACCTTCTGTGGACCGGCCAATACCTGGTCAATCCATCGGCTGGCATCTCGCGCGGACTGCGTCTGGGCGCGGGGCACGTTGCTCTTTTCTAGCAGAGTCAGCAGCTTGTTAAATCCATCCGCCCAGTTACGGTGAAAGTCTATGTAGTTCTTCTGAACAAGCACGGAAATGACATCGGTCGAGGGAAGATCATCAACCCTGATCGGCACGACAAACCTGTCGAAGCTATTTTTCTTTTCGACGTTGAGTGCCGTATGAATTTCATTGAGAACGCCGTCCTTGGTCTGCGATACCCGTGACAGCACAACGACCACCTTCGCGGCGTGGTTGCGGATTGCGTCCTCGATATCCCGCCAGAACTTTTCCGCACCAAATAGCTGCGTCACATCTGACCAAACCAAATATCCCAGCGATGTCAGCCGCGACGCTAACCAGCGCGTAAACTCGTTGTCCTCTGGATTGGCGTGGCTGATAAAAACGAGGTTGCGCGCTTCGGTCATAACTTCCCCTGTTATCCTAGCGCCCTGGCCTGATGCTCCATTTCCTGGAGCAGTTCTTTCATGTGAGTTTCGCGCCATTTCGCTGTCAGCTCACCAGAAAACGCGCGATGCAAAAGCACATCGAATAACTTAGTCAGTTGTTCCGATGCATGCTCCTCTCTTTCTATCAGTTCGTCTAGAACCCTCGCTTGCTCAGCAAAGTTTTCCTGTAATTGTTGATCTGGAACCAATATTTCTACCGGGTATATCCTGCTCCCAGATATCAAAGGCTGGCCTGCTCGACCTGCATATTGATTTAAATTCGCAAGACGTAGCGCCTCAACTAGGTATCCGTCAATTAGGTCGTCAGACTGCTCTGAGATATATAGGGCGTTATCAGTGACCCAGCTTTTCGGTTTTGAATAATGCACAGCTCCGCAATAAACACCCACGCGGCCTAGAACAATCTTTGGTTCTTCAAACATAAATTCCGAATGGTAGCCATTCACCCCGTTTCCACCATATACGGAATATTTACCTGCGGCATCCATTTCTTTGGCAGGTAGGAAATTACCGCTTTTCACCTTAATAAGTTTCTTTAGTGGCTCCTTGCGGAGACCTCTTGGATTAGAAACTGGATCACCGAACATCTGATAGAACAGCGCGGGGAGGATGCGGGCGGCTTTGGCGTCGGCTTCGGCGCGCTGTTTGCGCAGGGCGTCGGCCTGGTCGAGGATTTCGGCGATGCGGCGCTGTTCAGCGAGCGGTGGCAACGGTAATTCAGTATTCTTGACGTCGGAATCTGAAACGGCTGGGTAATGTGCCCCCCTGACTTTCGACGTCAAAGCATCAATAAAAACCGAAGTTCGGACGAAGTAAAACAGATAACGCCCATCGACAAGTTCGCTGTTCGGCCTCAACACACAGAAACCGGTTGAGGCGATCTGCCCATCTAATTCAGGCGGAATGATAGCGACAGCGTTCAAGTTCGGCCTGACAGTGGACACCAGGATGTCGCCTGCTTTAACCTCTTTCCTCGCGCGGCTTGGCGCATCCGTACCATGCAGCTCAGAGGTCTGTGTAATCACTTTTTGATCTCGATCAATGGACGCGATATCGATGTACTTGAACAGATCGCTAGGACGTTCTCGCGGGTCCCGCACTCGCGTGCGCTGTGAAATGGATCCAATTGTCGTAGTAGGCCACTTCATCGAGATGCCTCTACTTCATGCAATAATTTCTCAAGCCCTACCGTAAGCTCTTTCTCGATCGATAGGACATCCCGAATGAGTTCGGCTGGATCCTCCTCCGGTGCCCCCTCTGCCACCTGCGGCTTGTACCGCCCCGCAGCCAGGTTGAAGTCATTGGCCGCCAGGGTCTTGATATCCGCCCACCAGCAGCGCGGCACTTCACTACCCGGCTCCAGGATACTGTTTGCCTCCACGCCGGGCGGGTTGGCGAACTTCGATGCCTTGTACTCCTGCCATTTGGCAAGCAGGTCAGGGATGTCGTTGCGGTCGGGGGTTTCCACGCGGCCGCCGCCGGAGATCTTGTCCGGGTCGTAGCCGTCGTTGCTCACCTCGTAGAACCAGACCTTCTTGGTTTTCGCCTTCTTGCCGCCACTTTGGGGTTTGCGGAACACCAGCACGCCGGTCTTGACGCCCGCGTAGGGTTTGAACACACCGGCGGGCAGGGAGACAACGGCGAGCAGGTCGAAATCCTCGATCAGCTTCTTGCGCAGATCCTTGTGGGCGCTGGTGGAGCCGAATAGCAGACCCTCGGGCACCACCACGGCGCAGCGGCCGCCGGGGGCGAGGTGTTCCATCATCAGCCCCAGAAACAGCAACTCGCTCTTCTTGGAACTCGTATAGAGATCCGAGCGGATAGAGTCCTTTGGGATCTGACCTGCAAAGGGCGGGTTGGAGAGGATGACCTTGTAGCGGCGCGACAGGTCCTCTTCCGTCAGGCCACCATGCTCCGACAGGGCATTGCCCCGCTTGAGCCTGGCATGGCGAATGCCGTGCAGGATGAGGTTCATCATGCTGATGCGCATCATCTGGCGGGAGACATCCACGCCGAATATGGAGGCCTCCAGCAGGCTCCAGTCGGGGATCTTCTCGCCCGCGCCCTTCCGGTAGGTCTGAAGATTGGGAATCGCCTTCTTGGCCTCGGCCAGTGTCTGGCCGCGCTTCTCCAGCCAGTCCTCGCCGTAAATGGGATATTCCTGCACGGATTCGCTGTATTTGGCGAGTAGATAGTCGACGGTGTCGATGAGAAAACCGGCAGTGCCGCAGGCCGGGTTGAAGACGGTGTCGCCCAGCTCCGGGTCGACCATCTCCACCATAAACGAACGGATCTGACGCGGGGTGCGGAACTGACCGTTAAGAGCAGATTGACCAAGGTGGGTCAGCATGTACTCGAAGATATCGCCCTTGACGTCCGGCCCCAGTTTGCGGAACTCGAAAGCGTCAATCTCATCCACCACCTGTTTGAGCACGTTCGGATCGACGATTTCCAGCACTGCATCGCGGAAGTACTCCGCCACCTCCGGTTCGTCCTTTGCGAGTGAGGCCATGTAGGGAAAGACCTCATCACGAATGAAGTCGCGCAGCTCCGGTCCACTTTTAAAACGCCACTTGGACCAGCGGTAGCGCTCAGCCTGCTGCGGAAAGAGCAGTTTGGCATTGCCGTTAGCCGCCCCGAGCCGCGAGCGCAGCTCACGATCCTGCTCCTCTTCATCGAGAAGCTTCAGGAAGATCAGATAGGATATCTGCTCGATGTACGTGACCGGGTTGGTCACCCCACCAGCCCAGAGGATATCGGTGATGTGATCGAGCTTTCTGCGTAAGTCGTGGTTCATGCGTTGTTATAACCTTCTGTCAATTCTTTCTACCGCTGAACAGAGTGTCGTTCATTTCGTCGACGACCTTTTTCAGGCCCTGCTCGCCGAAGAGTTCGATGCCTAGGTTCGCGGCATTGAGGATGGAAAGCGGGGGCTGAAATAGGTCATCCAGCGCCAGTTTGCCCCGCGCGATGCCACGGTTCTTGAGCAGGGAGAGATACTGAGCCTGCTCGGGGCTGAGATTGCGGGTCACCAACCAAGCGCGGAAATTCTCTTCCACCGTCTCGTCGCGGGACTTGATTTTCTGCTGGCCAAGTGCGGCGCGAATAAAGTCCACCAGTGAGCCGCCGGGATTGCGGTAGGCCCGTCGCAGGTTCTCTTCGTTGAAGTAGCGTTCCGGCTGGTTGAGGCGATCAGCGAGCTGCTGTTCCTCGTTGTCGGTCAGCGCATCGCCGGATTTGACCTTCTTGATAATGGGGTCGCGCTCAACGGCGATACGGATAGCCTCCTCCCAATCGGTGACATATTCGCGCTTATCGACTCGCTCACCTTCCGGCCCTACCTCTACGTAGTTGACCGCCTCCAACCATTCGTCTTCGAGCCCTAGCTCTACCAGCTCGCGCTGGGAAACACCTCTAGGTTTGCTGATCGCCGGGGCATGGCCGCCGCCGGTCCCGGTGAAGATATCCGTGTCGCTGTCATTGAAGTATTGGTGGTTGTGGAAGAAGTCGTAAATAACGAACTTCTCCTTACCGATGTGCGGCGCGGTACGGGTTCCGCGTCCGCGCATTTGCTGATAGAGAATGGGGCTACGGACGCGCCGACACATGACCAGGTGTAGGATCTCGCGGCAGTCGAAACCGGTGTCCAGCATGCCGACACTCACGGCCACCATGGGATAGTCTTCACGCTTGAACTTGCGGATCAGTTCGTCAGCATTCTGAATATCGCTGGTGATTACTTCCGCATAGCGCCCATTGTGCTCGGGGTGCAGTTCGTTGAGATACTGAGCCAAGCGCGCCGCATGGTGTTTGGTAATGGCGAACACGACAGCCTTGCCGGGTCCGGTCTTTTGCCCGGGCGCAAGCTCCTGGTAATTCTGCCAAGCCAGCCGATCGAATTCCTCCATCATCAACCGGTTGGTATTCTCATTGGTCCATTTGCGCTCAAACTCGGCTGGATCGTAATGTTCCTCATCGACATCGGCGCCTTCAGCGATGATCTCGGTAATACCCTCTGCAAAGCGGTACGGAACCAAGTAACCATTATTGAAGGCATCTTGAATCGGATAAGAGAAATCCGGCGTATTGTCCTTGCACTGGTAGAAGCTGAACGTGTTACGTTCGATATAGGATGCCGGTGTTGCGGTCAGGCCGATATGTATGGCATCGAAGTGCGTCAGCGCTGTTTGCCAAGCGCCATAGATGGAACGGTGCGACTCATCTGCCACAACCACATCGAAATACCCGCTGGTATATTCGTTGTAACGACCGATCATGGTTTGCAGTAGGCAGACGGTGATCTGCTGTTCAGTCTTGACCACACCGGGCTTGAGCCAGTAGTGGCTGTACTGGCCCAAAAGATCAGTGATAGCCTCCAGTGCCTGCTTGGCGAGCTGTTCCCGGTCGACCAGAAACAGGACACGCTCCGCATGGCCCGCCTGCATCAGACGCTTGATGTACTGACAGATAAGATCGGTCTTGCCGGTGCCGGTGGGTAGTTCGATCAGGAAACGACGCTTGCCGAGCTCCAATGCCCGGTCCATGGCGCGCATGGCATCTTGTTGATAGGGGCGAAGTTCACGAGTCTCACCCTGCCGGATGTAGTAATCGGGGATCTCGATGGTCGCCAGCGGCTTGCGCTCGGTGCGCATGTGTACCAGGCGTTCCATGTCGCGGCGCGAGAAAAATGAATTGACGATGCGGGCGTCGTCGTTCTGATAGTCCCAGAAGTAGATCAGCTCACCATTGGTCAGGAAGATGAAGGGTGCCTTGAGTTGCTTCGCATAGGGCAGAGCCTGCTGCTTGGCCACGTAGGGATGAATGGCCTTCTTCTTCGCCTCCACCACGGCGAGTGGGCGCCCGCGCTGATCAAGCAGCACGTAGTCGGCACGGCCTGTGGGAACTTCGTCACCGTCGGAGATGCGCAGGGCACCGGCATCGCCCTCTGCCCCAGGGTAGGCGACACCACCAAATCCACCACCTGCTTTGACCTCGGTCAGGACCTGCGACTTGTCTGCAGGATCCCACCCTGATTGGCGCAACCAGTCGTCGATGACTATCCGTGCATCGGTTTCTTTGGTGGTGTCTTTTGCCATATCCCTCGAATGACCTACTGATACTCGCTGAAATAGTCCGCCAGATTGCGGCCGTTGTAATACACGTCGCAGACCAGCCGGCCGCGGTCGATCTTGTATGCCTTGGCTAGGTTGACAGCCTCGCCCTGAATCAGCCGAGCCAGTTTCTGTTTGGCCTGCTTACCTGCAACGGTATTCATCTCGGGGGCGTCATAGCCTGTTGGACGTACCCGTGACCCCGTCTGTCCATTCCATTTCCAGCCATTGGCCACTTCGAATGTATCCCCGTCGATTACCGCTGAAACAGTGAACTGTGACATCGCTTTTCTCCTCTGGTCTGATTTGTGTTGAACCAGATAGAGCAAGCGGCATGCCATCATCCGTGATTTCAGAAATATTTATTAATTTACAATACGTTATATATTTATCGATAATCCTCATGCGCAATGATTGTTTCAACCTGAGTTTAAACCATTTCAACCCCGGTTGTAATCATGCCTTAATCTTCTGCACGAACTTATGAACGGCTTGCGGGGTTATCCCCAGCAACCGCGCTGCCTCGCTCTGATTTCCCTGACTAATCTCCAGCGCCCGCATCACAAGCTGCTTGCGTGCGCTAGACAGAAACTCCTCCAAGGAAAAGCCTTCTGCCGGCTCTGGCAGCGTTGCCAGCGGATCGGCATGGCCTACCGGCTCGCTAAGCATTAGATCGTCTGCATTCAACACCGCTGAACGTGTCAGCCGTGCGGAACGCTCGATTACATTCGACAAGTCACGAATGTTGCCTGGCCAGTCGTACGACTGCAGGCGTTGCAATGCTGCAGTGGTCAGCCGCTTTGGTTGTTTCAGGCTGGTATTCACTCTATCCAGCACTGCAAGGGCAACCTTGGGAATATCACTGCGTCGATCCCTGAGCGCAGGCAGGCGGACTACTCCTACATTCAAGCGATAGTAGAGGTCCTCACGAAACTTGCCCTGCTTGGTGGCGCGAGTCAGATTGACGTTGGTTGCGGCAATCAGGCGTATATCCACCGAACGAGGTTTGCCTGCGCCGATCGGTTCAATCTGGCCCTCCTGCAATACGCGCAACAACTTCGCTTGCGTATCCAGTGGCAACTCGCCTAGCTCATCCAGGAACAGCGTGCCGCCATCCGCCTGCGCAAACTTACCCTCCTGATCGGATATCGCACCGGTGAAGGCCCCTTTACGATGGCCAAACAGTATGCTTTCAACTAGGTCTTTTGGAATCGCGGCACAGTTGATGGCTACAAAGCGATCTGCTGGCCGACCGCTAGCCAAATGAACGAATCGAGCCAGCAACTCTTTCCCCGTTCCCGTTTCTCCGAGTATAAGTATCGGAACCTCTGTCGGGGCAAGCGTGGCTGCAACATCAAGCGCTTTCTGCAATTCGGGATGATCACCCACGATCCCCAGGGAACGGACAATCTCCCCGATATCAGCTGTTGTTTCGGCATCTTCCAATAATGAAAGTGCAGCCACATGTCGAACATCTGGAAAATCGCGCGATGAAAGATCAACCTCGCTAACCAGAGGCTTGTCTGCAGTCACGAACCGCGGTGGCCGGATGTGCAGAATCCGCGCCGGCATCTCGCCGCTGGCAACCATGAGGAGCCAGGCGGCATGCATCTGGGGTGTGCCGGATGCGACGGCAACTGAAAGGTTGATCTGCGGTCCGAACGACTCTAACGCCGGCACGACCTTTGTGCGAAGGTCGCGCAGGATTTCTCCGTAGTCCGTAGGATCACTTAGAACCGCGTCAATAATTGAAACTCGGAGATCAGGGAATAATCCTCTGATTGCTGATTCCGTTGTTGCTGTATTGGCCTTGGTATTCAGCGTCGAGATAAGTACAACCTGGTCGAATGGCTTCTCTTTCAGCAGCGAAATGATCGGACCAGCCTGTTTCTCCTCTCCAACTAAGCCGAGGCTATAGGGATCGTGGAATCCTGTGAATGTGACTAGTACGCGCATGTCGACTCGCATCACTCCAACCGAGAGTCCACAAGGGGATCGCCAGCCTGATCGTTGACGAACATACCCGCTAGCTTCTTGTCGTCTGCCACGGAATGCTGCTTGCTCAGCTCGTGCGCGAAGTACTCGGCGTGATAGTCGGTGATCACTCTTCTCTTCCCTTGCTTTGCTGTCCCAGCTGCTTGCTTATCCAGGCGTCGATCTCTCCCCGCCGGAAGCGCCACGCACCACCTACCTTGAAACCGGGAATTTTTCCTTCCGCCGCAAGACGATATGCCGTCTTCTCGGTCAGCTTGAGGTACCCGGCGACCTCCTTGATGGTCATGATGTCTGTATTCACGACGGACCTCGAAACGCACCAGACTGAGAAAATACGGGAAAATTCAGGAAACCTCAACATTGATATGGTGTTCCACCTTTCCCGGCCCAACCCGTGACAAAGGGTTTCCCCCCGAAAGGGCACTATCAAAGAGGCCAATGAGCTGCAAGGGAAGGGATCGATAATGGCAAAGGCCCTACCCGAAAGGGCCGCCGCGCTGGAAGAGGCGCGCGTCGCTGAAAGGGTTACTCAAATGGCGGTGCGTCCGCCGCTGCAAAACCCACCCCGGACAGGAATCACGTTTTCCATGGTTTGACCCGGCCGGCGTTGGCACAGTGC
>JACDJA010000947.1_pt1 | contig 27336 bp, 16 predicted proteins | sample 7449241 | NCBI WGS metagenome assembly JACDJA01 (sample SAMN14253289, study PRJNA609438) | sludge metagenome | isolation source: initial anaerobic sludge | collected 2018-12-20 | reverse complement strand
GGCTTGGTAAATCAGCATGACTTCTGGCGCCGATGATCAACGGCAAAGTGTTTTCCTGGAGATATCCAGTTTGAGCGGCCCCCATATAATTCCCGTTCAGGTAAAACTCGGCAATATCTGCCCTGCGCACAACAGCCACATGGATCCACTGATTCTCCATGTCTGCCATGCCGCTCACATGGGGATACCCTGATCCAGGAGTATACAGGTTATCCCAGCAAACGAACAACCCCATGCCGTCAAGACCGTCACCTCCGTTTTTTGATATAATATACTGGCTTTTATAGAAATCTTCTTTCCCATAAACCCATGCGGATAAGGTCGCATCGGCCATCTTAAAATAAGCGCTATCCGTCACCTGAATGTAATCATTAATTCCATCGAAGATGTAAGCGCTGTCTGGATTCCCAAAGCGATCGTTGGTCAATTGAGGCGCGTTGTCTTCAGATGCGCTGCCGTGGTTGCCAAGGCCAGTGGCATCTTGCATGTTACCGCTGAAATCCAGCTTCATGATCAACCCGCCGATACTGTCCGAACGCTCGGCGAACTTCACTTCTATGTTGTTATCACTAGTAATGTTTTCCAACAGGTAGGCTCCCACGCCCTGAAGACCAGTGGAAACGCCGTCAACTACAATGTCAGATACGATGTAGCCGGGTTGCGATGTTATGTTGAACATCTTGTCGTCACCTTCCTGAACGGCAATCTGGCCACTTGGGGATATACTTCCGCCTGTTGCAGCTGTCGCGGAAATGGTGTGAAGCGGCACAGAGGGTTCCACTACCTGTAGGATAAGATTTTTTGTTACACCTCGACCGGAACTATCTGCGGCTTTGATATCCAATGTGCCAGTCCACCCCACATCGCCCAAAGTCGGTGTCCATTCAAATACATACACATCGTATGTGGCACCACCTTTGAGATCTGACCTCTGACGGCCAGTTTCGATCACTGTAGCCCCCACTGGAATATTTCCCACGTTTATCGTGTAATCCTGCCCGTCAGGCTCAGTGACATAAAATTCAATTCTCGATGTCTGCCCCGCTTCGATTTTGTTTGTAAGGTGAGTGCTAAGGCTATGGCCATCCTGATCGTACATGGCGGCGTAAATAAAAGGATTGAGATTGTTGTCGCCGACTGTAATCCGGACAGTTTCACGCTCGGAGTAGATCCCGTCCGAAGCGGTAATGACCACCTCATAGGTTCCTGCTTGGTCATATCCCGGCACCCAGGAAAACCCTGGCTCCGGCGTGGAACCATGACCAGGTAGGGCTGTCTCGTCGTATCCAGCGTCACTCAACTCTTCGAGCAGCAACTGATCGGCCAACTCGTTGATATAGTACTCAATGTAAGTATATCCTTTATAGCGGTCCTGCGTTCCTTCGATGGCCACACCGTTATATACAAGCACGGACTCTCCACTTTTGACGATCCGGCTGTAGTCCGATCCATCCTGCGGGTTCAGTATCGCCCCACGGTTCATCAAACTCCCGTCCGGCATTTTGACAACCGCAGTTTCCCACTCATCTGGCATCCCGTCATCATCACTGTCCAACGAAGGATTTTCGGGGGTCAACCCCTCCATCAGACCGCCTGCGGGAGATTCCTTTCCCCACTTTCCGGTCCTACTTTCGATTTCCTTGATGTTTCTGTCCGTCACCGCGTCCCGCGGCAAGGCCCCCGCATGCGCAAGCACCAAGCCATAGGCAGTTTCGGCAGGGTGTGTTTCAACCTCCGGAGCGGGAAACATTTGGTCGACTTTTTGATCCAAATCGCCCTCGAATACCCCACGTCTCTGTTTGCTGTCAAAAATGTTTAAGTAACCTTTGGGATCGTCAATCATGTCAAAATAATTATTGTCGGAAAAGATAAGCGAATCCGACCCGCCGATGAAAGGATAAAAATAAGTCGGAATATCCTGCGTCTTGGGCGAATTAGGGCCAGCCTTGAAATAGTTCCCCACCAAATTGGTCTTGAACTTTTCGCCTGGACGCTGCTCGTTCATGTTCAATGGATGCCAAGCCACGCCCAAATCGGCATTATAAATTACGTTATTGCGGTGATCGAGAACTTCGATTCCCGATAACGGTGTCCGGATTTTGTGGTGCGCAAAAAAATTATGATGCAAACTGACATTTTTACCGTCATACCCAAGTATCATTCCAAAATTATGAAGCGGTTTTGCTATTGGAACCGTTCCTGCAAGATATTCTTCTTGGTTTGTTGCCAAATCCCCATCCAGATCATCTTCGGGATTAATGTCGGAAAGCGACAATATGTTATCATCAGCACTTTGGTTGATGACCATTAATTCCCACCAGTCCGCCAACCCGTCCTCGTCAGAATCGTAATTGACAATCCATTCGGGATCCACCGGAGAACCGGCCACCAACGGATTTGTCCCCATTTTGTATTCATCAAAATTACTTACCCCGTCTCCATCTAAATCTTCGTCAGGCTTAATGTCATTAATAAAATCATTAATTTTATCAGTCTCGCTGAAATCACGTACTTTTCGCTCCCAATAATCAAGCATACCGTCGCCATCCGCGTCGGCAAACACCTCCCAGGGCCCACTATAATCAGCAGCTTCTTCTATGCCGCACCATTGAACCGTAGCGTTTCTGAGATTTGAAAATCCGAAGTTTTCGTCCGTCCCCCAAGCTCCGGATACGTGATCAAAAATTAGACGGTCACCCCCGGCCCTTACGATGTCGCCCTCAGCACCACGAAAAAAAGGTGAACGCACGCGAAGAAATCTTAAAATTGCATTGTTTACCGAATTTCCTCCGTCACCATCAGTCAAATTAAGCATGCCTTTAAGCGTCACACCTGCTCCAGGCGCAGTCTGTCCGGCAATTGTTAATGGGGCATTGGCAGTATAAAATCTGCCGGATTTATTCAACAACCATTCTCCAGTCGGAAGGTTTCCCTCTATAACCCCACTCACATCGAACACAATAATGCGCGGCTCGTTCAACTCAAGAGCCGCCTTGAGACTACCCGGGCCGTCACGGTTCAAGTTGGTCACTTTGACCACCCGGCCTCCGCGCCCGCCGGTGGTCGCAGCCCCAAAGCCTTCGGCACCGGGAAAAGCGGGAACCTCATAAAAAGCTGCATCTTCGGGCAACCCGCTCACCGTCCATTTGACATCCGGCCCGAACCCATCCGGCGCCTTCAGCGACAAATCGATCAATTCTCCTTCCTTGACCGAAATGTCCCCGATCTGGCCTAAAATTCGTGTTTGGCCTTGATCCGCCAGCGCGTTCTGGCTTAACAATAATAAAGTGACGGCAGCTAAAAACGCTAACATATAACGTATCTGAATTCGTTTAGTCATTGTGAGCCTTTCTTTTACAGGAGCCGAATCAATCCTTTTTTGGGCAAATTCATTAGTATTCATTTGCGAGGTCACGATTTTCGCTTCGAAAGTCTTCAGCACACCAACAAAAACCCTCGGGCGAATAAATTTCGAGGGTTTTTATCGCGATGCATTCGGTAGTCCGGCTGTCATGGCCCTTTGGCTTTAGACCCGTGACTTTGCGTCGCCCCCTTTCGGTGGTTTTGCCTTTTCGTCGCCTATCAAAACGATTAATTTTTTATTTATCAAAAATTTAGGTGACCTTTCACCTCCGAATAAAATTTAAAAATCCACAACCCTATTCCGCCTTTTTTGTCGACAAAAAATATGGAAACCAATTCTTCATTCATGGCTTCCAGTGATGGCTTGCCATATTTTTAACAATAATCATGCCACAATGTCAAAATCCTGTCGAAAAACGTATAACAATCAAAAATAATACATTTTTTTAAATTTTTAAAAATTTTTACATAAGGAGAAAAACTACCGGCTGCCCTTCCCCGTGACAAATTTTGTCAGCCTCTATGACAAAAAACGGCAGAACACCACCAAAGCTGGTTGCGTTCTGCCGAGGATTTTCCCGATAACAGGCATTTCTACCTGTTCATTTCAGGAACTATGGCTTGCCCCCTATCCAAAGCTGAAGGGCACTGACCAAGTTTTCCTGCCGCAGTTCCTTGAGTTTATCCCAACGCAGATGGTCAACAATCGGTTTAATTTTACGCACCCGAAAAGACTCTATAGCGTATAGTTGATGAGTCACACCGCGGGTCAAAAAACGGTTTGCTTTGCCGATACAACGATTTGCCCACCCACTAAGGTCGATTTGGATCTTATGGCCTTCGTCGAAAACTGGTATCTGCCGAAAATGATCCACGCCACTTTTACCGATATCCGCAAGAAGGATACAGCTTGCCCTTTCAAAACGGTTAAAAGTCAGGATATCCCCGTTCGTAAACGGCACCGGGTTGGAAATGAAATTACCCAGCGAATAGGCAACAAGCCCGCCTCGGTAGATTTCTACCCCTTGGAGGACGTGCGGATGATGACCAAGGACCAGACTAGCGCCGGCATCAATATAAGCGTGTGCCTGCCGGATCTGATGAGGGGAAGGGAACCGGAAACGTTCATCTCCCCAGTGAGGCGCAACAATCACATGGTCGACCTCTCGACGCAGTTCCTTGATCTTGCGACAGACAATGCCAGGATCGTTGGGGGCAACCCCGCTGGAAATCGGGCCGGCAAATCGACTGGCCCCGGAGGTTTTATCAGCCACCCCGATAAACGCCAGAGTGATTCCCTTCATCGAAACCATGGCCGGATTAAAGGCATCCTTGATATTATCGCCTGCCCCACACCACTTGATGTTCATTTCTGTTAAAGCGTCTCGAACCCGATGAAATCCCTCGTCCAGACTGTCGAACGTATGATTATTCGCCAAGCTGACCACATCCAGTCCGGCGCTACTTAGTGTTTTAACCTGAGATAGGGTCGAGATCAGGCGAGGTTCGCTGGAAACGGTGTCACTTCCAGGAAGCGTACACTCCAAGTTTGCAAAGACGATGTCGCTATCGGAGAATACCCGTCTGATGTCTTCAGACAGCGCTTCGCCGCCGCGCCCCGGTTTTTCTCGGTTTGTCCCAGCGGCCAACATGAGGTCTCCAACCGCAGCAAGCCGAATTCTTGTATTAGCCTTTTCGTTCAAAAGCACCTCGCACAAGTTCAGCGAAAACCATGCTACCAACAGCAGTGAGCAAAACAGGCCTCGGTGATTTTTTAAATTAATATACAGCTTGCATCGCGGCCATTTATCAGTAATACTGAATTCAGCAAGAGCTTGGCGCCTTCAGTCAGGGATCAACTCCATGCAGGCAGGTCGCCCCATGTTGGCTCAGCAAGCAATGTATGTCATCCCGAACGAAGCGAAGAACCTCTACACGAATGGCAGATGCTTTTTCTGCCTCAGAAAACCATCATGAAAGACACCCAAAAAATTTTCTGGTTACTTTCGGCCATAATTTTATCCATGTCAATCGAAATTGGCAGTATTGCAGGCTCCCCTTTGCCAGCGCAAGAGAGCAAACCGAGTGATGACACGGCGCCCCCCTCACTTACATTGAATACCCACGACGACCGTTCTCCTTTCAAAGCTCTGGAATCACGTAGAAAACACACGGGAAAAGGCAATGCCTATGCCGTTGCCCTGGAAGAGGAGGCCCTCTCAGAAAATCAGGCGCCACAAATGATAAACGGGCATCCTCGTCTGCTGTTGCGTCCCTCGAAATGGAAATACGGGTTATCCCTCTCTCAGCTACGGGCGCGTGCCAAAGTGGAACCCTGGGCCACCCAGATCGAAAAGGACCTGAAAAAACCACCGGACCATCCCTCCTCCGCATCGGTGATCACGCATCGGGCGCTGCTCTATCTGATTTCCGAAGAAGAAACCCTGGTGCCGAGAATCATCGAGCGCATCTTGGCGGCCAAGCCGGCCTTCAATGTCGGCGGCGGCCTGGTGGAAACCGCCCTGTGGTACGACTGGATTTACAACAGCCCCAGCGTCACCGATGAACAGCGGCGGCAGATGGGCGACAAGATCGCCGAGGTGGCCCTGGAGTGTGCCAAAATTTACGAATCCGGCCACGCCTTCGACATTTGGACCCACCGCGCATCACCTGGCTGGGTTTCGGATGTGCTGGCCGCCGGCCTAGTTTTGGACGACCACCCGGAAGCCGCCAAGCTCAGGCGCTGGGCAATGGGATATTTCAAGAAAAACTACTTTCGGGCCTGGCAGCACAACGACGGGGCCTGGATGCACGGCGGCAGCAGCTACAACATCGGACTGATCATGCCGGAGGTCATCGCCTGCTGGGCCAGTGCGGTGGCAGGGGAAGACATCTACGAAATCATCGAACGCGATTACGGCAACTGGCTGGAGAGGCACCTGCACTACATGATGGCCGAGGTGCTGCCGGACAAAACCCGTAGCGATGTTGTGGCCTGGGATTACAACCCGACCGGATTGCGCATCAAAGGCCGAAGCGCCTACTGGACCGTCGCCAGTGCCTGCAATGTCCCCGAATTTTACGTCTTCCAAAGATGGCTGGGGGAAGATCCCAGGTCCGGTCCCTACGGCCGTCTCATTCGAATCCTTTTTTATAACGAAGAGCTGGATGCCCTGGCCCAAAAAATTCTACTCGACAAGCCGGCTACCCGCCTCTGGGGCCGGCACGGCCCAGGTTACCTGCAGATGCGCAACAAGGGCTGGGATCTCGATGGCTCGGTGATCGAATTCAAATGCGGCGATTGGGTATGGACCCATAGCCAGGCCAACCACAACAACTCGTTCTGGATTTTCAACAAGGGGCGCCTGGCGGTGCAAGGCGGCAGCTACGGCCTGGACAAGTGCTGGCATGGCGGCACTGGTAGCCACTACTTCACCCAGTCCATCAGCAGCAACACCATGCTGATCTTTCAGCCCGGTGAGTTCACCCATGCCGGCGGGCCGGGCGCCGGGGATTTAATCGCTCAAGACATCATCGCCAACCCCGGGGGCCAGCGCATGCGCTGGGCCTGCGGCCAGACCTGTTTTACCTTTGATGAATACCTGCGCAGAAAAACAGAGGAAAGCGATGTGGAGGCCGGTCTGTTCGAAACCGGGGATATCATCGCATTCGAAAACGCCGAGGACAAGAGCTACACCTATGTTTCCGGCGACGCCACCATGGCCTACAACAACCAGCGGTACTGCTACGCCCAAAAAGATAAAAAATCAGGCCGCACCTGGCGCAACAAACCGAAAATCGATCTTTTCACCCGATCCATGGTCTATTTGACCAACACCAACAATCTGATTGTCTTCGACCGGGTGCAGGCCCTGGACGCCTCTTGGCGCAAGGCCTGGGTATGTCATTTTCAGGGAAAGCCCGAAATGCCCGGCGGCCAACTCCTATCCGCCGAGGTGCCGGGCCACATCGAAGATTTCAATGCCGACACCATCCGTATGACCTGGGGCGACGGTGTACTCAGGCCACCAAATCCCGACGACCCGGGAAGATTGTTCATCCAGGTCCTGTTACCAGAGAACAGCATCGTCCGCAGAATCGGCGGCAACGGCTACCAGGCCTGGGCTAACGGGAAAAACCGCACCGGGGATGGACATGACATTTTAAGCAAGCTGGATGCAGGCCGCTGGCGAATCGAGGTATCATCAACTTTTGCTCGCAAGTTCGATATTTTTTTGCATGTTATCCATATAACGGACACTTTTAAATCCCAAATGCCTCCCATTGCAAAAATTGAATCAATAAATGGCGAAATGATTGGTGCTTCTGTTGATGATTGGCTGGTGCTATTCGGTCGTAGAGGCCATGTCGGAGGGGATGTGACTTACAGCGCCCCTGAGGGCAAAACCAACCATTTGGTGGTGGACCTCAAAAGGAACGCAAAGTACAAAATCTGCGGGATCGTCGGAGGGAATATAGAAAAATTCACCAGCCAGGAAGGAACTTTACATTTTTCAACGGATCTTTCAACTAAAGTCAAGTTGCTTCTACAAAAATAAAATTTTTAATTCAGGCAACTTATTCCGATTCCTTTGTAATCTTGATTAGTTTTCTCTTCCCCAAACCTTCTATTGTTGGCTTTTTAAAGCCTACTTCCGTCACCCAAAATTTTTCATCATCAAAAACTTTGATCACCAGTGGCAGATGGCCGTCTTGGGAATATAGAATGCCACCCTTTTCAAGCAGAGGATAAAGATACTTTAAGCAAGTACGCGTCGATGAGGCCAAATCTACATCCAAATAGGCGCACGCAACTCGATCTTTGAATTTTGGCATGGTATCATCGAACCACCCTTCGACGAATCTGACACAATCTATCTTGCCAAATTTAGATATATTTGATTTCACTTCTTCCAAAGGCCCACAATAATCTCCCTTCTTGAAACTTGCTTGTCCGCCAAAAATGTTTTTGACGTGAGGCTCATCGTTTTCAGGCAATCCTTGAAAAGAATCAAAGACGACAAGACTCCTATTGGCAATATCCGCTGCCAAACTAAACTTTGCAGTGCTGTTCCCTTTATAACATCCGGCTTCAACTACAACCCCCTCACTTTCGGATGGCAAGGACAAGATTTTTTGAATATAGCTAAGTATCTCTTCCTGAGTCTGCAAGGGCTCGAGGTTCAAGTCGATCAAATATAATTGTCTGAGAATTTTAAATCTTTTAAGAAGTGAGATATCCAACTTTTCATTGCGCAAAAAGAAGATGCAGGCGCCCAAGTCTTCCCGCAAATTGTTTAAAATTCTAATAAACTGATAAATTTTATTAGGCAGTACTCTTTTTAGGATCGCTTTTAGCTGGACAAACATATCCTCTCCATGGCAAAGACAAAATAATTTAAAAAATAAAAACTGAAAACCCATTAGATGATTATTTTCAGAGCCTCTAAAAACGTTGCATCATCGGCATCTAAAATTTTAATCTTAATTACTTGATAGTTCATTATTTTTTGGAGCCCAACTTGTAACGTTTGAAAAACGTTTGTTTTTTTGCTCAGAATTGTCAGTAGCAAGGGCTGAAAAGCTGTGAAATTTATTAGTTGCGGCAACTTGCCAAACATAAGGAGCAGATTTTTTCTCCCCTACCTGGATGCCGTCTTTATAGAAACTAATATTTTCTATTCCAGACTGATCCATAGACTCTACTTGTACTTCAAAGTTTCCGTTTGCCATAATAAAAGGTTTATCGACTTCTACAAATGGAGGGGTAAAATCATTAAAATGATCTGAAAGAAAAGTAATTATCGCTTCCCCATCTATTGTTGCTTCTGACCCATTTTCAGAGCAAAGTTCTTCCGTATCTAAATATATTTGTTCAAAATTACTCTGTTGCACAGCTTGCTTAATCGATGGGCCAATCCATCTCAATTTAATAACAGAGCGTGCCTCTTTTCCCAGATCAAGCTTATAACGACCTTTTCCTATTCTCACAGCATCAATTTGGCAATTACCGTCACATCTAACCAGAAGATTAGACTGGTCCTTAACTATTCCAAGGTATTCAAGATCTATTTCGAATATTAATTTATTATTAATTATTTTGCCAGGCATAGCAAATACGGGAGACCAACCCTGCCAATTAACAGATAGCTCAGACTTTACAGGTTTTTCCTCTATATTTGCTATTGCAAGCGATAAGCCATCATTTACCGCAGGAGCAAGAGCCCCCATCCAACCATTGTTTTCTGAAGGTGACGAAAGTATCTTCCATTCGTTAGAAAATCTCTCTATTTCTGAAGTATCAATCCCCGTATAAATTCCAGCCATCAATTTGATCAATGATTCACCGTCTCTCATTTTAACAACCCTAAGTGGAGATGCCAAAACAACATCCATACGGTCGATATATTCTTCAGTTCGCGCCCAATTATTTCCTAGTTGCCTTCCGCCGAATACCAGGGGATTTCCACCATAAAAAACCATTCCCAGCAATCCATCTACCGCCCACCAATTACTATTAACTTTTCCCAATTTCTGAATAGTTTTCTCTCCATCTTTGTAACTCAATTTTCTTTCTGGGACAAAACCATTTCGATGGTAAAATGGAATTTTCAAACCAGAATAGCTAATTATCGCATCTTTTGAACCAATTAAATCCAAAAAAAGAATACTAAGACCGCTTTCAAAGCTTAGGAATGCTACTTTTTGTTTTGCCGATGATGTATAAAACTCTCCTGCTGTAAAAAAACCATCGTCTGAAGCCTTATACTGTATTTTTGAAACCAAAGGTAAATCAAAGCGTCCAAAGGATAAAATAGAAACCGACAAACTAGCAGCAAAAAAAATTGCTGATATCTCAAAAAAAATTAGTTTTTGATTTTTTCTTTCCAATACCAAATTACATAAAACTGCAAGCCCTAAAAACAGTACTCCCATTCCAGCTGCTAAATAAATTCGCGATAAATTTCTAATACTTACTAACCGCAAATAAAAACGCGCGTCAGCCCCTATACAAATCCCACCGATCAAACTGCCTAAAGCCAAAAAAAGAAATGCCCACAAAAATACTACAAAAAATCTTCTTAACCTCATTTTTATATTCTTACAGCTTATCCCAATCAAACATATGCAAACACCTAAAATATAAAAGAGTGGTGAGTCCAAAATATATTGATTCTTTAAGATATCAACCCAAGGAGTTCTTATCATCAAAAAAATTGAAACCGGAATAACAAAAAGGGATAACAAAAAAAGTCGACCAAGTATAATAGGCTCAAGATACTTATATTTATGAAAACTTCTTTCTGAAAAAAACAACATAATAGCAATTGCACCTGCAACTACCCCTAACGCAGAAAACACCCAGGATGGAATTTCGGCAGATGGAATTCTAACCAATACCGTGTAATTTAAATCAACCCAGCCAATGAATAAAAAAATAAAAAACACGATAAATGAGAAAAATATAAAAATTTCACTAATAGATTGATATTTTCTTTTGGCAGACAAAAAACTAAAAAACATAAAAACAAGTGCAAAGAATACCAAACCAAAATATAACCAAATAGGCCTATGAATGAGCAACGATCCGACAAGCCCATCAGAGGTATTATAGATTAGTGGGCCGCCAGCTTGATTTGGGACAACATAGGCCCCAGGCCCACCACCACCCGCCTCGCCATTTGTCCCCCAGATAAATCCAGTCCAAGTCTTAAAATTTCGATGCACAATAGCATTCAAGCTTTTAAAGCTGTGACAACCATCTATATTATTAAAGAATTTTTCATCATCTTTATAAATTTGATTGGTTTTATCAACAGGGTAAAATTGGTGCATCAGAAAAGATAGGGAAGCTTTTGCCCAAGAACACCGATGGTAATCAAATTGGCCTATAGATTTTGTATGATGGAGCATAATTTCTGCTGCTTTTTTTTCCAGCCATAGACTATAGGGCTCTTTTTTTAAAATACTCCCATAGCAAAAAGCCAATAATCCTTCTCCATAACAACAATCATATTCCGGGGATCTCAAATGCATCATTACTCCATCGCGTGTAGTCAAAATAGATGCATATCTAAATACCCCATCAAAACCATTTCCCTTATAAGTGTATGTTTCAGGAACTGGAATTTTGGTAAGTTGAGAAAGAACCTCAACGAATAGACGCCCCTCAAATATTTTTTCGATACCATACCATAAGCTTGGATGGTTATGGTGAAAACTAGAATAATCAGGGTTTAAATTCCATCCTGCAGCTAAATCCTTTAGTCTGTGCTCACCAACCGGTAAATCCGAGCTAAAATCCCTTGTTGTACTAACGAGATCAATCCCGGCGCATTCAACCGCTTCCATGAATCTTGAATGTCCTGGATGATCTGGGAAAAGAAACGCTGCTGCCATGGTACTTGATAAATCTTGCTTGACCTGATCATGGTTACCATTGCCTACCATATCCGCACTCCGCACAATTCGCCCACGCAAAGCGCCACCAATGGCTACAGATTTAAAAAGATTTTTCGTTTCTGCATCCAAGTCATTCCAAAGCAATGCCACACCTATGCTCAGATAACCAATTAAATCTTGCCTTAAGCCGTATTTTCGATGCCAATGTTCATCAATAACTAAATCACTCCGAGCTTCTTTTAAAAAAGGATAAGGATTTTCAACATAAATGCTTGTCAAACAAATCCATCTTATTGCTTTCCTTGCGTGGTTAAATAAAGTTTCCCTCGGACATCTTGTCCTCCCAAAATGCTTTTTATCGGTATATTTTAACAGTACTGCATAAGTCAAAACGACCTGACCATTTCCAGGAATCATGCAAAGTGAATAATAGGCTTCATTCCTTGGATGTGTCCAATTTTTATATTCTCGAAAATCATAGAAGCCGCTATCAGGGGCTTTTGTATGCTTCTCAGTGAACAAAGGTTCAAAAACATCTACACCATTTTCAAGGATCTCTATGTACAAAGAATCTAGTTTATTTTTAACAAGCGATGCATGCGCGATTGAGTGATTTTCGATCAAGCATAAAATGATGATAGCACTGACGACAAACAACAATATTTCTTTAGAAATACCATTCCTTTTAATTAAATTTTTCATTTTTAAAATCAAAGCTCTCAAAATAAATAATTTTAAAATCAATTTGATGCAGGCGCGTGATATGGAATCGGCTTGCCTAATATTATGGCTTCTCTTAATTTTATCAAGGAATTTGCGTGGTGAGTCCCTGTCGCCAGCCCTCGGTTGATGTCTTTCAATGCATTGGCAAATTTGCCACTTAAGGCAAAAGCCCTAGCCCTATAATACCAAACTTTTCCGTCATTTGGGAAATGCTTTAAACATTTGCTGTAGTCCATGATTCCTTGTTTAAAAAATCCGAGTTCTGTAAAACAATCTCCTCGCAAATAGTATATATGGGGATATTGGCTCGGTTTAATATTCAGAATCTTAGTATAGTCTTTTATCGCATTTTGATAATCTTTCAACCCTATCCAAATTTTTGCACGAAACCTATAGCAGTCAATATTGTTCGGAGATAAAGATATTGCTCTATTTATTTTTTGCAAAGAACACTTTATGTTTTTATTACTCAAACAAATTTTAGCTTGATTCATCAGTATTTTTATATTTTCATCATCTGCATTTGCTAAATCTGTCGATAGCCAAAAACTAAACAAAAACAATAAAACAAGAATGCAGTAGTTATCACGCTTTTTGATTATTTCAATTATTTTTCTCATAGTTAAAATTACTTTGAAAAGCGTTTTAATCATTATTTCAACATCGCCATTCCAGCATTGATTTAATTTCTTCGCGCAAAGCATTTCTTTTAAAAAATCTCCATCCTTTATGGTTTAACCGTGCTTTTAGAGCCCGAAAAAAACTCTTAAAACATAGATCGACGGTAATCGGCTTGGTAAAGGAAAAAGATCTCATGGAGTCAAGGCGATTAACTGCTCGCTTTACGCCATTGTATATTTCTTTTTCAACGATTATCGGGTGTTTGCTGAACGCAGCATTGTACCCAAACCCTTCTTTGGTGGTAACAGTTTCAAGCCAGGGCATAAAGCGGAACCCTTCCTTGCAACCTTTGTCATCACTGGACAAGAAAATGACAGGAACGCCAAATTCTCCCGCCACCGCAGCGTCCATAGCGATTTCGCCGACCTCTATACCATTGACATGAATAGATTTATAGCTGGCATGACTGTATGTATGGGCCAAAACCGCCTTGGCTGTTCCCTCCATGGCATGATAACCGATCATCAAAACACCTGCAAATGATTGGTCGATAAAGGGAAACCGCCACTTAAAGCCAGTACCCAACACGATTTCGCAGCGCCTGTCCAATCGATCAAACCTAAGGTTGGCCCCATTGCCATGATTATCCCATATCACCACCTTAGCTGCCCCTGAATCAAATAGTGCCTTTGCGGCGGCGTCCGCTTCACGAGTCGCCTGTTCTGCGGCAAAACAATAATCTCCGGAACGCCCAAGGCCCATTCGAGCGTTTCCCACAACGCAGGCAACTCCTTCACAGTCGACCCCAATCATGAATTTCAAAGGCTTGGATCTCCCTAAAAAGTTTGTTGCAAACTGCCATTGGTGAAAAATGGTTTCCTGATCAAGTCTGGAATGACAACTAATGATTTTCAGAATTTCAGGAAGGACTCTGGCCGAAGGCTCCCTTTTTGCTTAGATCTTCCGCCACCTTGCTGATCACCGGTCGGTATTTGCCCGAGGGTGCCGGCTGAATGTCGTCGACGATATCTACGATGATTTCATCATCGCTGTTCAATCGTTTGGCCGCCTGAACACGCACGCGCTCGGCCCCGTCCTCGGGAAACCTACCGTCAACGGCCAAGCGGATCCGGATTTCTCCGATCTTGTCCTGAATCACTTGGAACTTGGCGATTCCCTTCACGGATCTGGCAATATAGATGAAGGAGTACCCCACCACCCATTTTCCGTCTCGCGTGACAACAAATTCGACCTCCCGGCCCCCACTGACCTTTACCCTGGAAAGCGACCGCCCGCATGGGCAGCGTTCGTTGGAAAGCGTCACGATATCGCCGGTTCGATAGCGAATGACGGGGAATGCGTGGCCGACTAGGTTGGTGATCACCAGCTCGCCCTCACCGTCCGTCGGTTCCAGGGTTGCGGGGTCGACGGTTTCCAGGATCAACTGTTCGTCCATGCAGTGCATCGTGCCGTGCTCGCAATCATGACCGATCAGGCCGGCCTCACGCAGGCCGAAAGAATCAAAGACCGGCACGCCAAAACTGTCGGCGATCAATTGGCGATCGCAACCAGACAGCATCTCGCTGGTGGTGATGATCGCCTTCAGACCCCGGCGCTTTAGCTGCTTCAGGTCCAACCCAAGGCCTTCGGCCATGGACACGGTCAGAACGAAGGTACTTGGATATCCGAAAATGCAGCGCGGCCGCCAAGCCAGCCAGCCTTGGTAATAGCCTTTGAGACGCTCGGGCGTGAGTTCGAACCCGTTGGTCAGCCCGTCGTTGACCAGACGGTCTCGGAACCGCTTGATCCGGTCCTGCTTGCTCAGCTCCACGGGAGACCCCCAGTAGTACATCTCCTTTTCTCCCCGCCGGATGCCGACCCACTCGTGGCCCCGCATGCGCGCCGCGTTGATGTGGGCTTCACGAGTTGAAGAGGTGTAAAACTCGAGGGCCTCGTTGGTGGACCCTGATGTGCGCACGAGCTGAACCCGCCTTCCCTCCTCACGCCAGACCATTTCTTCCCGCTTCTCGCGCAGGGTTTCTTTTTCCAGCAGTGGAAACCGTTTGAGATCTTCCAAGGAGCGCATGTCGGCAGGGCCGAAACGGTTGGAATCCATCATGTGCCGCCAGTAGGGCACATGAGTGTAGGCCAGCCGGCATAGCCGCTGCAACCGTTCAAGCTGCAAGGCCTGAATTTTCTTCTGAGGCCACCACTGGCTTTTGTTGAGTTCAGAGAGAATTTTGAAGCTTCGGCGACCGAGGAGCAGCTCTTGAAAATTGAACAACTGTCTGGCAACGATGGGAATCATGGTCATCTCCAGATGGTTGTGAATTTAGCAGCGAACGAACGCAGATTAAACAGACGAAAACTGTTTTATTTATTAGCAACAGCCCCACACGGAAAGACACGGACAAATACTAAAAAAATTCTATTTTTATCTTAACCTCTTTCGTCCGTGTGAGTCCGTGCCATTCTTTAAAACCAATAGAAATTATTCAACCCCTGCACCACCTTCCGCGTCAATGCCCGCAGGGGCTTGTTCAGCCTGCACGGCCTCACCGCCTTGGGCTGATATCCATTTTCCTTGACCATTTTGCCCAGTTCGCTAAAGGTCCGCACCGGATAGCGCTCGCGGTTATTTGCCATCCACTGACAAAAACGATCAAAGCGCCGCGTCACCACCCAGTTCGGCCGGCCAGCGCGGTATTGAACATCCTTGACCTTGAACAGGCTAAAACTGTGCAAAATCAAAACCGCATCGGCGCCGGCATCGCAGATCATCCCCACCGCATCCCGGCATTCTGCAAAAGCGCCCCCCATCAGGTCAACGGGTTGGGAGGGCGGCAAAATTTTGGGAATCGGCCTCTGGAAAAACCCGGAAAGCGCCACTTCCAGGACATCGCCGTACCATTTGGCGCCGTTGTACGCGGCTTTGTCCTTAAACCGGCACTGGCCCTCCAGAAAAGGGAAACTATAGCTGCTGTCAATCCACAGGCCAGCATCAGGCATTATAGAGAGCGTTTGTTCGGAAGCGCCCATATTTCCGGCACGGAAGGCAATGGGGCTTTTACCGGTCCATCGCAAAATGCGCTCGGCGCCTTCGATCAACATCTCCCGTTGCCAGTCCGGGGGCAAATTGGCCATGTAATCGGTCTGGGCGTGAGGTTTTCCATCCAGGTGCAAACCATAGTGAACATGATTAGGATGTACGTGAAGCTGGACATCCTGACCGTGGTCGATCAAATATCGGCAGACCGGCTCAGTTTGGCCGGGATAGCCCAGTTCGTCGTTGAAGGGCTCCACAAAAAAGGTGGCCTTGAGATCGTGACGTGCCAAGATTTCGCAAATCAGGGGAAGACCGTAACTTTTATTCCCGTATTGGCCCATCATCCCCAACCTGGGTGGAACCGGTCTCAGACTGGCATTGGCCCAAGCGCCGCCCATGCTGCATTCGACATCGAAAGTGATGAATATTCCAGGCTTCATTGGGCCACAAAATCGGCAATCAAGGGAAGGTGATCCGAACCCAAATCCGGCCCGGTCCAGCAGCGGAGGGGGCGAAACTCAGGCGTGGAAAGAATATGGTCGATCCGTGATGGATACCTGAAAATGTTGATCTTGGTGTCTTTGGTATGGCCAAACCCGTATCCCGTGTAGTCGAAGGCGTTCCGGTAGGACGCCCAATACCTGCCATAGATCGGGCTATCCACGGTCAAATTGAAGTCACCCGCAAGGATCTTGGGCCCGGGAAAGCCCTTCACCCATTTTGCCAAACGCGCGGATTCCTGCCACCGATTCGCGATTTTACCTTGAGCCGAATCGACATTTTCAAGATTGAACACGGTTTCCGAATCCAGCACCAAGGTCAAAGCTCTTCTTGGTGTGAGCAGATCGATACAGCAAAACCCAATTTTACCCGTTGGTGTATCAATGACGCAGCAAATCCCGTTGACCTCGGCGTTTCGATACCAGAGCTGCACATCGAGAATCGGGTACTTGGATACCACCAGTGATGACTGCGCTCGCCGGACATGCCATTGCGACGGAAGCGTCCATCGGCTCGGTGCACACTCCTGCACCGCGGCGATGTCCGGTTGCACCGCATCGAGAAGCTCGGCGAATTCCTGGCTGCTCACCTCCCATTGCTGTACGTTGTAAGTGAGCACGCGAAGCTCCGCAGGCTTGTCCGATTGTCCCCAACTTTGCCAGGGGAGGTTGAAACCCATTATTGGAAAGACGATGATGAGCGCGCCAACTCCCAGCGCCGGCAGCCCGCGGGGGTGCCAGAATACCGCTGCTGGCAAAAGGATCGCCATGGGAATGGCATAAATCCATCGCGGGCCATAGAGCAGCACGGTAGCAAACCACCACCGGTCGCCGCAAAACCGAAACAGCCCCACAATAATCAGCAATGCCAGGATGTACGTGTAGAGACTGCATTGATAAAAGGATCGAATTCTTTTTTCCATCAACCAATCTGAAATCCTACTGGTTTCCAACGATATCCACGGCCCGGGCGCCCAGCTTCTTGACCATCTGGCGCAGATCAACCAAGAAAGGCCTGGGATCGCTGAGCAAAAAGGAGTCGTCACGGGTCCACGGTCCGCAGTTCCAGAGAAATTCCGCGGCAGTCCGGATTTTTCCTTGATGAACTTGCCCGGGTGGCAGAGGATCTTTGCGCAGCATGCCGAGCAACCAGTTGGCGTCGCCTCCGAGGATGCGCGACCTTAATCCGGAACGGTATTTCGTAGTGCGCATTTTCTCCGGATCGAAGCGACTCTGCCAGAGCATGAACGGTGCCTCGAAACCCGCCATAATCACTGTGGGCAGTCCGCCGCTGAAACGTGGATTGATCTCGATAAAAATGTAGTGATCCGTTCGCACGTCATAGCGAAACTGAACTCCGGCGATTCCTTCGTACCCGATGGCTTGCAGCAGCTTGGTTGCGTCCTGCACCAAGACGGAATGTCGACAACTCACACGCTGCACCGTAACCCCACCTGCCAAGGGCATGTGGTGCTGGCCGATGTAATCGCCCGCCATGACCCTTTCACCGTTATGCATCAGGATCTGGACATGATCTTCGGCACCGGGATGGTATTCCTGAACAAGGATGTTGTCGGCGAAGCCCGCCAGCGGCTTGTAGAGGTTCTTGAGCTGATCCGGCGTCTCGGCGTAGGCGGCCTTCCAGGGTGCCTTGCCGCCGGAAATGTTCTGTCTTCGGGTTCTCAGCACCAGGGGGAAACGAAGTGAACGGTCTGGTTGGCCGGCCATCAACTGATCCAAACGCATGCCGCGGGCCACGGGGACGCTCAGTTTTTGGCAAAGTGCCTGCATATGGTCCTTGTCTGTGGCTAGATCGAAACTCTCACGGGACGGCGAAAACAGGTGCACCGAGGGTTCGAACCGATGGCGCGCCGATATGAGGGCGTTGTGGTGGCCTTCAGAGACCGGCATGATCGAGCCGGCCTGGACGATTTCCACCAGTTGGCGGACCTCATCGGCAAAGCCTGGGTCAGAAGGTCCGGAATCAAGGATCCAGGCGCTGGTGGCAAACCGGCTGTGGGCGGATTGACCGTTCTCTGAACGGACGACGGCATGCACCGTAATACCATTTCGGGCCAAGCTGCGCACCACCCAGAGGCCTACCTGGGTGTCTCCCACCAAGGCCAGAACGCTGCGCGCGGGATTCCGGTGAATGCCTTTTGGCGCTCTAAAAGGTTTTATGTTTCGCATTTCCGTCTTTTCTTAAACTGGTGTTGACGGCGTCCTGCAGCACCGCATGAACGTTTTTGGCAACCTGGTTCCATGACTTTACCCCGCTAGCTTCGACCACCGTTTCCGGGTCCCATCGGCGGTCGAGCACCTGCCTCAGGGCCTCGCCAAGCTGGGCCACCTCACGCGGGAAAACGATGGCCCCGGCACCGGGCACCGGCAGGATGTCACGCACCGCTCCCACGTCGCTGGCCACTACCGGCGTACCGCAGGCCAGGCTTTCCAACACGACATTGGGGCACCCCTCACGGTATGAAGCCAGAACGCTCGCATCCGCCGCATTGTAATAAAACGGAACGCGATCATAGGATTGCTGGCCCGCCAGGATTAACCGCTTTGCGACGCCAACCGCCGCCGCTGTTTTCATCAAGCTATCCTCATTTCCACCCTGTGCCGGCCCCCCAACGATAACCAAACGGACATCATCGGGCAAACCTTGCAAAGCACGAATTACCTCGTGGTGTCCCTTGCGGTGCCCCAGATGTGCCACAGTCACCAAAAGTCGTCCGGTTTCGGGCAGCCCCAAACGCCTTCGGCAGTCGATCTTGTCCCGGGGATACAATCGGCTCCGGTCAACGCCGTTTGGGATCACGTGCAACCGCTTGGCCGAAACCCCTAGTTTCAAAGCCTCCTGCGCCAACGCACTCGAAACGCTGATCACGGCCGCTGCCCCTTTCAGGGCCGAAGCACACTGCCGCCGTTGGGCAGGCACTTTCAAGCATTCGTATAGTTTGCCCCGCAACGTGATGGCATAAGGCAAGCCCAGCCTACCGGCAAGCAGCGCCACACCGACGCCGTCCGGCCACACAAAATGCGCGTCAAGAATTTGCGGGGGCTGATGACGCCAAACGACCTTTAACCATTTGCGCAACCCGAGGGCATAGAACCGAGCGTCATGATCCTTAAGGAAGCCAGGCACATAAAAAAATCGGGGCCGATACACCCGCAAGTCATTCAATCTATCATCCACCGGCCCGGGGTTGCCTCGCCTTGCCGTCAGCAAGGGAAACCAGGGGACAGGCGCGCAGACCTGCAGCGAAACACGCCGAGCAAGCGCCTCCAGCCGCTGCAGGATAAATATGCCCCACTCTAAATTTTGGCGATTTGGGAAACAGTATGAAAAGGAAAGAATTTCTAATGCCATATTTTTCTTTGCCGTATTGCAGATTCATAAAAATTTGAATATCTTGAAACCATTGCATCAAGGCTGTATTTTGAAATTACCTGAATATATCCTGCTTCTGCCATTTTATTTCTTAGATTCATGTCATTAACCAATTTTTGTATTGCTGTTTCAAGCTCTCCTACATTTCCCGGCTCTACAATAATGCCGCATCTACCGTTATCCAGGACATCTTCAACGCATCCAACACGTGTTGCGATGCAGGCAATTCTGCAGGCCATTGCTTCGTTAAGTGCATTGGGGTGTTGCTCGCTATCACTTGATAAAACGAAAATATCTAAACCATGCAGGAATCTTGGCACATTATCAACCCTTCCTTCCAGAAAAAAACGTTTTTCCAACCCCAATTCTTTGGCCAGACATAAAAGAGCGTCTCTTTGATTACCCTCTCCAGCAATTCTCAGCTCAATATCCACTCCATTTTTAACTAATTGGCTAATTGACTTAAGAATAAGTGCATGATTCTTCACTCTGCGAAGATTCCCAACGGATCCAATTATATATTTTCCAGACTCTCGATCTCCAATACTTTTTGGAATAAACCGACGGGTATCCACGCCATTAGGGATCACCATGGTACGGTGTAATGGCCAACCCCATTTTTTTACCATTAATTCTCGGGACTGTTTACTGACGGTGAAAAGGTGTGTCGTTAAATGGACAAGCACAGATGAAGCCAACCGCCTTCGAAATGGCATATAGCCGGCCCTTCCAAGTCCGTGAAAACTGAAAACAAAAGGAATCCTATAGTTAGCCAAAAGACGTCCAATTGCAATGTCTGGCCAAGCCCCCCAGTTTCTTGCATGAATGAGGTCTGGCCTTGTTTTTCTAATCAGTCGGCTTAATCTGAATGGCAGGGCCACCTCATTTGGCTCAGCGTTTAGACAATAGATCCTAACTCCATCCGGAAGTTTATCAGCGATCTCGGGCTTCCCCTTTAAACAAACAACCGAATTGCGAAAACCTGATTTACTTACCCCAGTAACAACTTGGGCAAGAGCCAACTCCATTCCCCCTGGCATCAGTCCCGGCACAACGTGCATTAAATGATAAGGGATAATGCGAAACATACTATTATTGCCTAACATATTCGTTTTTGAGTTCGAAACAACCAGATATCTTCCTATCAAACCAATTTAAGCCTCTTGGCTTGCAAATGAATCCACATTCAAATTATCAACAGATCTTTTAAGGCATACCACTAAGGATAGCATGATCCAAAGAAACTCTGCATAAATAAGGCTCATCGTAACACAACATGTCAGGAGGATACTAATCGAAACAAGCAGTGAAAATGAAATTAGCTCAATATCTTCTTTTTTATGATAAGAATTACCAGGCAAATTACGAAAAACTAATAGTGATTTCAAAATTACGATCAGCAGAGCAAAAAAAACAACCACCCCATGCAACCCCAACTCCGCAATACATTTAACATATCCACTATGAGAATCTTTACCCACATATTCAGGTATGTATCGTTCAATATTTTGGTACCAATTCCCGGCTCCGACCCCCAGTGGATGGTCAATAACCATTTTTAACCCGGCAGTCCATAATCGAATTCTACTAAAAGCCGACTCATCCAAATTCTCTTTTCTGATGTCTATCGTGCCTATTCTTTCAATAAACGCCTCATCAGAAAGATATAATCCTCCTAAAGCGCCTAATATCACACAAATTACCAATTTTTTCCGATGCGTTTTCGGCACCCAAATAAAGCTTGCAAAAATCCCCACCAAAATTCCTAAAAAGGCGCCACGACTTCTGCAAAGAATGACGGCATTCGTAGCGAACGCTGCTGAAAAAAAACAAAAAATTTTTCCATACCATTTAGCTCTTAAAAATTGAATACCGATGATCGGCAATATAGCCGCCATAAAAGCTGCAAAATAGTTTGCATCAAAAAAATCGGCGCCTCCAATCCCTTCAAGCCGACCAGTTCTAAAAGCCCCTTCCTGTGCGCTCCATGCTTGAATACCTAGCAACAATGAAATTGCAACAAGGACCCAAAACAGTCCCGATAATTTTTTTATATCTGTAATAATATGGGTCATTAAAAAACAAAAAAAAACTACCTTTGAGAACTTCATAGTAGGATGATCAACGGTGCTATAGCGCCCTCTGGTTTCAGGATTAATTAAAGAAGAAAACCAAACAATAAAAAGAAATAATAATAAAAGCTTCTCTTGCCTTGTTAGCAGCTGGTCGCCGAAACTAAGCCTTCCCCAGTTGAGTAACATTCCCAAAGCTGTAGCCAATGCAAGAGTGAAAGAAAAGCGAACCCCTAAATGAGCAATGGCCTTCCCCCACCACTGGTTTGAAGCGCCTAAACAATAGTCCGCGATATAGCCATAAACGCCTAAATATGGTGCAAATAGAGCGCTAAACGCAACAAATAAAAATAGGCCTAAAAATAGGAGTCCCTTTAAAGGAGGCATTTATAATCTATTCCTTCACCAATCACCAAAAAAATCAAATCCGCGCCTTCCATTTGGCTACGAGCGCTTCAAGCTCATTCGTTTCAATTTTCATTCGCTCCTCCCAAGTCCTGAAGGATGTCGCCAATTCTTGCTGGTTTTTGCGCAATTTTTTTCCAAGCGTAGTGTCTTTGCAAAGAGCCGCAAGCTTAAAACCCAAACCCTCTACATCGTCTTTCTCAGCCAAAAACGCATTGATTCCATCCTGCAGTAAATCTGCTGTTGAAGGGTCGAAAATGGAAACTACCGGGACTCCCGCCAAAATCGCCTCATAGAGGGGATTGCATCTATTGGTAACATCATTTGTTATCAAAAATACGTCCGAGATATTCAAAAGTTTCCATACATCGTCATGAGCCAGAACACCCAAAAACACGACACTGTCGGAAATTCCCAAATTATTAGTCAAAATTTGTAATGCTTCACGCTCCCTTCCATCGCCGGCAATTAGCAATTGGCAGTCAATGCCAATACCCTTGCAAACTGCCACTGCATGCAACATACGATCAATCCTTTTCCAGTAGCTCAGACGCGAACAGGAAACAATCCAGCAACTATCTATCCTCAGGCTATCATCAACACCAATTGAGAATTCTTTTCGAGTCAAATGAACAGGTTTTTTTGGAGGGGCCACCCCATTTTGCCAAAATCTAAAACGGGACTCTGGTATTTTGAACGCTCGCGCCACCTCGTCCCCGCGGGTACCGTCGTTGGCACAAATCAGAAGATTCGACGGAACTCTGTAGCCTATAGCCGCAGTTGGATACCGAATCGAAACGAGCGGCTTTTTAATCAAATCTGCCAGAAAAGTACCATAAAGCCTCGTTACATTTGGAATCTTCAAGAACCGAGCGGTCAAAAAGCCGGCAAGCGCGGCAAATTGATTATGGGCATATACCAGATCCGCCCTAAAGCCACCGCTGATTCCAACCCGAGCGCATTTCAATAGGCTGATTGTGAGCATTAGCATCATGGTCATATTAAGTAACCAACGCACCAAATAATTCAGCTCAGAGCCTCCCGAAAGACGTCGCATTGCAGCTCTTACCTTTTTTAGTGGCGGAAGCCACCGACAGTCCGCGATGGCAACTCCATAACGGGATCCAGAAGGAATGGTTACTTGGGCCAAATCATCAGAAAAGAGGTCGTAACGCGGAAGAACCAAAAAAATCTGGTGCCCTGCAGCCACGTGCCCATCAAGCGTCTTGCGCAGTGATGGCATTCCTCCCTTCCCATCCATTGACCATACGGGTAAAGCGGAAAGATGGAGAATTTTCATACTAAAGCCTTTGGATTGGATCGCCGCAGGTACAAACTGATACGTTGACGATAATCAGCTGGAAAAATGATTAATACAGCAATAACGAACCATAACAAAAAGGCTAAAAAAATCTGAGACATAAAAGAAACCCATGTTTCAGGTTGAAAAAACCAAACCTGAACCCTGCAATAAAGATAAAAAAGCCCTGCTGCCAACGAAGCTGGCGCCAGAATACTGACAAAAAGACGCTTGATACCAAAACCTTGCCTACGGTCCAGATAGATTGGCACCCAGAGACAAGATACCAACAAGCGGCCGCCCAGGGATCCGGCCGCGATCCCCACCAATCCCCAGCCAAGCATAATAACAAAAAACAATGACAGGCCAAGGTTTACCACTGCTTCAATAGTCGAAATCAATGCATTAAAACGAATGTACCCCATGGCAGCAAGCATATTTAAGGATGGTAGTAAGTAGAGCAGCGGAAGCTGTGCCAATGCCAGGACGGTCATCACCGAAGCGGAAAGGGCTACGGACGCTTCCCCAAACCCGTCTTGAAACATCCAAAGCCGAATGAAAGTTTGTGAATAAGTGGCAAAACCGATATACACAAGCAAGCCAAAGCAAAGCGCCAAACGCACCTGGCGTTCGAAAAGGTGCTTGGCCTCACCCATTTTTCCGGCTCCAATGGCTCGTTGAAGCGCCGGGAAAAAAGTTCGCCCTATCAATTTGACAAACGTGGAGGAATAAAAGACAATCATTGCACCGATGCTGTACTCTCGCACATCTGCTACACTGATGAATGCGCCAGCGATAATCAAATCAGTTTGACCGATGACGCGGGCCGAAAAAGCTGTAAGGAAGGATGCCACACCGTAGCTGACAATCTCTCTCAACCGATTTTTGCGATATAATAAAGGCCAACTCCTCAGTTCCCCATGATAACGGTGAGCAGATAGCCAGTTGGCCCATAGCCCGAAAATATTACCGAGTAATAGCGCCCCGGCCAATCCCCAGAGTCCCCACCCCTTATGCAATGCCCAGACAGTAGCCGTCGTCCTGACGATCAAAACCAAGAAGTCTACACTGCGTGCCACATCAAAGCGGTCATAAGCCGCAAGCACGCTGGAATAGACTGCGGCCACCGCGGCCAGCCAGACATTGACCACCATCAGCGGGAGGAGCATCCGTACCGTAGTGTAGTGCTCTACAGGCACTCCCTTAAAGAGTTGGGGGAATAACAGGCCCAGCAAAACACCGACAGCAAGGATCAAAACTCCCGTGAACGAGAAAAATCCCAACCCCGCCCGGATGGACTCATCAACCCCTTTCTGGTCTCCCTTGCCAAGGTAGAGGGCGATGTGCCGGCCCACACTGGCACGAACCCCCAGATCGAAGAGTCCCATGTAGCCGGTCAGCACGGTCAGGAGGCTCCAGATTCCGTAAGCTACGGCGTCAAGCTTGCCGACGATGTAGGGCGACAGGAAGAACATCACCATCATCGAAGCGGCGTGTCCCCCCCAGTTGAACATCAAATTGCGGGCGTGAATTTTTCCGCTCATTGGATTCTTGAATTAGGTGGAATAAGGTTTTTAAAAACCGCCGAGGACACAGAGAACACAGGGGTAGCAAGTTTAAATTTTATTTTTTCTCTGTGGCCCTTTGTGAACTCTATGGTTGAAAATCACTTCGTACCGATGGATCATTCTTGGATGACTATACATCCTGAGTTTCAGATGTTTGCGCAAATTTGTTCGATTTTTCCCGCCCAGGTTTCCTTGGACATTGCAGCCATTCGCTTCTCCTGAAACGAGCCTTGATTACCCAGGCACTTTTTTACGGCCAGCTCAAAATTGGCGGCTGTCTCAGCGAGTTCAACGCAGTCCGCATAACCCCGGACTTCCGGCAATGGCGTGGATATCACTGGCAACCCGGCGCAGAGGTACTCGCGCAGCTTGATGGGATTGACGGCAATGGTCAGCTCGTTGATCTTGAAGGGGATCAGCCCCGCGTCGAAGTGCCGGCAGTAGGCCGGCAGCGCGGCGTAGGGCCGCCGCCCCAAAAAGTGCATGTTGGCCATGTCGCGATAGCGGGCGATGTTGATCTTGGAGTCGGCGTCTCCGATGAGCACGAAATGCCATTCCGGTCGACGGGTTGCGACGATTGCGAGCAGATCCAGGTCCACCCAGTCGCGGATCAAACCGAAGAACCCCAAGCGTGGCTTAGGGATGGCCGCAAGATCCGAAGGGCAGGGCAAATCCTCGGTCACCGCGCGGCTGAAATGATCGTAATCCACCCCGTGCGGCACCAGGATGGTGTTGGGGTTCCAGCCGGCCTTGGCCTCCTGGAGGGCCATGGAAGTGGTGACCACCAGGTCGGCCTGGCGGCAGAGGGCCTCCTCGTCACGCAGTACCTGGTCGTGGTCATAACCGGAAAAGGAAGCGTGATCGTCCACGCAGTAGTAAACGACCTTTTCCTCGTGAAAATGGCCCAAGGCATAGGCGACGTCCGGCGTAAAACTCCACACCTGCACGGGACCGCAGCGGACCCTGGCTAACGCCGTGCGGATCTGCAGGATCAGCAGTCGGCGGTTGATCCGTCGGGCCAGCGGGGAGGATGGTAGCGGAATCACCAGCGGGGTCAGCACGTAGAGGTTGGGCCGCGGCCGTTTCATGCCGGATGCGACCTGCCGCAGCTTCAGCGCCATGTAGCGCAGGTCAGAGGAACTGGTGGTGGGCATGCGCGAGGCGTGGTAGTTGACCCACAGAATCGTGTTGCGCTCGGCAAGAAGATGCATCACGTGATGCTTGCTGGTGGGCGGGGCGTCGTAGCCGCTGGCAAAACAGATGATGGTTTTTCCTTGGATCATGACAGCAAGGTCTGCAAGGGGGTTAAGCGGGCATTCCAGCCATAGCGCTGCACCACCAGGCCGCGGGCCTGCCGGCCCATGTCAGCGGCCAGGCTGCGATTCTTCCACAAGTTAACGATGGCGTCGCAGAAAGCTGCCGGTTCGGCCCGTTCAACCGCCAGGTCCCGGCCAGCCGTCGCCTCGATGCCTTCAAAGGCCTGCTCACTGGCCACCACGGGGCGGCCCATGGCCATGGCTTCCAGGACCTTGTTCTGGATACCCCGGGCGATGCGGACGGGGGCCACGGAAATGGCGGCATTCCAGACGTAGGGCCGCACGTCCGCCACCCGTCCGTGCACCCTTACATCGGCCATTTTGCCCAGCGCCTGGACTTCCCTGGTCGGCCTGGCGCCGACGATGTCGAACCGCACGGCCCCCAGTTTCTCGCGAAGACGCGGCATGACCTCATTGGTAAACCAGACCACGGCATCCACGTTGGGCGCATAGTCCATCATGCCGCAAAAGACCAGGGCGCAGGTGTCTTCATCGAAAGGATCTTTTCCTGATGTTCGTGGGTGGAAAAACTCGGTATCCACCCCATTGGGCACGGCATGGATACGATCGCTGTCCGCCACCTGGCGGCGAAAAAAGGCGGCCTCCTGCGCCGAGACGAGCAAGG
>JACDJA010000944.1_pt1 | contig 27412 bp, 24 predicted proteins | sample 7449241 | NCBI WGS metagenome assembly JACDJA01 (sample SAMN14253289, study PRJNA609438) | sludge metagenome | isolation source: initial anaerobic sludge | collected 2018-12-20 | reverse complement strand
CTGGCCCCAGAGCAGGAACTCGATGGCATGATAACCGCTTGCAACGTTTGCTTCGGAACCACCGATCTCGTTCAGGCCGGCAAGCAGTTCTGGCGTCAGATTTGTGACGTCCACTGTTTCGCCACCAACATTAATACTGTTGCTGCCAATGATGTTGGCGGTGGCACCTGCATTGCCCAGTTCGTACTGGTAATCGTCGGCCTGCACATAGTCGATCAGCCCCTCATCCAGCGGCCAGGCATTCAGCTGGCCCTCCCAGTCGTCAACAATTGCGTTGCCAAAACGGAAAACCTCCGTTTGCTGGTACGGCACGCGTGCCGCCAACCATGCCTCTTTTGCGGCCTGCAGGTTGGCTTCTGTCGGATTGGCCAGCAGCCGGTCGGTTGCCTTGTCCAGGGCGCGGGCGGTGATAAGGGCATCCTCATAGCCGGCATGGGCCAGATCCGCATAGTGCTCAACAACCGAGGCTTTGGTCGCTGGCGCAGGCGCTGCGGAATCCGTTGATGTGGACGCGCAACCAGCGCTTACCGCGGCGGCAATAGTGAGGGCGAGTGGGGCCGGGCGAAACATTGCAATCATTGAAAACTCCGGAATTCGGGAAACGTTTATGTTAATAGGATGTATTATCGTTCGCAATTATGTTGGCTAAAAGGTGACAACGCAAGAGTGCATTGGGTGGGCAAGGAGTGTGTGCGGGAGCCATGAACGCCGCACCCTTGCACAGGTGCCCTGGGCTCGTGCCTAATAGCTTCTGCTAACAGGAGCCTTTATATGCTGAGTTACCTCCATGCCTTCCATGCGGGAAATTTTGCCGATGTGCAGAAGCACGCAGGGCTAACGCTTGCGCTTTCGATGATGCAGGCCAAGCCTTCAGCAATTGCCTGTTTTGACACCCACGCCGGCAGTGCCATCTACGATCTTGCCAGTGAGCGGGCCCGGAAAACGGCGGAAGCCGATGCGGGTGTGCAAAAGCTCTGGGCGGGCCGGAGCGGTTTAGCCTCCGAAGACTGGCAGCGGGTTATCGGGGTGCTGTCTCGTTATAACGCCGGCCAGGGGCGCTTGACTGTTTACCCTGGTTCTCCGGTGTGGTTTCGTCATTTCCTGCGTTCTGGTGATTCGTTAACGGCATTTGAGTTGCACCCCACTGAACGTGGTCAGCTTGCCGGCTGGGCAGCAGAGAACGGCGTGCGGGTTATGCACGAAGATGGTCTGAAAGGGCTGCTGCGACATTTGCCGCCGTCTCAACCCAGGCTGCTGGTGTTGATTGACCCCTCCTATGAGATCAAATCCGAGTATCCTGAGGTTGCCAAGACCCTGCAAAAAGCATGGCAAAAGTGCCGCCATGGGGTTTATCTTGTGTGGTACCCGGTGCTCACCAGTGGCGCGCAGACCGCCCTGAAACAGGCTGTTCAAGACAGCCGCCTGCGGAAAGTCTGGTGCAGTGAAGTCTGCCTGAATGCACCTCCGGAGCGGGGCATGACCGGTTCCGGTATGCTGGTGGTCAATCCGCCCTGGGGGTTTGACGACCGCTTTTCTGCGATGATTGACGACGTCTCCGAAGATCAGGCACTGGGTCTATCTCACGAATGCGGGTGGTTGATACCGGAATAGATGAGATAACCGCTGCTCTGGCCAGTCTGCCCCGGGAGTAAGGTAAATCGATCTGCCATACAGGAGTTGTATTTTTTGAAGGATACAAACAACGAGAGCATTGTGGACCCTTGCCTTCCTGGCGGATTGATACCCGCAGAACAGTGGGAGTTACCACAGACATCCGTGCGCCGGTCTCTCAAGGATGGGATTCGCCACGCCCTGGAGCAGTTGCGGGCAGGCGTAACCCAAGCCGAAGAGCCGTTTGAGAGCATGGATGAGCTGCCCGAGTTGTCTGCCGCCCAACAGAACCGGCTGGCCCCCGAGCCGGATTATTCAGACCAGGCCAGAGCCATTGCTAGCAGCCTGGAGAAGGCCCGTTCCGCGGGTTCGCTCAGCCGTCACGTTGTTTGCCTGGTGGCACCGCCTTTTTCCGGGTTGCAGCCGGCTCTTGCCCGGTTCCCGGAGTCTGGACATTCATATTCTGTTGAGAGTGGCGGCGAAAACTGGCGCATTATTACCCCGCCGGATGCGCTGGCTTTTGACGATCATGAGGCCAGTGCATGGTGGGATAAGCAGGATTTGTCGGGCCCCTGGGTAATTCCCGAGCTTGCAGATTTCTGGCTCCGGCAACTCTCAGGCCTTGCGCTTGTCAGGGAGCTGTTTCGCAGGATCGCGAATGGCGATACGGGCGCGGGTATTGTGGGCTGCTCAAGCTGGTGCTGGCGATACTGGGGGCAGTATCTCGAGAATGTGCAAATGTCTCCCTGGACAACGGCTGCCATGGATGCCGAGAGGCTTGGGGTCTGGTTTACACACCTGGCTTCGGTTGGTGGAATAACCTCGGTGACTGCGAGGACGACGGAAGATGGTCAGTACGTGCTGCCGTTGCCGGAAGCAGACGAAACCGGCAAAAGTAAAAGCCGCAAAAAACGAAAATACAGCACTTTTTTACGCGACCTGGCCGCCGTGTCCAGGGGGAACCCCGGCGTGGCTCTGGCTATCTGGCAGAGGTCACTGCGAGCCAGGCCGGATGATGACGTGGAACTGGATGATACCGATGAAAAGCCGGCGCAACGCAGAGGTGCAACTCATTGCTGGGTTGTGCCGCTGAGCGGGCTGAGTCTCCCCAGCATGCCCCAGAGCAAGGAGAGCATCACCGGTTTCATACTGCACGGACTGTTGCTGCACAACGGTCTTGATGCGGTTTCACTGGAAGCTGTTACAGGCGTATCTTCCTACGAACTGAGCCTGGTACTGTCGCGCCTGAAACGTGCAGAACTGGTGGCCTGTGACCCGAAAGATGAGCTCTGGCGCGTCACATCGATCGGCTATCCTACGGTTCGGCGCCATCTGCAAAGCTGGGGCTTTCCGCTTGATCAGTTTTAGGAGCACTCATGATTGATGATCTTGGTATCAAGGATGCCTTTGCCTCCATAACAGGGCAGGCGCTGCTTCAGGCTGCGCTCGTTATCGTGATCGCTTCACTGATCACCATAGCCATTCAGAAAACATTCCCGCGTATCGCCGAAAAGCTGGGTGGCAAGCCTCGCCTTTACCTGCTGGCCTCGGTGCCTCTGCTCCGGTTGCTGATTATCCTCGCTACGATTGTGGGTGTGGTTCCGATTCTGGTGGAGCCGTCTTTCGAAAATATGGTGGCCATTTTCGGCGCTCTGGCTCTGGCCCTGGGTTTTGCGTTCAAGGATTACGCCAACAGTCTCATTGCCGGCATTGTTACCCTCTACGAAATGCCATACCGGCCCGGCGACTGGATTGAAGTGGAAGGTCAATACGGTGTGGTGCGGGCCATAGGCGCGCGGGCTGCCGAGATTGTCACGCCCGATGATACGATTGTGATCATCCCCCATAACAAGCTTTGGAATTCCCTGATTGCCAACGGTAACGATGGAACCGACAACCTGATGTGTGTGGCAGATTTTCATCTGGAAGCGAACCACGACGTCAGTCGGGTGCGGGAACTGCTTCGGGATGTTGCGTTTACCAGCCCGCGAACAAAAACGTGGCAACCGGTGCTGGTGATCGTGTTCAACAAGCCCTGGGGCATGCATTACCGATTGAAGGCTTACCCGTTTGATCCCAAAGAGCAGTTCCAGTTTATTTCCGAGCTCACGGCCCGGGGGTCGGCGGAACTGGCACGCCAGGGTGTGAAATTTGTTTCTGTGCCGGTTACCGTTGGCTGAGCCGCGCACTTTGTGCTGCTGAAAAAAAGCCCCGCACGGCGGGGCTAAACTGACGAGCAGTTTTCCGGTTCTGACCGGCGTTACATCAACGCATCAATCCGGTTACGCACTTTCGGCTCGCTGCTGTAGGCAGTGGCTATGGCGTTGTAGGTCGGGATATCCATGCCCGAATCCTCAATCACCGATACCATCTCGTCGTTGGCTTCCATCTGAAGTTCCTGCGCTTTTTCCTGGGAATCAGCGGATTCAATCTTCTCGATATATTCTTCCCGCACCTCGGTGATGCCTTCCTGGGCCTTGATGAACTGCTTCAATTCGGCGTCCGTGTAGTTGGTTTTCTGGGTGCCTGCTGCGGCGGGGTTGGAGTAGCCGCTGGACTCTCCGGTTGTTGCCGGGCTTTGCGGGTTTTGCTGGGCCAAAGCCGGGCCGGCCGTGAGCAGGGCAATAGAGGCGGTAAGGGATACAAGTAGCTTGTTCATAATCATCGTCTCCTGTTTCATTTTCGGTCACCAAGGACTTTTCAAGCATCGTGCCAGAATTGAATATTTAATTTTTTGATTTAAAAACAACAAGTTGAAATTTCACGCGGTTAATTTCCAGCAATGAAGCTTGTGGCGAAATGCCACATGTGGCAGAAATGTGTGGCAATTATGTCGGTGGAGACGCCATGAAGCCTTCCCTGAAAAGCGCTGGCCAGGTTTTCGGTTCGATACAGTTAACGCTGGTATTGAGCATTGTTGTGCCCTTGCTCGCGATCAGCGGCCTTGCCATCTATCTCGGGTTCGGCGCCGTCGAAAGAACCCTGAACAATCGCCTGCAGGAAGATCTGGAGCTGGTTGCCCGTGCCGCCAGCGGCCCGCTTTCCCGGGCGATGCAGGAGAATGACGAACTGGTGATCGGCGATTCGCTTAAATCGATCTTCCGGATTGGTCGTGTGTCGGGGGCGTCGGTTTTCGACAGGGAGGGAACCCGGATTGCCAGCCTCGGCCTTGCTGATACCAATGTGGATAACAGCGCCAGTGCCGAACAGGTCATCAGCAGCGGCGAGCTTGGCGGCGCCTTTCGCTGGGTAGACGGGCAATCCGTTTTTTCCCATTTTACGCCCCTGGTGGCCGACGACGGCCGCATACAGGGGTTGCTCCAGATAACCCGCAGGCGCAGCGACTTTCACGAATTACTGGCTTCCAGCCGTCTGTGGGCGGTGTCTCTATGGTCGGCGGTTGCGGTAACCATCATTCTGGTGGTTGTGCTCGGGCACTACGGCGCTGTCGGGCGTCATGTGAGCCGGCTGCTGAGTACCATGGAAGGACTGGCCCCGGGCAACTGGCGGCTTGATGCGCAGCCGTCCGGCCCCCGAGAGTTGCGGCAGATATACGGCGGCGTGCGGGATATGGGCGAGCGTATGGCCCGGGCCGAGGAGGAAATACAGCAGCGCATGGCCCGGGAACGCCAGCTTGCCGAGCGCCTGGAATACCAGGAGAAAATTGCCATGATCGGGCGCGTGGCCGGCGGTGTTGCCCACGAACTGGGCGCGCCTCTGAATGTGATTCAGGGGCGCGCCGATATTCTGGCACGTCACGAGCTCACCGGTGAACAACGCCGGCAACTCGATGATATCGGCTACCAGGTAGGGCGGATGACCACCATTATTCAGCAATTGCTCGATTGCTTCCGTCATGTGCCGGATTCAAGAAGACCGGTACGCCTTGATACCGTTCTCGGGCATGTCCTGGATCGTGCCGGTGAGGATGAAAAATGCCGTGGCAAGCGACTGCGTGGCAGAGGTCTTGAAGTGGACGCCAGGGTGAACGCGGAACCTGTCAGGCTGGAGCTGGCCTGTCTGAACGTGGTGCGCAATGCGTGCCAGGCAGCCCGCTCCGAGGTTGTTTTATCGCTGCACCGTAAACCTGGCGAGTGGGAGGTTCGTGTGGACGACGATGGCCCGGGCATAGCAGCGGAAAACCGGGAAGCTGTTTTTGAGCCCTTTTACAGTACCCGGGCGGCGGGCGAAGGTACAGGGTTGGGGCTGGCGGTTGTGAGCAGCGTACTCAAAGAGCACGGTGGCCGGATTGAGGTCGCAAGCAATGAAGCAGGGGGGTGCAGGATGAGCCTTTTCTGGCCGGTGGAGTCAGCAATATGAGTGAACACAGGGCAAAAATTCTGCTGCTGGAAGACGACGCCAGCCTGGGTATGCTGTTGAGCGAGGAGCTTGAACTGGATGGCTACCGGGTAAGCCATGCTGGAACGGTGAAAGAAGGCTGCCGATTGCTCGCCGCAGAATCGCCGGATCTGGTTGTTTCGGATCTGCGCCTGCCAGATGGTGACGGGCTGGAGCTTCTCAAGGCCGCTCAGACCGATGGCCGCAGTCTGCCGTTTATCGTGATTACAGCGTTCGGAACAGTTGATCAGGCCGTTGATGCTCTGAAAGCCGGCGCGGATGATTTTCTAACCAAGCCCTTATCCACGGACCACCTGCGCCTGAAAATACGCCGGTTGCTGGCGCAGGCGGACCTCACACGGCAACTGGAGCAGTTTCTTGCCCATAACGGGACTGATGAGTCCCTTGGCCTGATTGGCGAACATGAGACCATGGTTCGGCTCAGGTCTGAAATCCGCCAGATTGCCCGCAGTGAAGCGGCGGTACTGATTTGTGGAGAAAGCGGAACCGGTAAAGAGCTGGTTGCGAGGGCAATTCATCGGGCCAGTGGGAGAAGCTCCAAACCCTTTGTGGCGGTCAATTGTGCCGGCATTCCAGGGGAGCTTATGGAAAGTGAGTTTTTCGGCCACGAGGCGGGTGCCTTTACCGGAGCACGCCAGGCGCGCAAAGGCCTGTTCACGGAAGCTCATGGCGGCACACTGTTGCTGGATGAAATCGGGGAAATGCCCCTGGCCCTGCAGGCCAAGCTGCTGAGAGTGTTGCAGGAAGGCATGGTCAAACCCGTTGGCTCTGATCGCGAAGAACCGGTGGACGTGCGGATTCTGGCGGCAACCCATGTGGATCTTCTCAAAGCTGTGCGTGAGGGAAGCTTCCGGGAAGACCTTTACTACCGGCTGGAAACCCTGAGTCTTCGCGTTCCCCCACTCCGGGAGCGGGGGGACGATGTGGATCTGCTTGCCATGCACTTCCTGAGGGAGGCCGCCAGGCGGCATCAACGGGGATTCATGAAGCTCAGTGAGGTGAGTTCCCGTATCCTGGCAGACTATCCGTTTCCCGGAAATGTCCGTGAACTCTCCAGCGCAATTGAGAGAGCGGTCACCTTTTGTGACGGGGATACGATCCAGCCTGAGCATCTGCCGGAACGCATTCGCAAACGTCAGGGCGGTGCGGCTGCAACGCAAACCCCGGTTTCTGATGCCAGCATCTCTGAATGGCCGACACTTGAAACCCTGCAGCAGGACTATGTACGTGCCGTGATGCAGGCGGTGAACGGGAACAAGCGCCGGGCTGCCCAGATTCTGGGTATTAACCGGAGAACCCTGTACCGGTGGCTGGCAGCGGGGGAGCCGGCCAGTGAACGCCATGATGAAGACAGCTCCGGTTCAGGAGCGGTCCAGGGAGATTCGCCGTGACCAATCAGAAAACCGCCATGTTATACGGGCTGGGCACGGTGTTGCTCTGGTCCACGGTTGCAACGGCTTTCAAACTGGCGCTTGCCGATCTGGCGCCGGTGCAGATGCTGCTGGTTGCCTGTGCCTCATCAGTGCTGGTTATGGCTACTATCCTGATGCTGCAGAAGCGCTGGCATCTGGTGTTTTCATTGAGTAAAAAGCAGTATATTCAGTCATTTGGCATGGGGCTGATCAACCCCTGCCTGTATTACTTTTTTCTGTTTGGTGCCTTTGACCGGTTGCCGGCCCAGGAGGCACAGCCGCTGAATTACACCTGGGCATTGGTTCTGGCTTATCTGTCGGTGCCTTTTCTCGGGCACCGGTTGCGCAAGCTGGATATCCTGGCGGGGTTGGTGTGCTATGCGGGGGTAGTGGTGATTGCCACTCGGGGCGCCGTTACCACGCTGAGTTTTTCAGACCCCCTGGGTGTGGGTCTGGCTATTGCCAGCACGCTGGTGTGGGCCTCGTACTGGATCATTGCAACCCGCGACACACGGGATCCTGTGATAGGGCTGTTCCTGAATTTTCTGTTTGGTCTGCCGGTTATTGCGCTGATTTGCTGGTGGACAGAGGGGCTGGCCCTGCCGGTAACCGGTTCGCTGCTTGCAGCGGTATACGTGGGCACCTTCGAGATGGGGATCGCCTTCGTGCTCTGGTCTTATGCCATGAAAAAAGCCGAAAACACCTCCAGGGTAAGCAATCTCATTTTTATTTCTCCCTTCCTGTCCCTGGTATTTATCTACTTTATTCTCGGGGAGCAGATCCTGCCGTCAACCTACGTCGGCCTGGTGCTCATTATGGCGGGGCTTTGGCTACAGCAGAAAAAAGTGAAAGAACGTGAGCGAGGGCTCGCCAGTGGCCAGTGACTGGTTCGTGTACATGGTTCGTACTGCCAACGGCGCCCTTTATACCGGCATCAGCACCGACGTACCCCGCCGCTTTGCCGAGCATCAGGCCGGCGCCCCGAAAGGAGCGCGCAGCCTGCGGGGCAAAGGTCCGCTGGAACTGGTATTCAGTTCGCCGGCGGGTAATCGCAGCCAGGCGTCACGCCTGGAGTGGCATATCAAGCAGTGGCCAAGGCAACGTAAGGAAGCACTGATACTTGGCAAGCTTAGCCTGCCAGATGCGCTCTGATATGTTCGCCCGCGGTTTTCACAGCGGCGGTGGCTCTGCCCAGTTGCCCGGCGTGCACCTGAAACACGTGCCAAAGGCTGTTGAATACTTCAAGCTGCGTTTCGACGCCCGCTTTGCGGGCCGCGTCTGCGAGTCGCTCGGCATCGTTGAGCAGAATCTCCTGGCTTCCAACCTGAATCAGTAAGGGCGGCAGGCTTTCAAAATTCCCGAAAACGGGAGAAAGCAGAGGGTTTTGCAGGGGTTCCTGGCGGGCATAGAGTTTGGCGGCTTTTGCTGTCCATCGAGCCTGTAACACGGGTTCGCACTCCGGTGAGTACAGAGCTTCCTGGGTAAGATCGGCCCAGGGTGAAAAAACCGTAAGGGACGCGGGCAGAGGTTGGTTGCTGTCACGCAGGCGCATCGCAAGTGCAACCGCGAGGCCGCCGCCGGCAGAATCTCCGGCAACGGCGATTTGTTCGGATGCAAAACCTTCATCAATCAGAGCGTTCCAGGTGGCTTCTGCATCATCCAGAGCCGCCGGGAATGGATGCTCCGGCGCAAGGCGGTAGTCCGGCGTAACCACCAGGCAGCCACTGGCTTTTGCCAGATGCCCGGTAAGGCCTTTGTGAGTGGCTGCTGAGCCGATGATGTAGCCACCACCGTGCAGATACAGCAGCGCGCCGCGTGAGGTCTGGCCCCAGGAACTTCTGATAACCGGGATGCCAGCCAGCGTGTCTGCCTGAAAACGGCAGCCCCGGGGCGGGACCGAGCTCCGGTAGGCCTGGCTTATCAATGTACGTTGAATGGGAACCGGTATCGCCGGATGAAGCACCGGCCTCACCAGGCGATTCATGGTCTGGCGCAGTCCGGTTTCAAGAAGATGTTGCAACATCTGTGTTATGCCCCCGCTATGGGTTAGGATTGTGCATCATAATTCGTATTATCTATTCATGACAGGCGTTTAACTCTACGTGTACTGGAAAACAGATACCATAGAAATACCAGACTGGGATCGCGGATCGTTGCTGGAGCGGCTTGAGCCCTTTGACCCGGGCGGCCGGGAAAAGCTGAGTGATGAGATGGAGGCATACTGCCGGTTTTATGGCCTTGATCTTTGGGTGGAGCACCCGGAGGTTACCTACCATCAGGGTTACGTAACGGCAGGCGAGCATCAGGTTATGGTGCATTATTTCCGGTTGCCGGAGCAGCAGGGCGCCCGGGGTACTGTGTTCATCATGCATGGCTATTTTGATCACGTGGGCCTGTACAGCCAGTTGATTGACCGCTGCCTCGGTGCCGGCTTCGACGTGTTGGCCTACGATCAGCCGGGGCATGGGCTGTCCAGCGGGACACCTGCCGCCATCGGCAGCTTTCTGGAATATCAGGGGGTGTTATCGCAGGTTCTGGCGCACGTTGGTGAAAAAATCCGCAGTCCCTGGTTCGCAGTGGGTCAGAGTACCGGAGCTGCCATACTGATCGACTACCTGCTCTCAAACCACCACACACAGGAAACCTCGGAGTTCCGTGAAGTGGTGTTGCTGGCGCCACTGGTACGGCCGGCAGGCTGGCTTGGAGCCAGGATGTTGCACACTCTGGCGAAGCCGTTCCTTACCCGGTGGCAGCGCGTGTTTTCCGCCAACAGCGGCAACACCCGGTTTTTACGCTTTCTCCGGGACCACGATCCGCTGCAGGCGCGGGCGGTGCATGTGGATTGGGTCAGTGCGCTGCGCACCTGGGTGCCGCACATTGAATCTGCACGCCCTGTGGACTTTCCGGTAACGGTGATTCAGGGCGAAAAGGACCAGACGGTGGACTGGCAGCACAACCTGAGAATTATCCGCAACAAGTTTGCCCAGGTGGAGGAAGTGAAAATCGCCGACGGGCGGCACCATCTGGTAAACGAAGCCAAGGATTTACAGGCAACGGTTTTCAATACCATTATTGATACGTTTGAACATTCATCGGCAAACGCCTCCGCAAACCCCTGAAGCCGTGATGAGGGCGCCGGGAGTTTGCTAGCCCGGAGTTGAAAGGCGTTTGCAATACAACCAGCCACGGGAGAATGCAGTGAAGAAAACAATGCTTGCCTTAGCAGTGACGACCATGGGCCTTGCCGGTTGCATGACCTATGACCCCTATACAGGCCAGGAGAAAACTTCCAGTGCCACCAAAGGCAGTATCATTGGTGCCGTTGGCGGTGCTGCTGTAGGCGCGGCAACCTCCAGCAAGAGTGATCGCGGTAAGGGCGCACTCATTGGTGCAGCAAGCGGCGCAGCCGTAGGCGGCGGCATTGGTTATTACATGGACAGGCAAGAGGCCATGCTGAGGCAGAAGCTGGAGGGCTCCGGTGTCCGGGTGGTTCGCAATGGTGATGAGATAGAACTCATCATGCCCGGAAATATCACCTTTGATCTGAACCAGACCACAATCAGGCCGGGATTTACCGATACGCTGGAATCGGTCGCGCTGGTACTGAAAGAATTTGACAAAACTATCATCCAGATTGAAGGCCATACCGACAGCTCCGGCTCCGACAGTTACAATCAGCTGTTGAGTGAACGCCGTGCTGGCTCGGTTCGGGATTTCCTGCTTAACCAGGGCATTGAACCCAGACGCACGCGCGCAGTCGGCTACGGTGAGCGCTACCCCATAGCTTCGAACGACACCCCGGGTGGTCGGGAACAGAACCGCCGGGTTGAACTTACTCTGGTGCCAACCCAGTAAGCGGTCCTTCTAAGACTGCCTGGCTTTAGCGGGCAAAAAAGAAGCCCCGCGATCCTCAGATGGCGGGGCTTCCTGGCTCTGTATCATTGGCTGGTTTGGTCGTTGCTGCTTGATTGGCCGGTTTTGTCGTTGCTGCCGGACAGCCAACTGTCGATCTGGTCTTTCATGTCCGAGAGCCTGTCCTCACCCGCCTCACGGATATCGGCGAGTTTGCTGGTGGCCGCGTCAATATTGCTTTCCAGAGCCTGGATTTTTTCGGAAAACTGTTTCTGAATCTCGGCTTCGGCCTGTTCATCTTTGGCTTCAGCCTTGCGGGTTTCTGCATCCTGCTTCAGTTTGTCTACTTGCTTGCGCCAGGCTTCGGTCTGCGTTTCAAGCTTCTTCTGCAATGAATCTTTCAGCGACATAAATCTCTCCTTCTGATGGTACTCAATGGTTGATCTGCCTGCACTGATAATAGCAGTTGATCATACTTCGATATTGACTGTACTCATCTGGTCAGGGAATGAGTGTGACCGGCCAAACCAGGTTAACGTAAAATTGGCCCTCTCACACTTACTGAATGGAACCGCGAAGGGTTGATATCAAGGCTGAACAAATTAACATTTTTTAGTCTGCCGGCCGGCACAAAAAACCGGAGCACAAGGCTCCGGTTTGTCGGGCGCTTGCGCTTCTCAGAACAGCACGCGGCCTCTGATGGTGCCCTTTACCTGGAGCAGCTTTTTCAGTGCAAGCTCACCGTAGGCCTTGTCTACGTCAATGACCACGTAGCCAATGTCTTCCTTGGTTTGCAGATACTGACCGCACACGTTGATGTCATTCTCGGAGAACACCTGGTTGATTTCCGACATAACACCCGGCACGTTCTCGTGAATATGCAGAAGGCGGTGCTGGTTAGGGTGTGAAGGCAATGCAACTTCCGGGAAGTTAACAGAGGAAACAGACGTTCCATTGTCACTGTACATGGCCAGCTTCTCAGCAACTTCACGCCCAATGTTTTCCTGGGCTTCAATGGTCGAGCCGCCCACATGGGGAGTCAGGATTACGTTGTCAAATTCACGCAGCGGAGAAATGAACTCTTCATCATTGGACTTGGGTTCAACCGGGAAAACGTCAATCGCAGCACCCAGCAGCTTGCCGCTTCTCAGGGTGTCAGCCAGTGCTTCGATATCAACAACCGTACCCCGGGATGCGTTCATCAGAATGGAACCTGGCTTCATCTGCGCCAGTTGCTCGGCCTTGAACATGTACTTGGTAGCCGGAGTTTCCGGTACGTGCAGGCTCACAACATCGGCGATATTGAGCAGTTCCTGCATGCTGCCTACCTGGGTGGCGTTGCCGATCGGCAATTTGGAAACCACATCGTAGAAATACACGTCCATGCCCAGGCCTTCGGCCAGAACGCTGAACTGGGTTCCAATATTGCCGTAGCCGATGATGCCCAGCTTTTTGCCACGGATCTCGTAACTGTTTTTCGCCGACTTCTGCCATTCACCGCGGTGTGCCTTGGCATTTTTTTCGGGTACCCCGCGCAGCAGCAAAATAGCCTGTGCCAGAACCAGTTCGGCAACACTGCGGGTGTTGGAGAAAGGCGCGTTGAATACAGCGATACCGCGACGGGTGGCCGCCTGCAGATCCACCTGGTTGGTGCCAATACAGAAACAGCCCACGGCAACCAGCTTTTTGGCAGCCCCGAATACTTTCTCAGTCAACTGGGTGCGTGAGCGAATGCCGACAAAATGCGCATCGGCAATCTTCTCAATCAGATCCTCCTCGGCCAGCGAGTGGCTGAGGTACTCAATGTTTGTGTAGCCGGCGGCATTCAGGGTATCCAGTGCGGACTGATGCACGCCTTCCAGCAGCAGAATGCGGATTTTGCTCTTTTCGAGAGACGTCGTTGACATGGGCTTTGATTCCGAACCTTTCATCGCATGAAATGACCTGCAGCCAGTGATCGTCGGGGCTGGCTCACAGAACAGGGGCGGTATGATACCATAAAAGCAACTTTTCACAGTGTGCTGGTTCGCCTGAATCAAGTGCGCGGATAACTTTTTGTCCGGAGCCCTTTTTTCAGTGAGCCTGGCGCAACCCTGACGAGACTGATGCATTCATGAACTCTGAACAGATCATTGCTTCCCTGAAAGAGCTGGTCGCCACCGGCGAGGCGCCTGGAAAGGTACTGACTGACGCCGCTGATCTCGATAGCTATGGCAAGGACTGGACGCGCATATACGCCCCCAACCCCCTGGCCATAGTGCTCCCGAAAACCACCGAACAGGTTCAGGCTCTGGTGAAGTTTGCCAATGAGCACAATGTAGCACTGGTTCCTTCAGGTGGTCGCACCGGGCTGAGTGCCGGCGCCGTTGCCGCCAAAGGCGAGGTGGTTGTTGCCTTCGACAACATGAACCAGATCCTGGATTTCAATGCCAGTGACCGGCTGGTTCGCTGCCAGGCCGGTGTTGTAACCGAACAGCTGCAGAATTTTGCCGAAGAAAACAATCTTTACTACCCGGTGGATTTCGCCTCCGCCGGTTCCAGCCAGCTTGGTGGTAACCTCTCCACCAATGCCGGCGGCATCAAGGTGATCCGCTACGGCATGAGCCGCGACTGGGTGGCCGGACTGAAAGTGGTCACCGGCAAAGGCGATATTCTTGATCTGAACAAGAATCTGGAAAAAAACAACACCGGTTACGACCTGCGCCACCTGTTCATCGGCGCCGAAGGTACCCTGGGCTTTATTACCGAAGCCACCATGAAGCTCTCGCGCCAGCCGGATAATCTCACAGTGCTGGTGCTCGGGCTCAACGACCTTGGCAACACCATGGACGTGCTCAAAACCTTCCAGAGTGGCCTTGACCTGACCGCTTACGAATTCTTCTCGCACCAGGCCATGGCGCACGTTCTGGCCCATGGCCAGGTGCCGGCGCCGTTTGAGACCGAAGCGCCTTACTACGCACTACTGGAATTTGAAGCGACGTCAGACCAGGTAATGGACGATGCCATGAGCCTGTTCGAGCAATGCATGGAAAACGGCTGGGTACTGGACGGTGTGATCAGCCAGAGCGAAACCCAGGCCCATAACCTCTGGCAGTTGCGTGAACGTATTTCCGAATCCATTGCGCCCCGCACACCCTACAAAAACGACATTTCCGTAGTGGTTTCCAAAGTACCGGGGTTCCTGCAGGAAATTGATAAAGTGGTGACCACCCATTACCCCGACTTCGAGATCATCTGGTTCGGTCACATTGGCGATGGTAACCTGCACCTCAACATCCTGAAACCGGAAAACATGGCCAAAGAAGACTTCTTCGAAAAATGCCAGCAGGTGAACAGGTGGGTGTTTGAAATCGTCGAGAAATACCAGGGCAGCGTCTCCGCCGAACACGGCGTAGGCATGACCAAAAAGCCCTACCTGAAGTACACCCGCAGCGAAGCGGAAATTGCTTATCTGAAAGGAATCAAACAGGTATTTGATCCCAACGGCATAATCAACCCAGGCAAGATCTTTGACTGATGCAAAGGCACATTGTAGTACTCACCGGCGCTGGCATCAGCGCCGAAAGCGGCCTCTCCACCTTCCGTGACAACGGCGGCCTCTGGGAGCAGCACAGTGTATACGACGTTGCCACCCCTGAAGCCTTCGCCCGTAATCAGGAGCTGGTGCTGCGCTTCTACAACGAACGCCGGCGCCAACTTGCCAAAGCCCAGCCAAACCGTGCCCACAAACTGCTGGGCGAACTGGAAAAACACCACCGTGTAACTATCGTTACCCAGAACGTCGACGATCTGCACGAACGCGGCGGCTCCAGCAACGTAATCCACCTGCACGGCGAACTCACCAAAGCCCGAAGCTCGGTCAACCCGGAGTTGATTTACAACATAGGCTACCGGGACATAAAACCTGGCGAAAAATGCGAGTACGGCGAGCAACTGCGCCCTCACATCGTCTGGTTTGGCGAAGAAGTTCCCATGCTGGAGAAAGCAGCCGACATAGTGCGCACCGCAGACGACCTGCTGATCGTTGGCACCTCGTTACAAGTTTACCCCGCTGCCGGGCTGGTGCATGAAGTGGAGCGGGATGTGCCCATCACGGTGATAGACCCCGGTGAAACAGCGGGTGTTTCCCGTGCGAGGGTTATCCGAAAAGGTGCGGGTGAGGGCGTTGCGGAGTGGGCAGCGAAGTTTTTAGCCAGGTAGCTGGAGATACTGCTTAGCCAAGGCCGTCAGCACCAAACACACCAATCAGGGCGACTCCGCAAGATACCGCCGAAGCTCCTCACCAAAAGCAGCCTGAACCCCCAGCCGCTTCAGCATCCAGTAGTGCCCTGCAATCATCCGGTCAATAAAAATACTCTCAACCGGCGGCTTGAACGAATCCAGATATTTGAACACCGTACTTGTCTTGGCCGCCACCTGTTTATGAATATTGGCCTCACCAAAATCGTAAGGCTGCTCCGTGTCAAAAGGCACCACAAGGATATCCCGCCACATCGCGTAGTAAGCCTCATCAATAGCCGGTTGACTCCCAACCCGCGCACCCAGATCAATCAGGTATGCATCCAGCGCCTTGTAATCCTGTGCCAGCGCTGCTGTAACCGCATTACGATAGGCTTCAACAATCTCCGGCTTCAGCTTTTTCACACAGCCGAAATCGTACATCACAATGCTACCATCCGGCCGGTACGCAAAATTGCCGGCGTGAGGGTCTCCATGGATACACTGAAAACGGAATAACTGATCCGCCATGGTCGTAAACATGCGATGGCCGATCAGATTGATGGTGGCCTGATCGTAGCGCTCTGGTGTGACCTCGCTGACGTGGTCGCCTTCCTCCAGCTCCAGAGTGAGCACATGGCGGGTAGAATGGCTGTGAATCACAGCAGGAATGGCGACCCAGGTATCATTCTTGTGAAACTCCCGGAACAGCTCAATGTTGCGGGCCTCATTCTCGTAATCCAGCTCTTCCCGCAGGCGCTCACGAATCTCCGTGAACAGCTGGTCAACCGACTCCTTCGGCATCTTCAACAGGCCGCCAAGCTTCAGGGCAAGGCGTAGCTGTTTCAGGTCAGAATCGCAGGACTCATCCACACCCGGGTACTGCACCTTTACGATCACATCCGTGCCATCGTGCAGCCGGGCCCGGTGTACCTGACCAATGGAGGCCGCTGCGTAGGGTTGTTCCTGAAGATACTCAAACAACTCGCCAACCGGTTTGCCCAGTTCGGCCTCAATCTGCTCAAGAATGATCTCGAAAGGCATGGGCGGCGCTTCTTTCTGAAGCTTCTGCAGCGCATCCGAAAACTCCCGGGGCAGGAAATCCTGGGTCTGCGAGGCGATCTGGCCCACCTTCATGGCCGCCCCTTTCATTTCGCCGAGCGTATCGGTGATACGGCTGGCCATGCGGGTGTAACTCTCGCTGCGAGCACCATCGTCGTTCTCGCTGCTGAACAGGCTGCGGGCTTTCTGACCGGCATACTGCCCCGCCACAGAGGCGGTCATGCCCGCAAGCTTGAAGAAACGACCACTACGTGAGGTAACCGGTTTTTTTGCCATGCCTGACTATACGTGCCCTTCAGATAGAAAGATTGTGCCTGCTCAAGTTAAACCACTTTGGTGGAGACAGACAACTGATCTTCCAGCTGCAGAGCCAGAATCTGCCCGGAATGCAGCGGGCCCACACCTTTCGGAGTGCCGGTAAGAACCACATCGCCGGGCAGAAGCGTGAAGTGGCGGCTTATATGAGCCAGCAGCGGGATGATGGGGAAGAGCATGTCCCGGGTATCGCCGCTTTGCTGAGGCTGCCCGTTGATATCCAGGCTGAACAGGATATGATTTTTGCGGAAATGCTCGGCGGCCACAAACGGAGACAGTGGGCAGGCGCCATCAAAGGCTTTCGCCCGCTCCCAGGGGTGTCCCTTTTCTTTCAACTGGTTTTGCAGGTCGCGAAGGGTCAGGTCCAGTGCCAGGCCATAACCAAGAACAGCGGCCTGGGCTTCACTGGCAGACGCATTAGTGAGGGGCTTGCCAATAAGTACCGCCAGTTCGGTTTCGAAATGCACCTGCCCCTGGTTGGCCGGGAGTACAAGAGGGCGCGTTACATGCACGGCAGCGGTTGCCGGTTTTATAAACAACAGAGGCTCTGAAGGTACCGGGTTGTCAAGCTCTTTGGCGTGTTCTGCGTAATTGCGGCCAACGCAAACAACCTTTCCCAGAGGCAGGTGCACCGGAGTGCCGTCTTTCCAATGGTGCTGGTAATGATCCATGGTGTCCTCCCGGAGCGCTCAAAATGCACTATGAATGGTGTTGGAGGACAAAACCTTTATTCGCCCTCGAATGAGCACACAGTATAGACCTTCAGGCCCTCTTCCTGCAGCCTGGCGGACCCGCCAAGATCGGGCAGGTCGATCATGGCTGCAACTTCTACAATGTTAGCGCCAATACGGCGGATCAGCCGGGCCGCTGCCAGCATGGTGCCGCCGGTGGCAATCAGGTCGTCAACCAGTATTACGTTATCGCCGGGTTTGAACGCGTCCTGGTGCAGCTCTACGGAAGCGGTTCCGTACTCAAGTTCGTAGTCTTCCACCAGGGTATCGAATGGCAGCTTGCCTTTCTTGCGCACCAGAACCAGTGACGCATTAAGCTCATAGGCGAGGGCCGAGCCTATGATAAATCCGCGGGCATCCACCGCGGCCACAGCGTCAATCTTGTGGCCGTGGTAACGGTGGACGAAGGCATCAATCAGTTTCCGGAAGGCTGTCTTGTCTTGCAGAACCGTGGTGATGTCACGAAAGGCAACACCGGGCTTGGGCCAGTCTGGCACAGTGCGGATAGCTTGTTTGATGCTTTGGGAGAAATAATCCATAAAAATCAGGCTCTTGGCCCGGGCGCAGCTCAGGCTGCGTCCAGAAAAATGAATTTCAGGATGAACACCGCAGAGATCACCACCACACTGGCGTTCAGGTCAGTCCAGCGCCCACTCAGGGCTTTAATAACGGTGTAAGTGATAAAGCCCAGGGCAATACCGTTGGCGATGGAAAAGGTTAACGGCATCATCAGCGCGGTAACAACAGCAGGTGCCGCATCTGTAATATCGTCCCAGTCTATCAGTTTCAGGCCACTGGCCATCAACACCGCAACGTACAGCAGCGCCGGCGCTGTGGCGTAGGCCGGAATGATGCTGGCGATGGGAGACAAAAGCAGGCTGGCAAGGAACAGAAGGGCGACAACGACAGCCGTGAGCCCGGTGCGGCCGCCGGCGGAGATGCCTGCGGTAGATTCAATGTAACTGGTAGTGGTTGAAGTGCCCAGGGCCGCACCGGACATGGTTGCAACGGAGTCGGACATCAGCGCACGGCCAAGCCTTGGCAGCTTGCCATCTTTATCCAGAAGCCCGCCGCGTTGGGCGGCACCAATCAGCGTGCCGGAGGTGTCGAACAGATCCACGAACAGAAATGCAAACACAATACTGATCATGCCCACATTCAGGGCACCGGCGATATCAAGCTGCATAAACGTGGGTGCAAGGCTCGGTGGCGCAGAAGCAAAGCCTTTGTACTCCACCATGCCCAGCATCATGGCAATTATTGTCACCGCAATAATGCCAATCATGACGGCACCGGTTATACGCCGGAACGACAGCGCACAGATCAGTACAAACCCACCGAAGAACAGCAGGCTTTCTGCGGTTTTCAACTCACCCAGACCAACCAGCGTTGCCGGGTTGTCGACTACCACGCCGGCATTTTTAAGGGCAATCAGCGCCAGGAAAAAACCAATACCGGCAGAAATGCCGAAGCGCAGGGACATGGGGATGCTGTTGATGATCCATTCGCGAATCCTGAAAATACTCAGCAGGAAGAAAATCAGGCCGGAGAGGAAGACTGCGCCCAGCGCTACCTGCCAGCTGTAACCGAGACTGCCCACAACCGTGAACGAGAAAAAGGCGTTCAACCCCATGCCCGGAGCGAGAGCGATCGGGTAGTTTGCCCAAAGGCCCATGATCAGCGTGCCGATGGCTGCTGCCACGCAGGTGGCAACAAACACTGCCCCGAAATCCATGCCAGTGGAAGACAGAATGCTGGGGTTGACCACGATGATATACGCCATGGTCAGGAAAGTGGTGATGCCTGCAACCAGTTCTCTATGAACGTTGGTGCCGTGGGCCTGAAGTTGGAATAATCTTTCGAGCATGACGGGAGTCTGCCTCTCAGGATGCCAGAGTGTGGAGTTGCGGAGTCTGTTTACAGTGTTAAGAGTGGTGCGTGAAAAAACGGCAATCTTACCGGCTGAGAGGGCTCAGGCCAAGAGATGATTGAAGGTTCCATACAGGCGTGCCCAGGCACCGGATTCACATCGGATCGCGTTGCAAGCGGATATCGAAACGCACCGCCGCCATCCGGACAATCACAATAAAAAGCAGGCCAATCGTGAGCGACAGGGCTTCGCTTTGCAGGGCCCACTGGCACAGGAAGTAGAGCCAGCATCCCGCAAACGATATGGACGCGTAAATCTGGTCCTTGCGGAAAATAAACGGCACCTCGTTACACAGGGTATCGCGCAGGGCGCCGCCGAATGTTCCGGTCATCACGCCGAGCAGTGACGCGATAAACCAGGAGTGGCCCAGGTCGAGCGCCAGCTGCGCCCCGAGTATCGAGAAAGTGCCGAGGCCTATGGCATCCGGAAATACGATCCAGGAGGGGCGAATACGCTCCGTGTGCTTCCAGTAGCTGAATACAACCGCCATGGCAAGAATCAGAATGGGCTGTTCTTCGTGCTTGATCCAGTAAACCGGGTGGTTTGCCATAATGAGGTCGCGCAGGGTGCCGCCGCCCAGAGCGGTAATAAATCCAATGGTGAAAACCCCGACCGGATCCATATTCTTGGAGCGGGCAACCATCATGCCTGATATTGCGAAGGCAACAATCCCAATCATTTCAAGTGAATAGACAATGTCTGGCATAGGAAACCCTGAAAGGAAGGCAGATGGTTTGTTAGCGGATCGGATCAGGAGGGCGAAGGATAGCGGAAAACCGCGCCTGATTCACCTCCGGGCCGTTAGTGTATAGGTAGGTTATAAATCGCGTTTATTGAAGTGGATAAAGGTTCTTTATTTGCTTCATGGGCCGAGTCTGTTTAGCTTGACGTAATTCAATAAAAACAGAATTTTATCAAAAGGAGCTCCCATGAAAGCGATCCTCTGCAAAGAATATGGCCCGGCTGAAAACCTGGTCATTGAAGATGTGCCGAGCCCGGAGGCCAAAGGCCATGGTGTAAAGGTTCGCGTAAAAGCCGCAGGCCTGAACTTTCCCGACACTCTGATTATCGAAGGCAAGTACCAGCTTAAACCTACCATGCCGTTCTCACCGGGTGGAGAGTTGTCGGGTGAAGTCATTGCAACAGGGGACAAGGTAACCCGCTTCAAAGTCGGTGACCGGGTAGCCGGCCTGACCGGTTACGGCGCCTTTGCTGAGGAAGTGATCGTGCCCGAGCACAACCTGCTGCCGATACCGGAAGGCATGAGCGACGAGAAAGCCGCTGCCTTTACCATGGTATACGGCACGTCCTACTACGCCCTCAAACAGCGCGCCAATATCCAGCCGGGCGAAAGCCTTCTGGTACTGGGTGCCAGCGGCGGCGTGGGCCTGGCAACCGTAGAGTTAGGCAAGGCCATGGGCGCCCGGGTAATCGCCGCCGCCAGTTCCGCGGCGAAGCTGGAGGTCGCCAAAGCTGCCGGTGCGGATGAGCTGATCAATTACACGCAAGAGCCCCTGAAAGACGCGGTAAAGCGCCTGACCAGTAGCAAAGGCGTGGATGTGATCTACGATCCTGTCGGTGGCGATTTCACAGAGCAGGCCCTGCGTGCCATGGCCTGGAACGGCCGCCACCTGATCATCGGCTTCGCCGCCGGTGAGATCCCCAGGATTCCCGCGAACCTGCCGCTGCTGAAGGGCTGTTCAGTTGTCGGCGTGTTCTGGGGCAGCTTCACCCAGCGGGAGCCGGAGGCAAGTGCTCAGAACATGATGGAGCTGATGAAGCTCTACGCTGCAGGTAAAATTGATCCAAAAGTCAGCGAAGTCTACGAGTTCGAGGATTACGCCAAGGCGTTGGGTGCCCTGACTGAGCGGCGTGCTACCGGGAAGGTGGTGCTGAAGGTTGGCTCCTGAGTTTTGGTCTGGCTGTAGCCTGACGGTTCTGGTTCAAAGCCTTGGCTGACAGGCCTCCCCCAAAACCGCTACGAGCACGTCCATGTGCGCTTGTTTCCGGCCATCCATGGCCTCCAACATTTTGGGGGAGGCCTGTCAGCCAAGGCTTCCTGGCTTCTCAGATATATCGAAACTCAAATGATTCTGGCTAATGATTTTCTAGGCATTGTTCCTGTTGACCCTTTGTGCGGCTTTGATATCTCAGGTTTTTTGTTGCAGGCGAGTAGGTATGTCTGGTCGCGTTGGTGGGAGCCCCCTCCCAAAAATGTCTGCGGCCATGGATGGCCGCAGTCAAGTGCACATGGATGTGCTCGTAGCGGTTTTTGGGAGGGGGCTCCCACCAACGCAGTCCGCAGAGTTATAGGCAATGGCCCGAAGTTTCAGGCCAAGCCCAAGTCAGAAGTTAAACTGCCCGGAATCAATATCCGAAACCAGCTCCGGGGTCAGCAATGTGTAGCCCTCTGTTTTGGGCAGCCGCACATAAACCTCCTCATTGGGTCGCTCCAGAGTGTAACCGGCTTTCTGGATATCCACCTTGCGATACTTGAAGGTACCCGTTTTCTCGATGGCCCCGGTGACGCGCACAAATACCGGTACCGCGTAGGCCGGCAGGTTATCCCGCATGTAGGCCAGGAGCTTGTTGATATCGAAATTATTCTTGTTCGGTACCAGCGTTACCATTCCCGCCTTGCCGTTGGTTTTCGGAATCTCCACCCCGTAAACAATGGCTTCTTCTACCATTCCGGAACCATCGATGATGTTCTCAACTTCATTGGTTGAAACATTTTCGCCTTTCCAGCGGAAGGTGTCCCCCATTCGATCCACAAACTGCAAATGGCGGCAGCCGATTTCTTTCAACACATCGCCGGTGTTGAACCAGGCATCGCCTTTCTTGAACGCATCGCGCAGGATGGATTTTTCCGTGGCTTCTTTCTGGGTGTAGCCCTCAAACGACCACTTCTTGGTGATTTCGCCGATGAGCAGGCCGGGTTGGCCTTTTGCCACTTCCTGCAGCATACCCTTGTCATTCCGGATCGGGTCGCGGGTGCCGTCGTGGAACTTCACCAGTTTGTAGGGTGCGGTGGACAACCCAACGGTATTATCCTGGTTAAAAAAGTTACTGAAGCCAATGTTGCCCTCGCTGGAGGCGTAGAGCTCTGCGATAGTCTCGATGCCAAACCGCTCCTTGAACTCCTTCCAGATTGAGGGGCGCAAACCGTTACCGAGCATCTTGGTCAGTCGGTGGTTTCTGTCCTGATCGCTTGGGGGCTGGTTCAGCAGATAGCGGCAGAGTTCGCCGATGTAGCCGAATACGGTCGCATCGTAACGGCGCACGTCGTCCCAGAAGGCGCTGGCGGAAAACTTGCGGCGTAGTGCAAAAGCTGAGCCTCCGGCCAGCACCGAGCCCCAGCAAACCACAAGGCCGGTGCCGTGATAAAGCGGCAGGGTGCAGTAGAAAACGTCTTCAGGTTTCATAGACAGCGACATCAAGCCGAAGCCACCATAGGCCTTCAGGAACTTGTTGTGCGAACCCGGGGCAGCCTTGGGCAGGCCGGTTGTGCCAGAGGTGAACAGATAAATTGCCGTGTCACCGGTTCTGGGCGGGTCACTCAGAACCGGGTTGTCGCTGTTGAAGGTGCTGACCTGCTGCGCCATGTTGGCGTAGCCGGCAGGCGCCTCGCCGAATGTGTTGAGGGTGTTGGTGTCGGCGAGGAACAGGAAGGGTGTGGGGTGGTCGAGTGCAAGGCTGGCTTTCACCTCGTCAAATACAGAAACCAGCTCCTCGCCAACCACCACCATTTTCGGGCTGACCAGCCTGGCGCTGTGTTCAAGCACCTTGCCTTTCTGTGAAGTGTTCATCATGGCGCAGGCCACGCCGATTTTTGCGGCACCTGTAACGACCGCCAACACTTCCGGGCGGTTTTCCAGAAGAACCGCTATAGAGTCACCTTTTTTCAGCCCCTGGGCCTGTAAATAACCGGCAATGCGATTTGCCCAGGCGTTGAAGTCGGCCCAGGTTATACGGCGGTCCTCAAAGAGAATTGCCGGCCTGTTGCCGAACTTTTCAGCGTTGTTTTCAACCAGGGTTCCGAGGGTCAGGGTTTTCTGCGTATCCTTGATCGAGTAGTAATATAAGCCTCTGGCGATAGCCGGGAATCGTTTCATTATTCCCGGCATGCTGCGTGCGATATCCATCGCAGTAACTTTGTCTTGGTTCATGGTTTTTCCGTAAGATGTTTTTATAGTTAATCAGGTGCTTCGGAATAACCTCGCCGTGAGGCTAGTCCAGATAAAGGTCCGGCAACAGGGGTTTATCACCGGCTTTGTATCGGTAACCTTCGAAATCGGTTACGCCGTCCTGGCGTAGCACGTCCTCGTCAATAAGGTTCTGGCCAGTCAACTGGTCCACGGGTCGGTTCAGTATGCTTACAGCTGCATCGGCCATAATGTCTGGCTTCCGGCCTTGTGCCATTAACTGTTCGCCTCCCGCTTCGTGCTGAATCGCAGCAGTGGCTATAATGGTTTTAGGCCAAAGGGTGTTCACGGCAATGCAGTAACGTCTGAACTCCTCGGCCATGCCGATGCTGATCATGGTCATGGCGTATTTTGTGGAGGTATAGGGCCCGAAGTGCGCAAACCATTTCGGGTCCAGGTTCAGAGGTGGTGACATGCTCAGGATGTGGCCGCGCCCGGATTTTTTGAGCCAGGGCAAAGCGGCCTGGCTGCAGGCCATCACCGCACGGGCATTGACCTGGTGCAACAGATCAAAGCGGCTGACCTTCAGTTTCTCTACACCGGCCAGGCGTATGGCGCCGGCGTTGTTGATCAGGGCGTCAATGCCGCCAAAGTGCCCAGCTGCTTCATCAATGCGCTGTTTGATCTGTTCTTCATCGCGCACATCAAGCACCAAAGGCAGTGCCTGGCCACCCGCTGCCCGAACTTCCTCAGCCACCGTATAAATGGTTCCCGGCAGTTTCGGGTGGGGTGTGTCGGACTTGGCAGCTATAACAACATTCGCGCCCTGGCGAGCACAGGCAAGAGCGATCGCGCGGCCGATGCCCCGGCTGGCGCCGGTAATAAATACGGTTTTCTTGTCCAGGGTGTTCATTTCCTGCTCTCCTGTCCGGATGATTCGCCGGCAGTGATTTCTGCCAGCAACTGGTTGCGCTTCACCTGATCGCCCTTGCTGGTCAGAACCTGGCTGACGACACCGTCGCAGTCGGCTTTAACCGGGTGCTCCATTTTCATGGCTTCCAGTATGACCAGGGTGTCCCCCTGGCGAACCGTCTGCCCGGCCTCCGCCAGCACGTCAATAATGGCGCCGTCCATTGAAGCCTGAATGCGCCCGCTGCCCGTGCCGTTGGCACCTGCCGCTGGCTGGTGAGTAAGGTCAGTGACCGACCACGACTCTCCGAACGCCTGTAAATATAGGGAATCTCCGCTGCGGTGATATTGGCAACGCTGACGGATACCCTTGTCGATAATGCATAAGACACCGTTCTGCACGCTGGTGACAATCATTTCGTACCGCTCATCACCAAACTGGCAGGAAAGCTGGCTGCCACTGCTTTGTACCAGCAGTTCAACAACTTCGTCACCGGTGTCCAGCTTCATCGGCGTATTGGTGGCCGGGGCGTTGCTCCAGGCTTCCTGGCCTGCGGTGCCGTGGGCCAGTACGCAGGCTGCAAGAGCAAGCTGGCGGATCTGCAGTTTGGCTGGCTGCAGGGATGGGTCATCGCTGAAGGCCTGCTGCAGGAAGGCCGTGGTGGCTTCGCCGGCACCAAAGGTGCTGTCTGCGATGATGCGGCTCAGGAAATACCGGTTGGTGGTGACGCCAAAAACTGTGGTGTCGTCCAGCGCACGGATCAGCCGACGGCGGGCCTCATCGCGGTTTTCACCCCAGGCAATCACTTTCGCGAGCATGGGGTCGTAGTGAGGTGTGACTTCGTCGCCGGAGCGCACACCTGTGTCATAACGCAAGCCCTCGCCTTCGGCAGGCTGGAAGGTGTGCAGCGGCCCGGTTTGGGGTGTGAAGCCGTTGGACGGGTCTTCGGCGTAGAGCCGGACTTCTATGGCATGGCCGTTCAGTTTAATCTGGTTTTGCGCCAGTGGTAGCGGCAGGCCTTCGGCGACTGTCATTTGCCAGGCTACCAGATCCTGGCCGGTGATCAGTTCGGTAACCGGGTGTTCTACCTGCAGGCGGGTGTTCATTTCCAGGAAGTAGAAGTTGCGACCCTTGTCGACGAGGAATTCGACGGTGCCGGCGCCTTCGTAGTTGCAGGCCAGTGCCGCTTTTACCGCGGCTTCGCCCATGGCGGCCCGGAGTTCGGGGGTCACGAAGGGGGAGGGCGCTTCTTCAACAACTTTCTGATGGCGGCGCTGTACCGAGCAATCACGCTCGCCAAGATAGACAGCGTTGCCATGGCGGTCGGCAAAGACCTGTATTTCCACATGGCGCGGTTCGATAACGGCTTTTTCGAGAATCAGCTCGTCATCACCGAAGGCCTGTTTGGATTCTGAGCGTGCACGTTTGATGTTGTCCGCCAGTTCGGATTCACTCTTTACCAGGCGCATGCCGCGGCCACCGCCACCGGCAGAGGCTTTGATCATCAGCGGGTAGCCGATGTCGGCTGCGGCGGCCATGAGTTCGTCGTCGCTGGCATTGTTGCCTTCGTACCCGGGGACAACCGGTACACCGGCTTTCTGCATGGCGATTTTGGAGCGCCGCTTGCTGCCCATGAGTTCGATGGCGCTGGCGGGCGGGCCTACGAATACGATGCCGGCTTCTTTACAGGCATTTGAAAAGCCGGCGTTTTCAGAGAGGAAGCCGTAACCGGGGTGGATGCAATCTGCGCCGGTTTTGCGTGCGGCATCGAGTATGGCGTCGGCGTTCAGATAGGACGCGGATACTTGTGCCGGCCCTATGCAAACGGCTTCATCGGCCAGTTCGGTGTGCATGGCGTTGGCGTCTGCCTCAGAGTATACGGCGACGGTGCGGTATCCGAGGGCTTTGGCGGTGCGAATAACGCGGACTGCGATTTCGCCCCGGTTAGCTATTAATAGCTTTTTCAGCATAGCGCTTGTCTCGTAAGTTTGTGCCTGTCCGTGAGGGGCGGGGAGGGCGTATTCAGGAAACCGCTACGAGCACCCCTTGCGGGGTCCGGCCAGCAATCACAGATTGCTGTCGTTCGGCTGCGCATGAAGCTTCGCTTCATAAACGCTTGCCTTACCCATGTGCGCTTGACGTCGGCCATCCTTGGCCGCCGACATTTCCTGAATACGCCCTCGCCGCCCCTCACTCCCTCTAACTTATTTCGTGTCTGCCCAAGCCGGGGCACGTTTCTGCATGAACGCCATGGTGCCCTCGGTGCCTTCGTTGCCTCTAACCGCAGCAGCAAACATTTCGGCGGCGCTGTCGAGTAGCCCACTCATGGATTCGTGGCCAACCCGATGCAGCAGGGCTTTGGTTTCTGCTGTAGCGTTTGGCGCACAGTGGCGAACGCGTTCCAGGGCATGGGCCAGCATGTCGTCAAGCTCCACATCTGATTTTGCCGCCTGATGAACAATGCCCAGAGAACAGGCTTCTTCCGCTCCAATCCTCAAACCGAGCAACGCAAGCCGGCGGGCCTGGGTCAGGCCTATGCGTTCAACCACAAACGGAGCGATCTGGGCCGGGATGATGCCGAGGGAGGTTTCCGGCATGCCGAATTTGGCGGTTGGCCCGGCGATGGCAACGTCGGATACGCAGGCCAGGCCAAAGCCGCCGCCCATGACGGTGCCTTCTGTGATGGCGATGACGACTTTGGAGGATTCGTTCACTTGCTGGATCATGTGCCCGAAGGCGCGGTTGAGGCGGTAGAACGGGTCAGTCTCGCCTTCACCGGTTTTCTGGTTGCGGGCGCCGGCCATGTCTTTGATGTCGCCGCCGGCACAGAAGTGGCCGCCCGAGCCGCGAATTACCACGGCGCGTAT
>JACDJA010000937.1_pt1 | contig 27738 bp, 28 predicted proteins | sample 7449241 | NCBI WGS metagenome assembly JACDJA01 (sample SAMN14253289, study PRJNA609438) | sludge metagenome | isolation source: initial anaerobic sludge | collected 2018-12-20 | reverse complement strand
CAGGCGCGCCAAGGGACAATTCATCCTTACGAGCTCGGCGACACCAAGCGACCGTCAATTGAAGCACTCGGGCGCAGCGCGCATCCTGCGACTCCGCATGCGGACGTTGTCCTTGAGTGAGTCCGGGCACTCCTCTGCGCAGGTGTCACTGGAAGACCTAATGAACGGCGCCCTCCTCGAACCAAGACGGAACCCTTCGAGCCCATCTGTGGCGGCGGTCGCCGAGATCGTGTGCCATGGCGGTTGGCCCGCCATGCTCAAACTGACCGCGGCACAGGCCCAGACCCTGCTGCGCTCATACCTCGAAGACATCGTAAGGATCGATCTACCGAAGCTCGAGGACGGATCGCGACGAAACCACGAACGTGTGCGACGCACTCTCACCTCCATCGCACGCGACATACGCATCTACGGCCAGAGCCTCGAGGCCCGCCTGATGCATTACCGCGACAGCGCGGGCACCGAGGTCGATCAGATCGTGTCGACACCGGACGGGAGGTGGATCGCGGCCGAGGTCAAACTGGGCACGAACCAGATAGATGCCGCTGCGGCCTCGCTACTCGCTTTCACCACCAAGCTGGAACGCAAGCGAACGCCGGAGCCCGCTGCCCTGGTGGTGTTCACTACGGGCGATTACGCGTACAGCAGGCCGGACGGGGTCAAGGTCGTGCCGATCACTATGCTGGGACCGTGAGCTTGACCCAAGCGATCCGACCGCATCGAGCGCGCTGACGTCTGGTCCTTTGCCGCTCCAGGACAGCGAGCTATCTAACGCCAACGAGCAGCTCTAGTCTCGCCCCGTTTCAAGGGTCGACAAACCGCTAGAACTTCAGGCGACGCGGGCCTCGAGCAGCCTCTCCACCTCTGGAATGACCTCGTGGATCTCGTTCCCCAGGAAGAGCCCACCCAGCTCCTCGGCAAGCGCTGGAGCGGCCCCGAACGCATGACCCCCGAAGACCAGCAACGGCTCGAGTGCGCGCAGTTCGGCGCCGTGCGCCCTGAGCTGGGCGACCGCTGCATCCATCCGAGCGGAGATGAACACGGCAGTGGGCCGCAGCAAACGCGCCATCTCCACCACGTCGTGCACGGGGGTGTCGGCCCCCAGGTAGACGGCGTCGAAGCCGGCGCGGTTCAGCAGCACCGCCAAGATGAGTGCGCCCAGTTCGTGGCGTTCCTTGGGCGCGCACGTGACCAACGCCAGCTGCGACCGCCCAGCACCGGGCATGAGCGAAAGGAGTCCGTGCAGCCGCCCTTGCATCAGATTGGTGGCGAAATGCTCGGTCGCCACCAGGATCTCTCCGGAGTGCCAGAGGTCTCCAATCTTGGCCATCGCCGGAGTGACGAGGTCCAGCAGTACGTTCTCGACGTCGTGCAGGGCGAACGCTTCACTGAGCACTCGCCCGGCACGCGCATCTTCCAGCGCGACCAACGCCTCCACCAACTCGTTCGTCAACTCGGTCAGGGGCCGAGGACCGGCCCTGGCGCCGGCCTGCTCACTGACCATGGCGGCCGCACGGGAGGCCAGCACACCGTCGGCGATGAGCTTGCGCATGATCTCGATCTGCCGCAGGTCCTCGTCGTCGTAAAGACGGTAGCCGGAACTGGAGCGCCGCGGCTTGGGGAACCCGTAGCGCCGCTCCCACTGCCGCAACGAACTGGCCGGAACGCCGGACCGCGCCTCGACCTCAGCCACCGTGTACTTGCCGGACATCGCATCCTCCAAAGCATTCTTCAAGCCTTGTACAGGCCCCAGAAGGAGCGTACGGCAGTGGGCGAAGCGCAATTGTGATCCAGCACCCAGTGTCGTTGTCCAGGTTGTGTATCATCTTCGTCACGGGCTTGTAGTAGCCTTGTCCAAGGTTACGAGTCCACCCCAGCAAGGAAAGGTGTCACCCATGAAGAAGTTCCTCGCGATCATCACCCTAGCCGTCCTCCCCCTTATGGCCAGCGCCCAGGGCGCCGTGCCGAAGACCGTAGTAGACATCGCGGCCAGCAACCCCGACTTCTCGACCCTCGTGGCAGCTGTAACGAAGGCCGACCTGGTCGACACGCTGTCCAGCGAAGGTCCGTTCACCGTCTTCGCGCCCACCGACGAAGCCTTCGGCGAGGCCCTCGCGGCCCTCGGCATCACAGCGGAAGAACTCCTCGCGAGCCCCGACCTCGGCGCCATCCTCACCTACCACGTGGTCCCCGGCAAGGTTCTGGCAGCCGACGTACTCGCGGCCGTGGAAGCCGGAGGCGGCACGTTCACGGCCAAGACCGTCAATGGCGCCGACATCACCGTTACCGTGGTCGACGGCATGGTCATGCTGAACGGTGTCGCCACGGTCACAGCCGCTGACCTTCTGGCCGACAACGGTGTCGTCCACGTCATCGACGCGGTGCTCCTTCCCCCCACCGAGTAAGGACCGCGCCTTCTAGGTAGCAGGTGGCCGGTGTTTCTGGACCGGCCACCCGCCATAGCGTGGCGCCCCGCGCCGAACGCGGCCCCCGGGCGAATCCACCCTCTCGATCGCAGCCCACCTGGAAGGGTGCAACCCCATGAAGGACCTGAACCCCCATTTAACGGCAGTACCCGCTAGCCGGCCAGGCAAACCGGTAGGCGTGAGCGCATGACCACCGCGCGCGGCCGCTGGGCCGGACTCGTATTCATAAGCGTGGCCGTTGCGCTCATAATCGTCGACTCGACGATAGTCAACGTCGCGATTCCAGCCATAGTGGCTGACCTGAGCGTCACGTCGACGCAGGTCCAGTGGGTGCAGGAAAGCTACACGCTCGTATTCGCCGCCCTCCTTCTGGTCTTTGGAACGCTTGCCGACCGCTACGGGCGCCGGCTTCTATTGTTGACGGGCGTCGGCGTGTTCGCTGCCGCCTCTGTACTGGCCGCACTGGCACCGTCGGGTGAACTGCTGATCGGCTCTCGGTTGCTGCAGGGCGTGGGCGGCGCGATGGTATTGCCGACGACGCTGTCTTTGATCAACGCCACTTTCCGCGGTAAGGAGCGCGGCATCGCGTTCGCGGTGTGGGGTTCGACGATCGGCGGCATGGTCGCGCTCGGGCCACTACTTGGCGGGTGGCTGACCACCTACTACTCGTGGCGCTGGGCCTTCGGAATCAACGTACCCCTTGGCTTGATCATCGTCGCCGGCGTGCTCGCCTTCGTTTCGGAGTCGAAGGACGCTGCGGCGCCAAGTCGCATAGACGCCGTCGGCGCGATCCTCTCGGTTATCGCGAGCGCCACCCTGGTATTCGGGCTCATCGAGGGGCGCACCTACGGCTGGTGGCAAGCTAACGCCGGCAGGATCCCGAAGATCGGCTCCTGGACGTGGCCCTTCGAGCTCTCCCCTATCCCTGCGATCTTCGCCTTGACCCTGCTTTCGGCCGTCGCGTTCGTCTGGTGGGGTATCCACCGAGAACGATCGGGCAAGACAACGCTCCTGGCACTCTCGCTGTTCAAGATCCCGTCGTTTCGCAACGGGAACATCGCGGCCATGATCGTGTCGTTGGGCGAGTTCGGGATCATCTTGTCGCTGCCGCTCTGGCTACAGAACGTGATCGGCTACGACGCGCTGCAAACCGGCCTGGTATTGCTGGCTCTTGCGCTGGGCTCATTCGTCGCCAGCGGGGTTTCTGGCGTGTTCGGCCAGAGGGTCACGCCCGTCACGATAGTAAGGATGGGGATCGTGGCCGAGATCATCGGCGTGGCCGGACTCGGCCTCGTCATAACGGCCGACGCCACCTGGCTCTCCATCGTGCCGCTGCTATTCGTTTACGGGATCGGCGTTGGTTTGGCCACCGCACAACTTACCGGCGTCGTCCTCAGGGACGTACCGGTCGACAAGAGCGGCCAGGGCTCCGGCACCGCGAGCACCGCCCGCCAGATCGGCTCGGCGCTCGGCATCGCCATACTTGGAACCATCCTGTTCACGTCTGTCGGAGGATCGCTCGACGCCAAACTCGCCGAGCGGGCTCCGCTCCTAGCCGTCGAGGCACGCAGCCAGATCGTCGAAGCTGTCGTCGTCAGCGCGGGCGGCGCCATACCAGGGTTGGTGGAACAGAACTCACAGATCGGCAACGCTGCACGTGACGCCTTCAGCCAAGGCACGGGCTACTCCGCCTTCGCCGCAGCCGGATTCCTCGTGCTGGGGTTCCTCGCCACTTTGCGCCTCCACGGCGTGAGCCCCGCGAGCAGCAGGCGTCCCGAGCCGACCCAGCGAGCGCCGGCTGACGGCGCCAGGACCCGCGCAGCTCTGGCCGACGAGAGAATACTGGAGGCATGACCTCCTCCCAACGGCAACGGCGCGAACCTGGTTCGCCGCGCGCGCGGCGCGTAACCCGGGCGGTCCTGATGGGCATTGCGAGCCTCGTGCTCATCGGCGTGCTCGGGTTCGTGGCCTGGGCCCAAACGGGAGTAATGCAGGCCGACGACCAACTCGTAGCAGAAGTGATGTCCGACCCGGGCATATCGGTGAGCGAGGACGGCGCCGCCATCGTCATGGCACCAACGGGGCGCGCGTCCGGGGTGGGGTTGGTTTTCATCCCGGGTGCGAAGGTCGCGCCCGCCGCTTACCTCTACAAGCTGTCGATGGCAGTCAAGGAGGGTGGCCTGACGGTCGTCATCACCAAGCCGATCCTGAACCTCGCCTTCTTCGATCTCAGGCCGCTGAGCAGGTTCACGGGCGAAGCCCCGGCGGTCACTATCTGGTTCGTGGGCGGCCATTCGTTAGGCGGGGTAAGGGCGTGTCAGTACGCTACCCAACCGCAGATCGAGGGGCTAATACTCTTCGGAAGTTACTGCGCGAACGACCTGTCGCAACTAGACCTGAAGGTGTTGAGCATCAGCGGGAGCGAGGACGGCCTGAGCACGCCGCAGAAGGTCGAAGGTGCGGCGCACCTGTTGCCCGTCAATGCCGGGTTCGTCGAGATAGACGGCGCCAACCACGCCGGTTTCGGCAACTATGGCGAACAGCCAGGTGACGGGAGCGCCACCGTTAGCGACGAGCACGTCAGAGACGTGATCACCCGCGAGACGTTGTCTGTGGTGTCGGAGACGCAGTAGTCCGGACATCCGTCCGATCTAGAACAATCCGACTTGCCCCTTCAGGCCGGGCCTTGCTGTGGGGCATCAGAGGTGATCATCGGGAGCTCGCCGTTACTTCTTGGCGCCAACCACGGCGAACCAGGCGCCCTGGGGGTCTTGCGCCACCGCAGTGAACGCACCGCCCGGCACCTCCATGGGCCCCATATGCACGCTGCCACCAGCGGCTTCGATCGACGCCATCTTGTCGGACACGCTGCCGTCCACGCCGAAATACGGTAGCCAATTAGGGGTGGGGGCGTCGCCCAGCCCCATCATGCCGCCGATATCAGCCCCGGCCCGGCCGAACAGCTGATACGTGCCCATGGGGCCCATGTCCACGGGTTCCCCCTTGCTCCAGCCGAACAGTGGTGCGTAGAACTCGAACGCCGCCCCGGGGTCGAACGACATCAATTCGTGCCAGTTGCCGTGACCGGGCTTGGCTTGATCGAACGCCCCGGCGCCAGCCTCCGCCTTGGCCACGTCAGCGTCCGACATGCCGCTCATGTCGGGTTGCAGCAAACCGAACCGTGCGCCTTGCGGGTCGCTCAGGATTGCGAAGCGACCAGTACCCGGAACGTCGCTCGGGGCTCGATGGATAGTGGCCCGGGCGGCCGCGGCGTCGGCCGCGGACTTGTCAGCGTCAGCCACCGCGAAGTAGTTAAACCAATATGGTGAATTGTCCGCTGCGGTCCCGGGCATGGCTGAAAAGCCCGCAACTGCGTCACCATCGCGGCTGGCAAGGTGGTATTCGGAGCCGACCATCCCGGTATCCATGAATGTCCAACCGAGGATCCTGCCGTAGAACTCTTCGGCCGCCCGAAGTTCGCCCTTGCTCGTCGTCAGTTCGTACCAACTCGGATTGCCGTGCCAGCTGTTGGTCATTGCACCGTTCCTTACGTTGCTATGCGTGCTAATGGTTCGTTGATCGCCTAGGGCATTCTGCGACAGCCCTTAAAGACTGCCGCCTCAGGAATCACTGAGACTGCGCGCGGAGACTGCGCGCGTCCTCCGCGCGCCTACGCGCGTTCGAGCACTCTGCTGACACCCACTCCGCTTGCGCCAAAGTGGGTGGAGCAGTGTCTTCGCCAATCCAAGTCAGGAGGTGCTCACCCCAGCCAGGAGGAAGGCGAGTGGTGCCAAGGACGTGAGCGCGTTCGTGATCAGGTGAGCCAGGATCAGTGGCATAAGGCGGCCTGACCGTAGGTATATGAGCCCAGCCACCGCACCCCAGCTGAAGAACCCTACTGCGTAAACGAGCATTCCGGCGGTCGACGGGGCAAGGAGCACGTGTTGCAACCCGAACGCGGCCGCTGGAAGCAGCATGGCCAGCGCCGCGGGCCGACCAGTCCGCAGCAACCCTGCTTGCGCGTGGCCGCGGTAGACGAGTTCCTCCGTGGGTGCGTTCGTCAGGGGAAACACCAGGGCCACGAGTATGGCCGAGGTCCACGCGAACCAAGGCGCGAAGGCCACGCTAGCGGCAGGATCGGGGGCGAACACCGTCTCGTACGCGGCCAGCATGCCGGCGGGCCCGAAGAGCACCAGCATCGTGAGGTTGATAGCGATGATGAAGGGCACGAACAGCACCACCAGCCAGAGCAGGCCCTTGAGCACATCCTCGCCGAGCCGGGCGCCGTCGTAGTCGGCGAGGCTGCGGAGGCTGCTGCCCCGCGCGTGCAGGTTCCGGCGCAAGAGCCAGAGGCACAACACGTTGACCGGGATGAAATAGAGCGCGGACAGTTGTGGGGTTAGCGCCAGAGAGAAGCCGACGCCAGCTGCCAGACTGACCAAGGCGGCGGTGGCGGCAGCTGCGCCGAAGAGCAGTGCGACGCGCAGCAAAGCGAATCCCGTGGCAGGGAGGGTAACAGCTTGGCGAGGGGGTCAGTCGTTCAGGGGCGGAGCGTCCTCGTCCTCGCGAGTGGCGGCAGCCGGCCCGAGTTCGGCCACGGGAGTCCTGCGCGTCAGCAGAGGTAGCAGGATGGAGCCGAGAACCATGACCCACAAACCAATCGTCAGCGGCGTGCTGAACAACACGGTCCAGTTGCCTTGAGCCAACGCCAGGGCGCGCCGCAGGTTGGTCTCCATCAACGGCCCGAGCACCAGCGCGAGGATGACGGGAGCCACCGGGAAGTTCATCTTGCGCATCAGGTAGCCCAGCACCCCCAGCGCGGTCATCACCATGAGATCGAAAATGGAGCCACTGACGGAGTAAACGGCCACGTAACCGATCACCGCGACGGACGGCACCAGCACCCAGCGCGGCACCAGCAGGATGCGGATGAACACGCCCACGAGGGGCAGGTTCAGGATCAACAGCATGACGTTGCCGATGTACATGGAGGCAACCAGGCCCCAGAACAGGTCCGGCTGCTGGCTGATGAAGAGCGGGCCGGGGTTCAGGTTCAGCGCCAACAGTGCCGCGAGGATGACGGCGGTGGTGCCGCTTCCTGGCACTCCTAGCGTTAGCAGTGGGATGAGCGCGCCGCTGACCGCCGAGTTGTTGGCCGCCTCGGGCGCGGCGACCCCGCGGATGTCGCCCGTGCCGAAGGTGCCCTTCTTGTCTACCCAGCGTTGTTCGCTGGTGTAAGCGAGGAAGGAGGCGATGGTGGCGCCGGCGCCCGGCAAGACGCCGACGAGGAAGCCGCTTATCGAGCTGCGAATCATGACCCAGAAGCTCTGCGTGAACTCCTTCGCGCTGAGCATGGCGCGGCCGACCTTGGTCGTAACTTCCTGCCCGGCGCGCGTGGATTCCAGCAACAGGAACACTTCCGCCACCGCGAAAAGGCCGATGGTGGCGGACACGAAATCGATGCCGTCGAAAAGCGGCATGAGCCCGAAGGTGAACCGCGGCACGCCGGTGCCTGGGTCGAGACCGATTATGGCGAGCATCAAACCGACACCGGTAGCGACCAGGCCCTTGACGAAGTACTTGCCGGTCAACGCGGAGATGGTCGTGAAGGTGAAGACGATGAGCACGAAGTACTCTGCCGGCCCGAAGCGGATGGCCCACTGCGCCAGGAGGGGCGCGAGGAAGGCCAGGCCGAAGATCGATAGCGTGCCGCCGATGAACGAGGCCACCGCCGACATGGCCAGCGCCGGCCCCGCCCTACCCTGTTTCGCCATCTGGTAGCCGTCCAACGTGGTCGCCACGGACGAGGCGGTGCCGGGCACGTTGAGGAGGATGGCGCTGATGGAGTTGCCGTACTGAGAACCGTAATAGATGCCGGCGAACATGATCATCATGGTCGTCGGGTTGATGTGCAGCGCAAACGTGATGGGGATGAGGATGGCGATGCCGTTGATGGGCCCGATGCCCGGCAGCATGCCGATGATGGTGCCGATGAGCACGCCGAAGAAACAAAACAGCAGGTTCTGGGCGGTCAAGGCGGTCTCGAAACCACCCAGTAGCGAGGTGAGCGCTTCCATCTAGAACAGGCCCTCGAACAGCCGCCCGGTCGGCAGGTACAGGCCGAGCGCCACCGAGAAGACCAGGTAGGAAGCGACTGCGAAGCCGGCGGCGGCCAGCACCGACTTGACCGGTTTGCCGTGGAACAGCAGCGCGAAGAGCGTGAAGGCGAGGGTGGTCGAGGCGATGAAGCCGAGGGGGTTCATCAGGAGGGCGTAGGCGACGAAGCCGAGGAGGCAGACCACCAGGCGCCCCCAGGCGGTCGCGTTGGGCCACTCAGCGCGCGAGAGCGGACGCACCAACAGCGCGATGCAGGCCCCGATTAGGAAGACCCCGACGACTATGGGAACGAACTTCGGTCCTAAAGGATCGCTGAAGAAGCTGGGCTTGATGGCGAACGCCATGGCGATGAACGCCGCGGAGACGGCGATGAGGAAGCCTGCCGTGATGCGGTCGCTCATGGCCCTTTATCTCCACCCAACCCATACCCGCTGATGATGCTCCGAGAAACACCGGCCCTGACAGCGGGGCAGGAGCGCACCAAGCGCCCCTGCCCCTTTCCGGCAAACGAGGTCGTTGCGACCATCACTCCCCGATGCGGGAGGACAGGTCCTTGATGTCTGCCACCTGATCGGCGACGAACGCTTCCATGTCGGCGCCGAAGCGCGCGAAGGGGGCCAGGCCGCTCGCCTCGCGGATGGCGGCGTACTCGTCGGAGGCCTCGAGCTGCCTGAAGGCGTCGACCCAGTAGTCGTAGCGCGCGTCGCTTATGCCCTTGGGCACGTAGAAGCCACGCCAGTTGGCGCCGATCACGTCGATGCCCTGTTCCTTCGCCGTTGGCACGTCCGGCAGGCTGCTGATGCGCTCATCGGAGAGGACGGCGAGCACCTTGAGGTTGCCGGCCTCGATCTGAGGCAGCGCCTCGGAAACGTCACCGGTGAACACGTCGGCGCGGCCGCCGACGATCTCGATTATCGCCGCGCCACCGCTACTGAACGAAACGTACTGGATCTTCTCCGGGTTCTTGATCCCGGCTTCCTGCGCCGCCAGTAGAACCTTGAGGTGATCCCAGCCGCCCACCGCGGAGCCGCCCACGACCGTGAGGGCAGAGGTGTCCTTGGCCCACAGGTCCATGAGGTCCTTCAGCGAGTTGTAGGGGCTGTCGGGCGAAACGCCGATGACGCCGTAGTCCGCGCCCACCGCCGCTACCCAGCGGACGTCGGCAGCGGAGAAGCCCTGGAACTGCCCTTGCGCCAGGCGCGTGGTGGTGGCGGTGGAGGCCGCTACGAGCAGGTTCTCGTTACTGCCTTGCTGACCCACGACATACGCGAACGCGATGCCGCCGCCGGCGCCGGCCATGTTCTGCGAACGCACCTGGCCGTCGATCAGGCCAAGCTGCGTCAGCACCGGGGCGATGGTGCGGCAGGTGAAGTCCCAGCCCCCACCCGGATCGGACGGGGCGATGCACTGGACACCGGACGGCTTCTGCGCGAACGCGGCCGCCATGCCGAACGCAGCGAGTGCGATAAGAACGAGCTTGAGTCTCTTCACAAGATTTGCCTCCTCCTGGACGAACAGGATAGGAACCGGGGGGATTGACTACGCGGTCGCCGCCAATGATATGCCCGTCGTATTCGGAGGGTCAACGCGGATGGACGGACTCGGCCCGCAGGGCACCGGCTATGCCTCATGATGGCGTCGGAGGCGTCGACGTGTCCGGAAACCGTGAAAATGGCGGCGCTGGTAGAGGACATTCCGGTGGCGCTGGGGCTACGGCTTCACATGCCGACGTCGACGTGGAGGCTCTCGCGCTCGGCTTGAACGCTGCACTCGCAAAGAACGGCACCCCAGAGCGCGCCGAATACGAGAAGAAGTACCTCAAGAGTTCCTTGCCGCACCACGGCACCACGGTGCCCGTCGTGCGGCAACTGGTGAAGGCGCTCCTTCGGGCCCAACCGGACCTGACCCGTCCGCAGCTCCTGGCGATTGCGGAGGAGCTATGGGAACTCGGGGTGCACGAGGCGCGAGCCGCGGCCGCCGAGCTGCTGGCAATCAGGGAGTCGTGCCTGACGCCCGACGACCTGCCACTACTAACGCGCTTGCTGCGAGAAGCGCGCACCTGGGCCCTGGTTGACGAGCTGGCGGCCCGCGTGGTCGGGCCGCTTCGGTCGCGCTACCCAGAGACCGACGTGACACTCGCCGCCTGGGCAACCGATCCGGATTTCTGGCTCCGCCGCGCCGCGCTGCTCGCATATCTCCTGCCATTGCGCCGTGGCGAGGAAGTGTTCGAGCGCTTCGCCCAACTGGCCGATCAGCTGCTGGAAGAACGCGAGTTCTTCATCCGCAAGGCCATCGGCTGGGCGCTGCGCGAACGCGGGAAAGTCGCGCCCGAGGAGGTATACACCTGGCTGCGACCGAGGTTGGCGCGCACATCCGGGCTCACGTTGCGCGAGGCGCTCAAGTATCTGAAACCCGAACAGGTCGCCCTTCTGAAGGCCGCGTCGAGCGCAACCACATGATCGGCGGCACAGCCTTGCCGTGCCTTACGTCCTCAGGACCGGCGCGCCCGGTCGCGTCGGCGGGCATCTGCTACGCTCGTCTCACTCGCGTAGTTGCCCTTGGAAGCGGTAACTTCTCAGGAGATCACCGCTCCGGCACTTGGACCGTGCCGCCGCAACAGGGAAGTGTGCGGACATGAAGATTCACGACGTGCGTACCCACAAGTCGAGCGAGGCCCTGCCGAAAGAGGATGAGCTGGCATGGAAGCTCGCCGCCGTTGCCACCGACCCGGTGCCCGTCGAACCCGAGGTGGCCGCCATGATCGGCAACCGCTTCATCGACAACGCCGCGGTGGCCGTGGCGGCACTGGCGAGGCAGCCGGTCCGCACGGCGAGGGCCCAGGCCATGGCACATACGCGGACGCCCGGCGCCGCGGTGTTCGGACTGCCCCACCAGAGGCGCGTCTCGGCTGAGTGGGCCGCCTGGGCCAACGGCGTCGCCGTTCGCGAGCTCGACTTCCACGACACCTTCCTGGCCGCCGACTACAGCCACCCCGGCGACAACATCCCACCCATCCTGGCGGTGGCGCAATCGAAGGGCCTGAGCGGGGCCGAGCTCGTCCGGGGCGTTGCGGCCGGTTACGAGTTGCAGATCGACCTCGTGAAGGGCATCTGCTTGCACGAGCACAAGATCGATCACATCGCGCACCTCGGGCCGTCGGCGGCGGGCGGCATCGGGGCACTGCTCGGGCTGAGCACCGAGATCACCTATCAGGCCATCCAACAGGCCCTGCACGTCACGACCACCACGCGGCAGTCTCGCAAAGGCGCCATCTCGAGTTGGAAGGCCTACGCGCCGGCGTTCGCGGGCAAGATGGCAGTCGAGGCGGTCGATCGGGCCATGCGCGGCGAGGGAGCACCCTCACCCGCCTACGAGGGCGAGGACGGTTTCATCGCCTGGCTCCTCGGTGGTCCCGAGGCGCGCTACTCAGTGCCGCTGCCCGAGCCGGGCGAGGCCAAACGCGCGATCCTCGAGAGCTACACCAAGGAGCACTCAGCCGAGTACCAGAGCCAAGCGCTCATCGACCTCGCGCGGCGCATGGCGCCCCGCGTGGGCGACACGAGCAGGGTCACCTCGATCGTCATCCACACCAGCCACCACACGCACTACGTGATCGGCACCGGCGCCAACGACCCGCAGAAGATGGACCCCCACGCCTCGCGCGAGACGCTCGATCACTGCATCATGTACATCTTCGCGGTGGCGCTCCAGGACCGGGGCTGGCACCATGAGAAGAGCTACGCCCCCGAGCGCGCGAACCGCCCCGACACCGTGGCGTTGTGGCAGAAGGTGCGAACCGAGGAGGACCCGGAGTGGACGCGCCGCTACCACGCCACCGATCCGGCGCAGAGGGCCTTCGGAGGCCGGGTCGTCATTACGCTCGAAGACGGAACGGTCATAACGGACGAGATCGCGGTGGCCGACGCCCACCCGCACGGAGCTCGGCCCTTCGGCCGCGAGCAGTACGTCCAGAAGTTCCGCGAGCTGGCCGCCGGGATCGTCGAGGACGACGAGCAGGAGAGGTTCTTGGACCTTACAGCGCGCATCGAGCGCTTAGGCCCACACGAGGTGGCGGCGTTGAACGTGGAGGTGGGCCGGGAGCATCTCGGCGCGCCAGTGCCGGCCGGGATCTTCTGATTCACGCCGGTCACGGAGGAGGCCGACTGGCTATGTCCAAACGCAACCACCCTTTTGTCCCCAACTCGACGGTCGCCCTTGGGACCGTGGGGCGCCTCCGCGGGCCCGCCATCCCCGGCTGATGCCCTACCTGGTCGCGTCGGACGTTCCGGAGCGAAGCGCCGGCGAGCGCTTCCGTGAACTACTCGCAAGACCCGGCATCCTCCGCCTGCCCGGCGCGCACAACGGCATGGCGGCACTGCAGGCCAAACGTGCGGGCTTCGAGGCGCTCTACCTCTCGGGCGCGGCGATGAGCGCTTCGATGGGCCTGCCCGACCTAGGCATCATCACCGTCGACGACGTGGCCTTCTTCGTGCGACAGGTCAGCCGCGCCAGCGGCCTGCCGGTAATGGTGGACGGTGACACGGGGTACGGCGAGGCCCTGAACGTCATGAACATGGTCCGGGCGTTCGAGGAGGCGGGCGCGGGTGCGGTGCATATCGAGGACCAGCTACTGCCGAAGAAGTGCGGCCACCTGAACGACAAGCGGCTGGCCGACGCTCACGACATGGCGTTGAAGGTAGCCGCGGCCGTGAAGGCACGGCGGCACCTCGTGATCGTGGCGCGCACCGACGCGGCGGCCAGCGAGGGGCTCGCCGGAGCCGTCGCCCGCGCCGAGCGCTACGTGGAGGCGGGCGCCGACGCCATCTTCCCCGAGGCCCTCACCAGCGTCGACATGTTCCGAGACTTCGCGGAGGCCCTGCCGGGCGTCCCGCTGCTGGCGAACATGACGGAGTTCGGCCGCACACCGCAACTCAGCGCCGAGGAGTTCGAGGAGCTGGGTTACAAGATGGTCATCTGGCCGGTAAGTTCCCTCAGAGTGGCGAACAAGGCCCAGGAGGAGCTATACAGCGCAATAGCGCGCGACGGGAGCGCCTCCGGCATGCTGGGGCGCATGCAGACGCGAGCGGAGCTCTACGAAACCCTTGGTCTGGCGGCGTATGAGGAGCTGGACGCGTCGATAGTGGCTACGGTGCTGCCCAAGGAGTGAGCGCATGGAGTTCATGCGGCCTTGCACTCGAATCTCACACGAGCCCCAAGGACCATCATCCGAGCCCGATCCTGCGGTCCGGGCAGCGGCTCGACGAGGCTCAGGTAATCGCTTGGCCACTAAGGGCCGCCTGCCAGGCGACGAACGGCTTCATGCGAGCGACACCGACGCTGAGGTCAGCGCCGCTGCCGTCGTAACTCTGCTGCTAGGTGCCGCTGTTGACATCAGGGCCCGCTACCGGCCGACCCCTAGGTGCGCGATGCAGTCGATCTCGACGGTGGCCTCGTACGGGAGCCGGCTGACTTCCATGAAAGTCCGCGCCGGCCGGGGCTCGGAGAAGACGCGTTCGAACTGGCGGTTCGATTCCTCCCGCAGCGTCACGTCGGTGACGAAGTAGGTCAGCTTCACGACGTTCTCTAACCGCCCGCCCGCCGTGGCGAGGCGTTCGGCCATGCGGTCCATCGCCGCGTCGAGCGCTTCCTCCCTGCCGGAGACGGCTTTGCCCTTGGTGTCGATTGACAGGGCCCCGGAAACGAACACGAAGCCGCCCACCGCGAAGGCCGGGCTGTAGGGGTGCGGGTTCGGGGCTGACTGCTCGGGGCCGTTGGGCCCGCTCGTATCGGTTGAGGTCGTCATGCTCGAGCCTACCTTGTCTTGCTGAAGCACTCGAAATCGATCTCGTAGCTCGGCTCGGGACGCTTGAGTCGTTGCGAAAGCCACGGATCTGAGTCTCGGGAGCGTGAACCACCGGGTTGGCTAGGGAGATGCCAGCACCCTCTTGAACCGTCGTTCGCTCGGGCGTTGCAGTCACATGTCTCATAGCTGAGCCTGCGGCCAGATAGGGTTGTTCATCAGGGCGTGGAACAAGAAGGCCGCGGCCAGGCTCCCGCGAGCGCCTCGGATTTGTGGCGATCCGTCTTCGCGCTTTAAGACGGGAACGGGTCAGGCACCGAAGACGAGCAGCTGGGTGAGTAGGGCGATGCCTACGGTGAAGTGGGAGAACGTGCCGCGTCAGGTGTTGACCCAGGATATCGGCCACCGTCTCGGCTACGTCTCGGCTGCATCTTGACGTGCGCCGTCGACGTGGAGCGGGCCCGCCGCGAGGAGGTCACAGGGCGACGATCAGCTGCGCCAGCAGGATCTTCACGACGATCCCCAGCGCGAAGATCGCCGCGTAGCCCGCCTCGACCCTTTCGTCGACGACGCGTGAGTCGGCATAGGCGAGTATCGCGGGCTGGCCGATGAGGCCCGCGAAGGCCCCGGCTGCTCGCGGTGCGCTCACCCCGATCCACCTGGCGATGAGTAGGAGAACGGTCGCCGCAACGATGACGGTCAGAACTGCCGCGAGCACCACCTTGAGCCCGGTCAGAGTGAACGCTTGTGAGGCGAAGTCCTGTCCGGAGGTCAACCCGACGGCCGCAAGGAATAGGAGCAGGCCCAACTGCCGGACAGTCCGGTTCGCCGCTCCCGGCATCCCCCACACGACCGGCCCGGTCCGTTCGAGCCCGCCCAGGACCATCCCGACCAGGAGCGGCCCCGCGGCCGGCCCCAGCGAGAAGCTCGCGCCTCCGGGGAGCGGAACCGTGATGAGCCCCAGCCCCAACCCAAGCGCCATGCCGATCCCGACGGTGAGCGCGTCGATCTCGGAGACCTTCCGCTCGGAGTCTCCGAGGAACTCCGAGACGGCCGCGAGTTCTTCGCTCGGCACGACGGCGAGGACCCGGTCGCCGAGGTCGAGGGTCAGGTCGTCGCGCGCCAGGAGGTCCAGGTCACCGCGACGAACGCGCGTGATCACGCCTCCGAACCGCCCAGGGATATCCAGGTCAGCGATGCTGCGTGCGGCCACTCTCCGGCTCGATACGACGAACCGCCGATAGTCGACCGAAGTGCGATCGTCGGCAAGGTGTTCGCTTACGCGCTCGCCCAAGTGCGCTACTGCCTCGTTGACCCGCTCCAGCGGACCTACGACCACGACCCGGTCTCCGGGGAGGAGCTCCTCACCCGGCGTGGCCACGCGAGTGCGGCCCTCGCGGGCGAGGTACGAGATCAGCACGCTCTGGTCGGCGAAGCCGGGCACGTCCTCGAACCGCGTACGAGTCTTGACGAGTGCGGTGCAAGCATCCAGCCCCAGGCTCGCGGCCGAAGGCGGGTCGCGGCGCCCGGGCCAGGTTCGGTTCACCACCGCCGCCACGGCCAGGATCGCAACCGCTACTCCGATCGGGTACCCGAGTGAGTACCCGACCGCGGGCTCCGAGGTACCGGCTGCCGCCGTCGCCGCGGCGAGGGCAGGAGTCGACGTCAAGGCCCCGGCGAACGTGCCCGCCGTGAGCGCCCCGCCGAGCCCGAGGAGCTTCCCCAGTCCGACCGCGGCTCCCGCCGCCACGACGCTGGTGAGGACGGCTCCTGTCATCAACGGCAGTTGGCGGCGCAGATCCCGGAAGAACGTATCGCCAGCTGCGAGGCCCACCGTGTAGACGAAGAGGGCTAGCCCCAGGGTCTGGACGAGCGCCAGCCCCTCACCGAGCCTGTGATCCAGGGCCCCGAGGCCCAATCCGACGAACAGGGCCCCTGCGGATCCGAACCGCAGTGGCCCGAACGGTATCGCGCCGAACGCGGTCCCGAGGGCAACGACGAGAAAGATGGTCAGGAGGGGAGAACTTGCCAAGATATCGAGGGCTGCCACGCAACCTCCTTCGGGATCCTTCGGGGTCGAGGATCGTGCGGGAAACCATGCCGTCTCACGTGGAACCGCTTCGTAGACGCCACCCTCACCGCCCTCACCGTTGGCGCGCTCAAGAGTCGAGGCCACACTGGCCGAATGCGATGCTAGAGTGCATCCGCCCCTGCCAAGACCATCGCGCGGCTGACAGCGTCCTCCAGTCGAGAGATCTCCTCATCACTGAGTTCAATGAACTGCTCGCGCTTACGACCTGAGAGCTCGCCGCCGTTCTGCATGATCAATCGGACAAGCAAAGAGGCGCGCCTGTCGGGCATGTCGACGATTTCACGCACGCCCTGCAAGGCGCTATCGAAAACGGTCATGAAGCCGAGTTCCTCTTCGAGGTCGATCCGTATGGTGTCGGCTATTTGGTCGTAGAGGAACTCGACGAACCGGGTTGCGTCGAAGTAACGGTATAGGTGGTGGGTGTCATTCTGGACGACAAGATCCCCGTCCTGCGACCAGTCCCACTCGATGTGCTCGAACAGAGGCCTGGAAAAGGCCTCCAACGCTTCGTCGTACTGTTGCTGCTGCCTGACGATCGCAGCCGACACCGGAAAGATCGTCTTACTGGGGCTATAGCCTCGCCGAGCCAGGACATGATGGATCAGGAATCGGTGGATCCGACCGTTGCCAGACTCGAACGGGTGGATGAAGACGAATGAGAACGCTACGACCGCCGCCGCTAGGACGGGGTCGATATCGTCGTCGATGAGGCGTCGGTAGAGGTCGCGCCAGCCAACCATCAGGTCGGCAACGTCGGCCGGCTTGGGGCTGATGAAGTGAACCTCCTCCCGGTAGCCGGAGATCGTTTGCCCTACGAAGTTCTGGAAGTCCCGCCATCCGGCCGCAGCGTAGCGGGGGTCGACGATCGCCCCCTGCAGTGCCACGAGGCCGTCAGAGTCGGCAACATCGATGCTGGCGGCCTTCCTCAGGACATCGACGAAGCGCGTGCCACGATCGGCCGACGGCCTCTCCCCTTCGATCGCAAACGTCGACCGGGTCTCTTTCGTGAACAGGTAGTTAACAGCCCGCATCAGGACGGTTCTGTCATACCGCGCGAGGAGCTTCCGCGCCTCCTCGTCTAGGCGCGCCTCCCGCGCAGTCCTGAGACGCTCCGTTTGCCGGACCACCGGGCAGAGCTTCGGCCCTCCCAGGAGATTGTCGATAACCCGGTGTCGTTTGCTGTTGCGCCGTGTCTGGAGTCCCACGTGTTGCCTCGGATTGAGGGCCTGTACGTAGTTGCCCCGCTTGACGTCGGGCAAATCGAGCTTCTCGCCCAACAGCCTTTCATAGAAGAACCATGCTCGGCGGCTATGACTTCCGGTCGGCTCCCGGCGCCCCCACTGCTCGAATCCAGTTGGGCCGATGGCTCTCATGGCCGCAATCATGACGCCAAGGTCGAACGGCTCATGACGGAGAGCGAAGCGCACGTTCTCGATGGGAGTCGGTTCGACTGCGTACTGCTGAGGGTAGAACTCGTAAGTTCGATTGTCATGAACCTCGGTTCGTCTGGCGCCGGCTACAGTGAAGCTCATCACCGCCGGCTCCGGAACGGCCAACCCGAGTTCACGGTGTAGCCATGATTGCCCTATGGGCTGCTGGTATCGATCATCACGGCGGCCGTCCATTCCAGTTCGATTATAGCCGTGCCAGAACGTTTACAACGACGGTGTTCCGTTCCAAATCGATTACACGGAATCGATTGTGCCAGAGTCACTGAGACGCAGAGCGCGAGCCGCAAGGTTTGGATGAGGTCGTCGGCAAGGTTCGGCGGACCGCCCCTTCAGCGCCGACACCGAGCACGCCAGCTATGACACGGCCGCGGTGACCCGGTAATGGCAGGTGTTGTCTCAGGTGAACCTCCTGCTCGAGGAGTTCGCGAGCGGATACTCGGGCAAGACCAGCCCCGTGCAGCACTTCTGGCACACCTTCGACATCGCGATGACGCGGTTCGCTGACAAGCATGTCGAGCAATCGGCTGGTGCCGACTCGGTCACGCGCGAGGCGTACTCCCGCGAAGTGATCAGCTTCGGCTTCTGGTTCGGCGATGAGAACTTCCGCGAGCCGGCGTTCTACTCCTACACCGCCCCGGAACCCGACGGGCTCGCGTCTGAGCCGCTGGCTCCGCCATCGGCCGGCTGGGTCGAGCAGCGCGGGAGCCACCTGGCGATCCTGCATTACCGTGACCTGCAGGAGATGCCGGACCCCCACCAGGCAGTGCTGGACTTCTACGAGTCCGCGTACCAGGCCGGCGCGCGGTTGGCGGGTTGGGACATCGCCAGGTACGCCAGCCCGGACGGTGTCACCGACCCGCGCGCATCGAGTGCAGACTGACGCTATGGCCGAGATAGCGTTGTTTCATTCCGTCCTCGGCGTCCGACCAGGCATTCACGACGCAGCCGATCGACTCCGTGCTCATGGCCACGACGTCACCGTCGTGGACCAGTACGACGGTCGTGTCTTCGACGACTACGACAAAGCGGGTGCGTTCGCGAGATCGATCGGCTACCCATCGCTCATGCGCCTCGCCCTCGATGCCGTGACCGAGCTCGATGACGGGTTCATCGCGGCCGGGTTCTCCAACGGGGGAGGCATGGCCGAGTACGTCGCGACTCAGCGACACGTCGGTGGCGTCTTGATGCTGTCCGGCGCATTGGATCTCGCCATGCTCGGGGTCGAGGCGTGGCCTGCTGGTGTGCCAGCGCAGATCCACTACACCGTCGACGATCCCTTCCGGAACCAGGTCGGGATCGACGCCCTCGTCAAACAGATACGAGATGCCGGCGCACACGTCGCGGTGTTTGACTACCCCGGCGCCGGTCACCTGTTCACAGACCGTTCGCTCGAATCGGAATACGACGAGCAGGCAGCCGAGTTGTTGTGGTCTCGTGTGCTTCCTTTCTGCGCCTCGCCGCCGAGCTGATCAAGGTTAGGCCCGGAGCGGGGGCACTGTGGGAGGCTCGCTGCCGGCGCGCCGAACCGTTTCCGCCTCGGGCCGTAGATCGAGTACAGCCGGACGACCAAGCCATGGGGAGCCGGAGCTCTTGCTACACGGCGCTCGGTTGTTGCGCGTTACCTGCTGTTGCGCGTTACCTGCTGTTGCGCCTGAACGCGTCGGCGAGCGCGGCGTCGTAGGTCCAGAGCGTCTCGACGCCGTGTTCGAGGGCAAGCGCAAGATGAATCAGGCCCCTGGCTGCCAGGGACGGGACCGTGCGCGCCAGCTCTCGTGCCATGCGTACGTTGGCGAGCGTGGTGTCGAGAACGGTCGTGAGGTCGGTGACGAGCACGAACGCGGCATCGAGTTCTGCGTAACGCTTGACTGGCAGGTACGCGTGCAGGAGTTCTTGGAGCACTTCGGCGGACGCGAGCAGTGGCGACGAGTTCGTCGCCAGGCGTTCCCGCACCTCGTCGCGCAGAGGGTGGGGCCTGCCGACGGCGTACATGATGACGTTCGTGTCGACGTAGGTCACTGGTCGAGACGCGGCGTGCGCGAGCTAGCGATACGCTGTTTGACCGTCTCCCAGTCCTCCTCTCGACGCTCGTCACCGCGGCGGGCATCGAGCGCTGCGAAGAACGCCGGAAGCTCGGACGGCGACCTCAGGACCCTGCCTCGAGCGCTCTCTAGGCGCGCGCGGCCAGCCTCACGTAACCACTCGCTCAGCGACCGCCCCTCCCGCTGAGCCTGCGCCCTGAACGCCTCGCGTTCCGCGGCATCGATGAGCACATGAATGCGCGACATGTGCATGATCGTAGCACATACATTGGGTCGGACTCGGTGATGACCGGCCCCTGAAGACTGCTGGGCCATCGGTCACCCGAAGGCGGGATTGCCGGTCCTGGTGTTGTGGCCGAGCACCTCTATCTCGCCGGCCGTCGGCGCCAGCACGCCTGCGAGCAGGTCCACTCCACCGGCATGCTGCCTTACGGCACGGCCGACATGATCACGGGCGGCGTGTTCATCGTCTATGGTGTTCATGCAAAACGCGTCGAACACTTTGGCGACATCGTCACCTACGGGGTCAACGACATGGTGCTGGACACCTGGGGAACGGTGGATACGTGGATCGCGCACGCGCCGGTGGTGTCGTACGGCCCGAGCGGGATCGGTTTCGTGAATTTCGGCACCGTGGACGAGTTCCATGCGGAAGCCGAGATCGTTACCTACGGGTTGGGTGCGCGCGGCTTCAACCAGTACGACGGTACCGTGCGCAGCGCTCGCTTCAAATCCATCGAGACCTTCGGCGATGGCTCCATCGGCATCCAGGTCAGCAAGCCCGTGGGCACGATCACGGTTGACGAGGACGTGACGACCCACGGTTCGATCGGCAACACGCTGGTCAAGGGCGTGAACGTGTTGCTGCCGGCCGAAGCCTTCAGCGTGAAGCCCGGAGGCGTGGTCGAGAAACTCGGTGTCGGCGGCAGCCTGGTCACGCACGGTGCCAAGGTCACGACGTACGCGGTCGAAGGCGGCAAGGTGCTCGCGGTCGACATCAAGGGCAAAGTGCTCGCGAATGGCGAGGGCTCGGATGCGGTACTCGTCGCCGACAAGGGTTCGACGCCCCTGACCAACGTGCGCGCCAGCGCCAAGGCCGGCAGGGCCTTGCGTGAAGCGGACGGCGAGATCACGGATCGAACCGGCTTCCTGGCCGGGTATACGCTGTCGCTATCCGCTTGGTCACAGATGGGCAACTCGGCAAAACCTCGATGGCTCCATGTGCGTGCAAGCGAAGATGTCATAGACAAGCGGCCGATCGCGCTTCAAGGCACTACCACGATCCGACCTTTCACGCTGCCGGAGGCCATCGCCATGTGGGCTTTCGCCGCGTCAGCCAGGTGAAAGGTGGCACCCACGCGGGTCTTCAGCTTCCTGGACGTCAACAACCGGTTGATGCTGGCGGCCGCGCGCGCAAGATCAGCGGTCGACGCGTTGCTGATGGCAAATCCGCACAAGGTGACATCACGCGTATACATGTCTCCCACCGGAAGCGACGGATTCTGGCCTTGCAGACCCGCCATGATGACCGCTCGCCCACCCATCGCAAGCAGTGGCAAGCACTGTGCAAAGTCGTTGTGTCCGCTGGTATCCCACCACACGTCGATGCCGTCGTGGGCAGCCTCGCGGACCCGCGCGTACACATCCTTCAGGTGATAATCGAATACCGCTTGCACGCCCAGCTCATCGACCCAAGCCTGGTCTTCGGGCGCTGCCGTTGCGATGACCTGCGCACCGGCGGCTCTCGCCAGCTGCACAACGGCGCTGCCCACACCGCCACCGCCGCCCTCGACGAAGACGGTTTCACCGGCCTCGAGCCCGGCTTCGCGAACCAGACCGATATGAGCAGTCGCTGCCGTATGCAGCACCGAGACCACCTCTTTCAGTTCCACGCCTACAGGCAATGGATACAGGCGATCTTCGGCAACGACCGCATATTCCGCGAACGCACCTTGACGACCATGGTGTCCCAAGCTGTTGCACCACACCCGCTCGCCAACGTCGAATGACGCCACACCTGGTCCTGTTTCGATCACGGTACCGACGAGATCGCGGCCGATCACGAATGGAAACGGCGTGTGCGTCCTGTAGGCTCCGGAACGAACGAACAGGTCCACATGGTTGACTTCGCTCGCCTCCATTCGCACGAGTACGTCGGTCGGGCCCGGTCGCGGAACCGGCAACTCCCCCACCTCGATCTGCTCGACGCCGCCCGTTCCGCGGATGAACGCTGCGCGCATGGTCTGTGGAATCGTCATGGCGGACTCACTTGAAAGCGGCAAGATCGTTGGGCGGTAGAGGCCACGCCTTGCCCTTGAAGCGGTAGCCGCGACGCCGGAATACGTCCACGCAGTTGATTTCGCTGCGCGGATCTCGGTGCAGGTTCGCGAAAGTATCCGGCGAGTTCTGGTTCGTGAAAATCTGCTGGCCATCGTCGTAGACCATTACGGAACCCCTTGGGGACAGGTTGGGCGAGCCGCACGAGCGAGCTAGTGCTACGCCCAAGGTCGGTTTCCTCACACGGAGGACAGCCTGGAACACCGTAGCACTGTCTTTGTTGGATTGGATGCTCACAAGGAATCGATCACGGCCGCCTGCGTCGGGGACTCTCAGCACCATGCGGGTTTCCGCACGCGCGAGTACGTGATCTTCGGAGGAGAGTGGTGGCTCTACGATTTGAATCGCATCGCCGAATAACCGGAACGTGTGTACGACGCCATCGTCGCCGCCGGGCGCGGCCCCATTCACGTAGCGGTCGAGAACGGTCAGCGGCAAGGCGAGAGGCGCAGGGCCCGTTACAGGCTGGTGGGGTTCGAGCAACTGTTATGTACCGGTGGACGCGAATCGCGCGGCAGTTCACGCCGTCGAGTAGCGGTGGTCAGGAACGGGTTCTTCCACCCGATTCCCTCAGCTCACCCGAACGGCTGCGGGGCGTCCGGCGTCAGGATCTTCTCAAGCCAGGCGTCCACTTGGTCGTGTACGGTCCCGGATTTCTTGGTCGTGGTGTGGCCCCCACCCGGCACCACCAGGTGCGCGTGCGGGCTATCGGTTTGCGCGTCGACCGCGGCGGCAAATCCTGCGTGCACGTAAACGCAGTTGTTCGCGCCGTTCGTTTCGGGGAAGGGCGCTATCTCTCCGGCGCAGTGCTGATCCTGGTCGCCGACGACATCGAGCAACGGCACGGCCCTGAAGTCGTTCTCGGCGATGACGCGCTCGGGGATGACACCAGCGTCGCCGACGTCCGCGAAACGGCCGACCTTGGCGATGACCTGGTGGTAGTCGAAGTCGGCGTTCTTACGCACCTGCGGGGTCACGCCGGCGCGCATGTAGGGAAGGAGCCGCGGCGTGATGAGGTAGGCGTCGAGGATGGCAGCGTTCACGTCGATCCCCTTCTCGTGAAGCGCGTAGCTCAACGCGAAGGCCCCCACGGAGCCCGCACTGGTGCCGTGGATCACGACCCAGGTGGTCTCGCGGTGTTCGGTGACCCACGTCAGGGCGGCTTCGTTCGCCAGCAGGCCATCGACCGTATCGCCCGCGGCACCGTAGTTCGGGTTGTTCGGGTAGGTGGTGCCCTCCCCGGCGTGCAGGTCGTGATCGCACATCGAGGGTACGAGCACCCTCCATCCCTCGTTCAGGCGCCGGGCTATGAGCGTGTCCCTGCCGGAACGGATACCGGTGACTCGGAGTAGATCGTCCAGCGATTCCTCGTCGTTCTCGGACTCGATCCCTATGTACCTCGTCGGGGTCTCGTCGTTGTAGTAGCCGATGCCGCCGCCATGCAGGTACACCCAGAGCGGCGCTTCTCCTAAAGGATCACCCTTCGGCTCTATGATCGCGAAGGTGAAGTTGCCGGGTCGACCACAGTGAAGGGCATCGTTGCGGTAGAGAAGGGCGGTCCAAGAGTCCGCCCCTCGGGTGATCACCCTCTCGTCCACTTTCGTGATGTTCTCGGTATGAATCGGAGGGTCGGTAGGTGAGGCGTGGTCCGGTGAGCCGGGCGCCCCAACGACCCTGCACCCGGTCGCGAACAGCAGGGCAGTCGCCATCACTGCCGCAGTTACACCTCGGGGCCAAGCCCTGGACTCTCTCACGTCAACCCTCCAAGCGGTAAAGCAAAACCGTCGGCCACTGGCGCCCTTCGGCCGAGCCCCAGGAAGAGAGGCTAGCGGACCGACCCCCTGGTACGTCTATGCAGCGCGTTACCCTGATGGTCTCAAGGGTCGAACGCGGGCAGCGACATAGTTCTTCACTTCGTTAGCCGGTCACTACCGTCTCACCCTAGCTGTGCGGGTCGTACATGAACTCGCGCAGCTCCTGCGAGCAACGGCACGCCACCGCGATCTTCCTGGCCCACTCGACCGCCTCCTCGCGCGTCGGCAGCTCCAGCACGGTGAACCCGCCCCTGAGCTCACTGCCCGGGTAGATCTCGGTGCTCACCGACCCGTCGGCGGAGACGAGTACCGGATCGACGTCCTCCGCGATCCCGCCGCCGAACACGTAGACGCCGGCAGCTTTCGCCTCGTCGATCACGGCGTGGGCTGCGGCGGACACGGTTCCTAGCTCCTCGCCGGGGAGCACCATGGCCTCGCTAGGGAAGGAGATGAGGTACTTGGCCATGTCCAGATGATGCTCCTAGGGTTCACCGGACCGCAACCATACGGGAGTGTTTTCGATGTTCTCGCTTGCTCGCGCTGAACGGACGGTTCGGTCGATCGAACGGCCCCATGGCCGGTGTTCATCCCGCTGTCGACGGGGCATGTCCGGCGGCTCGAGCGACTATGTGGTGGCCGGCGTACGTGGCATCTCGGCCTTGCCTAGGTCTATGCCGCTCGACGGGGCCATAATGAGAGCGCTCGGTCGTTCAGGAGGACATCATGGCAGCAGACGCGGAGCGAGAGAAAGCGGCAACCCCGGAGGACATCCCACGGTTGTTCCGGAAGTTCGTCGCGGCGGACGATTACGGTGGGCTCGCGACGCTCTATGAGCCAGGCGCGATCCTCGCCCTGCCGGCGGGCGAAGTGACGCGCGGGAATCACGCTATCGCCGAGGTGTTCCGGCGGGTGCTTGCCGAACGCCCACCGGGTGGATCCGAAGGCCAGTTGCAGCCCGTCTTGTACTGCGGAGATCTCGCCCTGACTTCGACCCGGCTATCCGATGGACGCGTAACGGCCGAAGTCGCCCGGCGGCAAGCGGACGGCTCGTGGCGCTGGGTCATAGATCAGCCCAACGTGACGAGCAAGTGAGTAGTGCTGGGCGCGGTCAGGTGCGTCGCTCGGGCGGCGTAAAGCAGCTGTTGGAGCGCACGTAACCGGACTCAAACGTTGCGCAACCGCGGGTCGAGCACGTCGCGGACGGCGTCCCCCAAGAGGTTGAAGCCTACGACCGCAAGGAAGATGGCGAGGCCCGGGAAGATCGACATCCACGGCGCCCTCAGGAACTGTGAGAAGCCGTCCCGGATCATGAGGCCCCACTCCGGTGCGGGGGGCTGCGCGCCCAGCCCGAGGAAGCCGAGCGCCGCCACGTCGAGGATGGCCGTGCCGATCGACAAAGTGAGTTGCACGATGAGGGGGGCGAGCGAGTTCGGAAACACGTGCTTGAACACGACCCTGAAGCCGCCGGACCCCAGCGCGCGGGCGGCCTGCACGTACTCGTTCTGGCGCACCTGCATGACCACCGAGCGCACTATCCGCGTGTAGATCGGCACTTGCGTGATGGCGATGGCGATGAGCGCGTTCGTCAGGTTCGGACCCAGGGTGGCGACGATGGCGATGGCCAGCAAGATGCCGGGGAACGCGAGGAGGATGTCCATCACCCACACCACGATCAGGTCTACGCGGCCGCCCGTGTAACCGGCCAGCAGCCCGAGCAGCGTGCCCACCACCGACGCGAAAGCGACGGCTATCAGCCCCGCCCGGAGGCTAATCCGGCCGCCATGCAGCACGCGCGTGAAGTTGTCGCGGCCCAGCTCGTCGGCGCCGAACCACCGCTCCGCGCTGGGCGGGCTGAGCCGCGCCCGCAAGTCGCGGTCGCGCTTGGCGTCGTACGGCTTGATGACGGGCGCAAGCAACGACACCACGATCAGGAACACGACGATGATGAGGCCGAGCACTCCCGTGGGGTGACGGAAGAAGCGCTTCAACCGGCTGTTGCCACGCCCCAAGGGCGCGTTCGCCGCCTCGAGAATGGCCGCTTCGGGGGCCATCAGCGGGCCGCCGCGCCCGGCACTGATTCAGCCGGCGGCACCCGTACGGTGTTCGCCATCGCCGGCGCCATCATGCGTACTGGACCCGAGGATCGATGAGCGTATAGGAGATGTCTACCAGCAGGTTCACCAGCACGAAAACCACTGCCACGAAGATCACTCCGCCCTGGATGATCGGGTAGTCGCGAGCGGCGATGCCGTCGTACACCCACCTACCGATGCCCGGCCAACTGAACACGGTCTCCGTGAGGATGGCGCCCGAGAGCAGCGACCCGAAGCTGAGGCCGATGACGGTGATCACGGGCAGCAGGGCGTTGCGCAGGCTGTGCTTGCGTACTACCTTCTTGTTCGACAGGCCCTTGGCGCGCGCCGTGCGCACGTAGTCCTGCCCGAGCACCTCGAGCATGGCCGAACGCGTCATCCGCACGACGACGGCCAGCGGGATGGTGCCGAGCGCCACGGCAGGCAGCACCAGGTGGCGGGCGGCGTCCAGGGCACCCTTGAAGTTGCCCGTGAGCAGCCCGTCGAGCACGTAGAAGCCGGTGATGGGCTGGATGGTGGTGGCGATGGAGAGGCGGCCCGATGGCGGCAGCCAACCCAGCACCACGCCGAAGAAGTAGATGAGGATGATCCCCAACCAGAAGACCGGAAACGATACTCCCGCTATGGCCAGCAGCATGATCCCGGTGTCTACCAGGGTCCCCCGGCGCAGCGCCGCCCACATCCCGGCCGGGATACCTATCAGCACGGCGATGAGCATGGCGGAAAGCGCCAACTCGAAGGTAGCGGGAAAACGGTGCAGGATACTCTGCGTTATAGGCACCAGCGACAAGATGGAGCGTCCAAGGTCGCCCCTCACGAGACCACTCATGTAGTCGAAATATTGCGAGTCGAACAGGTCGCCGATGGCGCCGGTCTCGCGGAACTCGTCCACGTTGATGAACAGAGGTCGGTCGAGCCCGAGTTCGCTTCGGAGGCGCTCGATGAGTTTCGGCGCCGCCCTCTCGCCCAGCATCGCCGTTGCGGGGTCGCCAGGGATGACGCGCGTTAGCAGGAAGATAAGTAGGGTCACGCCTAGAAGCACTGGGATGAGGCCCAGCAAACGGCGGAGAATGTACCCGGTCAAGCCTGACTCCTAATTGCGGTAACGGATCCTTGGGCGTAGACCCGCGGCACGGTCGCGGCCGCCCCGAAGGCCCGCCAATACGGCACCAAGCGGCACGCCCGACCGGAAGGTGGGAGCGTCCTGAAGCGGACGCTCCCAACGGTCGGTGGCGTGGCGCCGGCCTACTCGGTCTTGGTGATCGGGTGCAGGTTCACGGAGCTGAACCCGAGCGGGCTGGGGACCCAACCGTGGATGTTGGCGCGCGTGGCGTTCAACGAACGGTTGTGAGCCACGGGCATGGCCACGGCCTGGTCGGCGATCATGTCGTTGACCTTGGCGTAAAGGGCGGCGCGTTCGGCCGGATCGGCGATCTGGCGCGCCTCGAGGAGCATGTCATGCACCTCGGCGTTATCCCAACCGCTGCGCCCCACGGCCGCGGGACCGAAGAAGGTGAGCAGGAAGTTGTCGGGGTCGGCGTAGTCGGCGTTCCAGCCGATCATGTACAT
>JACDJA010000936.1_pt1 | contig 27764 bp, 24 predicted proteins | sample 7449241 | NCBI WGS metagenome assembly JACDJA01 (sample SAMN14253289, study PRJNA609438) | sludge metagenome | isolation source: initial anaerobic sludge | collected 2018-12-20 | reverse complement strand
TTCAGCAGATCGTACTGCCGCTCGGTGCTGGGGGAAGTGGGCGAGGATTCGTCGGCTGTCGTGTCGATCCGCACGTAGCGCAGCAGGCGTTCCTCGACCTCGCGATCGAAATTCATGGTCATAGTAGCCTCGATATGGCAGTAGAGACGGGTCAATGACCCGTCTCTACTACATGAAAATTATCAGACGCCGACCGGATAGCCCGGGCCGAGCGGGATGCCGATGACGTACCACAGGATGAACAGGATGATCCACGCCACGGCGATGATCAGGGTGTAGGGCAGCATCAGGGCGATGACCGTGCCGATGCCCGATTCTTTCTGATAGCGCTGCATGACGGTGATGATGAACGGCAGATAGACCATCAGCGGGGTGATGACGTTCATGGGCGAGTCGCCGATGCGGTAGGCGGCCAGCACGGTTTGCGGGGCCGTGCCCAGGCGGATGAACAATGGCACGAAGATCGGCGCAAAGATAGCCCATTTGGGCATCGAGCCGGGGATGATGATGTCCAGCAGCATGATGACGACGATGAAGCCGATCAGCAGCGGCACCGCGCCGATGTTGGCCTGTTCCAGCCACCCTGCCAGTGTCACGGCGATGACACTGGGCATGTTGCTGAAGTTGAAGTAGGCGATGAACTGGCTGATCATCAACAGCATGAAGACCAGACCCGCCAGACTGGCGAAGGTCTTGGTGACGGCCTTGATCACGTCGCCGCTGCCGCTGAAGGTTTTGGCGCCGTAGCCGTAGCCGATGCCGGCGAACAGGAAGACCAGCATAATGATGAACAGCAGGCTGTCCATGAACGGCGTCGCGCCGATGATGCCCCCGGTTACAGGATCGCGCAGGGCGCTCCCTGATGGAATCGTCAGCAAAGCAACGATGGCGATGATGATCAGGGCGCCGATACCGGCGTAGCGCATGCCGCGCCCCTGAGCGGCTTTGTCGAGCGTCACTTCCGTATCCGGCAAGTCAGCACCCCCCGCCGGCACATAGGCGCCCATGCGCGGCTCGACGATCCGGTCGGTAATGAAGGCGGCGACGATGCTCAGGAGAATCGACATCACGACCTGGAAGTAGAGGTTGGAGACGATAGTGATCGGCTCTCCGCCGGCCAGCGCGATCGCTTCGTTGGTGATCTCGGTCAGCATTGCGTCGAGAGGGGTGATGAGGATGTTGATGGCGAAGATAGCGCTGACGCCGCCATAGGCCGCGGCCACGCCGACCAATGGATGTCGCTTCACGCTGAGGAAGGCGGCCGCACCCAATGGTATGAGGATCAAATATCCCGCGTCGGTGGCCACGCTTGACAGCACGCCGACGAAGATGATGATGAACGATAGCGCCCAACGTGGCGAAACCTCGACCAGCTTATGAATCAGCGCCGTCATCAGCCCCGATTCTTCGGCCACGCCCGCGCCCATCATGGCCACAAAGACGACGGCAACGACGCTGAATCCGGCGAAGTTCGACACGAACGAGGTGAAGATGAAGCGAATGCCCTCCGTCGTCAGCAGGCTGCGAATGGCAATGGTCTGTTCCGTTATTTCATATTCCGTGTCGTAAGGATCGGTGGGGATAACCTCGATCGGTTCGACCGTATCCTCGTAGAAGTTGGGCACCGTTTCGTGTGGAATCGGGACGGCTATCTCCTCGGTGACGCTCACGCCCATCCAGCCCAGAACGGCCGAGAGGACGATAACGCCGATGATCAGATACAGGAACATCAATACCGGGTGAGGCACTTTGTTGCCGATCCGCTCGACGGTTCCCAACCAACCGCCGGTCTTGTTTGGCTTAGCTGCAGCAGCCTTTGACATGGTTCTCTCCTTTTGATTCCTCTGCAATGAACAATAATTGATCAATAACGCGACAAGTTGCCCGCGCCCAAACGATCTGTTTTTGGCAGCGGTTGGACGCGGGGATGCTCATAGTCCTATCATAGTCCTAGCGGGAGTAATCCCGCAGATACTCGGTCAACAGGCGCACGCCGACGCCGGTTCCCCCGTGCGAGTCGTAGGGCCTGGCGGGGCGGTCGACCCAGGCCGTGCCGGCGATGTCGAGATGGATGAAGGGATAATCGCCCGTGAAAGTCGCCAGGAAGGCCCCGGCGGTGATGGAGCCGGCCGGGCGGCCGCCGATATTCTTGACGTCGGCGATCTCGCTCTTGATCATCTCATGATATTCCGGCCACATCGGCAACTGCCACACGCGCTCGCCGCTCGCTTCGCCGGCGTTGCTCACCTTGTCGGCCAAAGCCTGATCGGTGCCCATCATGCCGATGGCATGGGAACCCAGGGCGATGATGATGGCCCCGGTCAGCGTCGATAGCTCGATGATGGCTTCGGGATTGTAGCGTTGGGCATAGAACAGCGCGTCGGAGAGGATGATGCGTCCCTCGGCGTCGGTGTTGAGCACTTCGATGGTCTTGCCGCTCAGGGTGGTCAGCACGTCGCCGGGACGAAAGGCCGTGCCGCTGGGCATGTTTTCGGCCGACGACACCAGCCCGACCACGTGCAGCGGCGACTTCATTTCGGCGGCGACTTGCATTGCGCCGAAGACGGCCGCCGCTCCGGCCATGTCGGACTTCATCGTGTCCATCGCCTCGGCCGGCTTGATCGACAGCCCCCCGGAGTCGAAGGTCAACCCCTTGCCCACGAGGCAGATGGTCGGCGTGCCCTCGGCCGCCTGACCGTATTCCATGATGATGAAGCGGGGATCGTTGGCCGAACCCTGGCCGACGGCTAGGATGCCGCCAAACCCCCCTTCGGTCAGTTGCGCCTTGTCCAGCACCGTGGTCTTCAGGCCGAGCCGCGCGCCGAGGTCCAGCGCGTCCTCGCCCATCCGGGCCGGGGTCATGGCGTAGCCGGGGCTGTTGACCATGTCGCGGGCGAGGGCCACGCCGCGAGCGACGATCAGGCCGGTGGCCACGCTGGCGGCGATCCCCGCCACATGTTCTTCTCTAATATAAACGGTGGCGCTTTCGACGACGAAGGTCTGCTCGGTGGTCAGGCCGGTGCGGTACTTCCAGTAGCGGTATGCGCCAAGCGAGAGACCCTCGGCCAGCGCCTGACCGGCTGTTTCGGCGTCGAGCGGCAGGTCTCCTGCGGCTCCAATGGTGATCGCGGCCACCTGGAGTTCCCGCGCTCGGCGCACGGCCTCGGCCGCGGCCCGCCGCACGCTTTCGGCGGTCACGCTCTCGCGCTTGCCCAGACCGACCAGCAACAGACGACGCGGAGCGATCGCGCCACGCGGATAGAGCAACACCGTTTGACCGGCTCGCCCGCGATAGTCGTTTGGTTCCAGCAGCCCTGCAATTTGCTCGGGCAAGGCCGCGTCTTCAAAGGTGGCAATGACGCCCAGTTCGGAGTCCTGGCGTAAAACGCTGCCCGATTTAACCGTGATTTTCATGATAATCCCCTATCAACAGTTTTAGAGACGGACGTGTTAGCCATTTCGTCATATGATACGAGACTATTGGTCGGTAGTGCGGGCCAACTCTTCCATGTAGACGATGGCCGTTTCAATACCGCGGTGGAACATCTCGATGCTGAAGCGCTCGTTGGGCGAGTGCAGGCCGTCGTCATCCAGCCCGTAGCCCATCATGACTACCGGCATATCCATCAGATCGGCGATCTCGGCCACGACGGGGATACTGCCGCCGCCGCGAGTGAAGATCGGCGTGGCTCCCCAGCCCTCCTCGTAGGCGCGCGAGGCGGCTTGCATCTCCGGCGTGTCGAACGGGAAGAGGGCGGCCTTGCCGGTAGTCAGCAGACGGACGTCAACCGTCACCGTCGACGGCGTGATGGACTCGATGTAACTCTTGATTAGCTCGAAGATCTTGTTCGGGTCCTGGTTGCCCACCAGACGGGAGCTGAACTTGGCCGATGCTTTGGATGGGATGATCGTCTTCGGGCCGGGGCCGGTCCAGCCGCTCCACATGCCGTTGATGTCCAGCGTCGGCCGGGCGGCGATGCGCTCACGGATGTTATAGTTGGCATCGCCCCAGATGGCCGGGACGCCGGTGGAAGCCTTGTATTGCTCTTCGCTGAGGTCGGTCTTGGCGATCATCGCCCGTTCCTCGTCCGTCAGCGGCACGACGTCGTCGTAGAAGCCGGGTACGGCGATGGTGTTGTCGGGGTTGTAGAGCTTGCCCAAGATTTCGACCAGCGCGAGGGCGGGGTTGTGGGCCGCGCCGCCCCACAGGCCGCTGTGGAGATCGTCGGTTGGGCCGTGGACTTCCATCTCGACATAGGTCATGCCGCGCAGGCTGTGGAGGATGGCCGGCTCGTCGATGCTGCGCATGGACGAGTCGCTGATGACGCACAGATCGGCGCTCAATAGATCCAGGTGTTCCTTGATGAAGGGCACGAGGTTGGGCGACGAAATTTCCTCTTCGCCTTCGAGCAGGAATTTGACGTTGATTGGCGCGCGGCCGGCCGTCTTCAGCCAGGACTCCAGCGCCTTGACGTGGATGAACAGTTGACCCTTGTCGTCGGTCGCCCCACGGGCGTAGATATTGCCGTCCTTCTCCACCGGCTCGAACGGATCGGTGTGCCAGCCGTCTTCCATCAGGGCGGGCACGACATCGTAATGGCCATAGACGAGCATGGTGGGCCGGTCGGCTCCCGCGCCCAGCCACTCGCCGTAGACGACGGGATGCCCGGCCGTGGGCATGACCGCGACATTGCCCAGCCCCAATTCGCGCATGTGGGTTGCCAGCCACTCGGCCATGCGGCGGATGTCCCCGGCGTGGGCCGGGTCGGCGCTGAGGCTGGGGATGCGCAGCATCTCGTGAAGCTCCCCGCGGAACTGATCCGCGTGTTCACGAGAGTATCGGCGCGCCGCATTACTTAATTCAGACATAGCTTGCTCCTAAAATAGAGATCTGTATTGCCTGTGACTGACGTTATTCGATTTGAAACGGAAGGATTTCCCAGGGGATGAGGGACATCGGCTAAGGAGGATCACAAAGCCGGAACAGGACTCCCTCGCCCACCATGGTTATCAAAATACGACGACTGAAACCGGCTGTTCGGCTAACCGAACAGCCGGTGCGAGAAGCTGATGCTAAAGACCGAGCAATTGATTCTTCTTGGCCTCGAAATCCTCGGCCGTGATGATACCCATATCCCGCAACTCGGCCAGCCGCTTTAACTCGGTGATGTAGTCCGGCTGGGCGGGAGCGGGGGAGGCGGCCGGTGCAGCAGGCGCGGCGGGTGCTGCTGCTGCCGTGCTCCCGGCGGCGGGTTCAGCGCCGGCCGATTCAATGGCGGCCACGTCGGCGTCGGTCAACTCCTGGGTTTCGATGTCCAGATCGTTGATCGCCGCTTCCAGTTGCTCTTCGGTCAGGTCTTCCGGCTTTTTACCGGTATGGGCCTCGATGCGCTGGGCATCGCTCTGGCTCATCTTGACGGCGGTGGCGGTTCCGGCCACGGCGACGGCGACCAGGCCGCCCGTCAACAGGATGCGGCGGCGGCGCATACGCACGCGCCGCCGATGCATGCGCCGGACGGTGCGGCGGGTTGAACGAATACTGCTACGACGTCTCATGAATGGCTCCTAATCATTGAAGTAGTTCACGTCATGTTTCAATGAGAAACGTGCTGAGTATATATGACTATCCTGGGAATGCCTAACTCGCGATTTCCGGCGTGACAGGCGTCATAACTTCCTCCGGCGCGCGCCCATAGAGCCGGGCCAGTTCGGCCAACCCCATGGCAATCCCGGCCGCGCGAGCGGTGAACATCTCCCGCGTGTAGCGCCACCCCCACCAGCCGCCCTCGCGGCCGGGGTAGTTCATGCGTGCCTCGTTGCCCAGCACGAACAGGTCTTGCATGGGGATGACGGCCATATCGGCCGTGGATGCGTAGGCCAGACGGATGAGGTCCCAGACGATGTCGCGACCCGACGAAGCCATGTAGCGGCGAAGGTGATCGCGCTCATCCTCGGCGGCATTCAGATACCAGCCGAGCGTCGTTTCGTTGTCGTGGGTGCCCGTGTAGACAACCGCGTTCTTGTTGTAGGTGTGAGGGAGGAAGCTGTTGTTACGCTCGCCGCCGAAAGCGAACTGGAGGATTTTCATGCCGGGGAAGTTGAAGCGATCGCGCAGCGCTTCCACGCCTGGCGTGATGACACCGAGGTCCTCGGCGATGATCGGCAGATCGCCCAGTTTTGCCCTGACGGCCTCAAAGATGGCGGCGTCCGGCCCTTTCACCCAGCGGCCGATGACGGCCGTCGGCTCTGCGGCCGGTATCTCCCAATACGCCTCAAAGCCACGGAAATGGTCGATGCGCACAATGTCGGCCTGGACCAGGTTCATGTGAATGCGCTTCACCCACCAGTCGTAGTTGTCGGCGGCCAGCTTTTCCCAATCATAGAGGGGGTTGCCCCACCGTTGGCCGGTCTCGCTGAAATAGTCCGGCGGCACGCCGGCGACAACCGAGGGCGAGCCGTCTTTCTTCAGGCGAAACAACTCGGGATGTGACCAAACGTCGGCGCTGTCGTAGGCCACAAAAATGGGAATGTCGCCGATAATTTTGACGCCTCTGCCGTTGGCATAAGCTTTTAATTCGAGCCACTGCTTATAAAACAGGAATTGCTGGAATTTGTGCAGGTCGATTTCATCGGCCAGTTGCGTGCTCCACTGTTTCATGGCCCGCACTTGCCGCCTGGCGATTGGCTTGGGCCAGGTATTCCACACGCCTCCGTCCTGTTCCTTGTGGTACTCCTTTAATGCCATGAACAGGGCGAAATCGTCCAGCCAATAGCCGGTATTCCGGCAAAACTTGCTATAGGCCTCGTGTTGGAGCGGATCGTCATTTGCCTTGAAATGGGCATGGGCCAGACGCATCAACTCGCGCTTGTATTCAATGACAGGCCCGAAATCGACCTGGCCGGTTGGGAAAACGGGCACGACTTCCAGCGCTTCGGCCGGCAGAAACCCGTCGGCTACCAGGCGCTCGGGGCTGATGAGCAGCGGGTTGCCGGCAAAGGTCGAGAAGGATTGATACGGCGAATCCCCATAGCCGGTAGGGCCGAGCGGCAAAAGTTGCCAGAGTCGCTGCTTCGCAGCCACCAGAAAGTCGACGAACTGATAGGCGCTGTCCCCAAGGTCGCCGATGCCGTAGCGGCTGGGCAGGCTGGTGGGATGCAGCAGAACGCCTGCGGCGCGTTGGAAGCTCATGGTTTCTCTCTCCTGTGATGTGAATGGCCGCCGATCGCCGGTGGCCGACCGCAGAAATAATCAAGGATAATGAATAAGGGGGAATTTAGCGCAAAGACGCGGGGGCGAAAAGGATTAGTTCGATCGACTTTGCGGCCAACGCTGAATGCGTCGTCGATGCCACAGCCAGGCGACCGTCCCGTCATGGTTGCAAGCTTTCCAGACATGGAATTCGCTCCCGCACGTTATCCGGCCGGGCGCCGGGACTGTGGACCTGCACAAGAAACGAAGCGCCTCGATGATCCGTGTCGATCCCCTCCCACATGACAAGGCCAAACCCTTTCGCATAATAATACTTCTCAAACGGCCTTCCCGCCGGCCGGCCGTTTGTCTCATTATAGGCCGCCAGAACAATTACATCGCGCAGCCGGTAGCCGCGCCCGGGGCGACCCTCGACGTCGGGCAGGGTAAAGGTGTCGTGCATCGCCTCAAGACATATCCAGGTGACATGCCGGCCCGACAGATGGGAGTTCATCATGCAATTCCCTTTCCGACGACTGACCACCACCACGCTGCGCCTGTAGGTCTGGCCGACGGCCATGCGCCGGGGAATCCAGACCGTGCCGTATCGCTCGCCGTCCATGAGGGTGTAGAAATTGCCTGAGCCTGGCGATGTGTCCGTTCCGCGATAGATGAACCGATTGTCGGCCCACATCTCTTCCCATTCGCTGTTTTTCGTTTGGTAGAACCGCCCGCCCTCTTGCTGGGTTTGCATCCGTTGCTGGCCGATCAACGGGCCGTTGGGCATCTCGAAGATGTGCTTCATCTCGTACAGTCGGCCGTCGCCGCGCAGATAGGACAGCATGTCGAACCTTGTCGGCGCGTCGGTGACGATGAGGGAAATGAACAGCGTGGAGCCGAACGGCTCGCCCCGCGGGTTGTGGAGACGCCATCGGCCGATATGTCGTCCTGCTTCTATGGGTGCGATCAATCGAACCGATAGATTGACGACTTGTTGCGGCGCGGCCGCCGGGACGGTCGCGCGAGTCGCGCCCATTTCTCCGCCGCCAACGAGGACGAGTTCGTAGCCGCCGGCCCAGGGAATCGAGCCGGTATTGCGAACGGTCCAGACCTTTTCAAACGCGATGCCGGGTTCCACCTCGCTCCCGTCGGGGAACGTGACATGCTCCTCCAGTTGGGCATCTTCACGCGCCGTCGATCCCGGCGTTGACGAGACCGGCACGCGAATGTCGGCAAACAGAACAGGGCCGAAGAGCATGCCCTCAGGATTACGCGGCCGCCAGGAGCTGCGATGGTTTCCCGGCGCGAGAGGGGCCTCCAGCGCGATGGTGATATCGACGACCTCCCCCGGCAAGGCTTTCGGCAGGAGGATCGTGTCCGGGCCGTTCATATGGTTGTCTCCGACGAACGCCAGCGCGTAGCCCGGCCCCCACGTTGACGCGCCGCTGTTGCGGATGCGCCACGTCTTTTCAATGCGCGTCCCGGCCGGAATGACTGAACCGTCGGGAAAGGTGATATCGGAGATGAAGACCGCGTTGTCGAACGACCCGGGGCGGACGACCTCAATTTCCGTCACAAAAATATCGCCGAAAGGTGTTTCTGCGGCCGTTCGTGGCTGCCACGATGATCTATGGCGGCCGATGGCCGATGGGGCGGTGAGTTCCACCGAAACGTCTACTTCTTCGCCGGGTCCGGCCGCCGGCATGGGAACGGATTGGGGGCCGCCCAGCGGGTTGTCACCGATGAACGCAAGGGTGTAGCCTTCGCCCCAGGCAGTGGCGCCCGTGTTGCGCAGTCGCCACGTCTTGACGAATTTGTGGCCGGGTTGCATGCGCGTGCCGTTGAGCACGGTGACGTCGGCGACGTACTGCGCGCCGTCCCGCGGCCGTCCGGCGATTACGTTCAAATCCACCGCCAGTTCGGCTCCAAAATGGGTGCCGGCGGGATTGCGCAAGCGCCATACCGAGCGGTAAGGGCCGGTTCCGGTCGGAGCAATCAGATTGGCGGAGACGTCGACCGACGCGCCCGGCTTGGCCGCGGGCAAGGAAACCGGCTCGCTCTCGCCGTCCACGCGCGCCAGTGTGTATCCTGTGCCCCAGTTCGTGTCGCCCGTGTTTCTAACTCGCCACGTCTTCAGAAAGGTTTGCCCTTGTGTAACATTGCTGCCGGGCGGAAGCGTGACGTCGGCGACGAAGACGGCCTCGTCTCTCTGCTTAACCGGCGTGACCAAGATGTCGGCATAAAGAGCGAAGGCAAAGAGCCGGCCGCGCGCGTTTCGCGCTTTCCAGGTACTGCGATGGCGGCCCGGTTCCTGCGGCGCCACCAGAGAAACAGTGACTTCGCCGGTCTCATCCGGCTTCAGGTTCGGCAGGGGCGCTTGCCCGGGGCCGCCCATCTGCTCATCTCCAAAGAATTCCAGCGTGTAATTAGTCCAGGTGGTCGTGCCGCTGTTGCGCACGCGCCAGGTCTTGACAAACGGCTTGTCTGCCTCGATGGCCGCGCCGTCGGGAATGGTGACGTCGGTCAGAAAAGTTAATTCGTCAATTGCGGCAACGGTCACGTCGCTGAAGTAGCGCGTGGGGTCGACGACGTCGGCCACGACGTAGCCTCTCAGGCCGTGGTTGATGTATTGCAGGGTCAGGTGCAGATGGACGCCGGTGGAGTTTCCGGTGGTGCCGGCGATGCCCAGCCGTTGGCCTGCTTCAACGACGTTGCCGACCTGAAGCGTCGGGTTGATTGAGGACAGGTGGGCATACCAGGTGAACCAGGTCGAGCCGTCGTTCCAATCGTGACGGATGCGGACGTAGTTGCCGTAGCCGGTTTCGCCGGCGCGAATGCGATCGATGATGCCCCTCTGCGCGGCGACGATTTCCGCCGGCTGCCCGCCGATAAAGGCCCGCAGGTCGACGCCTTCATGCAGGCCGTTGGCGTAGGAACGCGGGCTGTTAAAGGGGTCGGTGATGTAGAATCCGGTGGTTACCGGGTTAATGAGAAAAAAGCGCGGCGAGTTGTCGTTCGGCATTGATACTTCCTACCTGAACTACGACAGCCGGTCGTATGCGACTGCTGGTGATGTGGAGCACGAGGATCAACCAAACCGTTTCTGGGCGATTGCCCAATCGTAGAGTTGCTGATAGCCCAGCGCCGAGCGCTGCCAGGAAAAATCGGTGTTCATGCCATTCAATTGAATCTGTCGCCAGCTATTCTTGTCAACATTGTAAATGTAAGTGGCTCTCTGGATGGCATCCCATAGCGCGCCGGCGTTGTAATCATAGAACGTAAAACCGGTGACGCCGTCCTGCACGGTGTCGGCCAGGCCTCCGGTGGCACGCACGATTGGCACACTGCCATAGCGCATGGCGATCATCTGCCCCAGGCCGCACGGCTCGAACCGGGAGGGCATCAGGAACATGTCGCTTCCGGCATAGATGAGCGGAGCCAGACCGGCATGATAGCCGATGTAGGCGGCCATCTTGTTGCGGTGATAGTTTGCCAGCCGGGCGAACATGTTCTCGTACTCCGGGTTACCGGTTCCCAGGACAACGAACTGGGCCGGGCCGGAGATCCCGTTCATGAGCAGATGAAGCGGATGGCCCATAATGTCCAGGCCCTTCTGCCAATCGAGCCTCGAGACCATGGCCAGGATGGGGATATTGGGGATCTGCGGCAGGCCAATGGTTGACTGGAGCGCCCGCCGGTTTTCGGCTCGTTCCTCGAGCGTCGCCTTGTCGAACGGCTGGGCCAGTCGTTTGTCCGTCGCCGGATTCCAGTCGCTATAATCAATCCCGTTGAGGATGCCGTGCAGGTCGCGTTGGCGATAACGCAGCAGGCTGTCCAGTCTCGCGCCTCCGTCCGGCGTCATGATCTCGCGCGCGTAGGATGGGCTGACTGTGTTGATGATATTGGCGTGGTAAATCCCGCGGGCCATAAAGTTGACCTCGCCGTATGCCTCTTCAGTCAGGGAGTGGGTATAAAGTTGCAGGTAATTGAAAATATCCCAGCTTGTCCTGCCCTGGTGAGCCAGGTTATGGATGGTGAAGACGCTGCCGACGCCGTGATAGCGTGGGTTTGCCTGACCGGCTGTATGCAACCACACAACGGCCGGCGCGGCATGCCAGTCGTGGGCGTGGAGCAGATCGGGTTGCCAGCCGATCGATTCCGTCAGGGTGAAAGCGGCGCGACTGAAGAAAGCGAAACGATAGGCATCATCCCGGTAGCCGTAGATGTTCTCCCGGTTAAACAGGCTCTGCTGAGCGATGAAATAAACCGGCACGTCGCTGCCCGGCAGACGCCCTTCGAATGCGCCGGCCTGAACGACGCCGGAGCCGGTCGGCACGTTGAGTTGCAGCGGCATCCCCTCGACTCCGGGATAGCCGGCCTCAATGGCCCGGTAGGCAGGCATGACAACGCGCACGTCGTGACCCATGGCGCGCAACGCCTTGGGCAGCGAGCCGCCCACATCACCCAACCCGCCGGTCTTGGCAAAGGGCGCGACTTCAGCGCTGAGGAACAGGATGCGTAACGATTCGGCCATACCGACTGCCTTCTTATGCCGACCGATTGGCTTGCGGGGGCGCAGACAATCGAGTCAATAATTCAGATTGATGGACAACAGGGTCGTCAAAGTCGCCAGTGACGGATTGTTCAATTGTGCCTCATTCGCGACTGTTTATCAAATTGCGCGGCATCCGGTATACCGGACCGCAGCAGGCGCGTTAAAACCACGGCCGGGCGTTTGTCCGGCCCGAACGGCTTCAAATATGAGGCGATACCCGATTTGACGGGCGCAGCGGGCTAGTTGGTCGAAAGACTATCCAATACGCGCCGGAGTCGGATGGAAGCTTCCTCGCCGACGGTCGATAGTGTCGGGTTGATGCCGATGCCGAGCATCATGATCGGATCGATGATGGATACAACCGAGCCGGAGCCGTCCTCGTCCTCATAGACGATGACGTTGCACGGCAACAGCAGGCCGATCTCCAGCTCCGTCGTGAACGCACGATAGGCAAGCGGCGGGTTGCACGCGCCCAGGATGATGTACCGGCGGAAGTCGACACCCAGCTTCTGCTCGAGTGTGGCTCTTACGTCGATTTGGGTCAGCACACCGAAGCCTTCCTCTTTTAGCGCGGTCATCACTTTCTCGACGGCCGCCTCATAGGGCAGGTCGAGATGCGCGCGCATGCCGTAATTGACTTGTGCAGATGTGTTCATGTGATTGGCTCCTCCATGCAGCGGCCGAATTGCCGGTCGTGCATTGTTTGTTCGGCGCGACTCTATCGGATCATGGATCGTCGCGCCACATTACCATGATCGCCACGCCGGCCAATACGGTCAGAGCGACGCCCGCGATCATCGCGCCGATACCCAGGACGCTTCCCAGATTACTGCCGCCTGATTCCGCCGCGGCCGTGGCTTTCGGCGCGACCATGGCTACGGTCGTCGGCTCCGGCGTGGGAGTCGCCGCCTGAGCCAGGCTGACGGACTGCGGCGTGGCTGTGAGCGTGGGCGTCAGTGTCGGGGTTGGTTCCGGCGTGGCCGTGGGTGGGCGAATCAGCAGCTCCTGACCGATTTGTAAAAATGCATCGGGGTTGATGTTGTTGAACGCGGTCAATTGTTCAAGAGTCAGCCCGTAGAGCAGAGCGATGCCCAGGGCTGTGTCGCCGCTTCGGACGATGTGGGTGAGTTGGGGTGTCGGCGTCGCCGGCGGCGCTTCGCCGGGCAACAGTCGTACCTTGATCTCGTTGCCGGGGTGTACCACGGCGTCCTGCGGCAGGCCATTGAGCCACAACAGGGTGGTCAAATCCGTCTGATAATAAGCGGCGATGACCCACAGGGATTCTCCCTCGCGAACGATGTGGGTGGCCGGCGGAGTGGGTGTGGGCGGCGGTGGTTGGCCGTCGGCCAGCCGGATGGTCAGCTTGTCGCCCGGATTGATCACGCTGTCTTCGGTCAGGGCATTGAAAAGATAGAGGTCGGCCAGCGATACTTCGTAGCGGGCGGCGATAGCCCATAGCGTGTGGCCTTCCAATACCGTATGGACGATCGAGCCGTCTTCGTTAGGCAGGGCCAATTCGATGGGCGCGACGATAAACGGTACGTCAACGACCTGCTGCTCGGCGCGGGGCGGCGGGGCGTCGTTGGGCGTGCCGAAGACCATGACGTAGAAGTTCTGTCCGTTGCCCACGGCGAAGCCGACGCCGGCCTCCGTCCATCGCGGGTTGAGCATGTTGCTGAAGTGAACGGCGCTATTGCGCCACCACGTCACGCCCTGTTGGGGAGTCAGGCGCGTGCCGCCGACGAGGTTCTCGCCTGCGTAGCCGGTATATCCCGCTGCCTGCGCGCGGTCTTGCCAGGTGCTGCCGTTGACGCCGATATGGCTATAGATAGCATTTGCGGCAATGAAGCCGGCATGATTCTGCGCGGCCGTGGCCAATGACGCATTATAGGAAAGCGCCGGCAAGCCATATTCCGCGCGGACCTGGTTCACCAGTTGCAGAATATCGCTTGTTGGACTCCCTTGCGCCTCGGCTCTTCCCGTGAAGCCGACGACCAGGATCAGCATGCCGCAAAAAGCGGCCAGGCTCATGCGACGCGCCATACGAGCAGCTACTATAGGCCAGAACAATCGCTCTGACAAGAGGCATTAAGCCGTCTCTCCTTTCAGACGGCAACGCAACGGATGCTTCCCAGATCTTGCGTCCTTGCCGGTTTGAGCTATTGTCACGCACTTATGAGCGAAAAAGGTACGCAACTCACGAAAGACTCGGTCGTTACCCTGCGCGAGGTAACATCAGACAACCTGGACGAGATCCTGCGCCTGAAGGTTAAGCCGGAGCAGGAGAAATTCGTCGCCAATAACGCCATTTCAATTGCCCAGGCCCACTTCGAGCCGAAGGCGTGGTTTCGGGCAATCTACGCCGATGAAACGCCGGTCGGCTTTCTCATGCTCTATGACGACCCGGAGAAGACTGACTACTTCTTGTGGCGATTCATGGTCGGCGCTCGCTATCAGGGGATGGACTTCGGCCGTCGGGCGCTGGAACTGCTTATCGAGTATGTCCGCTCCCAACCAAACGCCACCGAACTGCTGCTCAGCTACGTCCCTGAGGAAGGAAGCCCCGAGAAGTTCTATTCGGGACTGGGCTTTGTGAATACCGGCGAGGTCCACGACGGCGAAAACGTGATGAGTTTGCTTGTGACCCCCGCGCCGCCCGTGGCCCCTGAGGAATAGAGGTGGCCGGCGAGGTCTGGCCCGTATTTTATACCCCGAATCATCGGGAACACGCGCCGCCAGACCATCCGGAGATACCGGAACGGGCCGATATCCTCCTGCGGGCCGCTCTCGATTTCGGATTAACCGAGCGACCGACGCGTGACGCGGGCATCCTGCCCATCGCCTCGGTCCATTCCAATGGTCTGCTTGCCTTCCTGCAGACCGCCTATCATCGCTTTGGATTGCTGCCGGAAGGTCCCCGCCCCGCCATTCCCGATAGCTTCGCCGTGCGGCAACTGGCCGGCCATGGGGACAGCGGCTATCTTCCCCGGAGCATCTGGGGACAACTGGGCCACTACTGCACCGACAACCTGACGCCCATTCTCCGGGACACCTGGACGGCGGCCTATTGGGCAGCACAGGTGGGGCTTTCGGCCGCGGCGGCGGTCGACGGCGGAGATGAAGTGGCCTATGCGCTGTGCCGGCCGCCGGGCCATCATGCTTATCGCGATCTATACGGCGGCTACTGCTATCTCAACAATGCAGCCATCGCTGCCGAGTGGTTGGCGGCGCGCGGCCGCCGCCCTGCTATTCTGGATATCGACTATCATCACGGCAATGGCACGCAGGCTATTTTCTATGAGCGGCCGGACGTATTCTTCTGCTCGCTCCACGCTGACCCTCAAGATGAATACCCTTATTACTGCGGCTTTGATCATGAGAGTGGGCGCGAGGCGGGCGAAGGGTTCACGCTGAATCTGCCGCTGCCGCTCGGAATCGGGCAGGCGGCTTATTTGCGCGCACTGACACGCGGCCTGAATGCGATCGAGCATTACGCGCCCGACGTGCTGATTTTGTCGCTGGGCTTCGATACGGTTGCGGGCGATCCCTTCGGCGGGATGAACCTGACCCCGGAGAGCTTCCGCGAGATCGGCCGCCGGCTGACCGGATTGGGCCGGGCGATCCTGATCGTGCAGGAAGGGGGTTATCTTCTGAGCGCCCTTCGCCCGGCCCTGCTCTCGCTACTGGAAGGTTTAACGACGCTTACTTTGACTTGTCGCCTTTAATGAAGTTGAGTGAGGCGGAGTTGACACAATAGCGCATGCCGGTAGGTTGGGGGCCGTCATCAAACAGATGACCCAGGTGCGCTCCGCAATTGGCGCAATGAACTTCCGTGCGCGTCATAAACAGGGTGCGGTCTGTCTCTTCGCCAATGTTTTCGGATATGAGCGGCGCCCAAAAGCTGGGCCAGCCACTGCCCGAGTCGTATTTCTGCTCCGAGCTGAACAACTCCGCCCCACAGCCGGCGCACGTGTAGGTGCCACTCTCTTTGTTGTAATTGAGCGCGCCCGTGAAGGGACGTTCCGTTCCCTTTTCGCGAATCACGTGGTACTGTTCGGGGCTTAGTTGCGCGCGCCACTCGGCTTCGGTCTTTTGCACTTTGTAGGTCATGACTTGCTCCTCGGTTGAACTGCTGTAATCCTAGATCATGGGTGTTGGAGAGCCATTAGATCGGCCACGGCTGTAAGGGTTCTATCAGCTTTGATTCATCCGCAGGTACAACAGGCCGATTCCGATGCTGCTCCGGACGGTACGCTGACCGATCGTGCCGCTCATTGCAACAACAATGTCCCCCACGATGTCGGATCGGCGAAGCGCCTGTTTGGCGCGTTTGACTTCATCATCTCCTGGGCGGCCGTGCCGGGAGAATCGTTGTCGTTGACGTTGACGGCCAGGCCGATTGCCAGGCCCGCGGCCGGCGTCAGATTCAGATCGCGCCACGGGATAGCCGCTTCCAGCACGTACCCGGCGCCGTTGGGCACGGCCGCCACGACGATGCTGTGCGGAAAAGTTGCGTCGCGCATCTCGCCCTCGGCCGTTCCCTGGAACAGGAAAGCCGACGGAGGGATACCGGCGAAGTCGCCCGGAGACAAGCTAATCTGGAAGTCGTCGGGCGAAAGTGCCGGGCCATAATCGCCCGCACGATCGATGTCGATCTGAAGCTCGACGCTGTCTCCGCGAAAGGCCTGATTGCCGGTCTGGTTCTGAACGTGGGCGTCGTCCGCTACGTTGACGATTAAATAAAGATTGGCGTCGTCCCAACTTACCTGCCACGATGCAGCCAGATCGTCGCTGCCGTCCCATGAGTCGGCCGTGAAGACGATATGGGGCGAGGAATAGACGGGCACGCCTGCCCACTCGGCGATATTGCCGTCGATGGTCGTCGGGGTGCTCGCGCGTGGCGCGGCGACATCCGCGGCCGGGGGCGGCTGGGGTGGCGTGGCGAACTCGCCGGGGAAGGTTGCAGTCGGAGCAAGACCGGAAGCGGTTGTCTCCATCCCTGAAGCGGCTTCGCCCTGTCCGCTCGCGGGCGTTTGCCCTTGCTCCTCGCCCGGCTGGGCCAGGCCGGGTTCGCTCGTCCCGCGTTGCTGGAGCGCGAAATAGGCCAGAGCGCACAGACCGAGCGTCAGAAATGCGGCCGCGGTCAGAGCAAGCCACAGGCTGCCCCTGCGAAGGGTTGGTTGTTCCGGTTCCAGCCCTTGCCAGGCGCTGTCCCAATCGGTTTGCGGGTCATTCATAGCACCGCTAAGGTAGCCCCATTCCGTTTCCGTTGCAAGTGCCAAACGCAGGCTTCGGTCAATTTGGAGGGCCGATCCCGTTCGCATATAATGCGCCGTAATGAGCGCGTCGCCTGGTTCACCTCGCCTCTTGGCTGCACGTGTTGTCGAGTGGGGGGTGCTGTTTATGGCGCTGTTCAATCTGGGGCGGGCGTTTGCTCTCCGGCATCAGGCAGATTGGTTGTTTGCGCTGCCCGACGGGCCTGATTCACGAGCGCGAATGGTCCTGGCTCTTGGATGGGCTGTGTTGCTGTTGCTCTCTGTGCTCGGTTTGCGGCGGCGTTGGTCATTCGTGCGGCCGCTTGTTCCGCTGCTTCTGGGCCTCTACGGTGTTTATGAACTCGGAATGATTATCGCTTATTCACCCACGCCGCCGGGCGTCCTGCCGGTCGTCGCTTATATCGCCTGGGTTGGGTTTTCCGCCTGGGTCTTGTGGCGGCCGGTCGCCGGTTTCAATGATTATCAACGCCAAGGAGGAGGTCGCTAATCCGGGCATCCTATGAATCCCAAAATTGAACAACTCAGGCAACTCAAGAAGCAGGCCCACATGGGGGGCGGCGAAGACAAGATGGCTGCTCGCAAGGCCAAAGGCAAGCTGTCTGCCCGCGAGCGTATCGAACTGCTGCTGGACAGAGGCTCGTTCCGGGAGATCGACGCGCTCATGGTTCATCGCGAGACGAACTTCGGGATGGACAAGAAGAAAATCCCCGGCGATAGTGTGGTCACAGGCTGGGGTACGATCGACGGCCGCCTGGTCTACGTGTTCAGTCAGGACTTCACCGTGTTTGGCGGCAGTCTGAGCGGCGTCCACGCCGAAAAAATCTGCAAGGTAATGGATATGGCGATGCGCAACGGCGCGCCCATTGTCGGGATCAACGATTCGGGTGGCGCGCGCATCCAGGAGGGCGTCATTAGTCTGGCGGGCTATGCGGACGTGTTCCTGCGCAATACGCTGGCATCCGGGGTTGTGCCGCAGATCAGCGTCATTATGGGACCGTGCGCGGGAGGGGCGGTCTATTCGCCCGCGTTGACGGACTTTATCTTCATGGTCAAGGGCAATAGCCACATGTTCATCACCGGGCCGGATGTGGTGAAGGCTGTGACAGGTCAGGATGTGACGTTTGAGGAGCTGGGCGGAGCCATGACTCACAACGCGATTAGCGGGGTAGCGCACATGGCGACCGAATCCGAAGAGGATTGTCTGTTTCTGATCCGCGAACTGATGAGTTATTTGCCGTCCAACAATATGGAGGATGCGCCCTTTCGGGCCGGCAACGACGATAGCCTTCGCGCCGAGGAAGCGTTGGACAACATCGTTCCCGATAACCCCAACAAGCCGTACGATATCCGCGAAGTCATCAACCTGATTGTGGACGACGGCCGCTTCTATGAAATTCAGGAGCATTACGCCCAGAATATCGTCGTCGGCTTCGCTCGGCTGGGCGGGTTCAGTGTCGGCGTCGTCGCCAACCAGCCGATGGTGCTGGCGGGGGTGCTCGATATCAATGCCAGCGAGAAGGCTGCCCGCTTTGTGCGCTTCTGCGACTGCTTCAATATCCCCCTCATCGTCTTCGAGGACGTGCCCGGCTTCCTGCCCGGTCTCGATCAGGAGCACGGCGGCATTATCCGGCACGGGGCCAAGCTGCTCTACGCTTTTTGCGAGGCTACCGTGCCCAAACTAACCGTCATCACCCGTAAGGCCTATGGCGGCGCCTATTGCGTCATGAACAGCAAGCACATCCGCTCCGATTTCAACATCGCCTGGCCGACGGCTGAGATTGCCGTCATGGGGCCGGAGGGCGCAGTCAATATCATCTATCGTCGCGAGATCAATGAGTCGGATCAGCCCGAGGCGAGACGCGCCGAACTGGTGGATGAATATCGGGATCACCTGGCGAATCCCTATATCGCCGCCCAACGCGGTTACATCGACGACGTGATCGAGCCGAGTGAGACTCGCCCGCGACTCATCAATGCCCTCAACATGCTTCAAAACAAGCGGGATCAGAACCCGCCCAAGAAGCACGGCAATATGCCGCTTTGAGGCCGGCAGGAGCATGCCATGCTAAGAGAAGACGGTCTCCTTGTTCAACGATTCGACAAACTATTGATTGCCAACCGTGGCGAGATTGCCATGCGTATCCTGCGGGCCGCTCGCGAGCTGGGCATCAGCACGGTGGCGGTCTATTCCGATGCCGACCGCAACGCGCCGCACGTGCGCTTTGCCGACGAAGCTTATTCTATTGGACCTGCGCCCGCGCGAGAGAGCTATCTGGTCGTGGAAAAGCTGCTGGACGTGGCCCGGCGCTCCGGCGCGGGGGGGATTCACCCGGGTTATGGCTTTCTGGCCGAGCGTGAGGCGTTTGCCCAAACGTGTGTGGATGCCGGAATCGTGTTCGTCGGCCCTCCGGCCCGGGCGATCGGTATCATGGGCGACAAGCAGATGGCTCGCATGACGGCCAAGGCCGCCGGCGTGCCCATTGTGCCGGGCACGGAACCGGGCCAGACGGACGAGGAGATGGCGGCCGCGGCCGTTGCAATGGGCTTTCCGGTCCTCGTGAAAGCGGCGGCCGGCGGCGGAGGCAAGGGGATGCGCCCGGTCCATCGGGCTGAGGAGTTGGCCGATGCCTTTGCCTCTGCCCGGCGCGAGGCCAAAGCCGCCTTTGGCGACGGCACCATCTACATCGAAAAGATGATCACGGAAGCGCGCCACATCGAGATTCAATTGCTCGCCGACAGCCACGGCAACACGATCTACCTGGGCGAACGCGAATGCTCGCTCCAGCGGCGACACCAGAAACTCATCGAAGAAGCGCCGTCATTCGTGGTCGATCCGGAATTGCGGCGACGTATGGGCGAGGTGGCCGTGGCCGCAGCTCGCGCTGTAGATTATGTCAATGCAGGCACGATTGAGTTTCTCGTCGACCGTGACAAGAATTTCTATTTCCTGGAGATGAACACTCGAGTACAGGTGGAGCATCCCGTAACCGAACTGGTGACAGGGATCGACATCGTTCAGGAGCAATTGCGCGTCGCCCGCGGGCGGCGGCTTCGCTTGAGGCAGGAAGACGTGCAGATCAACGGCTGGGCCATTGAGTGTCGCATCAATGCTGAGGACCCCTATAACAATTACCTGCCCTCAACCGGTACCATCACCTCTGCCCAACTGCCCACCGGTCCGGGCGTGCGGGTCGATACCGGCGTCTATGAAGGGAACGAGATCAGCCCCTACTACGATTCGATGATCAGCAAGCTTATCTGCTATGGCGAGACGCGCGGCGAGGCGGTCCTGCGAATGCGTCGGGCGCTGGAGGAATACCGCATCATGGGTGTGAAGACCAACATCCCCTTCCACCAGCACATGATGGAAAGTCATCGATTCCTTTCCGGCCAGTTCGACACCAGGTTTGTTGAGGAGCGCTTCAGCATGGACGATCGCGAGGCATCGCACCCGCTGGAGGCGGCCCTGCTGGCGACGTTGGTTGCGCACGAGCAAAGTCAGCGCGCGGCGCAGATCGTTGCCCCGGGTTCGCGCGATACGAGCAATTGGAAATGGTTGAGCCGGTGGGAGCGCCTGCGCCGATAGGCTCCCCGACAGGAAGCGCCATGAAGTACATTGCAACCGTAAAACACAGGGAGTACGTTATCGAGATCGACCCCGACAGGGGGATCCTGATCGACGGCGTCCCGCAGGAGATTGACTTCCGCTGGTTGCCGTCGGGCGGCGTCAGTTCGTTGCTCATGAACAACCGCTCGATTTCGGCCGTTGTGGAAGAGCGCATCGACCATTGGGAGGTCTTGATCGAAGGAGAACTCTACGCTGTTCAGGTAGAAGATGAGCGCGCCTATCGACTGGAACGGATGCGTTCAACCGGGCCGACGGTGGATGGTGAAGCAGTTGTGGTGTCGCCCATGCCGGGGATCATCGTGGCTTTGCCCGTGGCTGTCGGTGACGTGGTGCGCCGCGGAGAAAAGGTGGTAATCCTGGAGTCGATGAAGATGGAAAACGAGCTGCGCGCGCCATGTGACGGAATCGTCACCCATGTTCACGTGACCGCCGGGGCCAGCGTTGAAAAGGATCAGCCGCTGGTCGGCATCAGCCAGGAGTTTGAACCCGCCGCGAGCTAGGAGGATAACCTGAGCGTGCAAGCCCATCATTCCCCGTTGCCGGAAAGCCGCAATCTGGAAGTTGAGGTGAAGTTTCTTGTTTCCGGTCTGCCGGTGGTTCGGACGCGACTGGTAGAAGCGGGGGCGGAACTTGTTGCGCCGCGCGTCTACGAGCGAAACGTTCGGTACGATACGCCCGACGGAGAATTATTGAAGCGGCTGGAACTATTGCGTCTGAGGCAAGATACGCGCGTTCGCCTGACCTTCAAAGGGCCGGCGGCCGAGGATGAACTGAGCGAGGCAAAGGTCCGCGAGGAGATCGAAGTCGGGGTAGCCGACTACGAGCACATGGATTTGATTCTCCGGCGGTTGGGTTTCCTGCCGGCGCAGACCTACGAGAAATATCGCGAATCCTACCATTGGCGGGATATCGAAATCGTCCTGGATGAACTGCCTTTCGGGGAGTTTGTCGAACTGGAGGGCGCGGAAGTAAACCTCAAGTCCGTTGCTGCTGCGTTGGGTCTGGATTGGGGAAAACGGGTGACGAATAGCTATCTGGAGATGATGGAGATGTGCCGTCGGGCATATGATTTGCCCTTCTCCGATCTTACCTTCGCTGATTTTGAGCGGTGGCCGGTTGATATGAGCCGGCTTCTGCCGCTTTGTATTCTGTAGGAAGAAACAGGCTCGCCCCGTTTCTCTTTGGATTTGTTCGCGGCGCACTGCCGGGTGCGCGATGAACGCCTTGGCTGCACAGGAGAAAAATGATCATGTTAGATAAAGCACTCGCCCTGCAAGATGAGATCGTCCGCCTGCGCCGGATCATTCACGCCAACCCTGAACTGAGCTTCCGGGAATATCAAACGGCCGCGCTCGTAGCCGATACGCTGAGCGAGATTGGCGGCTACACCGTCCGTACCCAGGTGGGCAAGACGGGCGTGGTCGCCGAATTGGGCGACGAGGGGCCGGTCATCGCTGTTCGCGCCGACATGGACGCGCTGCCGATCATCGAGGCGAACGATGCGCCGTATTGCTCATGCAACCCCGGCGTTATGCACGCTTGCGGCCACGACGCCCACACGGCGATCCTCCTCGGCGTGGCCCATCTCCTGCGCCAGAGCTATGCTGAAGAACCGTGGAAGGGTCGCGTGCGCTTGCTCTTCCAGCCGTCGGAGGAAGATGTCGATGAAAACCAGATCAGTGGCGCAACGGCGATGATCAACGACAACGCGCTGGAAGGCATCGACGCCGTTATCGCGCTCCACGTCGCGTCCGACAAGCCGTCGGGTCACTTCATGTTCCAGGACGGCCCCAGCCTGGCCGCCGTCGATTCATTCGACGCGTGGATCCGCGGCGACGGCGCGCATGGCGCTTACCCCCACACCGGCAGCGATCCGATCTACATGTTGGCGCCAATCCTCACGGCCCTCTATGCCATTCCCTCGCGTCGCATCAATCCGCTTTATCCGTCGGTCGTCAGTCTGGGACAGGTGAGTGGCGGGGCGACGACCAACGTCATTCCCAATGAAGTGATGCTCCGGGGAACTATCCGCTCGCTGTTGCCCGAAGTGCGGGAACAATTGTGGGCCGATGTGGAGAACGCGCTACGAATGAGTGAGCTAATGGGCGGCAGCTATGAATTGGACATTATCAAGGGTTATCCGCCGATGATCAACAGTCCCGAGGCGAACGGATGGATGCGCCAGGTAACCAAAGATCTCTTGGGCGCGCGGGCAGTGGTGGATGCGCAATTTGGCATGGGAGCGGAGGACTTTGCCTATATGACGCAAAGGGCCAGAGGAGCCATGTTCATGCTCGGCGCGGCGATCCCCGAAGGCCCGGCGCGCCATCATCATACCAGCACGTTCGACATCGATGAGCGCGTCCTTGCCCCCGGCGCGGCGGTGCTGGCCGAGACGGTTCGACGCTACGTCACCGGCCGCTTGTCGTAGACGGCGTCGAGCGTCGGTTGCGATCCTGCATGCCGTAAGATAATTATGTAAAGATAGACCGAATATCTGCGTTTTTCCACGGAAGTGACGAGAAAATCCGCTCATCTTATGACAATAAAGAACTGCTGTTCTATAGATATCTCCGAAGTAGTTATGTATACTGTTGTCACTTGATAGGTAGTGGAACTCAATGCATGCTCGCTCCACGATGATCGGCGCGCCCAGACGCGAAACCGGTTCCGGGGAGAGAATTTCCACAAAGGTGAACAGGTACATAGTCAGGAGGTATCAAATGAATTCGCAGGCATCTCCCAATGACGGCAACGGTCACAGCCGTCGCTCGCCCGTCCGACCTTTTGTCTTTGTTCTGGCGCTCGCGCTTGTGACCGCGCTCGTTTTTGCCTGGGCGGTTCCGGCTCGCTCCAGCACGATCCCGACGATGAGCATCTCCAGCGTCGTGACGGATCAGACGGTGACGATCCAGACCCACGACTTCCCGGCCAACCAGAATTTCGTCGTCACGATGGGGCCGATGGGGTCGAAGGGCGTGAACGGTATCGTAGTGGCCACCACCAATTCGGGCGCGGGAGGGTCGTTCAGCGCGACCTATAATATCCCGGCCCAATTGAAAGGATCACGTCAGATCGCCATTCGCATGCAGACCTCCCACGCGTACCCGTACTACGCTTATAACTGGTTCTGGAATAACACCACCGGCAGCACGGGCGGTGTTCCCGGCTACACGGGCATTCCCACATTCAACATCGTGAGCGTCGAAGCGGGCAAGACCGTCACAATACAGACCAGCAATTTCCCGCCGAACCAGTCGTTTACCGTTCGTATGGGGCCGATGGGGTCGAAGGGTGTCAACGGCGTAGTGGTCGGCACACTCAATTCGGGCGTTGGCGGCGTGTTGAAGGCGACGTTCAACATCCCGGCCCAGTTCCAGACGGCCTACCAGGTGGCAATTCGCGCTGAGACGGCGCACGCCAATCCATACTTCGCCTATAACTGGTTCTATAACAACACCACCCCGACCGGCAATACCGGCGGCCAGCCCACCCCGCCGCCTACATCCCCGCCACCGCCGATATACACCGGAACGCCTACGTTCACGGTCTGCGCGGTCGTCCAGAACCAGACGGTGACGATTCGTACCAAGGACTTCCCGCCGAATCAGACGTTCCAGATCACAATGGGACCGTTCGGCACACAGGGAATAGGCGGCTATCAGGTCGGCACACTGAACTCCGGTGCGGGTGGCCAACTGACGGCGACTTATACGCTGCCGCCGCAGATGATCGGCGCCTACCGGATCGCCATCCGGGCGCAAACCGCCCACGCGAATCCGTTCTTCGCTTATAACTGGTTCTATAACAACACGGCGACGGTCTGCTAAGGCAGTTCCGCATCCGGCCCAGGTTTCAGAAGGTCTCCTCCCACGTATGGAGGAGGCCTTTTTTATTGACATCTCATTAGGCGAAAGCCTTGATTCGTGATAGAAAAACGGGATGAAGCAACGAGGGAGTGAAGGGTGCTGTCCGGTCTGATCAGTTCGATGCGGCCGCGCCAGTGGCCCAAGAACGGGTTTGTCTTTGTGGCGCTCCTGTTCGACGGACAGATATTCAACCCGGCCGGCGTCCTGGCTGTGTCGGGGGCCTTTGTGCTTCTGTGCCTGATGTCGGGGGCGGTCTATCTGATGAACGACCTGGCCGATATGGAGAGCGACCGGTTGCACCCGACGAAACGGAACCGGCCGCTGGCTTCCGGCCGGCTGGATCCGCGGGTTGCGGGCTTCGCGTCTTTCTTTTTTGCCGCCGTCAGCCTGGTGGCCGGCTATCTGCTCTCCCCGGAGCTGGCCGTCATTCTGCTGATCTATCTGCTTTCCCAGGTTGCCTATACGTTCAGGCTCAAGCACGTCGTCTTGCTCGACGTTCTGACGATCGCAGCCGGCTTTGTCCTGCGAATTGCGGCCGGGGTGGTTGTCATTGAGGTGGAGCGTTTCTCTCCGTGGCTCTACGTCTTTGGCGGTTTCCTGGCCCTGTTCATGGCCCTGGGCAAGCGGCGGGCTGAGCTGGTATTGTTGGGCGGCGATGCGGGCACACATCGTGCTATTCTCGATGATTACAATCTGGACCTGATCGATCGCTTGCAGAGTATCGTCACCACCAGCGCCGTCGTCGCCTATAGTTTGTATACTTTCCTGGCCGAGGGATTGCCGCAGAACCATGCCATGATGCTGACGATCCCGTTCGTGCTCTATGGCATTTTTCGCTATCTGTATCTTATCCATGTGCGGGGTGAAGGGGGCGCGCCGGAAGAAATCCTGCTGCGCGACCGACCGTTGCAGATTACGCTGCTGCTCTACGGCATTGTTGTATTTGCCGCGCTTTACGTGCTGAGTTAGGTGGGATGGGTATCGTGTATACGGCATCGGCCCCCGGCAAGGTTATCCTCTTCGGCGAGCACGCGGTCGTCTATGGCCGCCCGGCGCTGGCTGCGCCGGTCATCCATTTAAGGGCGCGGGCGGAGATCGAGGAGACCGGCGCGCCCGACGTGCTGTTGCGCGCGCCCGATGTGGGCCGATCGGCCTACCTCTCCAGGACACACGCGGACAATCCGCTGGCCGCGGTGGTGCGCGTGGTCGAGGGGCGATGCGGCCGCTCGCTCTCTGCCGGCTACTCGCTTAGCGTAACCAGCGCCATTCCCATCGCCAGCGGGCTGGGGAGCGGCGCGGCTATCTCAATCGCCGTCATCCGGGCGCTGCTGCAATATCTGGGTCTGGCTGATTCTGTTTCGCGCGAGGCGGTGTCGGAGATGGCCTACGAAGTCGAGCGCCTGCACCACGGAACGCCGAGCGGTATCGACAATACCGTCATTGCCTATGAGCGGCCGGTCTACTTTGTCCGTCGCGATCCGGAGCCGCAAATCGAGACCTTTCATCCTGCCCGGCCGTTGCGGTTGATCATCGGTGATACAGGCGTTCGTAGCGCCACAAAAGACGTGGTGGGGGATGTGCGCCGCCGTTGGGAGCGTGAGCGCGAAGGCTTTGAAGTGATCTTCGACGCGTGCGGCCGTCTGGCCGAGGCGGGAAGAACCGCCTTGCTCGCCGGTGATATTGAGTCAGTCGGCGAGCTGATGAACGAGAATCACGCGTGGTTGCAGCAAATGACTGTGTCATCCGCGCCGCTCGATAACCTGGTGGCCGCCGCCCGCGCCGCGGGGGCGTTGGGGGCCAAGCTCAGTGGGGCGGGGCGGGGCGGCAACATGATCGCATTGGTGACCGACGAAACGGAAGAGGCTGTGTCGGCCGGGTTGCTGGCGGTCGGCGCGATGCGCGTTTTCAAGAGTGACGTCGGCTAGGCAAAGATGAGTGGGGTTGGCCGGTCAATTCGGGTAGAATCAATGATTCAGGCGACCGCGCAAAAACAAAAGCCGGCGTCAAGCGCCGGCGAGGTTACTATTGTCGATTCAGATTCGCATCGCACTGATGCAAGTCGGGCGATACTTACCGCAATGCTCGAGTCGGTTAGACTTTGGCCATTGTCTTGAGACAACGCGTGCAGACGTGGATGCGCACGCGCTGGCCATCCCGATCGACCGTTGCCCGCTGAATATTCGGGCGGAACTGACGCTTCGTCTTCCGCTGCGAGAAGCTCACGTTATGGCCGCTCATCGGCCCCTTGCCACATACTTCACATTTCGCCATAATTTCACCTTACCCGCCAACAGAGCGGCGTTTCAAACTAAAGGCGACCGAAGGGTCGCCGAGATATCCAGCAATATAACGAACGACCCCCTATTATAGTCGATGGGTGGTGTTTATGCAACACGCCCGGGGTCAGGAGTGATACTTTTTATGCCGGTTCAAGAGGATTCAAGGGGAAAAATCGACATCTCCTCGGCCACCATTGCAACCATCACCGATCAAGCGGTGCATCAGTGCTATGGGGTGGTAGGGATGGCCAGCAAGAACCTCGTCAATGGCATCGCACAATTGCTGTCGCGAGACAATCGTCGTGGCGTGGAAGTTCGCGTCGATGGGGATAAGATTAACATTGACGTATACGTTATTGTGGAATACGGCATCCGGATTCGGGTGGTTGCCGAAAGTATCCAGAATACGGTGAAATTCCACGTGGAAAAAGCGCTTGGTCTGCCCGTGCATTCGGTCAACGTTTATGTGCAAGGGCTACGCATGAGCGAACAGCAATAGCGGCCGGCATCGCGGAGGAAGGTTAAGCTTGTCTACGGCACTTGAAACAAAGATGGCCCCTGATGTCACCGGCGGCAAATGGCTGCAATGTACAGGGCCTCAATTACGGAAAATGACCCGCGCGGGTCTGATCTGGTTGGAGCAAAATCGCGACCACGTCAACTCCCTGAACGTGTTCCCCGTGCCGGATGGCGACACGGGTACAAACATGCTTCTGACCATGCGTTCGGCCTACGCGCGCATTGAAAACGACGGCGAAACCCACGTCGGCAAGGTGGCCGGGCAGATTGCCCAGGGTGCGCTGATGGGCGCGCGCGGCAACTCCGGCGTGATTCTGAGCCAGATCTGGCGCGGCCTGGCTGCCGGATTGAGCGGCAAGGAAGTGTTCGGCACGGCTGATCTCGCCCAGGCATTCCAGAACGCCTCCGATACCGCCTATAAAGGCGTCATGCGTCCTGTAGAGGGGACT
>JACDJA010000935.1_pt1 | contig 27824 bp, 25 predicted proteins | sample 7449241 | NCBI WGS metagenome assembly JACDJA01 (sample SAMN14253289, study PRJNA609438) | sludge metagenome | isolation source: initial anaerobic sludge | collected 2018-12-20 | reverse complement strand
GGTTTGCGCTTCATTGGGTTGCAACATACCATACAATTTGGCCACCTTCATATCAATGTCGGCAATAATGGGAAAGTCGAAATAGACACCGGTTTTTTCTTTCACATTCGACACCCAGCCCAGGTGGGCATGAATGCTGTCAATGCTTAGTCCTACCAGTTCGGTGTTTAAATCGTCAAACTCCTTTTTGCGGAGTGCAAAGCCACTTAACTCAGTGGTACAAACGGGTGTAAAGTCGGCGGGGTGTGAGAATAAAACAATCCACTTGTCTTTGGCATACTCCGAGAACTTCATTTCTCCTTTGGTTGTGGTTGCAGTAAAGTCCGGTGCATCATCGCCAATGCGTGGCATAGCATAAACTTTTTGTTCCAGGTTTTCCATGATAACTACTTTTTTATGGTTTTTTTGAATGATTGCTTTGTGATTGAGCAATAAAACAAAGGTACCAATTAACTCCTCCAATGTCAAATCAATTGTTCCGATAGTCGATAGATGAAATCTATATCAGCGCACAGCTACTACACCCACAAAAAGATAGGCCGGGTTGCTTTTTGCAGGGTGCCACAGCGGGCAAGTGCCCAAATTTTCTGCTTCAACTTTTATAAAACGGACGTCCACATCTTCTACTTGTAGTGCAAAACGGGAAATGGTTTTATCTGCTGTTTCTTCGTCTCCTCCGGTTTCTGCAGAGATGGCTCTGCCGAAGTTATTCCCATCTGCCGAAAAGGCGACGGTTACTTTAGATGGCAGAAATATCCATGATTCGGCGTTGTGAAGTGCACCTATGGAGACTTCAGATATGGGTTGAACAGAGCCCAGATCGATGGTTGCCTCTAAATCGTTGCTATGAAAGCCCATCCAAAAACCATCGTTGAAATTGCGGGTGCCGGTTTCGGAGTCCGTCAGCATGGATGCACCTTTACCCTTGTATTTTGGGTCGGGCATTTGTTCCAGGGTTAAGGAGCTGCCTACGGCCAGATGGTCTGTCTTTTTTCTTTGTATAGGAAGGTCGTTGGGGGAGTCAAATTCCCATTCAAGATAGGCGCCATCTGGTTATTGACTTTGTGAGCTGGCAGTTGTCCCGGCCAGTTAATGATGGCAGGAACGTGAATACCACCTTCGAAGAGTGAAAATTTGGCACCACGAAAAGGGCCTGCATTTCCGCCTCCGCCAAAGGTGCGTTGTTCCACCGAGTGTCCGTGATCGCTTTGAAAGATGACAATCAGAAATACACCACATAGTCTTGTCAAATATCTCATTACAAATATCCTTTATAAAAGAATGATAGATTTTCGTAAAATGCAAAATATCAACACATATTTACGGATACCTCTGAAGGCATCGCCATGTACCCATGCTAAAGCAGGGATTGTTGAAATGATGTACATCATTTTTGAAAATAGGATTTCTCCCTTTGGTCGAAAAGACCGATAGTCTTATATGGAGGGAGACGAGGAGTTGGGAGAATGAAAATGGCAGAGCCATTTTCATTCTCCCAACTCCTCGTCCTTACGCCCATAACCTTGTCTTTTCGACCAAAGGGAGAAAACTATTTTGGCTTAAAGATTTACTACATTGAGCAAAAGCAATTGCTTATTTAGGTCCCAGCAGGGTCTCCATTATAGGCAGCCTTTATGCGATAAGTTCTCAAAACCCAAACAAATCGTGCATCTTATGAAAAACATCGGTGTTTTTCATAATTCCCGAGAACTGTTCAGCACCCGGTCCAAATGAGAAAACGGGCACAAAAACAGCAGAGTGACTTCCGGTGGTGTATTTTCCTGTTACCTCTTTATTTTCCATGCTTCCACCGGTGATGCTCATGCCGCCTGTTTCGTGATCGGCTGTTACGATTACCAGTGTCTCTTTGTCGCGCGCCGCAAATTCCAGGGCTTTGCCAATGGCGCGGTCGAAGTCTAACATCTCCTGAACCACGAAAGCGGTATTGTTTTCGTGGCCGCCCCAATCTATCTGGGAACCTTCTATCATCATAAAGAAACCTTTGGGATTCTGGTTGAGTATGTTTACAGCTTTTTCGGTTGCCTGGGGCAGCAACTCGCCACGCTCGGGGTAGGGAGCGCAGTGTTTATCAGCTGCTAACACAGCCAGTGGGCCCGAGTTAACGTGGGCAGCCTCTTCCAGGCTGTAGAAAACATGATAGCCTTTGTCCTGAAGCTCTTTAATGAGATTTCGTCCATCTTCCCGCTCTTCAAAGAAACTTTTTCCCCCTCCTATAAACAGGTCGATATCGGTTTTTAGAAAGTCGGCTGCAATCTCCTCGTACATACTGCGCTCTGGCTGATGGGCGATAAAGGCTGCAGGTGTAGCATGGGTGATGGCCGAGGTGGAGATGAGACCGGTGGCTTTGCCATGTTTTTGGGCAATCTCCAGAATGGTTGGGATGGGATTCTTATCGCCGTCCACGCCAATGGCACCATTGTAGGTGCGAACACCGGTGGAGAGAGCGGTGCCGCCTGCTCCGGAGTCGGTGACGTAATTGTCACTGCTTTGAGTGGCGCTAAAGCCGCTGTAGGGCATGTTAGAGAGGTTCAGCACTCCACCATTGGCGGTAAAGCCGGCAAACACTTGCGATACACCCATTCCATCACCTATCAACAAAATAATACTTCGGGGTTTTTTTGCAAATTCAATGGCATCATAGTTGATGGGCTCCACCTTGTAGGTTGCCTCATTTCTGTAGGTTTCTTTAAGGTTTTTGTCCTTATAATCTTCCTGGCCCTGCATGGGTAAACAAAGCGCCAATAAAAGGAACGGTAACGTAATCAGATGTTTCATCTTTTAGAATGTTTAGGTTTAAAATATATCTTGCTATTCTGCTAAGATAATGGTTTTTGCCAATGCTTCAATCATTTTTTGTGACAGCAATGCTTCTTCAATATTGGTATTGGTAATCGCATCTTCTTTATCGACTCCATCCACCTCCTGAAAAAGTTTAGAACATTTGAAATCGTGGAACACCAATGCTTCCAAATTTCAACAAACTTGCTCTTTTCCCCTGTAATTCCTACTTTTGCTTTCACTATGAGACGACAGGAGAGATTTGCCAGGACCATTGGCTGGTTTCAGGAAAACAGGCCGGTGGCTGAAACGGAGCTGCACTATCAGTCGCCCTATCAGCTGCTTGTGGCGGTGATTTTGTCGGCACAGTGTACCGATAAGCGGGTAAATATTATTACCCCCCCGTTTTTTGAATTGTATCCATCCGAAAAAGAGTTGGCAGAGGCCACGCCCGAGCAGGTCTTTGAACTGATTCGCAGTTGCACTTACCCCAACAACAAGAGTAAGCATTTGGTGGGAATGGCGCGTATGCTGGTTGCTGAATTTGGCGGAGTAGTACCCGATGATGTGGATACGCTTCAGAGATTGCCGGGGGTAGGCCGCAAAACGGCCAACGTAATTGCTTCGGTGGTTTATCAAAAACCCGCTTTGGCAGTGGATACCCATGTGTATAGAGTGGCAGCCCGTATTGGGTTAACGGTGGGTGCAAAAACGCCTCTGGAAACCGAAAAGCAGCTGGTAAAGTATATTCCCAAAAATTTGCTGGCCATCGCCCATCACTGGCTGATATTGCATGGCCGCTATATATGTTTGGCCCGTAAGCCCAAATGTGAAGAGTGCGGTTTGAGGATGTGGTGTAAGTACTATTTGAAGAACAATGCAGCTAAAGAGATGGATGGGGAACCCGGTTAGCGGTTCCCAACCACTTGCCGGGTAGAATGAATGCTCAATTTTATTATATTTGCGGCAGATTAACAATTAAGTTGCCGATGTAGCTCAGCTGGTCAGAGCGGTTGTTTCGTAAACAACAGGTCAGGGGTTCGAATCCCCTCCTCGGCTCTAACTCTCTAATGATTTCGGATATTTATATTCTAAAAAGACAAGAAATGGCAACAGTTGATAATATACGGAGTGGTTTGATTGATAAGATCCTTACAATTAAAAATAAAGAGTTTTTGAAGGCTCTTGATAAACTAATTTCTTTGAGCGCATCTGATTCAGATATTGTGAAATTAACAGATGAGCAAAAAGTAATGTTGAAAATGAGCGAGGATGACATTAAAGACGGAAGGTTGGTTTCTCAAGAAGCAATGGATAAGCGAAATCTTGAAGGGCTAAACGAAATGTAATTTGGACCAGGACTGCCGATCTTCAGTTCGTCGGGATCTTAGAATATTGGATTAAAAGAAATAAATCCAATTCATATTCAAAGAAACTTGTGTGGTTGGTAGCCGAAAGAACAAAACAAATTGCCGAAAATCCATTTATTTATAAATCGACCGATTTTAAAGACACAAGAGTAGCCTCGCTAGGAAACTTCAGCATTTTTTATAAAGTCACTAATATGCAAATAATTATCTCTGCGTTTTGGGACAACCGACAAGACCCGAGTAAACTTTTGGAAATTCTACAGAATAGAAAATAACGTTGAATAACTATTAACCATCAAAAAAAGTTTACATTTTATCCTGCAAGCCGGATTTATTTATGTCTGTAAATCAGCCACGCAACATAAAATTTCGACAAACCAATTACAACTGCATAAATCCCCAGAATCACTGTAACCATCACGGCTCCTTCAAACGGATTGAACATCAGCAGCACGCCCATGAGCAATGAAAGCAGCGCACTCAGAAGTATTAACGACTTCCCCGGTAAAACTTCCTTCGTCTGCATGTAAGCGAATAGTTGTATGACGCCAAAAACTGTGATCCAGATGCCCACAACAAAAATGACCAGGCCTGCACTCACCTTGGGGTAAGCAACTACCAAAAGCCCCAAAATGGCATTGAAAATGCCCTGAGCAAGGAGCATTTGCCAAAATCCTCTTTTCTTCCACAGTGCCATAAAAATCATCACTGCACCCACTATCATCGCCAAAACTCCCAGCCAGGTGGCCAGTGTAACCAATGCTTTGGCTGGATTGGAAAAGATAATAATAGCCAGTATCAGGGCTATTTCACCTTTAAGAAGTTCTATTCCGCTGCGCAGATTCAAAGAATTGTTCATAGTGCATTTTTTTCATAACCTTACCCCCAAAGATTTTTTGGATACTTGCCCTGCTCAATCAGATTGGCAATGCTCTTTTGCACTTTGGGTTTGTCCTCGCGGTAGGTAACTCCAAACCAGGGCGACTGCGTATCTAATACCAAAGTGCTGGCCTTCCCTTCACGGATAAGCTCATCGGGGGTCACATTATAGTAGAATTCCGATTTCATCTCACTTCCTTGCTGCCTGAGAAAGTTAATGAAGCTCTTCTCAAGGTGTTCGAAAAATGAGGGTTTAAAAACCCAGAAGTTCATGGAAATAGGGGTACCGCCTTCCAGTTTGTTTTTGTTATCTCCCTCATAAAAATAGATATCATCCCCTTCCCACCCAATTTTTGTGCGTTCTATTATATTTTTAAGAAGACCTTTTTCATCGGTTTGGCACACCCCACGTGAAACAGTGCCAAATTTCGACAAAACATTACGCAAAGGATAGCCTATCATAGCATATTCATTCTCTGCGGGATGTTTTTCAATAAAATTAACCGCCAACTCATAGGACTCCTGACCGTAAAAGTCGTCGGCATTAATCACGGCAAAGGGCTCTTTGATCACCTCTTTGGCCATAAGCATGGCGTGGCCTGTACCCCAGGGTTTTGTGCGTCCTTCGGGTGCCGAAAACCCTTTGGGGATGTCGTTCAACTCCTGAAACACATAACCGGTCTCTATCTTTCCTTTAAGAGAGGGCTCGAAACGCTCTTTAAAGGCATCGGCAAACGATTCGCGAATTACAAATACAACTCTGCCAAAGCCGGCATGGATGGCGTCATAGATGGAGTAGTCGATGATGGCTTCTCCATTGGGCCCTATTTCGTCCATCTGTTTAAGACCTCCGTAGCGACTGCCCATGCCGGCAGCCAGAATAAGTAGTGTTGGTTTCATGGGTGTGATTTAGTGTTTGTAAGATGTAAATGTAAAGAAATAACCACAGAGAGGCAAATCAGGATGTAGGACAAAATTTCCTTTTTTGCCCCTAAATTTCAAAAATTTTGTCTTGCACCCGCAAATCAAAAAGGAATTTGACTGTTATTTCTCTTTAATTGTTATTTCTTGTCAGGTGGTCCCGGTAGTCTTCGATGATTCCTTCGCATAACCAGTTGGCCAGTGCCTGCCGGTTGTTTTCAACCACAAAGCGCTGCTGATCTCTGAAGTTCCGGATGTTGCCCAGTTCCACAAAAACGGTTACCGGTGTGGTTCTACGCAACATATAAAGGTTGCGGTGGGTTACAGTGCCCGAAAAGCTTCGGCGTGGTTGATGTTTCCCGTAGTTTTGTTCCAGAATGTTGCGCAACGTATGGGCCATCTTTTCTCCTGTTTCACTTCGTTGATGATGGTAAAAAAATACATCCAGCTGCTCCTTTTGGCTGCGGCTGTCGAGGTGAATCACCAGGCATCGCTGGTATTCGTTTTTATCGACCCCTGACAATTGATTTACTGCGGTGGCTCTTTGTTTCAGCCGATCCATCTGGCTGAGGGGGATGGGCTGGTCCATGCAGGTTTCATCTTTGTCGGGCACAAGTAGGCTTTCGGGCCGAATACCATCGTTGGGGTCTCTCACAATCATTTCAACCGAAGCACCCTTCTCCATGAGGTTGCGGGCCAGCCGCAGGGTTATGTCATAAGCGTACTCGTCTTCATAAAGATCGTTGGCGCCATAATGACCTATGGCACCCGGGTCGGGGCCACCGTGCCCCGACACCAGAAAAAGTGTGGCGCCCTTTAATAGTTTGGAGCTAATGGTTACCTCTTTAAACGCTTCGCCAAAAAGAGGTTCGGTTACAATATAAGTGGTACGGGGAAGAACATAGGTGTTGTGCGCCAGCAATCCGCCATCTTTACCAAATTTGCCGGGGTTGAGTGTCATGAATTCCCCAATGTATTCGGCAGAGTTTATGTTGTGGCGTTGCAGCAGACCATGAATGCCTTCGCCCTTTAAAGGTTTGGCTGTTAGCGGCCTATCGGCAGATGCCTGAGCGTAATTGGCCGTTGACGCAAATAAAAGAGATATAAAAAGTAAAAATCTCATTTTTGTGATTGGGTGATTTAACGGCCTAAAAATAGTGTTTTGTTCTATTTGTGGAAAACCATGCCTTATAGTTCGGCCCAGATTCTTGCGGTTGAAAAGCCGGGGGCATCCATTTGGAAGTCCAAAAAATGGCCAAAGGGAGTTTGTGCTACCCTAAGTCCGCCATTCTCCAGTCGTTTTTGGGCTGCATTAAAAACATCGGCTGTAAAAGCCAGGCTTGCTTTTGAGTTGGACAGGTGTGCAAAGGAGTGAAGCAGAATATGGTTGGCGTCATTTTTTCGGGCCACCCACTTCAGATGGTTTACCAGCTTTTTTTCCCGGCTTGCAGCGGTGTATTGCTCGTCGGCCTCTTCGATGTGGATAAATGCTGTGAGGCAGTTTTCATAGGCGCCTTTGTGAACAATGGCCTCTTTGTCAGGGTAAAACAGAGTCAACTCTTCATCCGATAAATTTTGAACCGCAGTGGTGTAGGAAAAACTGCGGGTATAAAAAACCAATACCTTCATGTTGACAGATGTTAGATATTAGAGTGTTAGATAGTTAGATGTAAGATTATTTTCTTACAATGGTTTGTTCGCGGTCGGGGCCCACGGAGACAATTGTAATGGGGACGTTTAGTTCGCTTTCCAGGTAGCTGATATAATTGCTCAGCTGGTCGGGAAATTCTTCCTCCCTCTTAATGGCTGTAAGGTTGATGTCCCATCCGGGAAACTCTTTATAAACAGGTTGCAGGTTTTGGGGCAGCTCAAACGGAAACTTGTCAATGGTGGTATCACCTATTTTATAAGCGGTGGCCACTTTTACAGTTTTAAAGGAGCTGAGCACATCGCTCTTAGTCATGATGAGTTGGGTAACGCCATTCAGCATCACACTGTATTTAAGGGCTACCAAATCGAGCCATCCACAGCGGCGCGGGCGACCGGTTGTAGAGCCAAATTCATGTCCCTGGTCGCGCATCCGCTCACCATCCTCGTCAAACAGCTCGGTGGGGAAGGGGCCTGAACCCACCCGGGTACAGTAAGCTTTAAAAATTCCATAAACCTCACCAATTTTTCCGGGCGCTATGCCCATGCCGGTACAGGCACCGGCACAAATCGTATTTGAAGAGGTAACAAAGGGATAGGAGCCAAAGTCAATGTCGAGGAGCGTGCCCTGGGCACCTTCAGCCAAAATGGTTTTTCCCTGAAGGAGATAATCGTTTAACTTGTGCTCGCTGTCGATGAGGGTGAATTGTTTAAGTGTTTCAATGCCCTCTTTCAGCCCTGCTTCATATTCAGCCAGGTCATACTCAAAATCATACATTTTGATAAGCTTCTCGTGCTTCTCTTTTAGTTGTGCGTATTTGGCATCGAAGTTCAACATGATGTCGCCCACACGCAGTCCGTTTCTGCCGGTTTTATCCATGTAGGCAGGCCCGATGCCTTTGAGGGTGGAGCCTATTTTTGTGTCGCCTTTGGATGCTTCCGATGCGGCATCAAGGATGCGATGGGTGGGCAATATCAGGTGTGCTTTTTTTGAAATAAACAACTTGTCTCTCAAATGGAAGCCTTTGTTTCTCAAATTGTCAATCTCTCTTTTAAAGATGATTGGATCGAGCACCACTCCGTTGCTGATGATATTGATTTTACCGGGATGAAAAATACCCGAGGGGATGTTGTGCAATATAAATTTGAGATTATCGAATTCAAGGGTATGCCCTGCGTTTGGTCCACCCTGAAACCTGGTAATTACATCATATTTTGGGGTAAGCACATCCACCACTTTGCCTTTACCTTCGTCGCCCCATTGTAATCCTAACAGTACGTCAACTTTCATATAATTTAATTCATTTAAATGCAGAGTTGTTTGCCAGGTAAAAATCTTTTGAAACCATGCATATTTAATATGGCCTGGCAGAACATGAAAAATCGGAATACTTTCCCTATTTATTTGGGGCGGAATTCCGATGTGTAAAAATAGTGATTAAATATGGTATTGAACCAAGAAGGCCATGTAAAATTTAAAAAAAAATATTAATTCGATGCAGGCTTTTTGTTCTTCCTGGCCAGTTGCTCGGTACACTCTTTACAGGTTCCATAGATATAGAGGGAGTGATGGGTCACATTAAAATGAAGGTTTTCGGAGACATTGTTTAGAATCGATTGTAAGCCCGGATCACAAAATTCGATTACTTTGCCGCAGTTGGTGCAAATTAAATGGTCGTGCTGTCTCAATTGAAAAGCTTTTTCGAATTGGGCAATGTTTTTTCCGAATTGATGCTTAATAACCAGTTTGCTCTCCATTAAAAGGTCGATGGTGTTGTAAAGGGTGGCTCTGCTTACACGGTAATTCTTATTTTTCATAAAGATGTAGAGCGATTCGATGTCGAAATGCCCTTCGTGTGAATATATTTCATCCAATATGGCATACCGCTCGGGTGTTTTGCGATGACCATTTGTTTGCAGGTATTCGGTGAACAATTGCTTGACAACTTCTTTATTGGAGGCGGTCTTATTCATAACTAATCTGATTAAAGATAACGGTATAAAGTTAGGTAATTACCGGCAATTTAAAAAGTTTATTTAGAATAAAACTAAATAGAATTAAGGATTGACAAAGTGTTGATAGCCAGAGGAAATGATAGAAGTCATACTAAAGAATGCGATGCGGCTTCAGATTGCCCGGTAGCTCATATTCACTCCAGAATGCGTTCGCGGCGCATTACGGAGTGCATTCCTTTTATCTTCATCAGATTGAATATAAGGTTATTAAGGTCTTCTGTATTGTGGATGTAGAGATAAATAGAGCCTTCAAAAATGCCATCGTGGCTCTCCACATGAATGGATCGCATGTTAACGGTCTGGTCTTCGGAAATTACTTTGGTTATTTTACTTACAATGCCAATTTCATCAATGCCCGACAGGTTGATAACCACCAGAAAGGAGAGGATTTTGTGCGACTCCCATTGGGCCGAAACAATTCGGTTGCCCTGGCTTGACATCAGGCGTATGGCAATGGGGCACTTGCGGCTGTGGAGGATCAGGTTATCTCCAGGGTCGAGATAGCCTACCACATCGTCGCCCGGGATGGGATTGCAGCAGGTGGCGATGGTGTATTGATCCGATTGCATATCGTCGGACACCACCATCTGTTTTTTTATACTGCTTTTTGATGATGAGGTGTCCGATGGGCTGGTTATTTGGTTGTATTTATCCAGTGAAAGACGCCAGTAGCGCACCCATTTGTTGGGGGCTTTGGCGCTTAATATGTTGTTGAGGTTTCCCAGTTTAATACTTCTCTGGCCCACTTTAAAGTAAAGCTCCTCTTTTCGGGAAATGTTGTAAAAATCCTTGAGCTTTTTTAATATTTTGGAGTTGGTGGTGAGTTTTTTTTCGTTGAGCGCCTTTTCAATTATCTTTTCTCCTCTTAATACGGCTGCTTTTCGTTCCTTCTTAAAAACCTCTTTAATGCGTGTTTTGGCTTTAGCTGTGGTCACAAAATTAAGCCAATCCTGTTTTGGCTTTTGTCTCTCGGAAGTGAGTATCTCCACCTGGTCGCCACTTTTCAGTTCATGGCTGATGGGCACCAGCTTATAATTAACTTTTGCACCAATACATTTATAGCCAATCTGGGTGTGTATTTCAAAAGCCAGATCAAGTGCTGTGGAGCCTGCGGGCATTACTTTTACATCACCCTTTGGGGTAAAAATCATTATTTCGGAGCTGAACAGGTTGAGTTTAAAGTCGTCTAAAAACTCAAGTGAGTCGGAGTCGGGATTGTTGAGCACGTCTCTGATGCGTTGCAACCAGTTGTCGAGCTCCGATTCGCGGTCCTGTTGTTCTTTATACTTCCAATGGGCGGCAAAGCCTCTCTCCGCTATTTCATCCATTCGCTCGGTACGAATTTGTATTTCCACCCATTTGCCATCGGGGCCCATCACCGTGGCGTGTAGTGCTTCGTAGCCATTGGCCTTGGGCGTGCTCACCCAGTCACGCAACCGATCGGGCTTAGGGCGGTAAATATCGGTTATGAGCGCATAGATGGCCCAGCATTGGACCTTTTCGGGGAGGCCGGGTTTGGGTTTAAATACAATGCGGATGGCCAGCAGGTCGTATATCTCATCGAAGGAAATTTGCTTTTTTTGCATTTTGCTCCAGATGGAGTAGATGGATTTGGGCCGTCCTTTAATGTCGAAATCATAGCCCTGGGCATTTAGTTGCTCTATAATGGGCAGTGAGAACCGGGTGATAAGGTGCTGCGTTTTGTCCTGTTGCTCTTTAAGCCTCGTTGAAATATCGTTATAAATATTGGGTTGCTCGTATTTCAGGGAGAGGTCTTCAAGCTCTGTTTTAATGGTGTAAAGGCCCAGCCTGTGAGCCAGAGGAGCATAAATATAAAGCGTTTCGCCGGCAATTTTAAGGCGCTTGTGCTCCGGCAAGGAATCCAGGGTACGCATGTTGTGCAACCTGTCAGCGAGTTTAATAAGGATTACCCTTATGTCCTCTACCATGGTGAGCAAAAGCTTTCTGAAGTTTTCGGCCTGCCTGGAGCGGGTTTGGTCAAATACGCCTTCCAGCTTGGTGAGGCCGGCTACGATGTCGGATACCTTTTTGTTAAAAATGACCTCAATATCTTCAATGGTGTAGTCGGTATCCTCCACCACATCATGCAGGATGGCAGCAGCAATTCCTGTAGGGCCAAGCCCTATCTCTTCGGCTGCAATACGCGCCACCGCCAGTGGGTGAAGAATGAAGGGCTCGCCCGATTTTCGTCGTACTCCGCCGTGAGCCTCCAGGGCCAGCTCAAATGCTTTGTGAAGCAGTTTAAGTCCTTCGGCCGATTGACAGCGGGAGCACAGCTCTATCAATTCTTTAAATTGCTGCCGTATATTTTGTTCTTCTGATATATCAGTTTCCTTAATCATCTCCTCATCTCCGGAAAAACCACTAATTTAAAGATTAATATGCAGAAAGTAAGAATGAGCCTGATAATAATTTGAATGGGGGTTAATTTACCTCCCTGCAACCACCACCCAAAACTCCTCTTTCCTGAGATACTTTTGAGCCATTTGTTGTATCTGTTCCGCTGTAACCGTTTGAATATATTTTATCATGTTTTGATAAAAAGCAAAATCCAGGTCAAATTCCTGAAGCGTACGATAGATATCGGCGGTTGAAAAGGGTCCGTCGAAATTGCGCAGAAGTTCACCCATCATATAGTTTTTTACCATTTGCAATTCACCGGGATGGATGGGTTGGTGCCGCAATTTATCAAACTCTTCAAAAATAGCTTCGATGGCTTCTTCGCGGTTCTCGCAGGCCACCTCACAGCTAATGCCCCATATGCCGCTGTACTTCAGCGGCATAATGTAGGAGCCGATGCTATAGGTCAATCCTTTGTCTTCACGCACCGAACTCATGAGTCGTGACCCGAAGAAACCTCCGAGAAGTGTGTTGAGCACCTGAAGCGGAATAAAATCGGGATGATGGTTGTTGAAGAGCGGGCGACCTATCTTAACGGCCGATTGCAAAGCGTCCGGTTTCTCAATCAGAAGAAATTTGTTGTTTGATGCTACGGGGGCCGGAACTATTTCGTCGAACGGAACAACAGCTCCCGGGTAGGGGCTTCCAAATCTTTCGTTCAGTTGTGCCACGATATCATTGCCTGGCCGGCCTGCCACATAAATGCGGCAATGGGTGAGCGCATAGCCTCTGGCGTGGAAATCTTTGATCTGTTGCGGGGTAAGTTGCTCAAAATGCTCCTCCTTCAGTTGTCTTCCGTAGGGGTGTTCGGGCCCAAAAAGCATTTCTCCAAAGTGGCGGCCGGCCAGGTTGCGCACCTTCTGGTTTTCGAGAAGGAATTCTTCGTGTTTCTTCTCAAGAAAAATGTCGAACTCCTGTTGTTCGAAAACCGGATTCCTTAATACATCTTCTACCAGCGGCAGCAATGCTGGCAGATGTCGGGTAAGCGACAAAAGGGTGATTACTGTATGATGATGAAAGGTTTGAGTGTGCAGATAAGCGCCGTAAAAATCTATGGTTTCGGATATTTGTTTCGAGCTCTTCGACGTAGTTCCTTCTAACATCAAATTGGCAGTAGCAGAGGCCAGAAGGGGCACTCCGGCTTGAACGGCACCGGCAGGAAACTGAAAGTCTATTTTTGTAACATCCTGGCTGCCTGCCTGAAGTAACGAAACCGGAATACCATTGTCAAGCCTCGCGCTTTTTACCGGAAGAAAATCTATTTTGTCGATGACCCCCGAGGCAGGGCCGGTGGTTCTGTCAGTAATTACCATCATTCAGAGCTCTCTTTGGTGGGTTGCGGTTTAACCGAATTGGGAAGATAATGAAGGGTGCTACTGTTGTTGCGGTCAAAAAGTTTACCCGATAACTCTTTTATCTGAGTGGTTGTGACTGCCTGGTAGTACCCGGCTTCACGATTTATTTCATCTATATCGCCCATCAGCTCAAACTGGGCCAGATTCATCGCCTTATTCAAAAAACTTATTTCAGAAAAGACCAGATTTGACACCACTTTATTTTTCACCTTTTGGAGCTCATATTCTCCGGGGCCTTCATCTATCAGGCGGTTGAGTTCATGCTGGAGGCGTTCCTCAGCTAATTGTACAGAGATTCCAGGCATTATTTTTCCGGTAATGGTAAAGAGGCCGGGGTCGCGGTCGCCGGCGATGTATGCATTGACGTCCGAGAAAAGGCGTTGTTCTTTCACCAGTGCCTGCATCAGCCGCGAAGATGGTCCGCTTGAGAGAATGTCGGAGAGGAGGTCATTCACATAAAAGTCGGGGTCGGTGCGCCGGCCGTTGTGAAATACCATTTGAATGGCCGGGGCGGGGACATCGCGTTTGACCTCCAAAAACCGGGGCTCCTCTTGTTTTGGCTCGGCTGGCAGGTCGCGTTTGGGGATATCCCGGCGGGGCAACTCTCCAAACCACTTTTCGGCCAGGCGAAACACCTCGTCGGGTTTTACATGGCCCGACACGGAAAGTACGGCATTGTTGGGGGCGTAATGTTTAAAAAAGAAGCTTTTAACCTCCTCCAGTGTCGCCTGGCGGATGTGGTCAATATTCTGCCCGATGGTGGGCCAACGGTAAGGATGTACTTTGTAGGCCAGCGGCCTTATCAGCAGTGAGATGTCGCCGTAAGGCTGGTTGAGGTAGTTTTGTTTGAACTCTTCAATCACCACCTTTCGCTGTACCTCGAGGCTGCGTTCCGAAAAGTCCAGTTCCAGCATCCGGTCCGATTCCAGCCAGAAGGCGGTCTCCAGGTTGGAGACAGGCAAAGTGAGATAATAATTGGTAAAGTCGTTGCTGGTCCAGGCATTGTTCTCGCCGCCCGTCTGTTGCACTATACCATCGTATGAGGGGATGTGTTTGCTCCCGCCAAACATAAGATGCTCAAAAAGATGGGCAAATCCGGTACGCATAGGGTTTTCGTCTCTGGCACCCACATCATAAAGCACATTGACGGCTGCCAGCGGAGTGGTTTTGTCGGTATGCGCTATGATTTGCAACCCATTGCTGAGCGTGTGTTTGTAATATTTTATCATTCAGAATAAATTCTATTGTTCTTATTTAGCCTGATTAATTCAGGCTAAAGATGCATGGGCTTTTTGGTACTCACCGAGGAGGGTTGCAAAGATAGTCTCTACGGACTCAATTTTGTTGATGAGCGCGGCTACCTGACCTATTTCCAGTTCGCCATCCTCCAGGTCACCTTCAAAAATGCCTTTTTTGGCCCGTCCCCTGCCCAGGAGTTGTTTCAGCTCTTCGGCTGAAGCTCCACGGTCTTCAGCCTCTTGTACCAGCTTATAAAAGTGATTCTTTAAGATGCGCACGGGTGCCAGTTTTTTCAGGGTAAGCATGGTGTCACCCTCTTTAGAGGTGGTTGCAAACTCCTTAAATGTCTGGTGCGCCGACGATTCACGGGAGAGAGCAAAGCGGGAGCCTATTTGTACGCCTTCGGCACCCAATGCCTGTGCTGCCAGAATGTGCTGTCCGCTTCCCACGCCGCCGGCAGCAATCAGTGGGAGAGAGGTGGCCCTGCGCACCAGGGGAATAAGGGTGAAGGTGGTGGTCTCTTCACGGCCTTCGTGTCCGCCGGCTTCAAAGCCTTCGGCTACGATGGCATCCACACCGGCATCTTCGCATTTTTTGGCCAGGCGGCTATTGGCTATTACATGTGCCACGGTAATGCCATGTTCTTTGAGGAATTTAGTCCATCGGGCAGGACTTCCGGCGGAGGTGAAAACTATTTTTACCTCTTCGTCCACAATTACCTGCATCAGCTCATCAATACCGGGATAGAGCAATGGAACATTTACACCCCAGGGTTTGGAGGTGGCCTTTTTCATCTTTTGAATGTGCTCACGTAATACGGGGGGATACATGCTTCCTGCGCCCAGCAGGCCCAGGCCTCCACAATTGCTGACGGCCGATGCCAGCCTCCAGCCGCTGCACCAAACCATACCACCCTGAACTATGGGATATTGAATGTTGAAGAGTTGTGTGATGCGACTATTCGAGAAATGTGAAGTCATAAAAAAATGGTCGATAAACGGCCAAAGATAGTGGGAATTTACGGGCAGACCAAAGGAAAGATGCAGGTGTTAGGCATCAGGCATCAGGCACCAGCGGGTTGTAGGTTCTGGCGGGGTCTTCCGGCAGCTGCCGGAAGACCTTGCAATATGAACACCAGATGGATATGTCTGTGCAAAAATGGGAAGAAGGAAAAAACGCAATGGGGATTGTCAAAATGATGTACATCATTTTGACAATAGGATTTCTCCCTGTGGTCGAAATGACAGAATTCATCAAAGGCTTTATTATCAGAAGATTCCTCACCCCTGAAGGGTTCGGAATGACAAGGCGTTGAGTATGGTTGGCGAGGGGTTGGGAGGATGAAAATGGCTTTGCCATTTTCATCCTCCCAACCCCTCGCCTTGAGCCTCAATGACCAGGTCTTTTCGACCGCAGGGAGAAATCCTGTTGTCCGCGGTAATCTCTATTCTTTTAGCCCCAGGACTTCCGGTCCCTGTTCAAATACAATGTCAACCGGTATGCCTGCCTGATTGATGCGTTCCAAATCGCTTTGAAGCTGAGGTCCGATAACGCCCATCGACTGGAGGAGGGTTTTGGCCTTTTCATAGTCACCATCGCCCTGGATAACCAGAATTTCGCTCGAAAGTTGGGTCATTGCTTCCTTCATCTTTTCAAAATTTACGCGGTAGCGTCCGGTTTCCGGGTCACGTGTAAAAGCTTCCTGTTCCAGAAAATAGTTGAATCTTATCATATTGGCTTTGCCGTGCGCACTGGCTGCGCCAAAGCGTACCGACCGGAATATGCCTGCCATAAAAGTCACATAATTATCCATCAGGTCATTGTCTTCCAGTTCGTCCATTTCACTGAGGCGTGACACGATGTAAAGTCCCAGAATATCGGCTTTGCCCTCCTCTATGGCCGATGCGGTTTCTTTGAGGGCTTCACGCACAGTGCCCTTTCCGTTGATGGTGTTTTTAATGCCCAGGCCGTGAGCCACTTCGTGAAACATGGTATTCTCGAAGAAGGCATCAAAAGTGATGTGTTTCTGCTGTGCGGTGTCGATAATCATTTCACTGATGGGCACCAGTATGTTCTCAAATTTAGCCTGCATACTGTTCTTCAGTTGAAGCTTGCGGCTTCCTTTCTTCAGTTGTATTTCGGGATCATTGGGCAGGTTGATGGCGATGGTTTTGCTGCCGGCATTAGAGTCTCCGGCATAACAGATGGCATCGTAAACCCCCAGATCGGAGTCACTGCCGGGCCTTTCGGTTTTGTAGGCATCCTCTACGGGGAGTGTGACCTGCAATCCCGGCAAAAGCAACGAAAAGCGGGCCAGGCGTGCCGACCATTCCTTGTCTTTAATCAGCAGAAAGGCCTCAAAAGCAGCTTTGCTTCCCATGAGTCCGTCTTCGTAGGTTTCAATGGGCCCCACCACAAAGTCAACAAGGTTATCCTTCATCTGCATCCAGGCCAGGTCGCTGTTGTAGTAATCGTCTGACGTGAGGGCCTCGGCTCTGGCTCTGAGGTAATTGCCGAAGCTGGCGTTGCCTGCCAGGCCGGCGGCTTCATTCAGAAGCGCAGCAGCTTTGCTCAGCTCATCCGGCCAGAAAGTATGGTAGGGAATCACTTTAAGTGCCCCATCCTTGTCTCTGCGTATCATCGTGTAGAGGCTGTTTTTTTGAGGGTCGTCCAATGCTTCAAATTCACTCAGGGTCATATCTTCCGGATAAAACTGTGCACCTTTGGGCTTGGGGCCAATACCCTTTATGAAGGGTTGGTTATCGTTGAGCCGTTCCCAGGGGCCGTAGTTAATTAAAACGAATTTTCGCAGTGTGTCGTCTTTTATGGCGCCGAGCAGTTCTTGCTTATTACCCCAGGTTTGTTGCCAGTAGAGATCGTCCATTATTTGCGCGACTTTAAAGAGCAGAGTAAGCATCTTTTTTTGATCGTGCGACAGTGTACTCAGGTCGGCTTTGAGGGTAAATGATTTAAAAGCTTCCACTTTTTCGGATATATTGGGGATCGAAGCCTGATAGGCGGGTTCCCGGGTTTGACATGTACAGAACATTAAAGTAACTGTAATAAGAATTGCTAAGTGTCTCATAATGGGTTGTTTTTAGCAAAGAATCTATAAATAAAACAGGAGCATTATTTACAAGCCTGCCGGCAGGTTTTTGGTTTATGCAGCGGGCAATCAGCGTTTAAGTTCAGTTTCCTGCTTCAGCAACTGTTCTATGCGTTCGATTTGTTGTTTTTTATTGACCTCTCTTAAATTAAGCGCTGTTTGGGTAAAATATTGATGGTTGCGTATAAATTTTAGCTGCATCTTATTCCAATCCCTCAATGAATCAACCATTTGTCTCTCTTTTAGTTCTTTAAAAAGAGTGTTGGAGACGGGGATAAAGTCGCTGCGACCCAGATAGTCCAGGTCCGAGTCACAGATGATCTTTTCGAGCTTGTCGGTAGGATTGGGCGGGAGCCGGGTAGCCATAATGAGGCGACACACCGTCTCAGTTTGTGACGGGGAGAGGTTGTAGCGTCCCAATATCTCTCTGGCTATCACGGTGCTGTTGTGTTCGTGCTCCTTGTAATCGACAATATGTCCGGCATCGTGAAAGAGGGCTGCCAATTTAATCAACAGCACCTCCTCTTCGTTAAGTCCCTCGGCCCACCCGATAAGTTCAACCTCGGTAACCACATCCACGGTGTGTTTCACATTGTGATAATAGAGGTTTTTGGGCAGTTTCTTCTCTAATAAATCGAGCACCTCTTTCTCGATGTCCATAAACTGGATGTGTCCGTAGCGAACGGAGAAAAGTTCATTGGTTTTAAAGGGATAACCCTTCAGATGAAGTTCGTCCAGCAATCCGTTGACCAAAAACATGCGCAATTCGCCTTTGTATTTGACAGGCATTTTACCCAGCGGCGTAATTCCAAAAAACTCTTTTACCAGTTCAAAGGTCATTTCCGACATGTTGATCTCTCCCGGCGGACATGCCTCTCCCAGCCGGCAGGCGATGTTGATGCTCTCGCCCGATAGCGAGAAGGGGGAGTGTTTGTCCTGGGAGGGTCTGGCTAAAATAGGGCCGGTGTGAATGCCCATTTTTAACTGCCAAAGGGCAGCCTCGGGATGGTGTTTTTGAATCTCGCTCACCGATGCCTGCATCTTTCCGGCAGCTATGGTGATATCTATGGGATTGGTGCGATTTTCCGTTTTCAGGCCGGCGGCGTAGATAATGGTATCTCCAAAACTCCTTATTTTATTAATGCCAATCTCTTCGGCCATCCGGTCGATGGAGAAGAAGAGTTCGTCCAGCAGATCAATGAGTGCCGAAGGGTGTGAGGTGGTATGCAGTTTTTCAAAGCCCGAAACCGAAACATAGAGCAGTGACACCATTCGTAACCGGTGGAAGAGCTTCCCGGCACGACCTTTTTTGGGCTCCTTCTCCTCTTCTGCGTCACGAGGTGCGGCAAATCTTTTGAGAAGTTCGAGATACTTGTCGTTTTGGGTTTGAATCAGGGAGTAACGCCCCACCAGATGCTGTAACTCATCGTGAAGTTCTTTATTGCGGCTGGCAAGTTGGGTGATGCGTGTTATGTAATCGCTTATGTGGTTCATACAAATTTTTGCCGATGGATTAATTCATCAAACTTAACAAATAACACGCAAAAATGAAAATTGGAGAGAGGTAGATTTCCTGCCTACCGGTAAGCAGGTTGGATATAGGGTGTAAGATGGATCATAATACTCGGTACCGAAGCATGCAGCCGCGGGTCCCAGCGGGGTCTTCCGCATCTGCAGGAAGACCTTGCGGCTGGTTTAGTATTCATCTAACGTTGAGGTGTTTAGACGTATATTTCATTCAGTAAAGGGCAAAGAATCAACAATAAATTTTAGTCATTCGCGCCAGAATAGCTTCCACATTGCGGTGTGCAGGCTGTGCAGCATCCAGCCAAAATATTGGATGGCCTTTACGTTCCATCCCTCTGAACCAGGTCATCTGCCGCTTTGCAAACTGATGGATGGCAATGTTGAGTTTTTCAAACATTGCCTCGTAACTTATCTGCCCTGTGACATATAGCGTGAGGTATTTGTACTCCAGCCCGTAATAAATTATATCGTCGGGGCTTAATCCTTCATCCAGAAGGGCTTGTACTTCGTCTATCATGCCGTTTTCGAGACGATGGCGAAGACGTAGGGTAATCATCTTTCGTCTCAGCTCTCTTTCGGCTTTTAAACCAATGATAATGGGATTTATGGTGGGGAGTTCAATTTCTATTTCGGGATGAGAACTATAATAGGTCTCAATTTCGATGCCGCGTATGGCACGTGGAATGGTATCCGTATCGGTGGTGTTGTGCAGACTTTTATAGGTGGCCAGGATGGATTTCAGCTCACTAAGTGACTTGTCTTTTAGAGACTCGCGCAGCTTTGGGTCGGGCGGAACATGCACCAGCTTAAATTGTTCCAGCACTGCCTGAATGTACAACCCTGTTCCCCCACACATTACAGGAAACTTTCCTCTTTGGCGAAGGGATTCAAACGTCTTGAAAAAGTCGGTTTGATACTCATAAACATTGTACTTGTAACCCGGCTCGCGTATATCGATAAGATGACAGGGTATCGCCTGGCCGTCAACCAGATAATCGTCATAATCTTTGCCGGTTCCCAGGTTCATGCGCCGATATACCTGGCGTGAGTCGGCGCTGATTATTTCACCGTTGATGCGCGCAGCTAACATAGCGGCCACACGGGTTTTGCCGCCCGCCGTGGGGCCGGTAATTACCAGAAGGTTACAGGATTGCTTTTGAGTCATATAGGCCGGCCTGGTTAATTCAATTTGACACAAATATAGTGAGTAGAACTGATAAAACCGGTCTGCCCGGGATTATGGGGTTATTCAATATCCACGTTAAATTGTTATTTTTGTATTTTTACAAGAGGTGAATTTATGAAAGTAAAACAAACAACCGGTTCGGGCAGAGCCTATCGAAATCTGGCTTTACGGCTGCGCAACCTCATGCTGCGTCCGTCACAGGAGTGGAAGGTTATTCATCCGGAGGAGACAACGCTCAACGATTTGCTTTCGGGCTTCTCCCTGCCACTTATTGGACTCATTACTCTAATTACCTTTCTCAGTTATCTGGTAAGTCAACAGGTACTGATATTGGAGTTGGCTCTGAAACGGGCGCTACTGGTTTTTTCAGCTCTTTTTTTTGGTCTGCTACTGGCTTTTTATCTGGTGCGCAAAGTGCTTAAAGTGTTTCACACCTCCGGTTCAAACCAGCTGGCAGCCAAATTAACCGTTTACTCTTCGGCGCCATTGTATGTGGTATCGGTGATTACCAGCCTGGTTCCCGAACTGTTTTTTATTCAAATATTGTCGTTTTACGGCTTTTATCTGAGCTGGATAGGGGTTCGTGGTTCGTTGGAGTTAGGTGATAATAGAAAAACAGGCGTTTCCATTGTTGTTGCACTCTCGGTATTGATTTTTCCTTTAGCTGTTAGATTGTTACTTTTGAATCTTTTAACCATTTAAAGATGACCACCAGCCGACTAAACATTCGCAATAAAAGAGCCTATTTTGATTATGAAATTATCGAAAAGTATGTGGCCGGAATCCAGCTCTCAGGTACCGAGATAAAATCAATCCGTTTGGGGCGTGCGGGACTGGTGGACTCCTATTGCTATTTTGCGAAGGGCGAACTTTGGGTGAAGGGGATGAACATTTCGGAATATTTTTATGCCACTTTCAATAACCATGCACCCAATCGCGAACGTAAGCTGCTCCTGAAAAAAAAAGAACTTTATAAACTGGAGCGCAAAACCAAAGAGTCGGGACTTACCATTGTGCCGTTACGTATGTTTATCAACGAGCGGGGTTTCGCCAAACTTGAAATTGGATTGGCCAAGGGTAAGAAACAACACGATAAGCGTGAAACTCTGAAACTAAAGGACTCCAGTAGGGAATTGGATCGCATTAAAAAAAGTTTCTGATTTATATTTCTTTTCTCCACGCAACCTTTTCTGCTTTTCACTATCTTTAAGGTAAACGATTCCCCTTTCGCTGCTACAGCCAATAACATGAGGTGCCGTTTTTAAGAATTTAAAGCGTGTTTTGGCTCCTTATTATTGTTTGTTAACAGGAATGATGTAATTTTATCAGGAACTATTTTAGCAAATAACCGGTGCCGGAATTAGATGAAATTATAAAATCATGTCAGGAGGGGAAACGGAGTGCCCAAAAAGCACTTTATGAGATTTTTGCGCCTAAAATGTATGGTATTTGTTTACGATATGCCAAAAATAAAGAGGAAGCCGAGGACTTTTTGCAGGATGGTTTTATAAGGGCATTTCAAAGAATTGAGCAGTTTAAGTTTAAAGGTTCTTTTGAAGGCTGGCTGCGTAAATTGATGGTCAATCTCATCATCGGGTCTCTACGGAAGAACAGACCTATGGTGGAATTACCTTTGGAGATACCTCCGGAGAATATATTTGAAGAGAGGGAGGGAGGGGATTCAATTGAAGATTTCAGTCTTGATGTTCTGTTGGATGCCATTGCCCGATTGCCCGAGAAATACCGAATGGTGTTTAACCTATATGTGTTGGAAGAGGAGAGCCACGAAATGATAGCCCGTCGCCTGGGCATCACCGAAGGCACCAGTAAGTCGAACCTCTGGCGGGCACGTCAGTGGTTGCGGCACCGGCTCAATGAAATGGCCGAAAAGGAGAATTCAAAAATTTGATGATGCGGGAAAATGATATAGATAAACTGTTTAAGCAGCAACTCTCTTCGCTGGAAGTGACGCCACCCGTCAGGGTGTGGGAGGGCGTGGAGCGTAGCTTAAATGCTTCTGCCGGGCGCAGGAGGGTGCTCCCCTTGTGGCGGTGGGGAGCTGTGGCTGCTGTGCTGATTGCAGTTGGTCTGTTTTTCCTGTGGCCCGATGTGAACCCACCCGGGTCCGGGCAGTTTGCTGATAAATCTGTTCCGGCGCTTTTGGACTCTTCACAAATCATTGATGATACCGGCAGCCCGAAGAGGCCTGGCCAGGGTGCTATTGGCACCGGTCATCCGGCTGCTTCATCAGTGGAAAAAACATTCGCTAAAGTGCAATCCGGGGGTGCAGACGGCGGCAGTGAAGCCCCTCTCTTAGCCATTTCCGGACAAAGTGTTATGGATGATGTATTCTCCCCGGCAGACAATGCAGGTGTGGGATATTACAAGCGGGACAATGTGGCATCTCAGAGTTTACAGAGCCTCACCCCGCGCAGCGATGTATCTGTTTCGGAAAGTGCAATTGCAACTTTCCGGCTGGCAAACGTTCCGGAGGAAAAACATGAGCCCGAGACCGCTTCCCTGTTCGATTTTGATGCTATTATGGCTGCAAGAGCCAGAGAGGCCAATCAGAAAAAGGAGTTCAGACGTAGTTTTAAGGTGGGTGGGGAATATTCTCCAACCTATGCTTACAGGGAGACCTCCGGGGGTGCGTCCGCAAGTGGCTCTTCCTCTTTCTCCGAAGATGGCTTGATGACTTCCAGCGGAGGCGTTAAGGTAAGCATGCAAATGCACCGGCGCTGGAGCGTTGAGACCGGCGTGCGATATGCAACAATGGGTCAGGAGCTGTCCGCTTCGGCTAACACAGATCGGTTTTACAGCACAACCGTTTCAAAAGGAGAGGATCTTTCGGTTCGCCAGGTAGAACTGAGTAATTCCCTTGGAACTATACGGTTGTCCGATGGGGCTCCTCCCTCTTCTTTAGCGCCGTCTGCACCGGGTTCGGACAGGAACGGATTTGTAGAACTTAATTCTGCCTCTCAAATGGCTTCGTCGGCCGACATTGAACAGTTGCTGGGTTATGTGGAGGTCCCTCTCACTTTGCGCTATAAACTTCTGGACCGGGCCATGGCCATCTCTTTGTCGGGTGGAATAAGCTCAAACTGGCTGGTGGAAAATGGCGTCTATATGCGGGATGAGGGACAAAAACGCGACATTGGAAAAACGGAGGGGGTGGCCGGCCTCAGTTTTAGCACGCATGCGGGTGTGGCCCTCTCATTGCCTCTTTATGGTTCCTTAAGCTTACAGGTGGAGCCGCGCGTCAATTATTTTTTATCAGATATCAACAAAGATCATCCCACTTCGTTTAAACCTTACTCCATTGGGGTGTTTACCGGAATATTTTACTCCTTCGGAAAATAAAAGCCTGCTTCCGACAATGACTTCACCATCCTGAAAAGATACCCCTCCTTTTGCATTAATGTGTCGTATTTGCCTGTCTCCACAACCTTTTGTTCATCAATTACCACAATGCGGTCGGCCATCTGTATGGTGGAGAGGCGGTGGCTGATAATCAGTGCCGTTCGTCCTTTTGTTATCCCTTTGATATATTTCAGCAGTTTTGCCTCTGCGAAGGCATCCAATGCACTGGTCGGTTCATCCAGCAATACCAGTTGTGCCTTGTTGAAGAAGGAACGGGCCAGAGCCAGCCTCTGCCATTGCCCTGGACTCAGCTGCTCGCTGTCGTCGAACAGAGTGCCCAGCGTAGTGTCGTAGCCTTTATCGAAGCCTTCGATCACGGTATCGATCCCTGCCTGATGCGCGGCCTCTTTCACAGTCTCGTCGAGGGCTTCGTGCCTTACATTCCCAAACCAGATATTTTCCCGTGCCGAAACGTTGTAGAGCATAAAATCCTGAAAGATGGCACTGATGTTGGCCGTCTTTTCAGGCCAGCTTATCTTCTCCAGGGGTATGTCGTCGATGGTGATGGAGCCCTCTACCGGCTGGTACAGGCTGCAGATGAGCTTAACCAGGGTTGATTTGCCGGCGCCATTGGCCCCTACCAGGGCCACCGTTTCGCCGGCCTCTATTGAGAAGGAGAGATTTTTAAGCACCCAGCGTTTATTGGAGGGGTAATAAAAGCCTACATTGTTGAATTGCAAACCTTTCCGCATGGGTGACGGGAAGGGTTGGTGAGCGGGTGAGCCGGGATGGCTCTCCTCTTCATTTAATTCCAGAAACTCAAAAAGATTATCCAGAAACAGAGAATCTTCGTACAGGCCCGAGACTCTTCCTAAAAACTCCTGGAGATAGGCGTACCCCCGTTGAAGGGCCAGGAAATAGAGTACCACATCGCCTATAGTGATATTTCCTGAAAAAGCTCTGTAGGCAATGAGCCCGTAGAGCGAAAAAACAGCAAAGGCCGCCAAAATTTGCACTGCAACTTCCTGAAGTGTCTTATGCTTCAGCATTTTATAGCGTGTGTGGCGCCAGTCGTTTTTCAGATGGTGGTAGCGTTCCCTGAAGAGGTCGCCCAGACTGAAGGTGCGCACCTCTTTGGCAAATTCGCGTGAAGTGAGCAGCCGGTTGTAGTAATTTACTCTGCGCTCCTGGTTGGTGTGGGAGCGGGTGAATTTAAACAGCGAACGCGCATGCCTCAACCGGATGAAGGTAACCGGCAGGGTTACCACCACCAACACGATGGAAACCGACCAGTGAACCATTAGCAGAATGCCCCCCATAACGGCCAGAGTGACGAGGTTTTGCAGTATGCCCACCAAGCCATAAAAGATGCGGGAGGGCCGGAAAGAGGCTTCGTTGAGTGCCCGGAAAAAGACGTTTTGGTATTTGGGATGTTCAAAAAAACTGTAATCTATGCGGGTGGTTTTGTTATGGATGAGGTTGTCGAAAAAGTCGGAGATGACGAAAGATTGTTTTTCCCTTACCAATGCGCCAAGGGATGCAGTGAGTGCATTGGCCAGAAATACCACGGCGCCCACAATCAAAAGGGTGATGAGGCGGTGCAGGGCAAGTTCCCCTTCTGTTGCGGTGGCCACTGCCTGTATCTCATCCACCAACAGTTTTACCAACCAGATGAGCAACAGAGGCAGCACCCCTCTTACCAACAAAAGCAGGGCATTGAGCAGGGTCCATCCGGGTGAGCTTTTCCAGATGTATTGGAGAATGGTTTTTATTTGTTGGGTGTGACGCATAATCTTATTTTAACCACTGCTTTGCCCAATTGGAAAAACAGATGCCCCAGCCACGGGCCCCACCAAACCATAAGCCGGTCTATGGGTGTGTTGATGGTATATGCAAGTGGCGATCGGGAGCGCACCACGCGGGTAATCACTCCTTTTGCTTTCCCAATGGCCACCGGCGTATCCTTGCGGGGCAGCCCGTCTCCACGGGTAAAGAGCAATCCTGCAGTGGCGTCTTTTCCTGTTAAGCGGTGGGCGATCCACTGTCCGTCGGTCTCAAAAATCAGCACCTGCCCTATTTTAAGTGCTTCGAAGGGTTGTTTTTGTATTTGTACCAGGTCGCGCGGCAGCAACACCGGGAACATGCTCATCCCGTAAACGGGCACCTGAACCGTCTTCCCTTCGTTCAGAAGCTGCTCGATCCATTGATGGTATGCGTGAGTGGTGGGCTCCAATAACGGTTTCTTTGTTGGTTTTCAAAAATCAAAAGTAATCAAAAGCAGTTAATACGCTATGGGTTAAGTGCCTTTTATTGTGGGTTGGGATAAGGTAACAGGGTTCTTTGTTTTGACATTCCGGTTAAAATACGCCTGCCGGCAGGCAGGGGACTGGCAGGGCCGGGATGGCAATGTCAATCACGTGCCCGGTGTAGTATTTATGCTTTTAAACCTTCGTAGAGATACAGGTTCAATATGCACCCGAGCTTATTACCTTATTTTCAAATGTGCTTAAAAAGTTCAGGGTGTTTCGTTAATATGATAATTTCATAATTTTTATTAATTTAGCAGTAGCTTTTAATCGCAAATTCCTGCAAATTGAAACGGTGCATCTATTTATCCCTGCTTTTTCACCTCCTTTGGAGCTGTCATCCGCGGCCCAACGAGGCTGTAACCCGACAACTGACCCGGATAGACACCCTGCTGTCAATTAATCCCGAAGCGGCACGCGACACCCTTGAGGCAATTAATCCTCTGCTTCTTAGGCAACCCAACCGGGCTTATTATCATCTATTGCAGACCATCGCTACCGATAAGCTCTATCAATCTTTTTACAGCGATTCGCACATATCGGCTGCGGTTGATTATTACGAAAAACAACCTCTGAGCGACAATTATTTGAGAGCACTGTTGTATCAGGGGATTGTGCGCTTACATCTGGAATTGCCCGATTCAATGGTGTATGAACCACTTAAAAAGGCTGAGAGCATCCTGCTGGAACACCCGAAGGCAGCTTCTTTGCACACGGCTACCAGAATCTTCTTTTACCTGGGCCGGGTGAATCAGGATAACAACAATTTTGAGCAGGCCGGTTTTTATTACGGGGAAGCGGTAAGATATGCCCAAAAAGCAGGTGATAACGAAGGCGTAGTGGCGGGTTTGCTGGCCATGTTCTGGGGATATTTGCGCCAGAATGATTTCGAAAATGCTCTGAGTTTGTTAAACCGGTTGGATGAGATGAAAAATATCTCCCCCGAGTTGCAATTTGATATTATCAATGCCCATGGCGGTTATTTTTTGACAAAAGGTGAGTACAATAAGGCACTTATGGCCTATAAACAATTGGAAAAACTGACCAACCAGCTAAAGGGAAAACCTTTGCTTTCCCATCTTTATTACTCCATTGCCAAAATTTATGGAAGAATAGATGAGCTGGATTCGGCACTCTATTACGCTCAAAAGGCAACAGAAAATATCGCCGACACTTCGTTTCAAAGTAAGAATTACTATTTGCACACCTATCTGGCCGATATGGCCCAGCAAGAAGGCAAATATGAGTTGGCCGCAACTCATTACAAAGAGGCCTTTGGATTATTGCTTAAATCGGTGGATGAGAAAACAGAAAAGCGTATTTACGAGCTGGAGAAAAAGTATGACCTGTCTCGTGTAGAGGTTAATGCCCTGCGGGCCAGGCAGCGACATCAAGGGATGATGGTGGCTATGACGGTTGGGATACTTGTCTTGTTGTTGCTTCTTTATACCTTCAAGCAACGATTGAGGCATAAACACCTGGTACTGGAAAATCAAAGGCTGAAGTTACAGGCGTTAGAGGAGGAATACCGGTACAACCAATATGCAAAGCAACAGAGCGAAAATTTGGTGGCTATCTATCGGTTACTTGCCAGAGGCCAGACCGATGTTCGGGATCGTTTCGAACGTTTGTCGATGAAATATATAAATAAGAATCAAGCTTTTTATGAGGCTCTTCAAGCAGTATTAACTT
>JACDJA010000934.1_pt1 | contig 27830 bp, 31 predicted proteins | sample 7449241 | NCBI WGS metagenome assembly JACDJA01 (sample SAMN14253289, study PRJNA609438) | sludge metagenome | isolation source: initial anaerobic sludge | collected 2018-12-20 | reverse complement strand
CAAGAAACGATAAAGCGTGGTTGCCGCATCATTAAATCTATACTGATCAAGGTATTCTCTTGTCTCTTTCGTTGCTTTTGCAAGTTGAGAGAGCATATATTTTCCAAGCGGTGTTTCTATCTTTTCAATCTCAAGATTATCAAAGCTTTCACTATTTAAGAGTAGAAAATTAGCGGCATTGTAGAGTTTATTGGTAAAGTTACGGCTCAATTCCAAGCGCTCTTCACTCAGTTTGATATCTCTTCCTTGAACTGCTAGAACGGCAAGCGTGAAACGCAGAGCATCTGTCGAGTATTTTGCTATCATATCGAGCGGATCGATAACATTCCCCTTGGATTTACTCATCTTGTCGCCTTTTTCATCTTTGACAAGCGCGTGTAGATAGATATCTTTAAATGGAAGTTGCCCCGTTAGGTTTTCCCCCATCATAAGCATTCTTGCTACCCAGAAAAAGAGGATATCAAAACCGGTAACGAGAAGCGAATTTGGATAGAAATCATTGAGATCATTCGCAAACCATTTTTCATCTTTAAATACATCATCATTTCCCCAACCAAGTGTTGAGAACGGCCATAAGCCGGAACTAAACCAAGTATCAAGAACATCAGAGTCTTGTTTGATATTTTTGCTTTCACATTTTGGACAAGTTGTTGGTTTTTCACCCTCAAAGACACTCTCACTTCCACAGTCATCACAATAGATTACGGGTATTTGATGTCCCCACCAGAGTTGTCTGCTTATGCACCAATCTCTTAACTCGTTCATCCAGGCATTATAGCTATTGATCCAATGACTCGGGAAAAATTTTGCGCCCCCTGCATTAACTTTCTCTATTGCATTTTTTGCAAACTCTTTTTTAACAAACCACTGTCTTGAGATATAGGGCTCGATAACATTTCCGCATCTATAGCAGTGACCGACTTGGTGCGTGTGTTCTTCGATTTTTTCTATAAAGCCTTTTTCTTGAAGTTTTGCAACCACTTGCTCTCTCGCTTCAAGTCTCTCTGTTCCTTCAAACTCTCCACAATATCCGTTGAGGATACCGTTCTCATCAAAGATAGTGATAAATTCCAAATCATGTCTTTTTCCGACTTCGTAATCGTTTGGATCATGTGCAGGTGTTACTTTAACAACACCCGTTCCAAACTCCATATCGACATGTGCATCGGTGATAATCTCAATCTCTCGATCAACAAGCGGTAATTTTACTTTTTTGCCTATGATATCTTTGTATCTCATGTCATCAGGGTGTACCATAACTGCTGTATCGCCGAAGTAAGTTTCCGGTCTTGTCGTAGCAACAACGACAACGCCACTCCCATCACTCAGCGGATAGCGAATGTGATAAAGTTTTCCTGCATGCTCTTCGTATTCTACTTCAATGTCTGAGAGTGCTCCATCGTGCGTACACCAGTTGATCATATAGTTATCTCTCACGATATAACCGTTTTCATACATCTGTTTAAATGCCTTTTTTACGGCATTGGCAAGCCCATCATCCATGGTAAATCTCTCTCTGCTCCATGCGGGCGAGACACCGAGTTTTCTAAGCTGATCTGTTATGGCGTTATTTGAGCTCTCTTTTTGTTTCCAACAAAGCTCTAGAAAAGCATCTCTGCCTATCTCTTCTTTGGTTTTTCCTTGCGCTAAGAGCTGTTTTTCGACAACATTCTGTGTCGCGATGCCTGCATGGTCAACGCCGGGCTGCCAAAGTGTTTTGTAACCATCCATTCTTTTGTATCGAACGATGATATCTTGAAGCGTAAAGGTGAGGGCATGACCGATATGAAGGCTACCGGTGACATTAGGTGGTGGCATCATGATAGAAAATGTTTTGTTATCAACTATGGAGCTATTGCTCTCTACCTCAAAATAGCCTCGCTCTTCCCATATCTTATAATACTGCTCTTCTATCTCTTTTGGATTGTAAACTTTTTTCGTCTCTTCGCTCATATCATCACTCTGTATTGTATTTCGCGTATTATAGCTAAATGGTGCTTTTAACTTATCCTTCGCTTTACTTACAACAGCCTTTTGAGTCTAGTTTTTTACTCAAATATCCTTTAATGAGATAAAAAATGATAAGAATCCAAAGTATGAAAGCGCTTATTTGTGATAAAAGTGAAACATCTTCTTTGTGAGAGATAAGTGTGGCAGGATTTATATTGTTGATTTCAAATAGCATATCTAGCCCAATTCCAAAGAGTATACTCCCAAAAGCGATAATGCTTAGATAAATTAGGAGTGATTTTTTCCCGAGTGCCTCTTTGACAAAAGCCATCGTGACAGTATTGGTAGCCGCTCCGGCGCTTAAAAATACAAATGATGCACCCGCGCTAACACCGGAGAGCATCAATCCTGCAGCTATAGGAAGGGATGATGTTGCACAAATATACATCGGAATACCGATAAATAACGCAACGATATAAGAGAGCCAATTGTATTGATTGAAAAATATACTCATATTTTCAGGAATAAAAGCAGTAATCATCGCACCGATTATAAGTCCCCAAAAGAGAGATTTTGCAATATCTTCAAAAAGTTGAAGCATATAACGCGCAATACTATTTGCATTTATTTTTTTTTCTTGAGTCGTCTTATATTCATTTTTACAGCAACATATCTCTTCTTCGTCTGTTTTGATATGTGTGTCGTCTTTATCAAAAATATTTGTAAGTATTCCGGCAATGATCGCGATAATAAAGGAGCTGATAACTCTATAAAGTGTAAATATCCAGCCAAATATTCCATAAGTTGCTAAGATCGAATCTACTCCTGTAATGGGTGTAGAGATTAAAAATGAGAGTACTGAGCCTTTTGAAGCACCTGAATTTTGTATTGTTTTTGCTAAAGGAATAACTCCGCATGAGCAGATTGGAAGTGGTATACCGAAAAGTGAGGCTTTCATGACCGATGATATGTTGCGGCTACCAAGATGCTTTGTCATAAAACTTTGGGGGATCGTTTCATGCAAAATAGCCGCCATAAGAAGTCCAAATAGAATATAAGGAGCCATAGCAAGCGTTAGTTGCCAAAGAGAGTGTATAAATACATCGACAATCATACCAAAATCCTTGAGTTATTTATTACATGAAATAACCTCACAAGGGAGTATAGTATAAATAGGATAAATTATCTCTTATTTAATAATTTATTGAAAAAGTTTAAAGAATAAATTAATTTTTATTGAGAATAGAAGAGTCATAAAGAGAAAAACTCTTTATGAGATAAGTTGTTTTGCTTTTGTGATATGGTATTTGAGCCCAATCTCTTTTGGTGTACATCCAAGTGCGAGAGCAACCATTTGTGGCATATGAAGCACCGGTATATTGATATCTCTCCCGAGTAATTTACCTGCACTCTCTTGTTTGATGTCCATATTGAGATGACAAAGCGGGCAGGGGGTGACGACGATATCGGCATTATTATCGATAGCATCAACAAGTGCATTGCCTGTCAGTGTATTGCTTGTATTTGGAGCTTGTAAGTCTACATGAAAACCACAACATTTATTTTTGCTTGCATACTCCACACTCACACCATCTAAAGCCTCTATGAGTCGCTCTAAGCTTGTTGGTCTGTATGGATTTTCTCCGCCATTATTTTTAGCATGAAGCTCTGAAGGGCGAATGTTGTGGCATCCATAAAATGGTGCGATGTTGTATTCACTCAGTGGTACTTCGACCTTCGCTTTGATATTTTCCACTCCAAAATCATCTACGAGTACATATAAGAAGTGTTTGATTTCAACACTCCCTTTATACTCCAAGCCTGTCTCTTTTAGTTTTTCATTGACTTTAGCTTTGTATGCAGGGTCACTATCAAGCTTCTCTTTGGTAAGTGAAAGATTTATCTGACAAGTATTGCACAATGTAACCATGGTAAAGCCCATCTTTTCGGCATAACAGATATTTCTAGCATTGAGTACATCTGAGAGAAAAGGATCAAAATCCTGTAAATGGCTTGCTCCACAGCAACTTGCTTCCTCTAAGATATTGAGTTCAATGTTTAGTTTTTCGCCCACGGCGAGAGTGGAGGAGAGAAGTTCCGGGGTTGATTCTCTTGCTGTACATCCGGTATATAATGCATATTGAATTTTACTCATTGTTTCTCCTTACAACTTGTTCGTTTGTGAGATTTCTATCAATTTTTTGATCTCATCAAGATTTTTTGATTTTGGCATATTGTCCACAAAAGGGAGTTGATCACTCAAGTGTATCTTTCCGGCTTTAAGCATCTTAAATGCATCTTTCATGTGCTTTAGCGCACCTATCGGACCTTCACTATATTTGACAATATCGGCTTCATCGAGGAAGCCATGTTTGCCGATGCTTCGCACAAATCCTTCAGCATGTCTTGTTGCGACATTGCTTGGTGCAATCTTTTTCTCAAATTGAAGATTGTGTAGTTTTGTGATTTTTTCTAATGGTTTTATCTCTTTTGGGCACGCCTCAACACATTCAAAGCATTTGACACAATCCCAAACCCCTTGACCAAGTACGGATGTGATCTCAAGACGCTCTTCACTCGCTGTGTCTCTCGAGTCAGCAATAAATCTATAAGCAGCTACAAAAGCAGCAGGTCCAAAGAACTCTTCATTTACACTGAGAGCAGGGCAGGCATAGTGGCAGTTTCCACATTGGATACAGTAGTCTGCATCAAGTATGTTTTCTACCTCTTCTTTGGAGATGAGATTCTCTTTTGTTGGATGTGGATCAATATCACAATCAACATACGGTTTAATAGCCGCATGTTTATCCCAAAAGTCACTCTTGTCAATGATCATATCTTTGATAACTCTTTGTTTGCTTTGCGGATCAAATATAAGCTCATCGCCAAAAAGTTCGATCATGTCATGCGCATTCTCTTTGCAAGCCAGCACAGGTTTGCCATTGACTTTGATAGCGCAAGAGCCGCAAATACCGTGTCTGCATGATCTTCTGTAGGAAAATGAACCGTCATGCTCATATTTGATTCTATTGAGCAGGTCGAGTACAAGCTCGTTTTTTTCTACCTCCATCTCATAGGTTTTATAATATGGAAGATAGTCTGTCTCAGCGTTAAATCTAAATGCTTTTATCTGTATTTTTTTTGTTTTCCCCATAACCATCTCCTAGTATGTTCTTTCTTTGACTTCATGCTTACCAAGGACAACATCGGCGTACTCTTGGGTAATATTTCCTTTTTCGTCCATATAGGCATAGGTATGCTTGAGGAATTTTTTATCGTTTCTTTTTGGATAATCTTCTCTATAGTGTGCTCCACGACTCTCTTCTCTAGCAAGTGCGCCTTCAACTATAAATTTGGAATAATCCAACATATGTCCGAGCTCAATCGCCTCTTGAAGCTCTGTATTGAATGTTTTAGTTTTATCTACTATTTTGATATTTTGATATCTATTTGAGAGTTTATCAAGTATTTTTTGCTGTTTTTTAAGTGAATCCGCTGTTCTAAAGACACCCGCATTTGCACTCATACTTTCTTGAAGCTCATTTCTAACGGCCGGCACACTCTCATCGCCGTTGTTTGTTTTGATCCAATTATACTCAGCGATCATTCTAGCAGCATCATCCTCACTCACTTCTCCACAGCTAAGAGTATCGATATCTTTTAAGATACTCTCGCCCGCATGTCTTCCAAAGAAGAGTGCTTCTAGCAATGAGTTTGCACCAAGGCGATTTGCACCATGCACACTCACACAGCTACACTCTCCTGCAGCATAGAACCCTTCTACAATTTCGCTTGGGTTTTTCTTGACATGGCAATCGATATCGACAGGGATACCTCCCATGGAGTAGTGCGCAGTTGCAGCGATCATAATCGGCTCTTTAAGCATATCTTGACCCAAGAATGTGATGGCAAGTTCTCTAAGCTCCGGAAGTTTTGTTAGAATCGTCTCTTTTGGCAAGTGGGTAAGATCGATATAGATAGCATCTTTATCAGGACCAACTCCTCTACCTTCTTTGATCTCTTGCATGATTGCGCGGCACACAACTTCTCTTGAGGCAAGTTCAAGTGCATTTGTAGCATATTTTTCCATAAATCGTTCACCCTTAGAGTTGAGAAGTTTTCCGCCTTCGCCCCTCGCTGCTTCAGATATAAGGATTCCTGAGCCTCCAAGTCCGCTTGGATGAAACTGAACAAACTCCATATCTTCTAGCGGAAGTCCATGTCGAGCAACGATAGAGAGTGCATCCCCTGTATTTGCATGTGCATTTGAGTTTATCTTATAGGCTCTTCCGTATCCGCCTGTTGCAAACATAACCGCTTTCGCATTAAATATAGCCATCTTGCCGTCTCTGATATCAAATGCAGCGACACCTGATACTTTACCGTCTCTATAGATGATATCGGCAACATACCACTCATCATAGACTTTAACACCGGCTCTAAAAGCTTGCTCATAGATAGTCTGCAGAAGTGTAAGTCCTGTTCTATCTTTTGCATAACATGCTCTTGGTTTACTTTGTCCGCCAAAAGGGCGAGTGGCTATATTGCCTTCTTCATCTCTCGAAAATACTGCCCCCATTTTCTCGATCCATCTGATAGTCTCCGGAGCTTTTGTGCAGAGTAGCTCTACACAGTCTTGATCTGCGAGGTAGTCACTTCCTTTAACGGTATCAAATTCATGAAGCTCTACAGAGTCACCTTTTCCTATCGCTGCATTTATTCCCCCTTGTGCAGCTCCGGAGTGACTTCTTAGAGGATGAAGTTTTGTGATGAGTGCTGTTTTTTTCCCGGCAGCAGTTGTTTCTCTGGCAGCAGCAAGACCTGCAAGACCGGCTCCAACTATAACTACATCATAATGATAGATTTTTATATCCATAGCCCAAATATCCTTTTGAAACGAATTTGATAGATTATAGCTTCACTTTTGTATTAGATTCTTTAAATATCCCATACAAAAACGAAAAAACCCTTTATATATGTTACAATTTTGCCATGAGTAAAAAGAGAGAAAATGAATAAAGAAGATTATATCATAAAACATTTTGCATCAAAATTCATAGGAGATGATGCAGCATGTATAGATGGCATTTGCTATAGTTGTGATAGCTTCTATGAAGATGTTCATTTCAAAAGAGAGTGGATGAGTATGGCGCAGATTGGCAGGAAGGCCATGCTTGTTAATATCTCTGATGCTATAGCTATGAATGCCAAGCCACTCTATGCACTTCTCTCTTTGGCAGTTCCTCATGAAATCTCAGATAGTGATATCAAAGAGTTGATAGATGCACTCGAATCAACGGCAAAAGAGTTTGACTGCGAGATTATCGGTGGAGATACGATTTCAAATCAGAAGATGAGTATTACCATAACCATTATCTCAAAAAGTGACCATCCACTTTTTAGAAAAGGGCTTCAAGAGGATGATATGCTTGCCTTTACCGGCATATTAGGTGAGAGTAAACGAGACTTAGAAAAACTTTTTTTAGGGGAAGCAGTTGATGAGAACTCGCGATTTTATGAGCCATGTTTGCGAGGCGAGTTTATGCAGAGGGCTAGAGAGCATTTGAGCGTCGGTATGGATATCTCTGATGGTCTTTTTTGTGATACCAATAAACTTCTCAATATCAATGATGTTGGCTTAGAGCTTTTAGTAGAGATCGAAGATGAGATAGGAGTGAGCGGAGAGGAGTATGAGATGCTTGTTGGGTTTGATGCAGAGAAGCTCTCCCACATTCAAGCTATCTGTAGGGATTTAAAGTTGAAGTTTACCCCATTTGCAAAGATCAAAAAAAATAGTTTTCGCTTTCCCTGCAAAGAGCATCATTTTGTTGATGCTCTTTGAGAGAGAAATACAAAGATGGAGAGGGAGACGATAATGGCGGAAACTCCCAATATGAGATAGAAAGCATTAATAAGTTGCGTATAATCCGATATTGCAATTTTAAAGACGACCATAAGAGCCTCGATGAGCAGGGCAATAATGATGGTTATGAGAAACTTTATGAGGAGCCTATACTCCGTTTTATTGCTCTTGGCATAACTTTTGAAAAATACCTCCTGCTCAAGTATAGTTTTTGCAAGATCAAATATCGCAAGTCCCAAAGTCAAGGCAACTACGGGTTTAAAGATCGCTTCTACCGAGAAGTTTGATTCAAATATAATGGTATGAAAAAAGCTGATAAGGGCATAGCCTATAGTAAAAACCGAGAGCAAGACCATGGAGGAGCCTGCCGCGATATAAAAGCCCTTATTCATAATGTTAAAATTGTTGTGTAGTTCTAAAAATCCAAGTTTTTGCAATAAAACAGAGAGATCAAAGTCTAAAAAATACACTACATCTTCTTCTTGCCTGATGGCAGTTATGCAAGTATTTCCTGTAGCACTGCTTACATAGGGTTTTGATATGCTGGTTTGATTTTCTTGAAGATCAATGTTTTTTAGAAGATAGCTACGATCCCCATTTTTTTGTGCTTGATCTATCCTGTTTTTGTAGATATTTGGTGAGCTTTGTTTATACTCTTTGGCATCAGATACATAAACAAGTTCAAGCGAAGGAAATACATTGAAAAGTCCTTTAAAATCATCTGTTTCATATCGGCTTATATTTCCTAGATTATAGAGGGTCTCTTTGATAAACTGCTCTATTTCGGATGCATTTAGCTTATATATATCTATGAGTTCTTTCATATTCATCCTTTTTATTTGAATGATATCTAAAATTTAAACAATGTATTGATTAAAAAATAGGCTGTTATGATATGAGAGGCGGATAATAATTAATATATTTAGAGTATGAGTTGATTTTTTCTGAGAGTTTTTGCGCGAGTAGTTTATTTGAAAGGCGAAGTCTCTCTAGTATCTCTCTTGATTCGTTTTGACAAAAGAGAATATCTTCTTTGGATTTGCTAGGAGGTGGAAAATCTAGTATTGATATGCGTTCCGCCAACATTACCATCTGTATATATCTTGGCAATTTTGAGATACGAATGAGACAATCTTTTGTTTGTAGTCGAGTTGTAGGAATGGAGTCATCTCTCGTAAGTGCCTTAACACCATTGACTATATCTTTATCAAAGCCCATATGTTCATATGGATAGTTTGTGTTTTCTATCGCACTATGCAAGAGGGCACAAGCGATAGCTTTATCGGCTTCTTCTTGAGAAATATTTATAAATGGAAATGTAGCAATAAGCTCTGCTGCAACACTGATTGGATGTAGGTAACTAAATGCATCTCCATCTAGCTCGCTATTTCTGCGTGCCCCTAAAGCTATCTTTAAAAATTTTTTATAATTATCAACATTATAAAGTTCTGGCATATCAGTATTCTAGCACACTATATATATTATCATCTTTAAATAGCGATCTTCCATTCAAAAATTTTAATTCAATGATAAAACAGACCTCAACACAGTCCGCTCCGGCACTTTTTATGAGCTCATTCGCAGCCTTTGCCGTCCCTCCTGTTGCGATAAGATCATCGATAAGAAGAACCTTAGCTCCTTTTTTCTCACCAAAGGCATCGATATGTATTTCAACCTCATCAAAGCCATATTCAAGAGAATATTTCTGTGCGATAGTGGTAAATGGTAGCTTATTTTTTTTACGAATAGGAACAAATCCTACACCGAGCCTATCTGCTAGCACACTTCCAAATATAAAACCTCTTGCGTCAATACCGGCGATATAATCAAGTTCGTAACCAAGATATCGTTCTGTTAGATGATCCATGAGAACATTGAGTGCTTTGGCGGAGCCAAGAAGTGGCGTGATATCTTTAAATACGATTCCCGGTTGCGGAAAATCTTCTACATCTCTGATATGAGATGAAAGCAAATTTTTATCTTCATCTTGTAATACATTTGACATCGCTACTATCCTCCTATTCGATTTTTCCTATCGAACACGCATCGATCTTTTTGACGCGATCGGCATGTCTCCCGCCCTCAAAGGGTGTATCGCAAAAGCTATCTAGCATACTCTCTATAACCCCTTTGCCTACGACTCTTTCGCCAAAGCAGAGTATATTTGCATCATTGTGCGCTCGACTCATGGCAGCCGTGTAGCTATCATGGCAAAGAGCAGCTCTGATACCGCATACTTTATTGGCAGAGACGGATATACCGATGCCTGTTCCGCAAATAAGTATACCAAAACTCCCATTATCTTCTACTACTTTTTGAGCACATTTTTTTGCAAAATCAGGATAATCAACTCTATCGCTATTGTAAGGACCAAGATCGATTACTTCATGAGATTTACTCTCCAAGTACTCTTTGACAAAATCTTTGACATTGTATCCGGCATGATCAGTTGCTATATAAAATCTCATCATCTCTCCTTAAAATAGTGACGGCAGTAAAAATTTTAATATTAGTCGAACGGGCATAAAAAATAGAGTGCTTAAGGGTTGTATCAAAAGAATAGCAACAATGATAAGCATTCCGTGAGGATATATTTTCTCTAAAAATTCAACAACTTGCCTCCATCCCTTATATGCTGCAAAGTATTTGAGTGCTTGTGAGCCATCAAGTGGTGGTATCGGCCAGAGGTTAAAAACTCCTAAAACAACATTGATAACAATACTTTGTATGATAAAGAGAGTAAGGAAAATAGTTATTGTTGATGTTGGCTTATCAAGTGCATAAAAGATAACGGCTGCTAAAGCCGCCAATGCAAAATTGTAAGCCACACCTGCTAAAGTTACTTCGATGGCACCCTTTATCCCTTTGTTTTGAATCACTCGGTGGATATTGACAGGAACAGGTTTTGCCCAGCCGAGGATAAAAGGAGCGCCCGTAGCAAAAAGGAGTCCCGGTAGAAGAATCGTACCGATAGGATCGATATGAACGATCGGGTTGAAGCTCAGCCTCCCTGCATTTTTTGCAGTATTATCGCCGTGTTTGTAGGCTATATAGCCATGCATAAATTCATGTCCAATGACTGCTATCATTAATGCAATTATCGTTGCTACAATTCTTAAAATTTCCATTTCACTCATAAAGAGGGCTCCTCATATTGCAGTGTATCGATATTGCGTCCGATTCTACTCCAACGGATACGAAAGCGCTCCTTATTCCAAAGCTCTTTACACTCATCTGAATCTAAACCTACATCTTTACAGACATTTTTTAATGATTCTATATCTTTACCATTACCTTGAATGTCTTTTCCGTTATGCACAAGATCATAACTTCTATGTTCTATACTAAAATAGATTGCCCAAGGTTTTCCAACGATATATTTATAGGGTACCGATCCCCAAAAACGGCTATCATTTGAGTTATCTCTATTATCGCCCATCATGTAGAAGTGATCGGGCTCAACTTTTTTATAAAAAGCATTGATGCCTCCATCCATATTGTATACATCACCATCAAGCTCTTCTATCAGGAGGGGTTTCATGTCGATATTGGGATAGTAAATGATAAGCTGTTCAAAACTATTAACCTCATTTTTACCCATATAGTTAATGCCGGGAAACTTATCTTTATAAGGATTTTCCACCCAAAGTTTACCAAGGAGTTTTACAATTTTTGTAGCAGGATAATTTTTCTCTATATAAGCATCGCCTTCGTTGAAGTGAATCAAAAGATTTTTATCACTATAGAGGAGTTCATCTCCACCGACAGCAACACATCGTTTTACAAAATGAACCTTCGGAGCGTCAGGCTTTCTAAAGATGACGATATCTCCTCTTTCGGGTCTTGAGCCCTCTATAAGGTGACCGTTGCCGTTAAAGTCAGGCAATAATGGAATCTCAAGCCAAGGTAAGTGTGGAGTAGGGATACCGTAGCTAAATTTTTTGGCAAAGAGAAAATCTCCTATAAGCAGTGTGCGTTTCATAGAACCACTTGGTATAACAAAAGATTGTGCAACAAAAAAAATGAGAAAAAGAACGATGATGATGGTGCCGGTCCATGTGCCGGCAAACCTATAAAGTGTGCTTAAAAATTTTCTCATATATCTCTCTTTTGTGCCGCATCAAATGTATTGGAGAGCAACATTGCTATGGTCATAGGACCTACACCTCCGGGCACAGGGGTGATGTAAGAGCATTTTTTTGAAACATTGGTAAAATCAACATCCCCGACGATTGAGCCATTTTCAAGTCTGTTGATACCAATATCGATTACTACGGCACCTTCTTTGACCATATCTTCTTTGATGAGACCCGGAACACCCGTACCTACTATGATGATATCGGCATTTTTTGTATGAGAGGCAAGATCTTTTGTGTAGATATGAGTGACTGTTACTGTTGCATTGGCATTCACAAGCAAGTTAGCCATGGGTTTCCCGACGATATTACTCGCACCTACAACACAGACATCTTTACCTTGAAGTTCAATATTGTATGCTTCAAAGAGCTTCATAACACCAAGAGGTGTGCAGGCAATAAAACTCTCTAATCCCGTCATCATCCTCCCGACATTATAGGGATGAAATCCATCAACATCTTTTTTTGGATCGATAACTTCTATTATCTTTGTGGTATCGATATGTTTTGGTAGAGGAAGTTGAACGAGGATTCCGTCAATTCTTGGATTTTGATTCATCATTGTGATAGTCGCTATGATCTCCTCTTGAGAGATAGAGGAAGGCATCTCATGCACTATAGAGTAAAATCCTACTTCTTTGCAGGCTCTTGCTTTCATCTTGACATAAGAGTGACTTGCAGCATCGTCGCCGACAAGTATGACTGCGAGTCCCGGAGTGATATTTTTAGATTCTTTAAGCTTTATGACATCTTGGGTGATTTGAGATTGTATCTTGGATGCTAAAGATTTTCCATCGATCAGTTGCATGGGGCTCTCTTTAATTTTTTAAGGTATTATATCAAAAATAGTTTATCTCGGAGTTATATCTTTTGAAAAACTTACTCTTTATAATCCTTTTACCACTTTTTATTTATGGGGATGATTTTATCTCGGATTATGAATATGGTGGTATGCTCTACGAAAATCCAAGAGGTGTAAGTTGTTCAAAATGCCATGGAAAAGACGGTAAGGGTGAGCTTATCGCTACATATAAAGAAGATGGTCTCAAAAAAGACCTTAAAGGACCTGATATTACTGCAACTACTCTACAAGATATGATAAAAAGCGTTACTAGCTTTCATGATGTTATGCCGACATACTCACTGACAAATAAAGAGATACAAGCAATTTATAAATATATAGTTGAAAAAGAGAAGTGAAGAGGAGAGGCGTAGCTCTCCTCGAGATTATAACGGTGTTACATTTTGAGCTTGTGGACCTTTTTGACCTTCACCAATCTCATATGTTACTTGTTGACCCTCTGCTAGAGTAACTCTACCATGACCTGGATTGTTTACTTGTCTGAAATGAACAAATACATCTTCTCCGCCATCATTTTGTTGGATAAATCCGTAGCCTTTTTCGTCGTTGAACCATTTAACAGTTCCAGTTAGCAATTCTGCCATGTTGTATTACCTTGTTGGAAAATTACACTTCCTTTCATGAAGCGGAATCAAAATCGGAGAGTCAGATCGGTCTAGCGAAGTACAGGTGTAAACACTAAAGATGAACTCGAACCTCATCTTCATCGCAAATATTATAACACACTTTTTTTAAAAATAAACAGCTAAACTGCTATAATTACAATTAGTTCATTATTTTAAGGAGTCACTATGGTTTTAAAAAGATTTTATCTTCTCAGCTTGCCGTTCGCGTTTGTTGCATTTTTGGGCGCATCAACTCTAGATGTCTATCAAGACAAGAGCATCTACACATATAAAAGCAGTAGCAAATATATAGGGTTTAGTAATGATATCGATGTGCGGTGTGACGATAAAGAGGTGTTGACTTTTTTGAGTGATGCGTGCCCGGAAGATGAAAGACTGTGTAAATTATCTCTTGATATCAAAGAACTCTCTAAGCAATCCGGGGAGATATCAAATACGCTTCTTGCTATTGATGCTATCATAAACAACATCACGCTCAATGATATTGCAAGTAAGGATATCTTGGAGCAATCAAAAAAGATAGCCCAAGAGAAGACGGAACTCACTTTGCAGCGTGATAAGATTGATAAGGATATCAGTCGTAAAAATACTTTTTTTGGCTTGCAGGCGTCGTCTTTAGAATCTTTAAACTTGCAGGAGAATTGTGGTGGTGTGCTCCGACTCGAGATACCGACATCAAGACTTAGTTTTGCAAATGTTTACGAGGCAAATCTCATAGGTGAGGATACTATAGAGATAAAACAGTCTTTACAACTTTCCAACACAAGCGGTATCGATATCAAGGCAGGCAAAGCAAAACTTTACTATAGAGATTCGCAAGAGTATGTAGCTCAGCGTCAATTTTACCCATGGATTATCCGCAAAAGAGAAGAGATAAGAGCGAGTATAAAAAAGGCAGACTCACCTGCTCCTATAATGATGTCAAAGGTAGGAGATATCGCACCCGCTGAGCCTTCTGTCGAGATACAGAGAACGGATGAACGAGAGTATATGATTGATAATCTCGATCTCCCCACAAGTCCAAAAGCTAAAATCTATGAGATAATGTCCCAAAAATTGAGTGCCGATTGCGGTGTATCTGCCTATAGTTATATGCAAGAAGGGGCATTTTATGTTTGTAGTTTTGAGCCAAAAGTACAGATAGAGACCAATGATATGATCGTAAAAAAAGGTGATGAGATACTCAATGCTTCGGCTCGCGGGGAGTATAGAGACGGTAAGTACAAAATCTTTATCTCAAGAGATAGAGACATAAAGATGAGTCGCAAATCTATCGTCACAAAAGATAATGAATCAGGTATTTTTGGCGGGAACATCAAGAAGAAAGACGGCTATGAGCTGACACTCTTCAATGCCTCAGAGAAGGTCAAAAAAATCAATGTCATTGAACGCATTCCTGTTTCAACCACACAAGATATAGAGGTAAAACTTATCAGTATCGAAGGTGTTTCAAAAAGTCAATATACATTAGGGGAAGACGGTAAGATAGACTTTGATCTCACACTCAAGCCAAAAGAGAAACTTGAGATAAAAGTACTCTTTGAGCTCATTTATGACAAAGATATATCGGTGAGCTACTAGGACTCTTTTAGCTCTTCGAGCCATAAGCTCATATCGGCATCACTCGGCATACGCCAATCAGCCCTCGGATTGAGGCTGATGACGCCCACCTTTGGACCATCGGGCATCGTCTCTCTCTTAAACTGTTGTGTAAAAAATCTTTTTATAAACACTTCAAGCCACTTTTTAATCGTCACTTTGTCATACTTTTTATCAAAAGCGATTTGTGCCAAAAAGAGTATCTTGCTTGGGCTTGCGCCGTATTTTACAAAATGGTACAAAAAGAAATCGTGCAGTTCATAAGGACCCACAATCTCTTCTGTTTTTTGCGTAATCTCTCCATTTTTATGTTCAAGTAGTTCCGGAGATACGGGCGTCTCTAAGATTACTCGCAATGTTTTGGCTAGCTTCACATCATCCATAAAATACTCGATAAGATATCGTATAAGTGTCTTTGGGATACCGCTATTGAGTGCATACATACTCATATGGTCACCATTGTATGTGCTCCAACCAAGTGCTATCTCACTCATATCGCCTGTACCGATAACAAGCCCGTTTTCTTTATTGGCACAGTTCATAAGCAGGGATGTTCTTGCTCTTGCTTGGACATTTTCAAAGACCACATCACTCTTTGTGTCGTGCTCTAAAAGTTCAAGCTCTTTTTGTGCGATACTCGTGATATCTATCTCTCTAAGGTCAACTCCAAGCGAGTTACAAAGTGTGATAGCGCTTTTTTTTGTGGTCTCTGTCGTACCAAATCCGGGCATGGTAAGCGCGATGATATCTTTGCTATCCCAATCCATAAGCTCAAATGCCTGATGCGTTGCAAGTAGCGCAAGAGTCGAGTCAAGCCCACCTGAAACTCCGATGACTGCTTTTTTTATCTTTGATCTTTGCATTCTAGCTATGAGGCTATGTGAGAGGATATCGATGATCTCTTTGCATCTATGCGCTTTCTCATCACTGTTTTTTGGCACAAAGGGAGCAGGGTCTATAGCTGCATTTATATTTTTTAATATCGGAGGATTTTTTGCCTTCACATATCGCATGGAGTCTCGAGGTAAATCAGAAAATGAACTCTCCGCTACTCGCAACCATGCAAGTTTTTGCAAGTCGATATCTGCACTGATAAGTGAAGTTTCGTGAGAAAATTTCTCATTTTTTGCTAGAAGCGTACCATACTCTGCGATCATACACTCTCCACCAAAGAGGGTGTGTGAAGTCGATTCTCCAAAACCGCTTGAAGCATAGGCGTAGGCACACATTGCTCTTGCACTTTGTGAAGTCACAAGCATCTCTCTATAACGGGATTTGCCTATAAGCTCATTGCTCGCCGAGAGGTTGAGTATCAGCGTTGCCCCGTTTGCCGCAAGCATATTACTAGGCGGGTTAATGCTCCAGAGGTCTTCACATATTTCGATACCCATACTGAGATAATGATTATCTTGTATGATGATATCGACTCCAAAAGGAATCTCCTGATCAAACATCTCTATGGTACGACCGATGATATCTCTGCCGCTATTGAAGTGTCTTTTCTCGTAAAACTCTTTTTTGTTTGGGATATATGTTTTTGGGATCAGTGCCAATACCTTGCCATCTTGCAAAACAGCAGCACAATTATAGAGTCTATTGGCATCAAGAAGCACGATACCAAGGGCTATGACGGTGTCTATCCCCTTGGTAGCTTCTATGATTCTTTTGAGCGATTTGAGTTGCTTTGTATAGAGTGTTTCAGAGAAGAAGAGATCCTCCAGGCTGTAGCCACTCAAAGAGAGCTCAGGAAAGAGAAGTACACTCGCATCTCTTTGACTTTGGATCGTCGCTATGATTGTGGCTGTATTGTTTTCTACATCTGCGAGTCTTAGCTGTGATGAAACTGCACTTACTCTATAAAAGCCATACATCTTACACTCCTTAGTCTCTGCTCTCCATGATAGTTATGGAGTTGATCGTATCGTTTTGTGCTATAGAATCAAGTGCCATAAAACTCTCGACATCAGCATCGTCTATAGTGCCAAATACCGTATGCACACCATCAAGATGTGGTGTGGGTACAAAAGTGATAAAAAATTGACTCCCGCCAGTATTTGTACCGGCATGCGCCATGGAAAGCGCGCCTCTTTTGTGTCTGATTCCATTGTCTGTCTCGCATGCGATAGCCCAATCAGGTCCACCCGTGCCCGGCATCCCCTTGTTGTCTTTTGAGTGCGGGCAACCCCCTTGTGCCATAAAACCTGCGATTACTCTATGAAATTTCAATCCATCGTAAAATCCCTCACCCGCCAAATGCGCAAAGTTTGCTACCGTATTGGGTGCTTCACTCGGGTATAGCTTTATGATGATATCTCCCTTATCGGTGGCTACTTTTGCATATTGCAATTTACTTAGTGCTTCTTCTGAGAGATCATACTCTTTTAATTTCTTTCCAAACAACGCTTACTCCTCATCCTCTTTAGTATAATTAGGTTATTATTATATCCAAGAAAGACTAAAAGGCGCTACCTATGAAACTTTGTATTGCTCTTGATCTGCCAAGTGGACAAGAGAACCTAAAAATCGTTGAAGCATCAGTTGGTAGGGATGTATGGCTCAAAGTCGGCTTTCGAAGTTTCATCAGAGACGGTGCAGAGTTTTTAAAAGAGATTAAAATTATCAATCCCAATGCCAAGATATTTTTAGACCTCAAACTCTACGACATTCCCAATACCATGGCAGATGCGAGTGAAGAGATAGCCGCACTCGGTGTCGATATGTTTAACATCCATGCAAGTGCAGGAGAGACAGCGATGCGTGCAGTCATGGAGCGTCTTGGCACACTGCCCGCTAGACCACTTGTACTTGCCGTAACGGCTCTTACATCTTTTGATGATGCCTCATTTGTTAAACTTTACGGCGCAAATATCGAGACCAAAGCCGCAGAGTTTGCCCGTATGAGCTTTGAAGCGGGGCTTGACGGTGTGGTGTGTAGCGCGTATGAGAGCAGGGCGATTAAGCAGGTTACCTCAGATAAATTTCTGACACTCACTCCGGGCATCCGACCTTTTGGAGAAGATAAAGGCGATCAAAGTAGGGTGGCTGACTTAGCATTTGCAAAAGAGATGGGCGTGGATTTTCCCGTAATCGGCAGAGCGATCTATAAAGATAGCAACCCAAAAGCAAAGATCGCTAGAGTGATCGAAGAGATAGAGAGGCTAGAGGCTTAGCCTTCTCGCTCTATCTTTTTTGCGTTTGGATCAGAAAGTTCTAAAGCATTTTTCATGCCAAATACCATAAATGCGATACCAATGGCAAATATCGCCAATATAAAAAGTGGTGTGTAGCGTTTCACTTTGTCATCCTTTTGTTTTATCAAATCATACATTAAAACTCTTTTGTTAATCCTAAAATTATCGAGATATTTTTAAGCTTCCATTTAAGTCTCTTAAAGTATACTTCTATCCACTTTTAAGGACAGTTGGGTGAGTTGGCTGAAACCACATCCCTGCTAAGGATGCGTACTCGTAAGGGTACCGAGGGTTCGAATCCCTCACTGTCCGCCACTACACAAAATCAGATAAATCTACGATATAAATTTCACAAATAACATTATGACTTATTGGATAAGAACTTGAGTTCGATGATGCGTAGCAAATCCCACAGACTTTAACTGTTTTAGAATTTTGATACAACTAAGCGTCCTCTTTTTCGTCACCCTGAACTTGTTTTAGGGTCTAATGCATTATTAGTAAGATTCTGATATAGTGCAGCAAATCTCACGAAGGCATTTATTCTTTTATTTTTTTGTTAAAAATCCAAAGGCGATTTTATATCGCCTTTATTCATCTCAGCAACCACATGTGTATAGATCATCGTAGTCTCTACGGATTTATGCCCTAATAACTCCTGTATACTCCGCACATCAATGCCACTTTGTAAAAGATGGGTAGCATACGAGTGTCTAAAGATATGTGAAGTGACTCGCTTATGCACTTGTGCTTTTATAGACGCTTGTTTAATATTCCTACCTAAAGTTTTTTCATGGATATGATGCCTTCTTATTGCATCACTTCTTGGATCTTTTGCAACATTTCGCATAGGAAATAAAAATTGCCATTTAGTTTCAAGCTTTGCATTGGGGTATTTTCTCTCCAATGCATAAGGCATATATACAGACCCATATCCATCGTCTAGATCTTTGGCATGAACACCTTCAACATATTCCACTTGAGCTTTAAGTCGTTGTTTTATAACTTGTGGCAAAGGCACAGTTCTATCTTTAAGGCTTTTACTATCCCAGATATATACCTTATCAAACCCAAAATCAATATCTTTTATTCTGATGTTTAATGCTTCACTCATACGAAGTCCACAACCGTACATAAGATATACTATAAGCTGATATGTTCCCGTCAAATTATCTATTACTTTCTTTACTTCCTCTTTTGTCAGTACCTGTGGGATATGCTTTCTCTCCTGTGCCCTAAGCGCCTGTATGTTCCAACTGCTCATATCTACCCCAAGTACTTCTTTGTAGAGAAATAACAATGCACTGAAAGCCTGATTTTGTGTGGTCGAAGATACCTTCCTTTCAGTAGCTAAATAAGTAAGAAATGCTTCTATCTCAGTTTTACCCATTTCTATGGGGTGTTTTTTGTTATGATAAAAGATATAGTGCTTTATCCATCCGACATAGGATTTTTCTGTTTTGATACTATAGTGTTTAAATCGTATCTTGTCACGTACAATATCTAATAATTTTTTCTTTACTTTCATATATACTCCTAAAAATAGCAGGACATAATGTCCTCTATTGCCTATATTCAATTAATAGGGGAACAAAATGTCCAAATATTGGCTTATTTCCGGCAAAAAGGACATAAGCAATTTTTATGATTGTATGGTTTTTACGAAAAGAGTAGAAAAAATATAGCAAATTGTCATACTTTTTTAAAATAGCCGGACATTTTTGATATACTACTAATATGAAAAATATAGTAATAGTGGGACATTTTGTTCCCCTAATAAATAGTTCTCACTTTCGCCTACGGCTCAAGTGAGAACGGCAGTGCTGAGCGAGTTTTTGTCCTCTCCGCCTTCGGCTTCGAGAACAAGTCGCAGGAGCGAACACTCTTCAAACTCCTTCAATAAGCATATCGAAAGCTCCGCTTTCATATACTTTTTTGGAGTGTCGCTCAGCACTGCCGTTAGCTAAATAAGGACTATAGTTGTGAAATATAAGCACCAACACGGAACAAAGAATCCAGTTATAGAACAGGAAGAAAAATCTATACTATTAGCAGTTGATCGTGCATTATCTTCCTCTTCTAATTCGCAAACTATTGGAAGAAATGGAGAACTACCTTTATTAGATTTTTTAAATAGATATCTTCCCCCAACATTTAAAGCAGTTTCAGGACACTTTATAACACCAAATGGAAATATTTCACCTCAAATTGACATTATGGTACTTGATTCCAGATATCCTTTATTAGCAGAAAATCTAGATGGTTCTGTACTCGCTATGCTCCACTCAGTTATTCAAACCATAGAAATCAAGACAAATCTAACTTCAACTGATATTAAAAAAGTATCCAATGATACACGTAAAATTACAGAACTTATGAATGAAGTAGATGTATTTAATAAACAAAGCTTTAGTTCGCCAATTACAAAAGTATTCGCATACCGCATAAAAAATAAGCTAGAAACAATAGAACAATCATTTCAAAAAAATTGTGAACCAACTGCTTTCCATTATGATCTAGTAATTTTAAGATTACCAGAACAAGATTTTAATAACAAAGAAATTGGATGCGAACTACACTATGAACCAGTTTCAGAAGAAGATATTTGTGAAATGAAAGAAAAATATGAAGTACCAAAAGAGTCTTTTAAAGATGAATTTCTCTTTGGAACTAGAGCAAGCTATACGCCATTATCAGATTTATACTACTCATTGGTACAAGACGGCTACTACATGCTAGGAGATAGAAATTTTAGATTTGATGATATAGGTGAGCATATTATGAGTTATATGTCTTGGTCTACAGCATCATGGAACGATATTTATGAATAAAGCAATTAGCTAACAAAACCTTGGAGAGAAATAGTTTACCCTAGCGGGCAAAACTATTTCTCAAGTCAACCGTTATCTCGGACGCTACGCATCCGAGATAACGGTGGCGCGGGCTGAACACCCGCTAGTCATCTGCTGCTACGCACCAGATAACAAGCGGCTGCATTGAGCAGCACAACAAAAAATTAAAATTTTTCGTTGGCGTGTCAATGACCCGCGCCACCGTTATATCTACAGGAAGGGAATCAATGACTACAGATGCTTTACAAAATTATATTGATAAAATCGCAATGGAAGCTTTCAATAAATACAAAATCATAAGAGATGGAACAAGTTATGAATTGGCAGAAATTGAAATATATGTTAAAGATCTTGACAATGGTATCAATGATATCTATCGTCATGATACAGATAAGCATCTAAGAAATGCTGAAGAGTATCGGCACTATAGTGGTTTTGATATTTGTCATGGGAATAAAGATAAAAAAATCTATTGTGGCATTTTGGTACGTGGATTGATGAATGATTATGAAGCAATATATGGACCTAGAAGGGTTAAATATGAAGGTAGACAAAAGCATCCAAGAGATATAAAAATAAAAATCAGTGAAGTATTTGAAAATAGATTTACATTTCATTCCACTGAAATCAATTCGAATGTGATATTGAAATTACCAAGAGTAAATTTAAGCAATACAACAAGTATGGACAACTTGTATCAACCAGAAGAATTACAAAAATATTTAAACTTAAAAGGTAGATATCTTAGGGTCAAGGATAAAAACTTTTTTTCAAATAATGGTCCCGTAGAATCCAGAGAAATATGGAATGCGATTTTAAACAATGCAACTAAAACGATATAACAAATCAGTCGAGCCAATCAAAAACCCGCAGGCGGCTTTTTGATTGCTCATTTTAAACGTTATGTCTTAAGGAGTATTAAACTTATATGCAAAAAATAATATTACTCAGACATGGTGAAGTTGATATTGAGAATTATAAAAATATATCAGCTAATCAATTTGGGAAATGGGTTACAGCGTATAATAATTCAAATATCAAACCTGAATTTCAATCAAAAGATGAAGTCAAAAAATTATTGGAAAAAGCTGATGTTTTAATTTGTAGTAATTTAAAAAGGTCGGTTCAATCCCTTGAAGTATTTGATAAAATACCATTTGAAACAAATGATATTTTTAATGAAGCACAGCTTCCATTTTCAAACTGGAAGCTATTAAAACTAAATCCAAAAATTTGGTTAATTATTTTTAGACTATTATGGTTTTTTGGATATTCACGAAATAGTGAATCTTTCAAAGAAGCTAAGCAAAGAGCAAAAAGTGCCGCAGAAAGACTAGTAGAGTTATCAAAACAAAATAAAACTGTAATTTTAGTTGGTCACGGTATCATAAATAAGCTAATTCAAAAAGAATTAGTTGCACTAAAATGGATTGAATCAAAAAAGCTACAAAATAAAAACTGGTGTTATGGTGTATTTGAGTTACAGACATAACAAATTATTGGAGAGAAATATTTGACCCTGCGGCTCAAATATTTCTCAACTAAACCGTTCTCACTTTCGCCTACGGCTCAAGTGAGAACGGCAGTGCTGAGCGAGTTTTTGTCCTCTCCGCCTTCGGCGTCGAGAACAAATTGCAGAAGCGAACACTCTCTTTCCCACTCATTCAGTTGGATTTTGAAAACTTTGTTTTCAATCCTCCCTTCTGAGTGTCGCTCAGCACTGCCGTTATCTTAAAATGTTATCATATCTTGACAAAGCGTACGATATTTAGTACAATATAGAAAATAAATTAAAGGGTTAGCTATGACAAGAGTGATGTCAGTAAGTCAAGTAAGAGCAGATATCTATAATGTGATGGATGAAACTGCACAGACTCATGAGCCTGTACTTATTACAGGAAAAAGAAATAATGTGGTCATGCTTTCAGAGGAAGACTGGAACGCAATAGAAGAAACATTATTTTTAAATTCTATACCTAACATGGCATCTTCAATTCAAGAGTCAATGAATGCTTCCGATGAAGAGTTTAGTGAAAATATTGAATGGTAGAGTATAAAGTACTTTATAGTAAATTAGCACTTAAAGATGCTAAAAAAATAACGAGTGCCAATTTAGCTAAAAAAGCTAAAGAGCTTATAGAAATCATCAAAAAAGACCCGTTTCAAAATCCACCTCCTTATGAAAAATTGGTAGGAAATTTAAACGGTTCATATTCAAGGAGAATAAATATCCAACATAGACTTGTTTATGAAGTAAAAGAAGATGAAAAGAAAGTAAGAATCTCTAGAATGTGGTCACATTATGGAGAATGAGATAACAGTTGCACGGGCTGAATACCCGCTAGTTATCTGCTACTCCGCACTAGATAACAGCTAGGGGGGAGGGCTATATAGTCCTTAAGCTTTCTTCGCTTTCTTGTCTTTGCGCTTTTCTTTTAAGGTTTTCTCTGATTTTTTCTTCACACTCTTCTTGGCGTCTTGACCTTTTGCCATGCTCTATCCTTTTATTTATATATACTCATTATATCTCTTTGTTGCAAAATATAAGGGCGATTATGTGCCGAGCGAAATGATGCAAAACGACCATTTTGCCTTAGAGCAAGGCTATTCTCAACATATCATTGCTAAAATATAGCAACTAGCAACAATTGGGGACAATCAAAAGAGTGATGCGATAGAGAGCATGAGAGCATATCGCGCTATTGCCTGAGTTCGCCAAGGGGTATTTGTTAGCTTAAATAAGGAGTGATAAATGGATGGTGGGATGTTGGTATCATACAAAGTATTATGCGAGGGGGACTTCTACGGTTCTGTAACCATGGAAGAGTTATTGAAAAATGAAAAGGTAATCAGAGTTATCAAGAGTGAATTTGCCACAGGGCAAAGAAATATCGATATCAGTTTTGATAAAAGTAGTACGACTATCGAAATGGTGACCAAAAAAGATATCCAGACATTTGAAGTGCGTAAAGATGACTATGCAGATGTTTTAGTCTTAGCAGAAGAGGATGCGACGGCTAAGAAGGTATTTAAAAAAGATTGTTCAGGGATCGAGCTCGTTGACATCGAGACTCTCTAAGCTCAAAACTCTCTTGCCGCCTTTGGCATAAGATTTGCATATACCTTTTTAAAGGAAAAGCTATGGTATTTACTCGTCCAAAAAAAGTAATCTTTTATGAAAAGCCCGGATGTGCAGGCAACGGTAGGCAAAAAGAGCTGCTCAAAAAGCATGGAGTGGGCTTTGAGGTGCGCTCGATGATCTCCAATAAATGGGATAAGCCGACCCTTGAAGCTTTTTTTGAGGGGCTTAGCAAAGAGGAGATATATAATCCTTTTGCGACCAAGATAACAAGTGGCGAGTTTGATCCAAGCACTTACACAAAAGAGGAGCTTATAGAGCAGATGCTTGCTGAGCCACTTCTCATAAAACGCCCTCTCATAGAGGTCGATGATGTGAAGCTCTGTGGATTTGATATCGCAAAACTCAATGCACTGCTTAAGATAGATATGCCTGTGCCAAAAGATATCAATGCGTGCTTAAGCAGTGATAAGTGCGAAGAGCAATAACCACTAAAACTTAAACATTTACTGCGACTTTATAGGTCGGATCATCTTCTTCAAAAGTACAAAACGGTCCGGCTTTTTTGAGCACTTTTTTGCAGTCAGCCGAGAGGTGTCTGAGTGTAAGCTTTTTGCCTGCATTTTCGTATTTTTCCGTTAGGGCATCGACGGCTTCCGTGCCCGAACTATCCATAACGCGTGCATTTTTAAAATCGATGATGACCTCTTTTGGGTCACGCTCTATATCAAACTGTTCATTAAAAGAGGTAATTGAGGCGAAAAAAAGCGGTCCATCGAGCATATATATCTTTTTGCCATTTTCATCAAGTGAAGTTTTTGTAGAGATTTTCGCGTGTTTCCATGCAAAGACAAGTGCCGAGATGATAATCCCTGCGATAACGGCAACAGCAAGGTCTTCAAAGATCGTGATGATCGTTACAACTATCAAAACAAATGCATCGGAGCGTGGCATATACTTTAGACGCATGAGCGATGAGAACTCAAAAGTCCCGATACTCACCATAAACATGATGCCCACAAGTACGGCGATAGGGATGATGTTTATGATGCCTGAGAAGTTCACCACAAGCACTATGAGTAGCACAGCAGCTATAAACGATGAGAGTCGTCCGAGTCCACCTGAGGTGAAGTTGATAACGCTCTGACCGATCATCGCGCATCCTGCCATGCCGCCAAAGAGACCTGAGCTCATATTGCCGATGCCTAGTGCAACACACTCTTGATTGCCTGAACCGCGTTCGCCACCCATCTCATCAAGCACCGAAAGCGTTAGAAGTGATTCTATGAGTCCTACAAGTGCTACGATAATAGCTGAGGGGAGGATGATAGAGAGAGACTCCAGATTAAAAATCGAAAGATCGGGTATCACAAAAGAGGGGAGAGGCACATCAAGAAGGTTTGCCATATCTCCTACAACCTTGGTGTTAATATCTGTAAAATAAACGATGATTGTGATCGTAATGATAGCAATAAGTCCAGCCGGCACTGCTTTAGTGATCTTGGGTAGCGTATACATCGTAGTCATCGTGATAAAGATAATGATATACATCATATAATTTTCACTCAAACTCGCAAATACTATATCTATCCAACTATCATAACTTTGGAGATCTTTTGGAGCTAAAAATTTGAGCTGTGCTAAAGCAATGACGATAGCCAAACCATTAACAAAGCCAAAGAGAGCAGGTTGAGGCACGAGGCGGATAAATTTACCGAGTTTAAGTATCCCTATAATCATCTGGATCAAACCAGCGACGATAGAGGTGATGAGGATATAGTGTAAGAGCAGCATGGAAAACGACTCTTTATCAAGAGCAGGATAGAGTTCTCTAAGTGCGAGTCCTAGAGAGACAAATACCACTGCCACAGAGCCTGTCGCGCCGGAGATCATCCCCGGCTTTCCGCCCAAGAGAGAGGTGATGAGCCCTATGATAAAAGCGCCATAGAGTCCAACAATCGGTGAGACTCCTGCTATGAATGAAAAGGCGATCGCTTCGGGTACGAGTGCAACAGCGACGAGTGCACCCGAGAGGATGTCATTTTTTATATTGTGTGTTGAATAGTTTTTTAGATTTATCAAAATCATCCCTTGCGTAAACATTGCGCGAATTTTAGCATAATAGTTTTAGAGGAGTAAGCACTATGCCTTAAGCTGTTGATAAACCCATAAGAAGATTGGAAATACTTCTGCTTTGGCTTTTGTTATAATTATTTCTTTCTAAAATCCTTTATCTACTTTTTTCATTAATATTTTATTAATCTTTAACATTTCTATGTTATAGTGTTTGTGTATTTAAACAAAAGGGGGTTTAAATGAAAAAAGGTTTATTGCTATCTGTGATAGCTTCGACAATGATTATGGCGGGCGGTGACATCGCTCCGGTAGAACCGGTTGTAGAAGTGGAAGCTCCGGCTCCATCAGGCTGGACATTTACGGGACAAGGTGTTGTTTATTATCAAACACAAACTTTAGATTTATCTTACTGGGGTAGTAGCGATTATGATTTTTTTGATCAAGAGTCGTCATTTGCTAATGCGGGAATTCAATTAACTGCCGTAAATAATGATTTATTTGCGGGGTTGGGTATCGGTGTTCAACTAAACGGTTTAGGAACCTTGGGGTTAGATGAAGATGTTGTAGCGTATCCTTTGCAGGAGGTAAATGGTAATTTAAATGGTGCTTATATTTCTCAACTTTATTTGACATATAGTTTTGGAAATACACAATTAAAAGTCGGGAGACAAGAACTTCCAAAAGAGTTTTCACCTTTTGCTTTTTCTGAAGATTGGAGTGTATTTAAAAATACATTTGAAGCTTTTCTTGCTATCAATACGGATATTCCCGATACTACGCTCGTTGGAGCATGGGTAAGAGGTGCAAATGAAAACGGATATAGTTTTTGGGCACTAGATTATTCTGATTTTAGTGGAGATATGGGCGATTTTCATAAACTTAATAATAATGACGGTATTTGGATGCTTACTGTTCAAAATAAATCGTTGCAAAATCTAACATTGACCGGTTCATGGTATTACGCTGATACTTTTTTGAATGGTGATTTTAATATTTTGTGGCTTGACGCACAGTATGATGCGGGCTTTGCTAACATTGCCCTACAAGGAGGAACAGTACGGCATGATACGATAGATAATACAAATGCTTTTGGTGCAAAAATAAGTACCGATGTTCTTGACGATGTGAAATTATGTGTAGCTTATTCCCATGTCAATGATTCAACATTTGGTATCTTTCAGGTAGGGGGAAGTAGTTCGACTTTGTATACTGATATGATCGCAGAAGAGATTTTTTCATTAAGTCAAGCAGTTTGGTTGGGATATAATTTTAGAAATGATAATGATAAGTTTGTTATAGGTGCACATGCAGATATGCTCAATGGAAAATTATCAGGAAAATACGGTTATACCGACTTTGGAAATAGTGATAAAACAAATGAGTTTGATTTTACATATTCTACATTAATTAATGAACAATTGGATTTATCAGTTACATATGCGTATATAGATTCTGACTTTTTTGACGATTCAATTAATTCTATTAGGTTGGTTGCTAGATACAATTTTTAAGATATTGGTAAAGAAGTGTGGATCGACTTGCAGTAGAAGAGAGCAGGAGCCTTACGCTTCTACTTTTACCTCTTTTGGTGTGCCT
>JACDJA010000932.1_pt1 | contig 27844 bp, 26 predicted proteins | sample 7449241 | NCBI WGS metagenome assembly JACDJA01 (sample SAMN14253289, study PRJNA609438) | sludge metagenome | isolation source: initial anaerobic sludge | collected 2018-12-20 | reverse complement strand
GCATCGGGCACATCCGCGCATTCGCTGCTTTCGCCGCCCTGACGGCGGCAGTCACACTGGCTTATACGGCTTTTACCCACCCCGCGGCGTGGGTGGTTCTCCGGGTCGTTAACGGCTTCTGCATCGCCGGTTTGACGGCCACGATTGAAAGCTGGCTGAACACCAAAAGCAGCAACGAAACCCGTGGCCGCGTTCTCGGTTTCTACATGCTCACCTATTATCTGGCAATCGCAGCCGGCCAGACACTGGTCAACCTCTCTGATCCCGCCGCTCCCGATCTTTTCATGTTGGCCGCAACCCTGACGGTGGTTTCCCTGATACCGGTGGCAATGACCAGCCTGGGCGAGCCCAATCTCAGTGACAGCCGTGTGCTCAACGTCAGGGCACTCTACGCAGCATCACCGGTTGGCCTGATTGGGGCCGGCGTTGCGGGCCTGATGGTGGGTTCCTTTTATGCCCTGGGAATCGTGTTTGCGCGCCGGATCGGATTGAGCGTGACTGAAGCCGCCATGTTCATGAGCGTTGTAGTGCTTGGCGGGCTCGCATTCCAGCTTCCCATGGGCATGCTTGCAGACCGCTACGACCGGCGCCTGGTCATGTCCCTGGCGTTGATTGCCGTTGGCGGTGTCTGGATGGTTCTGGCCGCCTCCGCCGCCTCGGGAATACCGTTTTTTGCCTTGCTGATAATGGCGCTGATGTTCGGAGGTGCCATGAGCAGTATCTACCCGCTCTGTGTTGCGGAGACCTTCGACCGCCTTGAACGCAGATACTACGTTGCCGCATCGGGCCGATTACTGATGATTCACTCGATCGGTGCAACCGCCGGCCCGCTGCTGGCATCGGGGCTTATGACCATCTACGGGCCGTTCAGCTTTTTTATGTTTGAATCCGCAGTGGCCTTGGTTTACGCCATGTATGTTCTCATGCGCCTGGGTGTGCGGCCGCCAATCCCCAAGGCTCTGCGGGAAAAATACGTACCTCTCCCCGATGTAGCCCCCATCACCACCGGCCTCGATCCACGCTGCCAGGATGAAAACGGCCGCGACTGCTGACCCGATCATGCCAAAAGGCCGGCCCTCCACCCAACAGCACCCATGTGGATGCAGAGCCCCGTTACGTCTATAGTCTCGTCAGATGGTAGCAACAATGAAGGAGCAGCCTCTTGCCCGCCAAAGCCTCAGAAAAAAGAAAGTTTCACCGCATCAGCTTTGATGCTTCATGCGAACTCCATGCCCTCGATCGCGTTTGGGAAACGGAGGTGCTGGATATCTCCCTGAAAGGCGTGCTGGTGAAACGGCCCGACGGCTGGGATGTACCCCTGAGCCAGCCATGTGAGGTGATCGTTCATCTGGATGAGCAGCGGGCCGGAATCGTTATGGCTGTTGAATTAAAGCATGTTGAGGGCCAGCGGCTAGGCTTCAGGTGCCAATACATTGACCTGGAAAGTGCTACTCATTTGAAGCGTCTTGTTGAATTGAACCTGGGAGATCCGGTTCTTCTTGAGCGGGAGTTTGCGCACTTAATTGGCCGCTAGGCGTTGGTTTTTCTTGCCAGGCCACTAAAGTCAGCGGTTTTGGACGAGCAAAGCCTAAAGCTCCTCCAAGGCAGTAATCGCCTCGCTAAGCTTGGACACAGGAATCACCTTCATACCCTCAATAGCCTTGCGCGGTGCATTGGACTTAGGCACCAGCGCACGGTTAAAGCCATGTTTTGCTGCCTCGTAAATGCGCTCCTGGCCACTGGGCACAGGCCGGATCTCTCCGGACAGACCAACTTCTCCAAAAATAACCAGATCCTGGGGCAGGGCACGGTCGCGGAACGAAGAAACAACGGCAGCGAGAAGCGCCAGGTCTGCGCTGGTTTCATTTACTTTGACGCCGCCAACGACGTTCACAAAAACATCCTGGTCAGATACGTGCAAGCCGCCGTGGCGATGTAGAACCGCCAGTAACATTGCCAGCCGGTTCTGGTCCAGGCCAACCGCTACACGCCTTGGGTAGCTGCCCTGTGCCATATCCACCAGCGCCTGAATCTCCACCAGCATGGGGCGCGTACCTTCCCATACCACCATAACCACGCTGCCGGGCGCGGCGTCTTCACCCCGGTTCAGGAAAATCGCGCTGGGGTTTTTAACTTCCTTCAGACCCTGTTCCAGCATGGCAAATACGCCCAGCTCGTTCACCGCACCAAAACGGTTCTTGATGCCGCGAAGGGTGCGGTAGCGGCTGTCGCTGGAGCCTTCCAGCAGGATAGAGCAGTCAATCATGTGCTCCAGAACTTTGGGGCCGGCCAGGCTGCCGTCCTTGGTGACGTGGCCCACCAGTAACAGGATAGTGCCTGTCTGCTTGGCGAAGCGGGTCAGAAACGCGGCGCTTTCGCGAACCTGGGAGACCGAGCCGGGAGCGGACTCGATATCCGCCACGTGCATCACCTGGATACTGTCTACCACCAGGATCCGCGGTTTTTCCGCTTCAGCCACCTGCATGACCCGCTCGACACTGGTCTCGGAGAGCATCTTCAGATCTTTGGTAGGTAAGCCCAAACGCTTGGCGCGCATGGCCACCTGCTGCAGGGATTCCTCACCGGTCACGTAAAGCGCGGGAACACCGGCAGCGAGGTGGCACACAGCCTGGAGTAGCAGGGTGCTTTTGCCCGCCCCCGGGTGGCCACCCATGAGCACAGCCGAACCCTCAACCAACCCGCCGCCCAGAACCCGGTCGAATTCCTGCATGCCGGTGCTGATACGTTCCTGCTCGGCCAGGCTTACCTCATCCAGGCTCTGCACGGCGGACAGGCTGCCTGCAAAGCCCTCAAAGCGAACACCGCGAGCGCCTTTAGCATTACTGCTGACGCCGCGGACTTCGCTGATGGTATTCCACGCCTGGCAGGCCGTGCACTGGCCCTGCCATTTGGAGTAGTCGGCGCCGCACTCAGTGCAAACGTAGGCGGTTTTGGCTTTTGCCATGAAGATAGTCCTGGTGGTTTTGTGGAGCGTTCAACCTCTCACCCTCTCCCCCGGCCCCTCTCCCGTGAAGGGAGAGGGGAGCTACACATCCAAAGCCTGCAAGGCTCAGCACAATCTCCCAGGCAGCACAGTAAAAGCCCCTCTCCCCCTGAGGGAGAGGGGTTGGGGAGAGGGGGCGGGATGTGTTGTCATTCACGCCAACTTCTTATACTTCATACGCTGAGGCACCATGGCAGAATCCCCTTTGCGCTTCTTGTGGTCCTCATCGTACTCGGCGAAGTTACCTTCGAAGTACACCACCTCGCCATCATCCTCAAACGCCAGAATGTGCGTGGCAACCCGGTCCAGGAACCAGCGGTCGTGGGAGATAACCAGGACGGAGCCGGGGAAATTCAGCAGGGCTTCTTCCAGTGCGCGCAGGGTCTCAACGTCCAGATCGTTGGTGGGTTCGTCCAGCAGCAGCACGTTGCCGCCTTCTTTCAGCAACTTGGCCAGGTGCAGACGGTTGCGCTCACCACCCGACAAGTCGCCCACGCGCTTTTGCTGGTCTGAGCCTTTGAAGTTGAAACGGCCAGCATACGCCCTTGAAGGGGTTTCGTAGTTGCCCACTTTAATGATGTCCTGGCCATCACTGAGCAGTTCCCACACGGTTTTGGAGCCGTCCAGGTCGCGGCTCTGGTCCACATAGGCCAGTTTGACCGTTTCGCCCACGGTAATCGTGCCGGAGTTAGGCTGGTCATAGCCGGCGATCATGCGGAACAGGGTGGATTTACCTGCGCCGTTACCACCGATAATACCCACGATGGCACCGGGCGGCACGGTGAAGGAAACGTCTTCGTACAGCAGGTGATCGCCAAAGGCTTTGCTGATGCCTTCCACTTCAATGACCTTGTCGCCCAGGCGGGGGCCGGGCGGGATATAAAGCTCATTGGTTTCGTTACGCTTCTGGAACTCCTGCGAGCTCATTTCTTCAAAGCGTGCAAGGCGGGCCTTGCTCTTGGATTGGCGCCCTTTGGCGTTACTACGAACCCATTCCAGTTCGTGTTTGACGGCTTTCTGGTGGGCCGCTTCCTGCTTGGACTCCATTTCCAGGCGCTTTTCCTTGTTTTCCAGCCACTGGCTGTAGTTGCCTTCAAACGGGATGCCATGGCCCCGGTCCAGCTCCAGAATCCAGCCGGCTACGTTGTCAAGGAAGTAGCGGTCGTGGGTGATGGCGACGACCGTACCGCTGTAATCGTGCAGGAAGCGTTCCAGCCAGGCCACGGACTCGGCATCCAGGTGGTTGGTGGGCTCGTCCAGAAGCAGCATGTCCGGGCTGGAGAGCAGCAGACGGCACAGGGCTACCCGGCGGCGCTCACCGCCGGAGAGATTCTTGACCGGCTGATTCCAGGGTGGCAGGCGCAGGGCATCAGCGGCAACTTCCATTTTGCGCTCTATATCGTGGCCGTCAGTGGCCTGAATCAATGCTTCCAGTTCGCCCTGCTTTTTGGCCAGCGCGTCAAAATCTGCATCCGGTTCCGCGTAGGCGGCGTAAACCTGGTCGAGTTCCGCCAGCGCGCTGTGAACATCAGCCACGGCTTCATCAACAATCTCTTTTACGGTTTTGCTTTCGTCCAGCTCCGGTTCCTGGGGCAGATAGCCCACGTTAATGCCGGGCTGGGGGCGGGCCTCGCCGGTGTAATCCTTGTCTACGCCCGCCATAATGCGCAGGAGCGTGGATTTACCGGAGCCGTTGAGGCCGAGCACGCCAATCTTGGCGCCCGGGAAAAAGCTCAGGGATATGTCCTTGAGAATCTCGCGTTTGGGTGGAACCACTTTGCCCACGCGATTCATGCTGTATACGTACTGGGCCATAAAGGCATTAACCTCTTTGCAAAACGGGATGTGACGGGGTTGCGGAGGCGTTATTGGCTGGCGCCTCTCGGAACTTCACAGTTGGGTCTGTAAGGTATCTAAACCCGGGAGCTATAGCAATTTCAGCAAAACAGCGATTATCCGCATGGCGGTATCTGCGAACTGCATAAAGGATGATTTTCAACCCGGTAATGGGCTAGAATAGCGGCCCGAATTTTATGGGATTCCGGGGCTATTCCCAAACTCTCCGGGCCAGTCAAGCACACAGGGGCAGCGCACCGATGTTTAATCGTGATATGAAAATCGCCGGTTTCGACGACGAACTCTGGAATGCCATGCAGGCGGAAAGCAAGCGTCAGGAGGCTCATATTGAGCTGATTGCCTCCGAGAACTACACCAGCCCGCGGGTAATGGAAGCCCAGGGCAGCGACCTGACCAACAAGTACGCCGAGGGCTATCCCGGCAAGCGGTACTATGGTGGCTGTGAGTTCGTTGATATCGCTGAGCAGCTGGCCATTGATCGCGCCAAAGAGCTGTTTGGCGCCGCCTACGCCAACGTGCAGCCGCACTCCGGCTCCCAGGCCAACGCCGCCGTATTCATGGCGCTGGTTAATCCGGGCGATACGGTTCTGGGTATGAGCCTGGCCCACGGTGGCCACCTGACTCATGGCGCTGGCGTGAACTTCTCCGGCAAGATCTACAACGCTGTGCAGTACGGTATTGATACCGATACCGGCCTGATTGATTACGACGAGCTCGAAGCGCTGGCGGTTGAGCACAAGCCGAAGATGATCATTGCCGGCTTCTCTGCCTATTCCCAGGAGCTGGATTTTGCCCGTTTCCGTGCCATTGCAGACAAGGTGGGTGCCTATCTGTTTGTAGATATGGCCCACGTGGCCGGCCTGGTTGCCGCCGGCGTTTATCCCGACCCGATTCCCCATGCGCACGTGGTCACAACCACCACCCACAAAACCCTGCGTGGCCCCCGTGGCGGCCTGATTCTGGCCTGCGACGATGAAGCATTGCACAAAAAACTGAACTCGGCGGTTTTCCCGGGTAACCAGGGCGGCCCGCTGATGCACGTGATTGCTGCCAAGGCGATCTGCTTCAAGGAAGCCATGAGCGATGAGTTCAAGGCCTATCAGCAGCAGGTGGTGAGGAATGCCTCGGCCATGGCACAGGTATTTGTTGACCGCGGCTACGATGTGGTTTCCGGCGGCACCAAAAACCATCTGTTCCTGGTGAGCCTGATCAAGCAGGATATTACCGGTAAAGATGCCGACGCGGCGCTTGGCCGTGCCCACATCACCGTGAACAAGAACGCTGTTCCCAATGACCCGCGCTCGCCATTTGTGACCTCTGGCCTGCGTCTGGGTACGCCAGCCATCACAACCCGTGGTTTTGGTGAGGCGGAATGCCGTGAGCTGGCAGGCTGGATTTGCGATATTCTTGATAACCTGGAAGACGAATCTGTCATCACCCGTGTTCGCGAGCAGGTAGAAGCCCTGTGTGCGCGTTTCCCGGTATACAGCTAAGCACCTTCAAGACCCTGCCGGGCAGGGTGTGCGTTAGTCGCGCCACCCGGCCCTCTCCGGAGTACCTGATATGCATTGTCCCTTCTGTGGTGAAGCAGATACCAAGGTTATTGACTCGCGGCTCGTGGCCGAGGGTGATCAGGTGCGCCGCCGCAGAGAGTGCCTCTCCTGCCGGGAGCGTTTTACCACATTTGAGTCTGCCGAGCTGGTTATGCCCCGGGTGGTCAAGCAGGACGGCATCCGGCAACCGTTTGACGAAGAAAAACTGCGCTCCGGTATTATGAAAGCCCTGGAAAAGCGCCCTGTCAGCATTGAGCAGATTGATGCTGCCCTGAACCGCATAAAATACCGTTTGCGGGCCACGGGTGAGCGCGAGGTAAAGTCCATGCAACTGGGCGAAGAGGTGATGACCGAACTTCGCCAGCTCGACAAGGTTGCGTATGTACGGTTTGCGTCTGTTTATCGCAGTTTTCAGGATATCAATGAATTCAAGGAAGAAATCGAGCGGCTCTCGGCCACCAACGGCGAAGCGGCCGTTGATGTTGCAAAGGCGCTGGCGGACAACCATTCTCCTGAAGGAAAAAAATGACCGAACTCCGGGAACGGTCCATGATGGCCCGGGCTGTGCAGCTTGCATGGCGGGGCCGCTATTCAACGCATCCCAACCCCCGGGTTGGCTGTGTGATAGCCCGTGGCGACAGGATTCTGGGCGAAGGCTGGCATGAGCGGGCCGGAGAGGCCCATGCTGAAACCCGCGCCCTGAGCCAGGCTGGTACGGCGGCCCGGGGTGCGACGGCTTATGTCACTCTGGAACCCTGCAGTCATTTTGGTCGCACGCCGCCCTGTGCCCGTGCCCTGATTGATGCGGGTGTGTCGCGGGTTTTTGCGGCCACGCAAGATCCCAACCCTTCGGTCTCCGGGCGGGGGCTGGCCATGCTTCGGGAAGCCGGTATCAGGGTCGAGCTGGGGCTGCTCGCGGAGGAGGCTGCACGCCTGAACCCGGGATTTATGAAGCGTATGAAGACCGGTCGCCCCTGGGTCCGGCTGAAAATGGCGGCGAGCCTGGATGGGCGCACGGCCATGGCCTCCGGTGAGAGCCAGTGGATTACCGGTAGTGAGGCGCGCCGGGACGTTCAGCGGCTGCGGGCTGTCAGTGATGCGATCCTTACCGGCGTTGGTACGGTGCTTGCGGACGACCCTTCGTTAACCGTGCGCCGTGAAGAACTCGGTGACATAGGTGACGCCACGGAACCGTCGCGACAGCCGTTGCGAGTGATTGCCGACAGGGACGCCAGGACACCACCCTCCGCTACAATTTTACGTGGTGGCAAGGTGCAGGTGTTCTGCGCATCGTCTACGCTGGCAACAGCGCCCGCACAGGATCTTGCCGCATTGGGGATACGGCTGAAAGGCGTTGCCTGGAAGGATAACGGTGTTGATGTCTCCGAGCTTCTGGATTCGCTGGGTGAGCTGGGCATCAACGAATTGCTGGTTGAGGCCGGGCCCACGCTGGCAGGCACGTTTATCAGCGAGCAACTGGTAGACGAACTCTGGTTGTACCAGGCTCCGGTTTTTCTGGGCAGTACCGGCCGGCCCACGGCGCATCTGCCACTGGAAACCATGGCTGACAAAATCGAATGGACGGTGCAGGACCGGCGACAGGTAGGAAACGATCAGCGTCTGATTCTGGTCCGCCGCTAAACGTTTAAATTCACAGTGCGTCTCAAAACCTCTGCGTTGGGCAGTGGAAGGTGCATTGAAAGGGTGCAAAAACAGTATGGCACTGAACAGTGTTGAAGAAATCATTGAAGACATCCGCCAGGGCAGGATGGTTATCCTGATGGATGATGAAGATCGTGAAAATGAAGGCGATCTGGTGATGGCGGCAGAACACTGCACCGCCGAAGACATAAACTTTATGGCGCGCTTTGGTCGCGGCCTTATCTGCATGCCCATGACCCGTGACCGGTGTGAGCAGCTGGGTCTGTCGTTGATGGTGCAACAGAATGCTTCAGGCTTCGGCACCAAATTTACCGTGTCCATCGAAGCGGCCACGGGCGTCACCACAGGTATTTCAGCGGCAGATCGCGCACGCACGGTGCAGGCGGCAGTGGCCCGTAATGCCAAGGCGTCGGATCTGGTTCAGCCCGGGCACATTTTCCCGCTGATGTCAGACCCCGGGGGTGTCCTTAGCCGGGCGGGCCATACAGAAGCTTCCTGTGATCTGGCATCTCTGGCGGGCTGCGAGCCCGCCGGTGTTATCTGCGAAATCATGAATGACGACGGCTCCATGGCGCGCAGGGAAGATCTTGAGCGCTTCGCCCAGGAGCACAACCTGAAGATCGGCACCATTGCCGACCTGATTCACTACCGCACCACCCATGAACGCACAGTTGAGTGCGTTGAAGAGAACCAGCTTGATACTGAGTATGGTGTGTTCAAACTGCGTACCTACCGGGACGTTATCCAGGGCTCTACCCACCTGGCGATGATATTTGGGGAGATTCCAGCGGATGAACCCGTGTACGTGCGTGTTCACATAACCGATACGCTCCGGGACTTGCTGGGCGCGCGCCGTAAGGATTCCCGCAGCTGGCCGCTGCATCATGCGCTTGAAAAAGTCGCCGCGGAAGGCAGTGGTGTGGTGGTTCTGCTCAACAGCGCGGAGGACAGCTACAACCTGGAGGACCGCATCCATGATTTCTTTGATCAGGGGGAGCGGCCCGCAGGCAAAGGCAGCTCTGGTGTTTATTTCACCATAGGCACCGGCTCCCAGATTCTGCGGGATATAGGCGTAAGCAAAATGCGCCTGTTGAGCCCACCTGTAAAATACTCGGCGATTTCCGGGTTCGACCTGGAAGTGGTTGAGTACATTCCCTACACCCCGGACCGATAAACCTGGTCGCAGCCCAGCGGCTACGACCCGAGAAGGAGCCACCGATGGCAGATATCAAAGTAATTGAAGGTGATTTTACCCAGTGCACCGGGCGCTACGCGCTGGTGGTTGGTCGATTTAACGGTTTTGTGGTGGAAAGTCTGGTAGATGGTGCCATCGATACCCTGCGTCGTCACGGTATCGCGGACAGCGATATTACAATCGTGCGTGTGCCCGGAGCCTATGAAATGCCTCTGGCAGTGAAGCGCGTTGCAGAAACCGGTGGCTATGATGCCATTATTGCCCTGGGCGCGGTTATTCGTGGCGGAACTCCGCATTTTGAATACGTGGCGGGTGAAGCGTCCAGCGGTATTGGCGCGGTGAGCCTGGAAACCGATGTGCCGGTGACGTTTGGTGTACTGACTGTGGATTCCATTGAACAGGCCATTGAGCGCTCCGGCACCAAAGCCGGTAACAAGGGTGCTGAGGCAGCTATCACGGCGCTTGAAATGGTCAGCCTGTTCAATAAGCTGGGTGAGTAATGAGCGACATTGAAGGTACGACACCAGGCCCGGCGTCATCCGGCCAGCCAAAAGCTGGCGATCGTCGCCGTGCCCGGATTCTGGCAATGCAGGGGCTTTACCAGCGCCACTTTGCCAAGAGCCCCATTTCCGATATCGAAGCCGAGTTCATGGTCGACAACGACATGACCAAGGTGGATACCCTGTATTTCCGTGATGTTTTACGCGGTGTCCACCGTGAGCAGGCAGAACTGGACAAACTGATCGAGCCTTTTCTTGATCGCCCGCTGAACGAAGTGGACCCGGTAGAGCTGGCGATCGTGCGCCTGGGTGCCTATGAGTTGCGCCATCGCCTTGATGTGCCCTATAAAGTGGTCATTAATGAAGGCATTGAGCTGGCCAAGCGGTTTGGTGGCACCGAAGGGCATAAGTTCGTGAACAGTGTGCTGGACAAGCTGGGCCGCCGTTTGCGCCTTGCCGAGACCCGTCCGCGTTGATCAATGGGTGAATTCGAGCTGATCCGGCAGTATTTTTTGCCGTTAGCCCGTGTGCGCGGTTCCCACTCGCTGGTGCTGGGGCCGGGCGATGACTGTGCCGTGCAGAGAATTCCGCCTGGTTCTGATCTGGTTTTTTCCATCGATACGCTGGTTGAAGGCGTACATTTCCCTCCCGGCTACCGCCCGGATTTCCTGGGCTGGCGCGCGCTGGCAGTTGCGGCCAGCGATCTTGCGGCCATGGGTGCCACCCCTTCCTGTTTTACGCTGGCACTGACACTGCCCGAGGCCCGCGAGCCCTGGTTACGTGATTTTACAGTGGGGCTGGGTAAGGCCGCCGAATCCTTTGGCCTTGTACTAGCCGGAGGTGATACAACCCGGGGCCCTCTGGCGCTGAGCATACAGGTGCATGGCCTGGTGGAGCAGGGCGCCGCTCTCTGCCGCTCCGGAGCCCGCATTGGTGATCTGGTTGTGGTTTCCGGTACCCTGGGTGATGCCGGCGCAGCCCTGGACTATCTTGATGCCGGCAACCCGACGGCAGACGAGAAGTTTGTGCTGGAGCGTTACCACCACCCCCGGCCAAGGCTGAAACTGGGGGCCGCCCTGAGAGGCCTTGCCACGGCTGCGATTGATGTGTCTGATGGATTGCTTGCCGATCTTGGTCATATTCTTGAAGCGTCGGCAGTGGGTGCAAACATCGACCGTGCCAGGGTGCCCGTGTCGCCGGCGCTTGCTCGCCTGAAAGGGGAATCGGCGCTGGATTACGCATTGCATTGCGGCGACGATTATGAACTCTGTGCCGCCCTCCCGGAAGCAGGCTGGGCGGCTGCGCCGCCGTCATTAAAAGCTCAACTCACTGTTATAGGCGTGATCGAGGCAGAACCCGGTTTGCGTGTTGACGGCATCGCTGTATCGTCAGGCTCAGGTGCTGAGGGTTTTGACCATTTCAGGAGAGCAACATGAGCGCGGAAGACCAGTGGCCAGAACCGGATTTACCCCAGGCCCTGCTGCCGCCGGGGTTTCTTAAAAACCCCGTGCACCTGCTGGCTTTCGGTTTTGGCAGCGGCGTAGCGCCACGTGCGCCTGGTACCTGGGGGAGCCTTGTGGCGATTCCCCTGTGGTATGGTTTTGCATGGTTGCCGCCGGTAGCATACTGGCTGGTGGTGGTTCTGGCGTTTGTGGTGGGCATCTGGCTTTGTGGAAAAACAGCCACAGACCTGAAAGTGCACGACCATGGCGGTATCGTCTGGGATGAGTTTGTGGGAATGTGGATTGCCCTGGGGCTCTTCCCGGATCAGATTTACGGTGTTCTGCTGGCATTTCTGGTTTTCAGGTTTTTCGATGTGCTCAAACCCTGGCCCATCAATTGGCTGGACGAACGCTTGCCCGGGGGGCTTGGAATCATGGTGGATGATGTGGTTGCAGGCATAATGGCACTGGCGTGCCTTTTCGCTATTGATGTCTGGCTGATGCCCTACATTATCTAGAAGCAGTTTTCGACGGAGGGGCAGTGAGGTTAATACGAGAGCCGCAGCTAATCAGTGTACCTGATGCTCTTCCGGAAGCATTTTTACAACGTGCAGGAAGCGCTTCAGGCCGATTTCAGCTCGTTCCCGGGAGGCAAAGGGGCCGCTGTCAAAACCTTCGCGGGTTGTGAAGTACCATTTGCTCCCAACACAAAAAAAGCGACTGCTGCGAAAGGGGATGCGCCCTTCTTCTCCTGATCTGACCTGGGTGTTCATGGCCGGCTCCCGTGCCCGCTTGCTGTTTCGTCATTCCGGGGCTGTGTGGTTGATAAGAGTTTGTTTAAAATTAATACAATTTCCGGCGAATTCAACATTTTTTGACAATTATGTGATGGCTCTTGCAGGCCTTCCCGGTATCGCAAAGGAGAAAACATGAATAACTGCACTATCTTGAACACCGCCAGATTTGACGTGAGCGACTCACGCCGGAGTTTCCGGACCATCCGGGTTTTTCTTGCCGCAGCGGCCATGCTGATTCTTGCGGGCTGCTCGTCAGCGCTTACCCGGCTGGAAACCTGGGAAGGAACACCCGCCCGGGCCGCCGATGCGGCAACCCTGAAAGCCCCGGGCGCTATTCAGGTGAGCCAGGTGAACGGTCGCAAAATGACCAACTACCTGATGGATGACCTGGCACTGGACTATGCCCTGTTGCCTGGTGAAAACGAGGTGGTATTCACTTACAAGACCATATGGGCCAAATCCGGTGTGGTGAGAAACGGTGAGTCCAAGGTGCATGTGATTGAAAGCGATCCGCAGGTGGTGCGCTTTGAGGCGAGTCCCAACGAAACCTACAGGTTTGAGTTCGAGAAGCCGGAATCCCGTCGCCAGGCAGAGCAAATGCTGCCGGAATTTTCGGCGGCCATTGTTGCCGCCGATGGTCAGGCGCTGGCCCGCTCAACCAAATGGTCAGCCAGCGAAAAACGCACAGAAGGGCTCTCCTTGACCGAGCGCCAGGCTCCCGATGATGCAGTCAGTATCGATCAGGACGGAAGCTCGTTGGAGCGCCTGAAAGCTGTCTGGGCCACCGCTACCGAGGAAGAGAAAAAGGCGTTTTTGCGCTGGGCTTTTGAGTGAGCAGGTTGTTGTCCGGTTGCAGTGTCAGCGTTTCAGGCGAGTCGTCAGCTTTTTCAGTGCCTTCTCTAGCGTGTTGCCAAGCAGGTTTACAGCATCGTCCAGCAGTGTCTGGTTCCGGGTTTCCGTGAGCAGTGCGTGCACTTCTTCCGGGTCCAGCGTGCCTGCGGCATTCTCAATTGCCTCGAGGCTGTCCAGAACATGGCCCCGGATAGATTCGCATTCGGGCACTGTGTCCGGGCACACGGTGAAATTGAGGGTCAGGCTGCCCTGATAGCTGACAACAACAATAGCCAGCCCCATGCTGTCGAACAGAGGGGCGGCGTTGTATTGCTGTACGAGTTTCGCGCCCCTCAGATAGAGCGGCACCTGGGGGCCAGGCACGTTGGTGATGGGCAGGTTGAACACGGGTTGAAAACGCTGGGCAATCTGCAGTTCTGAATACAGCCTCGCAGACAGCATCAGCATGGTTGTTGGCAAAAGCTCGGTGAGCCGGTCTGCGGCAATGGCTTCGCGATAGGGTTCGGACGCCACGGCATTCCAGTGAATCCGGCGTATGCGTCTGGCCGGGTTATGCTCGTTGGTGGCAAGGTCCAGAAGCATGGCCGACATCTGGTTGCCGGTGGTTCTGCGCAGCGTGTTTGAGCGCACCGAGATGGGGGCCATGGCGATCAGGGACTGGTCGGTGTCCATGCCCTGCCCGTCAAGGTAACTTCGCAGCGTTTCCGCGCAAAGCCCCAGCACCACATCATTCAGAGTAACATCCCCCAAAGACGCCTTGATTGCTTTAAGGCGGGATAATTCAACCCGCGCCGATATGATCCGGCGGTTGGCGGTAATTTGCCGGTTAAACGGGCACTGGGGTGCAGAAAACAAAGGGAATGGCAGGGGGAGTTTGCGTAACTGTTTCTGAACAAGGCCACGGGCGGTTGCTTCCGCTGCACCCGCGATCAATGAGGTGATTTGCCAGGGGGTTCGTAATATGTTCGCCCCGGCCTGGATCATTACCCGCTCCTCGGAGGGTTCGGGGCGCGGATGCCAGGGGCGCGGCGCACTTATGGCCTGCGGCATCGGGGTATATTCCATCAATTTGCCGATAATTTCCTCACCACTGAATGCGTCAATGGCGGCATGATGCAGCTTCACAATCAGTGCAAGGCCAGCCTTGCCTTCTTGTTCCTCCCCCAGTTGAAACCCGTCCACGAAGGTTATGTGCCAAAGTGGTCGATCCCGCCTCAGCGGTTGTTCCAGAATCCGTTCGGCAAGGGTCATCAGGCTGTCTTCGCGGCTGTTGGTGCCCAGGCTGACATAGGCCAGGTGGCGTTCAATGCTGAAATCCGGATCATCAATCCAGTAGGGCCGCCCCAGGCGCAGGGGAATTTCTTTGAGGCGCTGGCGGAAAACCGGCACCACGTGAAGGCGGCTCCGCAGGTAGGCAATGAAGGTGGTGAATGCCAGTGGCGCTTCCTGTTCACTGGCGTCAAAAAGATAGATGCTGCCGCTATGCATTGGCGCATTTGCAGATTCCAGATACAGGAAAGAGGCGTCCAGTTCCGATAGCTGCCGCATCAAGGGGCTCCGCTCGTTGTCAGGGTTTGTCTCAGTATAAACGAACCGGCGGCTTTTTCTGTTGACTTATCTGCCTGCCGGGCCGCCGCGGCCGGGCCATTATTGCCCTCTGATGTTCAGGGGGAAAGATCATCCAGCCAGTTTGTTATTGCCGGGTCGTCAACCAGTCTTTGCCAGAACCACATCAAAGCCTTGCCTTTATCTTCCGCGTGTCTTGCCGCCTGAAGCACAACGGGCTGCCTGGGCTCCTGCACCTGTTTTTCCACGAGTTTGCCAGCGGCGAGAAGGGTCTTTATTCGTGATCTCGGCAACCATCCTACGCCAATGCCCGCCTGTTGCATTGCGATTTTGTGGCCAATGCTGGCGCCGGTGACTGTGCTCTGGCGATGAAATATGCCGGCATGCCCGGCAGGTAACGACCGTGAGGTATCCGCCGCGACAGCAGCGGGAAAGCGGCAGATAGCTTCCTCGCTCAGGGGTTCGTCCACATCCGCAAGTGGATGGTCGGGCGACACGGCAAAAACAAAGGACATCTGGCCGAGGATATGGCTGGTGAAATTTCCTGCCGGTTTGCTGATGTCGTCGGCACCCACAATCAGGTCCACTCTGCGGCTTTGCAGGGCGTCCCAGGTTCCGGCAAACACTTCTTCGGTTATCTGTACGTCTACGGGGATGCCCAGATTGTAGAAGTCTTTGATGGCAGGGAACAGGCATTCGGCCGGCAACAGTGAGTTGAGCCCGATGCGCAACCGGGTCTCCCAGCCCTGCGCCACCTGACGGGTTGAATGCGCGAGATTTTCCGCCGCCTCAAGCAGGGTTCGGCCTTCTTCGAGCAGGTAGCGGCCGGCCGGGGTGAGTACGGCACGGTGCCCGCTCCGGTCAAAGAGGGTTACGTTCAGGTCTTCTTCGAGTTTCTGCACGGTGTAACTGATGGCGGAGGGTACCCGGAATAGCTGGCTTGCGGCGCCAGCAAAGGTGCCTTTACGATCGATGGCATCAAGGACTCTGAGGGCATCTATGGTGATGGCTGTGTGCATGTTCGAATTATCTGAGGTAGTTGGCCAGAATTGCTTGTTTGAGAGTGTAGCAGTATAGCCGCTATCCTATTTTATATGTGGAGTTCGCGGCTGCCCGGCAGCCGCCCGATACTATGTGCCGGCCTTCTTAAAGCCTGGCATGGCAATTCGAAAAAATTGAGGTTTATGCGTTATGGGACTTCTCGTTGATGGAAAATGGCAGGACAAGTGGTACGACACCAGTAAAACCGGTGGCAAATTCGAGCGTGAAGCGGCGCGGTTCCGCAACTGGGTAACCGCGGATGGTTCGCCGGGGCCGGCAGGCGAAGGCGGCTTCGCCGCAGAGTCGGGGCGCTACCATTTGTATGTGTCGATGGCCTGCCCCTGGGCTCACCGTACATTGATTTTTCGCAAACTGAAGGGGCTTGAGGATCATATATCCGTGTCGGTTGTGCATCCGGACATGGTGGAGAACGGCTGGGAGTTCCGCCCTGGTGAGGAAACGCACAGGGATGATTTGTACGATTATCGCTTTATGCACCAAGTATACACCAAGGCGGCGCCAGGCTACTCGGGGCGGGTGACGGTGCCGGTGCTGTGGGACAAGCACCGGCAGACCATTGCCAGCAATGAGTCGGCAGACATTATCCGCATGTTCAACTCGGCGTTTGATGGCCTCGAAGGCGTGAACTCTGATCTGGATTTTTATCCGGAGGCGCTGCGGGCAGAGATTGATGCGGTGAATGAGCGTGTGTACGACACAGTCAACAACGGCGTTTACAAGGCAGGTTTTGCGACGGCTCAGGATCAGTATGAAAAGGCCTATTCCGAGTTGTTCGATTCGCTGGACTGGCTGGAGGCCAGGCTTTCAGGGCAGCGTTATTTGACCGGAAGCGCCATTACCGAAGCGGACTGGCGGTTGTTCACGACACTGGTCCGGTTTGATGCGGTTTACTACAGTCACTTCAAGTGCAATCGCCAGCGCATCAGTGATTTTCCGGCGCTTTCAGGTTATCTGAGGGAGTTGTATCAGGTGCCTGGTGTGGCCGGTACCGTGGATATTGGCCAGATCAAGCGTCACTATTATGTGAGCCAGCGTACCATTAACCCCACCCAGATTGTGCCGGTGGGGCCGCAATTGGATTTCACCGCTCCCCACGGTCGCGATCGTCTTAGCTGACCCGTGCCACGGCTACCTGGGTCAGTAGCTCCAGGGCGTCTTTATGGGCTGAGTCGGGGAGGGCGCTCAGGGTGTCAGAAGCCTTGGCAGCTTCGGCCCTGGCCCTTTTCATGGTGTATTCCAGGGCGCCGGAGCTTTCAACAAGCCTGAGTATCTGAGGCAGGTTATCCAGGCCCGCTTTGCGGATGGCCTGGCGGATGAGCTGGCGGTCTTCCTCGGTGCTTTGGGCCATGGCGTGAATCAGGGGCAGGGTGGTTTTGCCCTCTGCCAGGTCGTCGCCCACATTTTTGCCCATGGCTTCGGCGTCGCCCCGGTAATCGAGAACATCGTCCACCAGCTGGAACGCCAGCCCCAGGTGCTTGCCATAGTCCTTTAGTGCCTGTTCCTGGGCGTTGTCTGCGTTAGCAAGCAAGGCGCCGGTGTGCGAGGCCGCTTCGAACAGCATGGCCGTTTTATTGTGTATCACGGTCATGTACTGTTCTTCGGTGAGATCCGGGTTTTTCACGTTCATCAGCTGCATGACTTCGCCCTGAGCGATTACCGCAGTGGCACGAGACAGAACCTCCATAATGGGGAGGCTTTTCAGCTCGACCATCATCTCGAATGCGCGGGCGTAGAGGAAATCACCTACCAGTACGCTTGGGGCGTTCCCCCAGTTGGCGTTCGCTGTGCTCCGGCCCCGGCGCATATCCGATGTGTCCACCACGTCATCGTGGAGCAGGGTGGCGGTATGCAGGAATTCAATGACAGCGGCGAGCTTGAGATGTTCGTCTTTCGTATAGCCGGCAGCCCGGCTGGAAAGCAGAACCAGTAAAGGCCTCAGGCGCTTGCCACCACTTTCAATGATGTACTGGGCTATTTTTTCTACCAGAGGAACGTCCGAAGAAAGCCGCTGGATGATCAGGTCATTAACGCGGCGGAAGTCGTCTGCCACGGTGTCGTAAATGCGCTGGGCTGTCATGCGGCTAATGGATCCCTTGCTGGTATTGTTGCTGGTGACGTGGTTGTTATCTGTTGTCTGGCTTGCTGTTGATGCAGGCAGGTTGCGGCAATGCTAGGTATTGCGGCGGTTAGTGTCAACTTGGCTTGTATTGCGAGGCGCCTTTTCGTACAATCACGCGCCCAACTCATCCCAACCTGCGCTCCCTGCTATAGGGTTGCCGAAGCGCTTCCCTTAGAACCAGGTGGATAAGAGCAGGGATGGGTCAATCGCGGAGACTATGAATGTACGCAGTTATTGTTAGCGGTGGTAAACAGCACCGTGTTAAGGAAGGCGAAACGCTGAAGCTGGAAAAGCTGGAAGTGGAGACTGGCGGCAACGTCGAGTTTGACCGCGTTCTGCTGATCGCTGATGGCGACAATTTCAAGGTTGGTGCGCCGGTTGTTGATGGTGCGAAAGTGACTGCCGAGGTGGTTAGCCACGGTCGTCATGACAAGATCAATATCATCAAGTTCCGTCGTCGTAAGCACTCAATGAAGCGTCAGGGCCACCGCCAGTGGTTTACTGAGGTCAAGATCACGGGTATTCAGGGCTAAGTTCCCGGAATAGACCCCATAACAGGAGGCTTGTCATGGCTCACAAAAAAGCAGCAGGTAGTACCCGTAACGGTCGCGATTCCGAGTCGAAACGGCTTGGTGTCAAGCGCTATGGTGGCGAAGCAGTATCTGCAGGCAGCATCATTGTTCGTCAGCGCGGAACCCGTTTCCACGCCGGCACCAATGTTGGTCTGGGTAGGGACCACACACTGTTTGCGAAAGCAGACGGTCAGGTCAAGTTCGAAACCAAAGGCCCGCAGAACCGCAAGTTTGTCAGCATCGTTCCGGCTGCGTAAGCAGCGGCGAGCCGGTTCTGTCAAGCATTGGGTTGACCTGATATCCTGCTGGTAGATGCAGGGTTGAGAGCAGCCCGGAGCCCCGCATAGCTTCCCAGAGGCTGCGGGGCTTTTTAGTTTATGCGCCATGCGCAAAGGGTTTAATCATGAAGTTCGTAGACGAAGCCACCATCATCGTGGAAGCCGGTAAAGGCGGCCACGGCTGCCTGAGTTTCCGGCGTGAAAAATACGTTCCCAAAGGCGGCCCCGATGGTGGTGATGGCGGTGATGGCGGCTCCGTGTACCTTGAGGCTGACGATTCCCTCAACACGCTGATCGATTACCGCTTTCAGCGTAAACACAAGGCACAGAACGGCGAGCCGGGTTCCGGCCGCAACTGTACCGGCACCAAGGGTGAAGACCGGGTGTTGCCCGTGCCTGTGGGTACCACGGTCGTGGATATGGATACCCATGAGGTGCTTGGCGACCTGACCCGCGCCGGCCAGCGCCTGAAAGTGGCCCAGGGGGGCTTTCACGGCCTGGGTAATACCCGGTTCAAGTCCTCGGTAAACAGGGCGCCGCGCCAGACAACCAAGGGTTCCGAGGGTGAGTTGCGGAATTTGCGCCTGGAACTGAAGGTGCTGGCGGATGTCGGGCTTCTGGGCCTGCCCAATGCCGGCAAGTCCACCTTTATACGTTCGGTATCTGCAGCAACGCCCAAGGTTGCGGACTATCCCTTTACCACGCTGGTGCCCAATCTGGGTGTGGTGAGTGTGCAGGCGCACCAGAGCTTTGTCATCGCCGACATTCCCGGGTTGATTGAGGGGGCGGCGGAAGGCGCAGGCCTGGGCATTCGTTTTCTGAAACATCTGGTGCGTACCCGTTTATTACTGCACCTGGTGGATGTTGCGCCCTACGATGGTTCGTCACCGGTCGATGCGGTGAAGGTGATTGTTCGCGAGCTGGAAAAGTTCAGTGAGACCCTGGCGGGACGTGAGCGCTGGCTGGTGCTGAACAAGGTCGACATGGTGCCGGAAGAGGATCGTGAGGCGCATTGTCAGGCCATTGTCGATGAGCTTGGTTGGCAGGGGCCGGTATTCCGCATCTCCGCGCTAACCGGCGAAGGCACCAAACCGCTGACCCAGGCAGTGATGCGCTGGATAGAAGAACGGGCTGAGGAAGAAGTGGAAAATCCGGAGATTGCCGAGCGGGAAGCCGCCATACGCCGGCAGATGGATGAAGAAGCCAGGGCGGGCATAGAGGAAGAAAAGCTGGCCCGCCGGGCCGCCCGCGAACAGGATGATGATGACTTTGACGACGACGATTACGACGTTGAGGTTGTTTACGCGCCGGACTGAATCCCGGCCTTTGAACACCCGAGCTAACCCTTTTTTGTATCTGTAAGAGACCAAACCGGAAACATGACCGAACGCGCCCAACTGCGCCGGGCTCGCCGCCTGGTTGTCAAAATCGGAAGTGCCTTGCTGACCAATGATGGCCGCGGCCTGGATGTGCCGGCATTGGCATTGTGGGTAGACCAGATGGCCGCGCTGGTAAAGCAGGGCGTGGAACTGGTGGTGGTTTCTTCCGGCTCGGTTGCAGAAGGGATGAGCCGTTTGGGCTGGACCCGGCGGCCGGAGCAGTTGCATGAGTTGCAGGCCGCCGCTGCTGTGGGGCAGATGGGGCTGGTTCAAACCTGGGAGGCGCAGTTCAAGCGCCACGGAATTCACACCGCCCAGATATTGCTGACTCACGATGATCTGTCTGATCGCAAACGTTATCTGAACGGTCGCAGCACACTCAGGGCTTTGCTGGATTTTGGTGTTGTGCCTATCGTGAATGAGAACGATACGGTGGTTACTGACGAGATCCGTTTTGGTGATAACGACACTCTGGGTGCTCTTGTAACCAACGTGGTTGAGGCAGACGGCCTGATTATTCTCACGGATCAGCTTGGATTGTTTGATAAAGACCCGCGCAAGAACCCGGATGCCACCCTGGTAACAGAGCGGTTTGCGGGTGACAGTGAGCTGAATGCCATGGCAGGCGGCAGCGCCGGCGCGCTTGGGCGTGGTGGCATGCAAACCAAAGTGCGCGCTGCGCGGCTGGCAGCAAGGTCCGGTGCCTTTACGGTGATTGCAGGTGGGCGCATTGAAGATGTGCTTACCCGCCTGCGCCAGGGTGAGGTTGTCGGAACGCTTTTGTTGCCGGAACAGGGTCGTATAGCGGCGCGTAAGCAGTGGCTGGCCAGCCATCTGCAAACCCGTGGCAGGCTGACGCTGGACGATGGCGCGGTAAAGGTGCTTCGCCAGGGTGGCCGCAGCCTTCTTCCTGTTGGCGTCAAGGGAGTTGCAGGGCAGTTCCGGCGTGGTGAAATGGTGTCCTGTGTGGGGCAGGATGGTGTTGAGGTTGCCCGTGGCCTGGTGAATTATGACGCGGACGAGGCCCGGGCCATAGCGGGCCGCTCAAGTAACAGTATCACCGATGTTCTGGGCTATATCTCTGATGAGGAGATGATTCACCGGGACAACATGGTCATCATCTGAATCTGGCAATTACCGGAATAAAGTTCTGGCAGAATCAAAAAAACCGGCGTTTAAGCCGGTTTTTTTGATTCGCAATGAGGGTCGTTTAGCGCGGGGCGCTATTACGCACTCTTCAGCGCCTTGATTTTGGTGCTCATGCGGCTCTTCAGGCGAGCAACCTTGTTCTTGGCAAAAATGCCCTTGTTGACCATGCTGTCCATGATCGGCTGGGCTTCTTTAAAGGCAGCCTGGGCTTCTTCGTAGTTGCCGGCGTCGATTTTTGCCTGAACTCTTTTCATGTAGGTACGAGTCATGGAACGCAGGCTGGCATTGTGCTTGCGGTTCTTCTCGTTCTGACGTGCGCGCTTTTTGGCTTGCGGGGTATTTGCCACCGTAAAACTCCTGAAGTACTTAAATTCGTTACTGAATGATTCGTACGGAAGGCTCTGGGCAAAATACCATCCAGAGGCTCCCTGAAATCGCGGGCGCGCAAAATCAAGCGCGTCGAAATAAATGACGCGGAACTATGCCGCCCAAACCCGCAAATGTCAATACCAAACCTCCGTCAGACTCCAATCAGGCTCGGGCCGCGGCGAGGGTCCTGGTGTGGTTCCTGGTGTGGATAGTGCCCCGCTGCAAAAGGCCTGTGTTAAACTCGCGGCTCGCCGAAAAAGTGCACAGTCCGGATACGAGCCCGCATGTCATCGCAACCTGCAATACCACCTGAAAAAAAACCGCCTGCCAAAGCGCCCGGGTTGCTGCGGTCTTCCGGTTTGGTGGGTGTTATGACCATGCTGTCCCGGATTCTGGGGTTGGTCCGGGATATGGTTATTGCGCGTTACTTCGGCGCCGGCGCCGGAGCGGATGCGTTTTTTGTGGCATTCAAGATTCCCAATTTCCTGCGCCGGCTGTTTGCCGAAGGTGCCTTCTCCCAGGCATTCGTTCCTGTTCTTTCATCCTATCGCGAGAACCAGAGTGCCTCCGATGTGAAGCGCCTGGTGGATGCGGTTGCCGGCTCCCTCGGCCTGGTCCTGCTGGGTATCACCTTGGTGGCGATGCTGGGCGCACCCATACTGACGGCTGTCTTTGCCCCCGGTTTTCTGGATGACGACGTCAAGTTTGCGTTAACCAGCGATATGCTGCGCATCACCTTTCCCTACCTGTTGATGATCTCCCTGACCGCCTTTGCCGGTGGCATTCTCAACAGTTATGACCGTTTTGCAGTGCCTGCCTTTACGCCGGTGCTGCTGAACCTGGCGATGATCGGTGCCGCCGTCTATCTCACGCCCCTGATGAGCCAGCCGGTTATGGCCCTGGCCTGGGGAGTGTTCATTGCCGGTGCCCTGCAACTGTTCTTTCAGTTGCCGTTCCTGATGCGTCTGGGGCTTATGCCCCGGCCCCGGGTTGATTATCGGCATGAAGGCGTCAGCCGTATTCTCAAGCTCATGGTGCCGGCCCTGTTTGGTGTCTCGGTGAGCCAGATCAATTTGCTGCTGGATACGGTTCTGGCCTCGTTCCTGCAAACCGGCAGCGTGTCCTGGCTGTATTATTCGGACCGCCTTTCAGAATTGCCTCTGGGGGTGTTCGGCATCGCCATCGCAACAGTGATCCTGCCCAGCCTTTCTCGCAAACATGCGGCTGCCTCCAGCGACCAGTTTGCGGCTACACTGGACTGGGCCGTTCGTGCCGTACTCCTGATCGGTGTGCCCGCGGCGCTGGCGCTGGCGCTGCTTGCGGAACCACTGATCGCAACCCTGTTCCATTATGGCGAGGTCACCGACACGGATGTGGTTATGTCGGCCAGGAGCTTGCGGGCCTATTCCGCAGGTTTGCTGGCGTTTATGGTGATCAAGGTGCTCGCGCCGGGCTTTTTTGCACGCCAGGATACCCGCACGCCGGTGAAAATCGGCATCATTGCCATGGTTGCCAATATGATTTTCAATCTGGCGCTCATTCTGCCCCTGGCCCATGCCGGCCTGGCGCTGGCAACGTCACTGTCAGCCTGGCTCAATGCCGCATTGCTCTGGCGCGGTCTCAGGCGGCAGGGCGCCTGGCAAAGCCAGCCCGGCTGGGGCAAGTACCTGGCACAGATTGGTGTGGCGAACGCCGCTATGGTTGCGGTTATTCTCTGGCTGAATTATCCCGTAATGCGCTGGCTGTCGGCGGATGGCATCGAGCGCTCCCTGTATATGGGCGTTATGGTGGTGGCAAGCGCCGGTGCCTACTTCCTGGTTCTGGCTCTGGCCGGGGTGCGGGTAAGACATTTTCGCCAAAGGTAAGGTATAATCGCGCGTTTTCTCACCAGCGTCTTGCACAGTGATCCGGCGCTGAAAGCCAACTGGCAAATGAAGGTTCGCATTGCATGCGTCTTATCCGGAGCCTGACCAACCTGAAAATGCTCTCCAGGCAGGAGAATTCACCGCTTGCAGATGGCTGCGTTGCCACCATTGGCAACTTCGATGGTGTTCATCTGGGCCATCAGACCATTATTGACCAGGTAAAAAACAAGGCCCGGGCGTTGAATCTGCCCTCGGTTGTGATGATTTTCGAGCCCCAGCCAAGGGAGTTTTTTCAGGGGCTGGACGCGCCCCCCCGGCTTATGGGGTTCCGGCAAAAGTTTGAAGCTCTTCTGGACGCCGGTATCGATATCGTGCTGTGCCTCAGGTTCAACGGGACTTTTCGCAGTTATTCGGGCATGGGTTTTATCAATGATGTGCTCATCGACGGGCTCGCGGTGCGCCATCTGGTGGTTGGAGATGACTTCCGCTTCGGGTGCGATCGTGCCGGCGATTTCGCGTTGCTGGAAAAAGTGGGCAAAACCGCCGGCTTTTCCGTGGAGAATACCCGCACAGTCACCGTTGCCGGCGAGCGCGTAAGCAGTACCCGGATACGAAATCTGCTGCTGGAAAACCAGCTGGAAAAGGCGGAAGCCCTGCTGGGGCACCCTTACGGCATACGTGGCCGGGTGGTTTATGGCCGGCAGTTGGGCCGGCGTATCGGATCACCCACGGCTAACGTGCTGTTGCGCCAGATGCCTGCCTTGCGCGGTGTTTATGTGGTGAGCGTTACGCTTGAAAACGGAACCCGGCAGGACGGCATTGCCAACATCGGCCTGCGCCCGACAGTTGATGGTAAGCAGCCGGCGCTGGAAGTGCACCTGTTTGACTTTACTGGCACACTCTACGGCCAGCGTATAGACGTTGTTTTCCGCCACGGACTGCGGGATGAAGAAAAATTTGAATCCGTTGACGCGCTAAAAGCGCAGATTGCCAAAGACTTCGACGCCGCAAGAGCGTGGCTGGCCGAACACCCGTTACCCGTTAAAGAGCAGCGCTGATCCGGATTGACTGACGAAGCTGACCAACAAACTGACCTGAAGAGTACGCACACAAACCATGAGCGACTATAAGCATACCCTGAATCTGCCGGAAACCGCCTTCCCCATGCGCGGTAACCTGGCCAAGCGCGAGCCCGAGATGCTCAAGCGCTGGCAGGATCTGAACGTATACGCCAACCTGCGCCAGCAGCGCGAAGGGCGCGAAAAGTTCATCCTTCACGATGGCCCTCCCTACGCCAACGGCAGCATTCACATTGGTCATGCGGTCAACAAGATTCTGAAAGACATGATCGTGAAATCCCGCGGCTTCATGGGCTATGACGCGCCCTACGTGCCGGGCTGGGATTGCCACGGCCTGCCGATTGAACACAAGGTGGAACAGAAGATCGGCAAAGCCGGCGTAAAAGTGGACTACAAAACTTTCCGCCAGGCGTGCCGCGAATATGCAACCGAGCAGATTGCCGGCCAGAAAGCCGACTTTATCCGCCTCGGCGTCATGGGGGAGTGGGACAAGCCCTACCTCACCATGGACCCGAAAGTGGAAGCAGGCATTGTGCGGGCACTGGGGAAAATCATTGCCAAGGGTCATCTGGTAAGGGGTTACAAGCCGGTTTACTGGAGTGTGGTGGGTCAGTCCGCACTGGCAGAAGCGGAAGTGGAGTACCAGGACAAAACCTCAACACAGATTGATGTGCGCTTCACCGCCGTGGATCAGACCAAGGCGTTGTCGCTGTTTGGTACCGACAAGGGCCAGGGCGACGTTTCCGTGATTATCTGGACCACCACACCCTGGACCATCCCGGCCAACCAGGCGGTATCGCTTAATGCCGATCTGGACTACGCACTGGTGCAGGTTGACGCCGGTAACGGCCCGGAACGGATGATTCTGGCTTCGGCCATGGTGGACGGCATCATGGCGCGCTGGGACATTGAAGATTATGAAGTGCTGGGACACTGCCCGGGCTCGGATCTTGAACACCTGCTCCTGCATCACCCCATCTACGACAAGCAGGTGCCGGCCATTCTGGGCGACCACGTTTCCATTGAAGCCGGTACCGGTGCCGTTCACACGGCGCCCGATCACGGTATGGAAGACTTTGTGGTGGGTAAAGAGTACGGCATTGGCACACTGAACCTGGTGCAGGCCGACGGCACCTATACCAGTGCCGCCGGTGAGTTTGCAGGCATTCATGTTTACAAGGCCGACGAGCCGGTATGCGAGGCCCTTGAGCGCGAAGGCAAACTGGTGCGCAAGGAAAAATTCCGCCACAGCTTCCCCCATTGCTGGCGCACCAAAACGCCGCTGATCTATCGCGCCACTCCTCAGTGGTTCATCAGCATGGACAAGGAAAACCTCCGTGCAGACGCGCTGGAAGCCATCAAGGGCGTGCGTTGGGTGCCTGCCTGGGGCCAGAGCCGCATTGAAGGTATGTTTCAGCAGTCTCCGGACTGGTGTGTGTCACGCCAGCGCACCTGGGGTGTGCCGATTACCCTGTTCATCCATAAGGAAACCCAGGAACTGCACCCGGATACCCAGAACCTGATCGAGACAGTCGCCCAGGCTATCGAAACCGGCGGCATTGATGCCTGGTATGACATGGATACCCGGGAATTGCTCGGCACGGATGCGGACCACTATGAAAAAGTTCTGGATACCCTGGATGTGTGGTTCGACTCCGGTGTGACCCACGAATCGGTTCTGCGCGTACGCCCGGAGTTGGGCCAGTTCCCGGCGGATATGTACCTGGAAGGTTCCGATCAGCACCGCGGCTGGTTCCAGTCCTCACTGAAAACCTCCATTGCCATGAACGGTGTGGCGCCCTATAAGCAGGTACTGACCCACGGCTTCACCGTGGATGGCAAGGGCCTGAAAATGTCCAAGTCCCTGGGCAACGTGATTGCACCCCAGGAGGTTATGAACGAACTGGGTGCTGACATTCTCCGTTTGTGGGTTTCAGCGACGGATTACAGCGGAGAAATGACGGTTTCCAAGGACATCCTGAGGCAAACGGCTGACGGCTATCGTCGCATCCGGAACACCTCACGCTTTTTGCTGAGTAACCTCACAGGCTTTGATCCGAAGCAGCATATGGTTGCTCCGGAAGATATGATTGCCCTGGACCGCTGGATGGTGGACCGGGCCTTGCAGTTGCAGAACGAGCTGCATGAGGACTACGGAAACTATGCCTTCCTGCGGATCTATCAGAAGGTGTACAACTTCTGTGAAGCGACACTGGGCGGCTTTTACCTGGATATCATCAAGGATCGCCAATACACCACCCAGGCCGACAGCCTGGCGCGCCGCTCCTGCCAGACGGCGCTCTATCATGTCGCCGAAGCGCTGGTACGCTGGATTGCACCGATCCTGAGCTTCACGGCCGATGAGATCTGGCAGCACCTGCCGGGAGAGCGCGGTGATACCGTATTCTACGAAACCTGGTACCAGGGCCTCACAGCATTGCCTGAAAATGCCAAACTCGGTCGCGACTACTGGCGCCGGATTTCCGGGGTAAAGGAAGCCGTCAACAAGTGTATGGAAGAAGCCCGTGCCCGCGGTGAAATCAAAGGCTCCCTGAGCGCGGAAGTTACGCTGTACTGCGAAGGCGATCTGGCCGCGGACCTGGAGTTTCTTGGAGAAGAGCTGCGTTTTGTGCTGATTACCTCCGAAGCTACTGTAAGGCCGGTATCGGAAGCCGGCAGCGCTGAAGTGACCAGCTACGAAGGCCTGCGCGTTAAGGTAACTCCGGCAGCCCACGCAAAATGTGAACGCTGCTGGCACCACCGGGAAGATGTGGGTACTGATCCCGAGCATAAGGATTTGTGTGGCCGCTGTATCATCAACGTGGAAGGGCCGGGCGAAACCCGCTCGTTTGCCTGATGGATGCGGCAATGGCCAGTGAAAAGGCAACCGGAACCAAACTCAAGTGGCTGTGGCTGGCAGCGCTGGTGGTTGTGCTTGATCTCGGCACCAAGGCCATGGCTACGGCCATGCTGACCTATGGCAGCCCGGTGCCGGTTATGCCCATGTTCAACCTGACGCTGCTGCATAACACGGGGGCGGCGTTCAGTTTTCTCGCCGGTGCCGCCGGCTGGCAGCGCTGGTTTTTTGTGACCCTGGCGCTGGTGGTCAGTGTGGTTCTGGTTGGCTGGCTGAGAAACCTGAGGCGCCATGAAACCTGGATGGCCGTAGCCATCGTACTGATCCTGGGTGGTGCCCTTGGCAATGTATATGATCGGGTTGCGCATGGTTATGTTGTCGATTTCCTGCACTTTTACTGGCAGGACTGGCACTTTCCCGCATTTAATCTGGCCGATACCGCTATTACCATAGGGGCTGCCATGATGATTCTTGATATGTTTCGCAAACCTGCTGACGCAGGCAAGCCTGCGAACGGGAGTGAATAAAGCCCATGAAAGAACTGCCTGTAGACAAGGGGACACGAGTAACTTTGCACTTTGCCCTGAAGTTCGAGAGCGGTGAAGTGATTGATACCACCTTTGATAAAGATGCCGCAACGCTGGAAATCGGCGATGAAAACCTGCCTGAAAACTTCGAGGCCTATCT
>JACDJA010000929.1_pt1 | contig 27923 bp, 24 predicted proteins | sample 7449241 | NCBI WGS metagenome assembly JACDJA01 (sample SAMN14253289, study PRJNA609438) | sludge metagenome | isolation source: initial anaerobic sludge | collected 2018-12-20 | reverse complement strand
GTGTCGGAGAGCTTCTTGCTGCACGAGCACCTGCGACTGGGCGGAGAGCCGATGGTTGCCCGCCTCGCAGAGCTGGCCGACACCTCGCAGTCACCACTGGTGGCTGCACGAGCCGCTCATGCAGCGGCCGCGACCAGTGGCGACGCCGAGGCCTTGGCCGACGCCGCTGCGCAGCTCGTGGCCGTCGGTGCACGGTTGGCCGCGGCAGAGGCCTACACCGCGGCAGCACGCTGCGCTGCCGGCGCCGGCCGGCAGGTCGCTGCGTACAGCAGCCTGGCCGACCGGTACCGACAGCAGTGCGAGGGCGCCGTCACCCCGATGCTGGATCAGCGCGATGCTCCGGCGGCGGTTGCGTTGTCGCGTCGCGAGCAGGAGATCGCTGCACTCGCGGTGTCCGGCCTCAGCGCCCGCGAGATCAGCGAGCGCCTGTTCCTCTCGGTGCGCACGGTGGAGAACCACCTGCAGCGCGTCTACACCAAGCTCGGCCTCTCCAACCGCAACGACCTCGCGAGCTACTACTCGCGTCCGTGAGCCACCGATGCCCCGTGCCGGCCTCTGACGCTACGGTGATGGCATGAGCGACATCCTGGAAGTAGATCTTCTTGCGTTCGAGCGGGGCACCGGCGCACAACGCCGGGCGGTGGTCGATGGTGTGCGCCGCAGCTTGACCACCGGATTCGTCTACACACGTCACGATCTCTCCGACGACATGCTCGACACCGCCTACGGAATGCTGCGCGAGTTCTTCGAGCACCCGCAGGAGATGAAGCAGGCGTTCATCGCTCCCGACGCCCACGGCCAAACCGGGTACACCGGTCTGCTCGTGGAGACCGCTGCCAGCAGCGACGTGCCCGACTGGAAGGAGATGCTCAACTGGGGCCTCACCTTGCCGCAGGGCCATCCGCTGCGAGCCCGCTACCCCCATCGCTATGGCCCGCAGGTGTTGCCCGAGGCGGCAGTGCCCGGCATCACCGACGTGCTCAACCACTTCCACCTCAAGGTGGAAGACATCCAGCGTCGCTTCCTGCGCATCATCGCGGAGAGCATTGGTTGTCATGAGTCGTTCTTCGACGAGATGACCACCAACGGCGCCACGCTCACTCGTGCCATTCGCTACCCGTCGATGACTTCCGCGCCCAACAACGGGCACGTATGGGCAGGTGCGCACGGCGACATCAACCTCATCACTGCGCTGCCGCGTGCCACCGCCCCGGGCCTGCAGGTGCTGGTCGGCGACGAGTGGGTCGATGCGGTGGCCCCCGACGGCCAGGTCATCATCAACACCGGCATGATGCTCGAACGCCTCACCAACGGCGTCATCCCCACCGGCATCCATCGTGTGGTGGCCGCTCCCGGGTTCACCGGCGAGCGGTACAGCGTGGTGCAGTTCGCTCATCCCACGCCCTGGACGCTGCTCAACCCGTTGGCCGCGTGCATCACTCCCGACAACCCGCAGCGGTTCAGCGGCATGATGAGCGCCGATGCGCTCGATCTGGTGCTCTACGAGATCAACCTGGTGGAGACGGCGCGTCGCGTCGGCTGAAGCATGACCGCACCGGCCGCAACCGACGAGGCGAGCGATGCGCAGCCGGCCGCGCCCGCGCCCAAGCCGCTCGCCGAAGTGGTGCTCGCCATCGACATCGGTGGCACCAAGATGGGCGTCGGCCTGGTCACCATGCAGGGCGAGCTGATCGACCGCGACAAGGTCGACGTCGATCACCACTTGGGTGCCGACGCATTGTTCGCCACGCTCAACGCCCTGATCGAGTCGCAACTTGCCCGCGCTCGCGAGCATCACCACATGCGGGTCGTTGCCGTCGGCGTGGGCAGCGCCGGCCCCAGCACGCCCAACGTGGAGACCATCTCACCGCTCAACATCCACTCGTGGCGCAACTTCCCGCTCCGCGAACGGCTGTCGCTGGCCACCCGGTTGCCCGTGTTCGGCGATCTCGATGCCAAGGCACTCGCGCTCGCCGAAGGCTGGCTGGGTGCCGCACAGGGCAAGCAGAGCTTCCTCGCGATGGTGGTCAGCACCGGTGTGGGTGGCGGCATCGTGCTCAACGGCCAACTGCTCGACGGTGCCGGCGGCAACGCCGGCCACGTCGGCCACATCATCGTCGAGCCGAATGGGCGCCGGTGCCCGTGCGGCTCTCGCGGCTGCCTGGAGGCAGAGGCATCAGGTGCTGCCATCGAGTCGATCACCGGTCGCTCGCCCACCGAGCCCACGTACGAGATCATGCAGCGCACGGGGCGGCTGGTCGGCCGCGCGTGTGCATCGGTCTGCAACGTGCTCGACCTCGACCTCGTGGTGGTGGGTGGGTCGGTGGCGCTCGGCTTCGGCGCGACGTTCTTCAACTCGGCGCAAGAGTCGCTCGACGAGCACGCCAAGCTGTCCTTCGTGCGCGGCGCGCGCATCACACCGGTTCGCCTCGGCGACCGCGGCCCGCTCATCGGTGCCGGTGCAGTGGCGGTTCGCGGCATCCACAGAACACGGCGCGCCCGCTCCTCGTGCTGACTCATCTCGCCTGTCGCTCACATTCAGCGGAGGCCTGCAACGTCGGCCTAGGCTCTCGCCTCATGGCGAGGGGAGTGACCGGATGACGAAGATTCGCAGTACCGATGGGTCGCACATCGACGACCGTCGAGGCCAGAGCGGTGGCGGTGGCGGCGGTGGCGGCTTTCCGTTCCAGATCCCCGGCATGGGTGGCAGCGGTGGTGGCGGCGGCGGCATGCCCGGCCTACCCGGTGGCCTGAAGGCCGGTGGCGGCCTGCTGGGCATCATCGTGCTGCTCGCTGCGGTGTTCCTGCCCAAGCTGCTGGGGGCGGGTGGCACCGGCGCCACCTCGCAGGCGGCCGAGGTGGGTTCCACCGGCGCGCCAGGGCAGTGCGTCACCGAGCTCGAGCAGATCGTGTGTGGTGTCACCAACGACGTGCAGCTGTACTGGTCCGACGCTCTCCCCCAGTTCTTCGACACGCCGTACGAGATCACCGAGACAGTGTGGTTCACCGGTGGCGTCAGCACCGGCTGCGGCCAGGCCAGCAGCGAGACCGGGCCGTTCTACTGCCCGGCCGACCACCTCGTCTACATCGACCTCGAGTTCATGCAGCAGCTCGAGCAGATGCTCATCGGTCAACCCACCGACCTTGCCGAGCAGTACATCCTGGCTCACGAGTACGGCCACCACGTGCAGAACCTGCTGGGCACGAATGCGCAGGTGCAGCAGGCCTCGCAGAACGATCCGGGCCGCGCCAACCAGTACTCGGTCGCGCTGGAGCTGCAGGCCGACTGCTTCGCCGGCGCGTGGGTCGGCGCCCGCGACGTGCTCGACAACCCCGCTGAGCTCGACGAGGCGATCAAGGCTGCCGAGGGTGTGGGCGACGACCGCATCCAGCAGCGCAGCCAAGGTCGCATCGACCCCGAGAGCTGGACCCACGGCTCGGCCGAGCAGCGCAAGTCGTGGTTCCTGACGGGCTTCAACTCGCAAGACCCCACTCAGTGCGACACGTTCACCGAAGTGCTCTGAGCGCACTCAGCTGGCGTCGCTGAAGCGGCGGTACACCCACTCGAGTGGGCCGATGCCGCGCCAGCGCTGCCAGGCGGTTGCCGCACCGACGGCACACAGCCAGTAGGCGGCGGCGAAGACGAGTGCCGTGCCCAACCCACCGGGGTGCACCCACGCGAGCCGGTGCACCAGCAGGTTGTAGACCAACACGTGGCCCACGTAGAGCGTGAGCGTGGTGCGCCCGGTGGCGCCGAGTGCCCGGGTGACGCGGGCGCCGGCCGAGGCCTGCGCGGCCCAGCCGACCAGGCTGACTGCCATGAGTGACGAACCCACGGTGGTGAGCGTGTAGAGCAGGCCGCGGTCGAACGGCCGGGTGGACTCGAGTGTCGGGTGCCAGGCGACGGCCTCGTGCATCATGTAGCCCATCGCGAGCAGCCCCGCGCCGGCGACGGCCAGCTGCACCCGACGCGCAGGGCTGAACGGCAGGAGGCGACCCAACACCATGCCCATGCACAGGAACACCAGCCATGGCAGCAGCGGGTGGGTGCCGCGCACGAACGTGTCGAGCAACAGGTCGCGCGGGGATCGGTTGGCGGTGGCGTTGGCGGACAGGAGCCACGACACGTCGTGGCCGCCGGTGGTGCGCTGCACCGCCCACCACGAGAGGCCGGCCGCGGCCACCGCCGCGCCGGTGCCGATGAGTGCCAGCCATCGGCTGCGCAGCGTGAACAGCAGTGCCCCGGCCATGAAGAAGGCGCCGTAGTAGAAGAGGATGGTGCCACCCCACACCCAGTCGAGGAAGTAGCCGAAGGTGAAGAGCAGCACGCCGCGGCGAGCCAGCTTCCACCGGTCGGCGCTGATCGCGGCGCGGCTGGCACCGGCGCAGCTGCGCCGGGTGAGCAGGGTGATGCCCATTCCCGCAACGGTCACGAACGTGGCGGCGAAACGCGTGGAGAGCGGCCCTTGCCAGGGGTCGAAGATGCGCTCGACGAAGGTGGTGGGTGGGTACTTGGCGCCGTCGATGATGAGGTACCCGTGGAAGTTCATCACGCACACGCCGATGAGGGCGATGGCGCGAACGACATCGAGCTCGATGTAGCGCGAGCTGGTGGGCCCGGTCATGTCCACTCGAGCTCGTCGCTGACGGTGCTGATGAGCGGTCGCTGCACGTCGACCCGATCGCCGACCCGAGGGCACGGCTGGCCGTTGGGCACGACTGCCAGGCTGGTGTGCATGTGTGGACGCTCCAGCAACGGCAGCGGATGGCGGGCGAAGTGGAACGGGCTGGCGGTGGCGGCGCCGGCGGAGTGGAGCGGCCCCGACGGCGACGGTGGGGGCGCCGCAACGCCGTGCGTCGAGCCTGCGCCGATGACCACCAGCGTGCCGTCGTGGCGCACCGGGCTGTGGAAGTAGCCGGCGGTGTCGCCGGCTCGTACCTGCTGCAGCTGCAGCACGTCGGCCGACAGGTGCAGGAAGCCGCGGCGAGGCACCCCATGCCACAGTGCGGTGCCGATGCGCACGCGGAACCGTCGCGTCGGGTGTGCACCGCGCAGCTGCTCGAACGATGAGGGCTCGAGATGGCTCACCCACAGGTGGGCATCTGGTGGGAGATGAGGCAGCCAGGCTTGGATCTCGGCCAGCCGCGCAGTGTCGTGGCCGGCCAACGGGAGGTGCACACCGAAGGCCTCCAGTTGCAGACCGGCCCCCGTGACCGCGGCCAACAGCGGGCCCAACTCGTCGGGGGTCGCGCCGTAGCGACGCATGCTGCTGGCCAGCTTCACGATCACGCTGCCGTGCCACCCTGCCAACGCATGCACGTGATCGATGCTGCCCACGGTGAGCACCGCTCGGCTGTCGCCCGGAGCGGTGAGCGTGGGCGTGAGCACCACCGGTGTCGAGGCCGCGGGCACGTCGTGCACTTCGTGCACGGTGCCGACGCACACCATGCCCGGCCGGGTCGCGGCGTCGCCTGTGCCCGTGTCGCCAGTGCCCGGGTCGCCGGTGGCCGTGTCGCGAGCGAGGAGGTCGCCGGTGAGGAGGTCGTGCAGCAGCGGGCGCCCGAACCCGTACCCGTTGCCCTTCACCACCGGCACCAGCCCATCGCCGTACGCCGCGGCCGTGCTGCGCAGGTGCGCCATCCACGCGGCGCGGTCGACGGTGAGGCGGACGGTCATACGCCGCCACGGTAGCCCCGCCCTCGGGCCTCATCCGAGGGTTTCGGGGTCCGGCTAATTCCGAGTTGTCTGATCGGCTTTGTCGGTCTACGATCGACCCATGCGCTCCCGACTGTTCGGTTTCCCCAGCGAGGTCAACGAGACGTCGGCGCGCCTGGTCGCGGCCGGTGCGGTCACCCAGGGTGTTGTGTTCCTGGTGTTCCGGCAGTGGTGGTTGCTGTTGCCGCTGGCGTACGGCTTCCTGGCCCGGGTGCTCACCGGCCCGCGCCTGAGCCCGCTCGGCCAGTTCGTCACCCGCGTCGTCACCCCTCGCTTGCGTGTGCAGCACCGCATCGTTCCTGGCCCGCCGAAGCGGTTCGCGCAGGGTGTCGGTCTCGTGTTCAGCGGTGGCGCCTTGGTGGCGTGGGCCGCAGGTGCACCGGCAGTCAGCTACTGGCTGGTCACCGCACTGGTGCTGGCCGCCACGCTCGAGTCGGCCTTCGCGTTCTGTCTCGGTTGCATGGTCTTCAACCGGCTGATGCGTTGGGGTGTCATCCCCGCCGAGATCTGCGAGGAGTGCAACGACCTCAGCCGCCGTTTCGCTGGGGCCAGTTCGTGAACGACGGCAGCAGCGGCCCCACCTCGCGTTCGGCAACCACACCCGCCCACACGCCGGCACCGTACGCCATCTGATCCGCGGTCACCAGCGGCGCATCCAGCAGCGGGCGCAGCGAACGACTGCGCGCGGCGTCGACCATCGCCGGGCCGAGGAACGCGGCCGCGACGGGAAACCGGGCACGGCGATCGGCGGCGGCTGCCACGAGCGCGATCGGCCACCACGCGCGCACGGTGGCCTGTGCCAGTTGCCGGCCGGCTGCCAGGTGGCCGAGCCCCGCCAGCCGGGCGGATTCGCGGCGCGGCACATCGGTGAGCTTGCGCTGCAGGGCAACCGTGGTGCCGCCGGCAACGGCGAGCGCCGGCAGCGGATGTCGCGCCACCAACAGCAGCCACGCGAGAACGCTCCAGCCGCTCATGCGCACGGGCGCCAACGCGCCGGGGTGACGTCGTGCAAGCGCGGCCGCCGACCGGCCGTAGCCGAATCGTTGCCGTAGCAGCGCCACGAACGAGCGGCGCGGCTGGTGGTGCACCACGCTCGCCGGTTCGTACCTGCATCGATGGCCGGCCGCTGCCAGCCGCCAGACCAGGTCGACATCCTCGCCCAAGCGCAGCGCCGGATCGAAGCCGCCGATGCCGCGCACGGCTGCCGTGCGGCACAGCAGCGCTGCGGCAGGTACGTAGCTGACTCGAGTGCCCGCAGCGATCCTCGCCGCGGCAGTGCCCAGGTCGAGCGGGCTGTGTCGCTGCTCGTAGCGTGCCAGCCACGAGCCGTCTGCCGCGCCGGCGACGCGCGGTGCCACCAGCGCGACGCGTTCGTCGGCGAAGTGAGTGAGCAACGGCTGCAACCACTCCGCCGGGAGTGCCACGTCGGTGTCGACGAACGCCACCAACGCCGTGGTGACCGCCGCCAGCCCGGTGTTGCGTGCGGCGCCAGGGCCCCGGTTGCTGTCATGCCGGAGCAGTGTCGTGCCGTTGCCGTTGCCGTTGCCGTTGCCGTTGGCGTTGACGTTGCCGTTGCCGTTGACGACGTCATCGACGACGAGGGGTGTCGGGCTGGCGTCGTCGACGACGATCACCCGCACGCCCGCAGGGATCTCTGCCGGGAGGCGGCGGTAGGCAGGGATCACCACGGTGACGTCGGCGGCGGTGAACGGTGCCTGCGGATGGTGCGGGTGCAGCGCGCCGGCGTCGACGAACCGGTCGAGCAGCTGATGGATGGCAGCGGTGTCGGGTACCTCGCCGGCCTCGACCATGGCGACCACCTGCGCGCCGCCGGTCGACAGCCGGAACAGGCGCAAGGGTGAACCGGCGATGAGCACTCGGCCGTCGCCGGGCCGGCGCCAGGACGAGTCGAGGTGGTAGCGAGTGCCGAGCACCTACTCCCACCACTCGTCGACAGCGGCAACGAGGTCGATGTTGAGGCGGGTGAGCGTGTTGCGGCCGTGAGTGGCCGACGCATGGCGCGGGTCGCCGAGCACGCCGTTGGCGCTGACGGCACGCACTCCGCCCTCCAGCATCTCGTCGAGCAGGTTGGCGAGCGGCTCGGTGTTGCCCACCTCCGCGCGGTGCATGCGCACCAGGTCGGGTGCCAGCGCCAGCATCATCGAGGTCTCGGTGTCGCCGGCGTGCGCATCGCCTCCCGGGATGTTGGGCCACCAGGCCAGTACGCGTCGCTGTTCGGCGTGCAGCACCCGAACGGCCTGCTCGACCGGCACGCGGTTGCCACCGTGCCCGTTGACCAGCACCACCCCTGCACTCCAGTCGGCGCTGCGCACGAGTTCGATGATCACCTGCTCCATCACGGCCGCACCGATCGACAGCGTGCCCGGGAACGATGCATGCTCGCCGCTGGCGGTGATGCCGAGGGCGGGTGTGACCAGCAGGTCGCCCTCGTCGTACTTGTCCGCCAGGCTCTGCGCGAGTGCGACGGCGATGCGGGTGTCGGTGTCGAGGGGAAGGTGCGGCCCATGTTGTTCGCACGCGCCGATGGGTACCACCAGCAGCGGGCGTCGAGTCGGCTTCCAGTGATCGCTCCACGTGGTGCGGCCGAGGTGCTTCGTCATCGTCGCCGGCCCTTGGCAGCCGCGGTCACGAGGGCAGGCCGATGCAGTAGACGAACCCGGCGCGGGTGCCCACGTAGATGCGGCCGTTCCACACCACGGGAGTGCTCTCGATGTTTCCTTCGAGCTGCACCGACCACAGTTCGGTGGGTTGCGTGCGCGGCGAGGAGAAGTCGAAGCCGTAGATGACGCCCTTGCCGCTCGCCTGGACGAGCACCCCGTCGACCAGCACCGGCGAGCTGAGCGCAGGGCCGCCGATCTTCTGCTTCCACAGGAACTCACCGGTGTAGCGATCCAGTGCGTAGATGTAGCCGGGTTTGGTGGTCCACAGCGTCACATCGCCGACGACGAGTGGTGTGGTCCACACTCCGTCGTCGACGAAGAAGTCGAGGTCGTACTTCCACACGACGGGATCGTCGGGCGTGCGCGGATCGAGCTTGATCATCTGTCCGGCGTTCTGCACGCGGCTGTTGGCGCGGTCGATCTCCACGCCCACGTACAGGAACCCTTCGTCGTCGGGCACGATGCTGGCGTCGCTGTCGTCGCCGGTCCAGTAGCGAAACGTGCGGCGCACCTCGCCCTGGCCGGTGCGCAGCGAGGAGATGTCCCAGCCCTGCACCAGCCCTCCCGAGGAGTTCAGCCAGGCCGTGTCGCCGCTGACGGACACGGACGCCTCCAGGCTGACGCGCTTGGGATCCTTCGAACCGAGGTCGTCGATGAGCTGTTGGTCCCAGCCGGGTACTCGGAACGCCAGTGACGGGTCGACCGTGACGCTGCCGTCGGCGGCGTAGCCACGGTTCAGCCGGATGCCGTGGAACCAGCTGTTCTCGCCACCTTCGATGAGGTAGCCGTTGAGCACCAGCGGGGCGGCATCCCAGTCGTCGTTGTGCATGCGATCCTCGGTGCGGCCGTTGAGCTTCCACAGCTCGCGCGGTGCAGCGCCGTCGAAGGCGATGACCCGCAGGTAGTTGTCGCGCGAGCCCGCATAGACCAGCGGGTAGCCATCGGGATCGATGGTGACGTTGCCCTTGGCGAGATCGTCGGTGGCGAACGGAGGGATGATGTCGAGCCCGGTGGCGGCGTCGACGAAGTGGATCTTGTAGTCGTAGGCGCCGAACACCACCCAGGTGCGGCCATCTCGTTCGAACACCGCGGGTTGCCCGGTCCAGCCGGTGCCGCACCACGTGCGCACGTTGCCGTACTCGCTGCTCTCACCGCACATCGGGTTGCCGTTGCCCGGGTACTGCCACAGCACCTGTGGTTGCGTGCGCGGCATCGGGCCCGTGCCGTAGAAGCTGCGCGTGGGGTTGCCCCGGAAGGTGAGCACCCCCGGCACGGTGCTGCTGTAGGGCTGGGCGAACGACGCGGGATCGACGAGCACATCGGTGCGCGCCACGAACGGTGTCGTCGACGTGGTCGTGGCGGCGGCGGCCGCAGGTGCCGCAGCAGTGGTGGTGTCGGGAGCGACCGCGCCGTCGCCGCTGCTGCCACCTAGCGCTCCTGGTGACGTGGTGGAACCGTCACTGCTCGGCTCGGCGGGTGTGAGGCTGGCGCGATCGGTGGTGGGGTCGTCGCCGGTGGCGTCGTGGATCACGCCGGCGGCCAGCCCGACGACGGCGACGCCGAGCACGAAGGCCGCGCCGCGGCGAGCGAAGTAGCTCACGGTGCCAACCCGCTCACCACTGCTTCGGTGGCGTCGGCGAAGACCTGCTGCCAATCCACCGGGGTGATGCCGTCGTGCTTGAGCTGCAGGCTGATCACGCCGTGGCACGTGCTCCACACGATGGCAGCGGCGTGCGTCGCGTCCATGCGGCGCACCAGCCCGGCATCCATCGCCCGCTGCAACCGGGCGGCCAACAGCTCGAGGGTGCCGAGGGCGGCAGCTTTGGCCGCGGGCGTCGGCTCGTAGTCGGCCACGACTCGTTCGAACATCACCGAGTACAAGGTGGAGTGTTCGCTGGCGAAGCGCCGGTAGGCCTGGCCGCAACGGCGCAGATCGGCGATCGGATCGTCGGTGGCGCCGACCTCGCCCATGCCACCAGCGAGGAGCTCGAACCCGTGCAGGAACAGCTGCTCGACCACGCCGTCCTTGCCGCCGAACCGGGAGTACACGTTCATCGTGCTCATGCCGGCTTCGGCGGCGATTCGCCGCACCGTCAGCGCCGAGGGGCCCTCTGTGGCGAGGAGGCCGTCGGCGGCTCGCAGCAACGCGCTGCCCACGTCGTCGAGATGACCGGCGGTGGCGAAGCTCACGTGCCGCAGGCTAGCCGGGGCCGCCTGTGCCGGATGTCATGAGACCCGCGATGGACGCGCTCACAACCCTGTGATAACAGTGTGATAACCCCGATCCAATGGAGTGCTGATGTCGTCCTCACCGTCACCGTCCTCACCGTTGTCACCGTTGTCTCCGGCTCCGGTCGCAGCCGGTCGCTCGCCGTGGCTGATCCTCGCGGTGCTGTGCACCAGCGTGTTCATCATCGTGGTCGACGGCACCATCGTGAACGTGGCGCTGCCCACGTTCGTGCGCGAACTGGGGGCCACCACCAGCCAGCTGCAGTGGATCGTCGATGCGTACGTGCTCGTGTTCGCCGGGTTGCTGATGGCAGCGGGCAGCATCGGCGACCGCTACGGCCGCAAGGGCGTGCTGCAGATCGGCCTCGCCGTGTTCGCACTCACATCGGTCTTCGCATCGATGGCCGACAGCGCGGGGTCGCTCATCGCCTGGCGAGCGGCGATGGGCGTGGGCGGCGCGCTCATCTTCCCTGCCACGCTGGCGCTGCTGGTGAACGTGTTCACCGTGCCTCGTCAGCGGGCGGTGGCCATCTCGGTGTGGGCGGCAACGAGCGGCCTGGCCGTGGCTCTTGGCCCGGTGAGCGGCGGCCTGCTGCTGAAGTACTTCTCGTGGGGTTCGGTGTTCCTGGTGAACGTGCCGATCATCGCGATCGCCATGGTGCTGGTCGGTCGCTTGGTGCCGACCTCGCGCGACACCACGGTGCGCCGTTTCGACCCGTTGGGCACGCTGCTGTCGATCATGAGCATCAGCGTGCTGGTGTGGGCGGTCATCGAAGGGCCCAGCCATGGCTGGCTGTCGGCAACCTCGGCAGTGGCGTTCGGCCTCGCGGCGACGCTGCTGGCTGCGTTCGTCTGGTGGGAGCGGCGTCGCGAGCACCCGATGCTCGACGTGCGCGTGTTCTCCAACCTGCGCTTCACGGCGGGCAGTCTGTCGGTGGCCTTCGCGTTCTTCGCGCTCTTCGGCTTCATCTTCAACGTCACGCAGTACTTCCAGGTGGTCCGCGGCTACGGCACGTTGGAGGCAGGCGTGCGCACCGTGCCGTTCGCGCTGTTCACCGGCTTCGCCGCGCCGATCTCCGCGAAGCTGGCCTACCGGTTCGGTACCAAGTCGGTCGTGGCCGCAGGTCTCGCGTCGATGTCGATCGGCTTCGCCTGGACCACCACGCTGCAGGCGGGCTCGTCGTACTGGCTGATCGTGGGCCAGATGATGTTCATGGGCGGTGGGCTCGGCCTGGTGAACGCGCCGGCGACGGAGGCGATCATGGGGTCGCTGCCCCCGGAGAAGGCAGGCGTCGGTTCGGCTGTCAACGACACCGCCCGCGAGTTGGGTGGCACGCTGGGCGTCGCCATCGTCGGCAGCCTGTTCGCGTCCGTCTATGCGAGCAGGCTCGGCGAGCTGCTGGCCGGGTCGGCACTCCCTCCGTCAGCGCTGGCCATCGCCCAGGAGTCGGTGGGCGCGGGAGCGGAAGTGGCTCGCCGCACCGGGCTGGAGGCGGGGCCGGAGGCCGGCCGACTGGTGCAGGGCGCGGTCAACACAGCGTTCCTCGACGGGTTCCACTTCGGTTCGTGGGTCTCGGCCGGCATCACGTTGGCGGGCGCGGCGATGGCCATCCGTTGGCTGCCCAGTCGGGCGGCCGCTTCGTCGTCGGTGGCCGCTGAGGAGGATCGAACCGGCGCGCTGGTGTGAGCGCGGGTGCACCCTGCCGGGTCGTCAGTCGAGGTAGCCCCACTCGCGCAGGGCAGCAGCGATGCGGGCAGCTGCGGCCGGCGGGGCCAGCGTGACCGTCTCGACGCGCGTTGCAGTTGCGGCGCCGGTGGCGGCGAGCGCGCGCAGGCGATCGAGCGGCTGCTCGCCGAGGGGAGCGGCGAGCGCGCGAGCGCGAGGTCGGTACGCACGCACCACCGCTTCGTCGGTGTGCGCCGGTGCAGTGGGGTGCACGACGTCGATGGTGGCGCTGGCGGCCGCGCGCAGCGCACCGAGGCCGGCGCGACGCAGGTGTGCTGTGGCGCCTTCGACGCTGATCACCGCCGGCGCGGCCACCGACAACAGCTCCCGCCGGCCACCGTCGAGGCGCCGCGTGGCCACCACTCCGTCGCCCTGCCAGGCGACGGAGATGATGCCCAGCGCCTGTTGTGCGTCGAGCGCGGCGGCGAGATAGGCGGGCACGCTGCCGGTGCCGCGATCCAGCGAGTAGTCGCCGCACCACACCCACCGCGCTGCGGGCGCGGCCGTAGCGAGCGCGTCGGCCACTTCGGCACTGCTGAGCGTGCCCGCTGAGTGGATGCGCACCGCTCGCTGCGCCCCGCACGCGAGCGCGTCGCGGAGCACCTTCTCGGCGCCGGCAGGGCCGACGGTGACGGCGGTGACGCCGAGGCCGAGCGCGGCGGCCTGCACCAGTGCGAACTCGAGCGCCGATTGGTCGGCGGGGCTGATGCCGGCGAATCGCTCGTCGTGCGGCTCGCCCGGATGGGTGACCCACTTCAGGCAGGCGAGGATCATCGCGTGTGTCTCATGTGCGTCGGAAGACGACACCGTGACCGCCTTCGGGGTAGTGCCAGCTGATCGCTCCCTCGCGATTGCACACGAGGTAGCAGGTGCCGCATTCGAAGCACTGCTCGTGGTTGAACACGATGCCGCCGTCGCTGGTGGGCACGAACAGGTTGGCGGGGCATGCAACCACGCACTCGCGTGTGCTGCAGTCGGCGCACACCTTGCCATCGACGACGATGTGCGGTTGGTGGTGGATGCGGAACTCGGCGGTGGCCATCCGTTCCTGGAACGACATGCCGCCCCAGGCGTTGGGCGCCAGGATCTCGGCCGGGTGTGCCCGAGTGTGGCCGGTGTGGTCGGTCATCCGAAGCTCCTGAAGCCGGTCCAGCCGTCGCGCAGCAGGTCGCGGCGGCGGACGCCGGCGCGCTTGCGTTCCTGGTTGAAGATGCGGCGGACGCCGGGTTTGGGGTTGGGGTTGTCGACGCGGAACATGCGCTCGACCACGTTGGCCACCATGCCCGGGTAGAGGTGCTGCACTCGGTCGCTGAGCACCAGTGCCGGCGCCCGCCGCAGCTTGCGATGGTCCTTCAGCACGAACGTGTCGCTGAGACGCCGCTGGTACCCGGCGAGGCCGACCGCGCTGGTGTCGTTCGCCTGCACTGCCTCGACCGCGGCTTGGCCGGCGTACATGCCGCTCGCCATGGCGAAGTTGACGCCTTCCAGCCAGATGCCGGCCGCCAAGCACAGCGCTGCCGCATCGCCGGCGACGAGCATGCCGGCGGTGGTCATCTTCGGCATCATCGTCAGGCCTGCTTCCGGGATGATGTGTGCGCTGTACTCCTTCAGCTCGCCGTCTTGCACCAGCGGGGCGATGGCCGGGTGCTGCTTGAGCGTGGCGATGATCTGCTCCGGGCGTTGCTGCTGGGCGCCCAACTTCGACAGCTTCAGCACCACACCGATGGCGATGGTGTCGAGGTTGGTGTAGAGGAAGCCGCCGCCGTTCACGCCGCCGGTGGCGCCGATGATCTCGATGTCGACACCCTCGCGGCCGCGCACGCCGAAGCGTTCGTCGATCACGTGCTTGGGCAACGCCAGCGTCTCCTTCACGCCCAGTGTGAAGTGCTTGGCGTCGGTGTGCTCGTAGAGCCCGGCCTCCTTGGCGAGGAAGCTGTTCACCCCGTCGCAGGCGATGACCACGTGCGCGGTGAGATCGCCGTCGGGTCGATCGGTGCGCACGCCGATCACCGTGCCGGCGGAGTCGCGCAGCAGGCCGGTGGCCGTGGTGCTGGTGATCAGCTGGGCGCCCGCCGCCTGCGCGTGGCCGGCCAACCAGTTGTCGAAGTCGGGTCGGTAGGCGGTGGCACCGTTGTACGGCGGGGCACCCCACGCGCCGGCCCGGAAGTCGACCGTCAGCGCCTGCGTCTCGGTGAGCAGCATCGTGCTGCGCCTGGTGACCCACCGTTGGATGGGGGCTTCCTCCCACCAGTCGGGGATCAGCTCGTCGAGGATGCGCGGGTACACCACGCCGCCGTACATGTTCTTGCTGCCGGGGAACGGGCCGCGCTCGAGCAGCACCACCGAGAGGCCGGCACGAGCAGCCACCAAGGCCGCGCACGAACCAGCTGGCCCGCCACCGACGACGACGACATCCACATCCCTGTCGGTTGGCACCGAACGAGCGGTCACGACGCGTTCTCCGCCAGCAGATCGAGCAGCGCGTCGAGGGTGGCGTTGGCGTCGGCGACGATGGCCAGGTCGGCCAGCTGCATCATCGGGCAGTACTGGTCGGTGTTGACCGAGATGATGTGTGCCGGATCGCCCAACCCGCTGGTGTGCTGCACTGCACCGCTGACCCCGAACGCGATGTACAGCTGCGGGTCGACCACCACACCGGTGGTGCCGATCTGGCGCTCGTGTGGCACCCAGCCGCGGTCGGTGATGACGCGGGTGGCGCCCATGCTGGCGCCGAGGGCAGCGCCGAGCTGTGCCAGCTGGGTGATGCGTTGTGGCCCGTCGAGCCCTGCTCCGCCGCCGACGATGCGTGGCGCCTCGGCCAGGTCGATGGTTGCCGGATCGGGGGGTTGCACGTCGAGCACGAGCGGATCGCGCGCCTCGGGGTACAGGTGCACGGTGACGGCGCCGACCGTTGCAGCGGGCAGGTGCGGGTGGGCCTCGACGCCGCGCACGCCAGGTTGCAGCGTGGCCACGAACTCGGGGCCGGGCGTCGCCGTGTGCAGTTCGCGGCCGCCGTTGCGAGCCAGCTCGATGCGTTGCGGCCCGACCGCGGTGGCCCCGGCGTAGAGCGGTCGATGCAGCAGACCGGCCAGGCGCGGCGCCAGGTCGCGCCCGTCGGGCGATGCGGGCAGCAGCACGGCCGGTTCATGGGCGAGCAGCGGCGCGAGGCCATGGGCCCACGCGGCGGGTTGGAAGTCGCCCAGTTCCACCAGCGTGAGCTCGGTGGCGATGCCGGTCAGCTGGGCAGCGGCCTCGGCAAGGCCGGAGCCGGCGAGCAGTGCACGCCCGGCGCATTCGGCCACGGCCTCCGCCCCGCCTGCCGGCAGCTGCCCGGCGCGCACCACCACCACTGCGATCATCGGCTGCAGAATAGGGCGTCGTCGCTCGATGCGCCCCATGGGCCGCTGCCGGCGGTCACCCCACGGAAGCAGACGGATGCCCACAGCATCGGCCAACTCCCTTGCCCGGCAGATGCCGACCGGCTAGACCGATCCCCATGACTGTCATCGACGAAGCCGGCCGCACTGCTCGGTCGGTCGTGCACACGGCGTGCACGCTCGACTGCCCCGACGCCTGCTCGCTGGCCGTCACCGTCACCATGACGAGCGAGGGTCGCCGCATCACCGACATCGATGCCTCGCCCGACAGCACGTTCACCGACGGGTGGATCTGCGCCAAGGTCAAGCGCCATGCGCAGCGCGTGTACGCCCCCGAGCGAGTGCTCTCCCCACTGATCCGCACCGGGGCGAAGGGTGCCGGCGAGTTCCGTGAGGCCACGTGGGAGGAAGCGCTCGGGCTGGTCGCCCACCGAATGCGCGGTGCGATAGCACGCAGCGGCCCGGATGCCGTGGTCGCGTTCACCTACAACTCGTCGGCAGCGGTGCTCGAGCGGGCCAGCTTCACCGAGGCGTTCTTCGCCGCCGTTGGCGCCACCATCGCCGAGCACACGATCTGCGCGGCCACGATGGGGGCCGCGTGGGACAGCGTGTTCGGCGAAATGGCCTCCGCCGATCCGCGCGAGGTGGTGCACAGCAAGTTGGTGGTCATCTGGGGCGCCAACCCGACGGTGAGCAACACTCACTTCCCGCCGCTCGTGCAGCAGGCGGCCAAGGCCGGTGCCAGGGTGGTGGTGATCGATCCGCGGGCGACGGCCATGGCCAAGCGCGCCGATCTCCACCTCGCCATCCGGCCGGGCACCGACGCAGTGCTCGCGTTGGCGGTCGCCAACCACTGGGCGGCCACCGGTCGTCTTGCTCACGAGTTCATCGCCGCGCACGCCGATGGTGCGGAGGCGTTGTTGGCGGCAGCAGCCGAGTGGTCGATCGATCGTGCCGCGGAGGTCACCGGGTTGGCCGCCGCCGACATCACGACGCTTGCCGAGTGGTGGGGCACCACTCGGCCCACGATGCTGCGCATCGGGTGGGGACAGGAGCGCAACAGCAACGGTGGTGCGGCCTGCCGTGCCATCCTTGCCCTGCCCGTTCTGGGCGGCCACTTCGTGCAGCGGGGCAGCGGTGTCATCGGCTCCACCTCGGCCGGCGCAGCCAAGCCGCGCGCCCGCTGGCCGCAGGAAGCGTTCTCCGGCCCGCCGCGCCGCTCGCTGCCGCTGCACCAGGTTGGCCAGTGGATGGCGCCGGGCTCGGCCGACCCGTGCGAGGTGCTGTTCGTGCAGGGCGCCAACCCGTTGGTGATGTGCCCGCACCAACAGGCGGTGGTCGCCGCGTTCAGCCGCGACGACGTGTTCACCGTGGTGCACGAGCAGGTGCTCACCGACACAACCCGCTACGCCGACGTGGTGCTGCCGGCCACCACCAGCTTCGAGATCGACGACGTGAGCTCCGGCTACGGCTCGCTGGCCGTGCTGCCCGTCGTCGCCGTCATCGACCGAGTGGGTGAGAGCCGCTCCAACGACGAGACCGGCCTGGCTCTGGCGCGGGCGTTCGGGTACGACTGGGCCGACCCCGGCCAGCGCGTGGCGGTGGCCGACTTCGGCCCGCGCGAGTCGGCCGCGCCGTCTCATCAGTTCGTCGACACTGTGCCAGCGGGCGGTCGCGCGCAGTTGGTCGACGCAGTGCAGGGCGTGCCGCGTTTCGTGCCGCTGGCGGCGGCCGAGGGTTCGCTGACGCTGATCTCACCGGCCACCTCGAAGCTGGTGAACTCGATGTTCGGCGAGTTCCAGAGCCCCTCGCCGGCCATCCTGTTGCACCCCGCTGATGCGGCCGATCGTGGGCTGGTGGCCGGCCAGGCGGTGCACGTGGCCAGCGCGGTGGGCAGCATCACGGTGCCCCTCGCCGTCGGTGCCGACACCCGGCCGGGGGTGGCAGTGATGGCAAAGGGCGTTTGGCTGCGCAACCACTCCGATGGATGGGGCGTCAACGCGCTCACTCCTGCCACCGGCGACGCGCTGATCAACGGTGCCTGCTTCAACGACACGCGCGTCACCGTCTCCGCTGCGCGCTGAGGCGAAAGGTGGCCCCGGTCAATCGCCGCGCCGCAAGGAGACGGCGATGCCGCCATCGGGGCGCAACAGCGTGAGCCGGCTGCCCTCCAGGCGGAAGCCCACCGTGTCGGCCAGCGCCGCCAGCAGCGCCTGCTCCTGTGCCATCGCTTCGTCACCGCACCACTTCCGGGTTGTCATCAGCGGGCCGAAGCCGAGGGTGCTGCCATCGACGGTGCACGTGCCGCGGAGCGTGTTGCACCCTGTGCTGCCCACGACGCGATCGCCATCGAACTCGAGGGTCGGCTCGCTCTCCGCGAGCACGGAGATGATCGCCTGGCGCGCCGGGTGGTGAACCGATATCACCAGCCAGCGGCCGGCCAGATCGTCCGAGCCCTGTGCGGTGTAGGCGAGCAACAGCACCCCGTCGGCATCGTGCATCGACAGCGAGCCGCCATCGTCGGTCACCGTGATGGCGACCACCCGACCGAGGCGCTGCAACACGTCGTGCTCCATTGCCATCACTGCCGGAGAACCGGCCATCATCGTGCCTGCGAGGGGCCCGACGGTGAATTCGCCCTCGCCGTGCCGGTACGGCCCATGGAACCGATTGCAGCCGGAGCAACCGCTCACCGAGTCGTGGCCGAACTCGATGGTCACGTCGACGCCGTCGGGCAGCTGCAGCGGACCGGAGAGCAGCCAGCTGCTGCCGTTGAGGTCGATGCTCATGCCCGCAGTGTTGCAGGCGCTAGGCCACTTCGGCGGCGGCTCCGGTGAACTGAGCGTTGTAGAGCGTGAAGTACGCGCCTTGGCGCACGAGCAGGTCGTGATGCGAGCCTTGCTCGACGATGCGGCCGGCGTCCATCACCAGGATCGTGTCGGCGTCGCGGATGGTGGACAGGCGGTGCGCGATGACGAAGCTGGTGCGCCCGCCGCGCAGCTTGGCCATGGCCCGCTGGATGAGCACCTCCGTGCGCGTGTCGACCGAACTGGTGGCTTCGTCGAGGATGAGGATGGTGGGGTTCGACAGGAACGCGCGGGCGATGGTGAGCAGTTGCTTCTCGCCTGCGCTCACCGAGCTGCCCTCGTCGTCGAGCACGGTGTCGTAGCCCAGCGGCAGCGAGTGCACGAACCGATCGACGTAGCAGGCCTTGGCCGCAGCCATGATCTCTGCCTCGGTGGCCTCCGTGTTGCCGTAGGCGATGTTGTCGCGGATGGTGCCCCCGAACAACCACGTGTCCTGCAGCACCATGCCCAGTTCGCCGCGCAGTTCGGCGCGTGGCATCTGCGAGATGTCGCGGCCGTCGAGCAGGATGGCGCCGCCGTTGAGCTCGTAGAAGCGCATGATCAGGTTCACCAGGGTGGTCTTGCCGGCGCCCGTGGGGCCCACGATGGCCACGGTCTGGCCCGGTTCGGCCACCAGCGACAGGTGCTCGATGAGCGGCGTGTCGTCGCGGTAGCGGAACGAGACGTCGCGGAACTCCACCCGACCCAGCGCCGGCTGCGGGTTCGGTGTCGCGGCAGCGTCAGCGCTCTGCTCGGGCGCGTCGAGCAGCTCGAACACGCGCTCGGCGGAGGCGATGCCCGACTGCAGCACGTTGACCATGGACGCGGTCTGCGTGAGCGGCTGCGAGAACTGGCGCGAGTACTGGATGAACGCCTGCACGTCGCCGAGACCCAGCGAGCCGTTGGCCACCTTCAGGCCACCGAACACGGCGATGGCCACGTAGTTGAGGTTGCCGACCATCACCATCGCCGGCTGCACGCAGCCGCTGATGAACTGAGCGGCGAAGCCGGCCTCGTACAGCTTGTCGTTGGTGGCATCGAAGCGAGCCTGGGCCTCGCGCTGGCGGCCGAACGCCTTGACGATCGGGTGGCCGGTGAACGTCTCCTCCACCTGCGCGTTGAGTGCACCGGTGTGCTTCCACTGCGCGATGAAGCGACTCTTCGATTGACCGGCGATCTTCTTCATCAGCAGCAGCGAGAGCGGCACGGTGACGATTGCGACGATGGCCAGCTGCCATGAGATCCAGAGCATCATGCCGATGGTGCCGGCGATGGTGAGCACGCCCTGCAACAGCTGGCTGAGCGACTGCTGCATGCTCTGGGCCACGTTGTCGATGTCGTTGGTGACCCGGCTCAGCAGATCTCCACGCGCCTGACGATCGAGGTACGACAGTGGCATCGCGTGCAACTTGGTCTCCACGTCGGCGCGCAGGCGGTACATGGTTCGCTGCACCACACCGGCCAGCACGAACGCCTGCAGGTAGGCCAGCAGGTAGCCCAGCAGGTAGAGGCCGACGGCGAACCACAACGTGGTGTGCAGCGCAGCGAAGTCGATGCCGGTACCGCCGCGCGACTGGCGCACCAGGCCCTCGAAGATCAGGTTGGTGGCGTGGCCGAGGATCTTGGGGCCCGACACGACCAGGGCCACGCTGGCGACAGCGAGCGCGAGCACCATGTAGGCCTTCGGGCGCTCTGGCCCGAGGCGGCGGAACAGGCGCTTGCTGGAGCCGGCGAAGTCCTTCGACTTCTCGGTGGGCACGCCCACCGTGTTCATCCGCCCGCCGCGCATCTCGGAGGTGCTGGTGGGTGGTGCCGGCGGCTGGCGTACGTCGTCTGCGTCGTCGTGTCCGCCGGTCATGCCGCCGCCTCCTCGGCGGTGAGCTGCGACTGCACGATCTCGACGTAGGTGGGACAGTTCGCCAGCAGTTGGTCGTGGCTGCCCAGGCCCACCGGCTCGCCGTCCTCCAGCACCAGGATCTGGTCGGCATGCTTGATGCTGGTGACGCGTTGGGCGACCATCAGCACCACGGCGTCTCGTGTGTAGGGCGTGAGTGCGGCCCGCAGCCTGGCGTCGGTGGCCATGTCGAGTGCCGACAGCGAGTCGTCGAACAGGTACACCTCCGGCTTGCGCACCAGCGCGCGTGCGATGGCGAGGCGCTGCCGCTGGCCACCCGACACGTTGGTGCCGCCTTGGGCGATCGACGACGCGAGCCCGTCGGGCATCGCGCGGACGAAGTCGTCGGCCTGCGCCACCGTGAGCGCCTCCCAGAGCTCGTCGTCGGTGGCGTCGGGCTTGCCGTAGCGAAGGTTGCTGGCCACGGTGCCGCTGAACAGGTACGGCCGCTGCGGCACCAGGCCGATGCGTTGCCACAGCGCGTCGGTGGCCAGATCGCGCACGTCGACCCCGTTCACCAGCACCGAACCCTGGGTGACGTCGAACAGGCGGGCTACCAAGCTGATCAACGTGGTCTTGCCGGAGCCGGTGCTGCCGATCACGGCGGTGGTCTGCCCGGCGCGACAGGTGAAGGTGACGTCGGAGAGCACGGCGTGCTCGGCGCCCGGATATCGGAAGCCGGCGTCGCGGAACTCGACCGATGCGTGAGGTGGCAGCGCGAGCACCGGATGCTCGGCGGCGGCGACGCTGGACGGCGTGTCGAGCACTTCCTGGATGCGCTCGGCGCTGACCGCGGCGCGCGGGACCAGCGCAGCCATGTAGGTGGCCAGCATCACGGCCATCAGGATCTGCGTGAGGTAGGTGAGGAAGGCGATCAACGCGCCGATCTTCAGGTCGCCGGCGTTCACCCTGTTTGCGCCGAACCACACGACAGCGACACTGGAGACGTTGACGATCATGACCACGGTGGGGAACATCAGGCCCATCAGCCGGCCGCCGCGCAGCGCGGTTCGGGTGAGCTGGTCGTTGCCGGCCTCGAATCGATCCGTCTCGTAGGGCTCACGCACGAATGCACGCACCACGCGGATGCCGGTGATCTGCTCGCGCAGCACTCGGTTGATCTCGTCGGTTCGCTCCTGCATGCGCCGGAAGGTGGGCACCATGTTGTAGATGACCGTGCCGATGGAGAGCACCAGCACGGGGATCGCGACTGCCAGGATCCACGTCAGCTGCACGTCTTCACGCAGCGCCATCACCAGGCCACCGGCAGCCGTGAGCGGTGCGGCGATGAGCAGGGTGCACGTCATCTGTACGAGCGTCTGCACCTGTTGCGCGTCGTTGGTGACGCGGGTGATCAACGTCGGCGGCCCGAACTGGGTGACTTCGCGGGCGGAGAACTCGGTGACCTGATGGAACAGCGCGCCGCGAACGTCGCGCCCGAAGCCGGTGGCCACCTTCGACCCGTAGTAGATGGCGGCGATGGAGAACGCGATCTGCACCAGGCTGACCAGCAGCATCAGCCCACCGTGGCGCCAGATGTAGCCGGTGTCGCCGGTGGCAACGCCCTTGTCGATGATGTCGGCGTTGAGCGTGGGAAGCGTCAGTGCCGCCGCGGTCTGCGCCGCCTGCAGCAGCACCACCGCGATCAGCAACGAGCGGTAGCGCCGAAGGTGCGTGCGCAGGAGTCGTAGCAACATGTAGCGGCCATTGTGGCGGGGAACGAGGAGATCGCACGAGCCGGGTGGATGTGACGCGTGCCGTCGCATCCCGGCCTCGCCGCACGGGTAGGTTCGGCGGCGCATGGCCATCACTCGCGAACTGCCCGAGCACCTCGATGTCGTCGTCGTCGGCGCCGGCCTTGCCGGGTTGGCCGCCGCTCGCGCGCTGCAGGAGGCCGGTCGTGCGGTGACGGTGCTCGAGGCCGGCGATGGGGTCGGGGGTCGGGTACGCACCGATGTCGTCGAGGGCTTCCGGCTCGATCGTGGCTTCCAGGTGTTGCTCACCGCCTACCCGGAGGTGCGCCGTCAGGTCGATCTGGCCGCGCTTCGGCCGTGTGCGTTCGACCCGGGCTCGATGGTGTGGCTGGGCAAGCGGATGTACTCGCTCGGCGATCCCACTCGCCGGCCGGCGATGTTGCTGTCCAGCGCGCTCGCCCCGGTCGGCAGCGTCACCGACAAGGTGCGCTTGGCGGGCCTGCTGCATCGGCTGCGCAAGGCCGACCCGGTGGCGCTGCTGCGCGGCGACGACGTCAGCACCCTCACGGCTCTGCGCGACATCGGGTTCAGCACGCGCATGATCGATCGCTTCTTCCGGCCGCTGCTGGGTGGCATCCAGCTCGACGTGCACCTCACCGCCAGCCGCCGAATGGCCGACGTCATCCTGCGCTGCCTCGCCGTCGGCGACTCGGTGGTGCCGGCGCTGGGCATGCAAGCGCTGCCCGATCAGCTGGCTGCTCGGCTTGCGCCGGGCACGGTGCAGTTGAGCTCCCCGGTGGCGGCCGTTGCCCCCGGTGCGGTGCACCTGGCCGACGGCCGCGTGGCACGGGCGCCTTGCGTGGTCGTCGCGACGGAGGGCCCGGCCGCCGCGCAGCTGCTGCGCGAGCACCATGTCGCTGCGCCGGCATCGCGGAAGGTGTCGTGCGTGTGGTTCGCGGCGGCGGCCCCGCCGGTGTCGCAGAAGCTGATCGTGCTCGACGGCACGCTCGTCGGCCCGGCGCTGAACGTTGCTGTGATGAGCAACGTGTCACCTCACTACGCGCCGACGGGCCAGGCGCTCATCGCCGCCGCCTGCCCTGCCGCCGACGGCGATCCGGCGCAGCTACCCGATGCGGTGCGTGCGCAGCTGCGCACCTGGTGGGGCGCGCAGGTCGATCAGTGGCGAGTGCTGCGCACCGACTCGATCGAGCACGGCCAGCCCGACTCGCAACCTCCGTTCGCGCCCAAGCGTCGAGTGTCGCTGGGCGATGGCCTGTTCGTGTGCGGCGACCACCGCGACACGCCGTCCATCCAGGGTGCTTTGTTCAGTGGGCGACGCACCGCCGAAGCAGCGCTCGCCAGTCTCGCCGCCATGCCGGCCTAGCCGAGGCCTGTCCGTACGACGAGCGCAGGCGACAAGTTGACACCAATCATGTCAATTGTTTGAATGAGTCGATGTCGACAACCGAACCCTCCCGCCGTGTAGCGCTCGTCGCCGATGCGGGCTTCTACGTCGGGCCGCCCATCGCCCGGCTGCTGGCAGCGCGTGGGCACGATCTGGTCATCGGCAACCCTGCCGCCGGGCTGGTCGAGGAACTGCGCGCGGCGGGTGCCACGGTCGAGGTGGTCGACGGCGTGCGCAATCTGGCCGACCCTGCTGCGGCCGCGGCGTTGGTGCACGCTGCGCTGCAGCGGTTCGGGCGCATCGATGCCGCGGTGGCCTTCAGTGGCCGCATCGTCACCGGCTCGTTCCTCGACTCGTCGCTCGACGACCTGCGTACGGCAGTCGCCGGTTGCCTGGAAGCGCCGTTCCACTTCCTGCGCGCGGTCGTGCCCGTGATGGTGGGCCAGGGTCACGGGCAGGTGCTGGTGTTCACCAGCGCGGCCGGCGCGCGACCCACCCCGAATGCGCCGCTGTACTCGGCGGCCCGGGCCGGCGCCACGATGTTGGTGAAGAACGTCGCCGCCGAAGTCGCCCGCCACGGCGTGCAGGTGAATGCGATCGGTACCAACTTCATGGACTTCCCCGAGTTCCGGCGCGCGGCGGGCGCCGACGACCCCACCGTGCGCGCTCGCATCGAGGCCGCCGTGCCGATGCGCCGCCTGGGCACGGTCGACGAGTGCGCGGCGTTCTGCATGCCCTACATCGATGGCACCAGCGGGTTCACCACTGGGCAGTTCGTGGCGTATGCAGGTGGCTGGGCCTGAGCCTCGGTCGCGCGAACTTGGTCGTGTTCGCGCAGGCCCCCGATAGCATTGCGAGCCGTGCACTCGGCCGTTTTCGGTCGTTGCGCGCCCCAAGAATCGCAGCACGACGAACGACAAGACGACGAGAGTAGAGAGACACAGAGATGGCCAAGCGCGAATTCCCCCTGGAGCGCACACGCAACATCGGCATCATGGCCCACATCGACGCCGGCAAGACCACCACCACCGAGCGCATCCTCTACTACACGGGCAAGAGCTACAAGATCGGTGAAGTGCACGACGGCGCCGCCACCATGGACCACATGGCGCAGGAGCAGGAGCGTGGCATCACCATCACGTCGGCTGCCACCACGTGCATCTGGGACAACCACCGCATCAACATCATCGACACCCCCGGGCACGTCGACTTCACCATCGAGGTCGAGCGGTCGCTGCGCGTGCTCGACGGTGCTGTCACCGTGTTCGACTCGGTGGCCGGCGTCGAGCCGCAGACCGAGACCGTGTGGCGCCAGGCCAACAAGTACAAAGTGCCGCGTATGTGCTTCGTCAACAAGATGGATCGCATCGGCGCCGACTTCTACCGCACCGTCGACATGGTCAAGACCCGCCTGTCTGCCGTGCCAGCCGTGCTGCACCTGCCGGTGGGCGCCGGTGGCCCGGAGAGCAACAAGCCGTTCGCCGGCCTCATCGACCTGGTGAAGATGAAGGCGCTCATCTGGCACGACGAAGAGCTGGGCGCCAACTGGGACGAGATCGACATTCCGGCCGACATGGCCGAGCAGGCCGCCGAGTACCGCGAGGCCTTGCTCGAGACCATCGCCACCAGCGATGACGAAGTGATGGAGAAGTACCTCGCCGGTGAGGAGCTCACCGAGGCCGAGGTGAAGCGGGCCATTCGCAAGGGCACGCTGGCGTTCGACTTCGTGCCCATCCTGTGCGGCTCGGCGTTCAAGAACAAGGGCGTGCAGCCGATGCTCGACGCGGTCATCGACTTCCTGCCCAGCCCGCTCGACATCCCGCCCACCCAGGGCACCAAGCCCAACCACGAAGACGAGATCCTCTACCGCAAGGCATCCGAGAGCGAGCCGTTCGCCGCGTTGGCCTTCAAGATCGTCGCCGACCCGTTCGGCAAGCTCACCTACTTCCGTGTCTACTCGGGCCAGATCAACAAGGGTGAAGAGGTCTACAACTCCACCAAGGAGCGCCGTGAGCGCCTCGGCCGCATCCTGCTGATGCATGCGAACCAGCGCGAAGACCTCGACGTCGCCATGGCCGGCGACATCGTGGCGGGCCTTGGTTTCAAGGACACCACCACTGGCGACACGCTCTGCGATCGCAACAACCCCATCATCCTCGAGCGGATGATCTTCCCCGAGCCCGTCATCCACGTGGCCATCGAGCCCAAGACCAAGGACGACAGCGACAAGCTGGGCAAGGCCCTGAAGAGCCTGTCCGACGAAGACCCGACGTTCCGTGTGCGCACCGACGAAGAGACCGGCCAGACCGTCATCTCCGGCATGGGCGAGCTGCACCTCGAGATCCTCGTCGATCGCATGATGCGCGAGTTCGGCGTGGTCGCCACCGTCGGCAAGCCGCAGGTGGCCTACCGCGAGACCATCACCAAGACCGTCGAGTCGGTCGAGTATCGCCACATCAAGCAGTCGGGCGGTTCCGGCCAGTTCGCCGTCGTCAAGATCACGCTCGAGCCGAACCCGGGCAAGGGCTACGAGTTCGTCGACAAGATCAGCGGTGGTCGCATCCCGCGTGAGTACATCAACCCCACCAACCAGGGCATGCAGCAGGCCCTGGATTCGGGCGTGCTCGCCGGCTATCCCACGGTCGACGTGAAGGCCAGCCTCGTCGACGGTCAGTACCACGACGTCGACTCCTCGGAGATGGCGTTCAAGATCGCCGGTCAGATGGCGTTCAAGAAGGCTGCCGAGATGGCCAAGCCAGTCATCCTCGAGCCCATCATGTCGGTCGAGGTGGTCACCCCCGAGGACTACATGGGCGACGTCATGGGCGACCTCAGCAGCCGTCGTGGCCGCATCGAAGGCATGGAGGCCCAGGGCAACGCGCAGGTCATCCGAGCGCAGATCCCGTTGAGCGAGATGTTCGGCTACTCCACCGACCTGCGTTCGCGCACGCAGGGTCGCGCCACCTACACGATGCAGTTCGCGCTGTACATGGAAGTGCCGCCCAACATCGCCAGCGACATCATCAAGCGCGTCCGCGGCGAGTAGTCGCAACCGCAGTTGTTGCAGCGACCCGGTCCCCTCGTGGGGCCGGGTCGTTGCCGTTTTGCACGCTTCCGATTGGCATGAATGGTAGAATGGCATCCATGGTGGTATCGATTGATCGCGCTGGCCGGGTTGTCATCCCGAAGGACATTCGCGACCGACTCTCCCTGGGCGCTGATGCCGAGGTCGAGGTCGAAGTCGACGGTGATGCGATTCGACTGGTTCCTGTTCGCTCCCGGGGTCGACGGGTGGCCGAAGTCGACGGGTGGCCGGTGATCGAGCGCGGCGACGGCCCAGCCATCACCGATGCGGATGTGCAACGGTGGCGCGATGCCGACCAGCGCTAGGCGGTACGCCGTCGACACCAGCGTCGCCATCGCGGCGCTCGATGCGGCGCATGCCGCGCATGAAATCTGTCGTCGAGCAGTCCAAGCTCGTCGGCCGGGTTTGGCTGGCCACGCAGCCTTTGAGACCATGTCGGTCCTCACCAGAATGCCTGGCCAGCTGAGCATCGAGGCAACGATCGCTGGCGAACTGATCGGCCGAGTGTTCCCAACCGTGTATTGGCTCGATGACACGTCGTCGGCTGGTTTGCTGCGTCGCCTCGGCACAGTCGGCATCGCCGGTGGCGCCATCTACGACGCGTTGGTGGGCGAGGCAGCGCGCATCAACGAGTGCGTACTGCTGACACGCGATATGCGCGCCAAACGCACCTACGACCTGCTCGGAGTGAGCTACGAACTCATCGGTCTCGACTGACGGCGAGTCCGGCCGAGGCCCGCTTACCGATACTCGCGCGCCAGGTCGCCTTCGTAGAGGGCTGCTACTTGGGCGCCGCCGAACTCCATGACTGCGGCACGCACGCCTGGGTCGTGGAGGTCGAGCACGCGCCGAGCATCGTAGGTGCTGGCGGTGACCAGCAAGATTCTCCGTCAATGAGGTTGCAAGTCGAACGTATGTTCGATACCATGTCCAGATGGAAGGGTCGGTTGCGTTCTCTGGTGCCTGTGCGGCTGCCGAGGTGGGGTCGTTGCCCTATGCCGATCAGGTGGCGCGGTTGCGCGAGCTCGAGGCCGCACATCGTCGTCTGGAAGCCGAGCTGTCGTTGACCGTCGTTGCGCTGGCGGAATCGGCCGGGTTCAAGGCCGACGGCCACTCCTCCGTGCGGGCGTTGTTGCGCGCCGAGCTGCGCTGGTCCGAGGGCGATGTCACCCACCGGTTGCGCACCGGTCGGCTGCTGGCCGACCTGCCCTACGTGGTCGATGCGTTGGGCAACGGCGAGGTCGGCGTTGCCCAAGTGCACGATCTTGCT
>JACDJA010000925.1_pt1 | contig 28156 bp, 23 predicted proteins | sample 7449241 | NCBI WGS metagenome assembly JACDJA01 (sample SAMN14253289, study PRJNA609438) | sludge metagenome | isolation source: initial anaerobic sludge | collected 2018-12-20 | reverse complement strand
TGAGTGTTCGGGCGAGCCCCAGCAGCGTCCAGGAAGTGGTGATGAGCCCTGCGGCCAGCATGAAGTAGGCAAGGGTGTCTATGCGAACCAGTTCCACCAGGGCCCAGAGCAGTGTTGTGGCTATTAAAAGTACCGCGCCGGCAAGGCGATAGGGCTTGAGTTGTGTGCGACTCTCGTCGTGAACGGGCGGGTGAATCAGCAACAGGCCAAAAAAAATAACAGCCGTCGCAAGCCCGTGTGCTACAGCCTGGTCGAATTCAAGCCATGCTCCGGCAAGCCTGATCCAGGTGGGGTAGAAAACCAGCACCGCGATCACACTGACAACCAGATAGGGTCTGGATTGCGGCAGGTTGTCTGATATCTTCCTTAACATTGCGAGTCCACCGTACCGACTATAAAAAAAGACAGGATACTGTGTATGTTATCTACATAAAACTCAAATTCGAAGAAAAAGCCAGGCCTGCTTTCCTGGTGTCAGAATATTTTACGCACCTCGAGGTCAGTCTGTTTTTTGAGTGCCTTTTTAATCCAGAAATAGCCATTAAGCCGCCTGTTTTTATTGTTTTTTGCTCAGGTGGACCATTTAAATACTCCCCTGAAAAAGACATGGCGCCTCACGCGATGCATTTGCGCTGCCCTCGTGTCGAAACTATTTACACTGATCTCTCCATATTAATCAATTTTTAATTTAAAAATCAATTAAGTAACTGAAAAATAACAATTTATAATACGTGGTATGGAATGTGCTCATCTCTCACTACCGTTGGTTGAGTGTTTCGAATTCCAACTACCAGCGCCCATTACCAAGGAGTGATAATGATGAACAGTACTCTCAAAAGAACGCTTCTATCCTCTCTTGTGCTGCCCTTTGCGATCGGCGCACAGTCCGTTAGCGCGGATTTGATTACCGAGTGGGGTTATCAGGTTGACAGCACATTCGCCAACTGGACTGCCGGCGGCGGCTCCCTTGGTGATATTACACCGTCTGATGGAGACCGCACCCTGTCATGGGGGGACTCTCCACAGTCGTCTATTTCGATCAGTGACGTATTTGCTGAAGATGGTCTCATCACCGGCGGGGATTTCGTTGAGGGTGGAACCTTCACGCATGTTAACAATGCGATCAGTGTCAGTTATAAGACACTGTCAAGTTTCGACCTGACTTCCACTCTGACGCTTACCCCGCACACTCCCTCCGGTGACTCACTGCCTGCGTCAACCACTACTTTCGCGAGTTTCTTCAAAGAAACGCCGAATAATGGAAACTGTGTCGACGCATCAACCTCTAACTGCGACGACATATTCACCATTGGCGACGTCACCGGCTCCACATTAAATGAATTTGGTAACTTCCAGTTCAATTCGTCATTTGACTTAGACGGCTATACCTACACAGTGTTCCTTGAGCTGGATGGTTTGGCTACCTTGGACAATGACGCCTGTGCAGCAGCCGGTGCTCCAAATGGATGTGTGGGCCTTTTGACAGAAGAGGGTAAGACTAACTTCTTCGATACCCGATTCAGGATTACCGCGACCGAGATGGTACCTGAGCCAGGCACCCTGGCGCTGCTGGGCATGGGTCTCGCGGGTCTTGGTCTGTCACGCAGGAAAAAAGCAGCAAAGGCATAACGTTTGAACAGCTGTAACGTTTAAACGCTAGTGCTATAAAAAAAGCCCCCGCCAAAAGAAGCGGGGGCTTTTGTTAGTGGGTGAAAATCGCCGGAAGTCACGCCACCTGCATTTCGTTTAATTTATAGTCGCTGTTCGGTTTCGCCGGCAAGTATCGCCCGGATTCGGTAATAAGCGACCAGACATCCGGACGACGTTTCCGTATTCCTTCAATCAGTGACGCTGCTTCGGTGAAAGCCGGGCGGCGACGACCGTGATATTCCATCACGGGCCCTACATGATCAAATTCCACTCCATATCGTTTTAACAGGCGCAACTGCGCGGGCTCCATGACTGCCATCCAGTGGGTTATGCCATGTATGACAGACATCTGGAGGATACCTGCAAAAAGCCCGAGGCTGATATAAGGCATGGCCCGCCGGCCACTTTCTGAATCGGTGTAGTAGGCGGGCTCACTAATGCCGGAGACCGCTTTGTACTCATTGAGGCGCCGTCGAAATTCCCGGCTGACCGCCATCCGGGATATTTCGGCTACCTTGTCGCGGCGTGCGCTCGCAAACGCGCGTTGTGCCTGCTGATCCATCCGGTGTATGCAGGGGCCTTCCATGGGAAACATGGCCTGTTCCGGGTTATCACCCTCCATAACGAGACGAACGGTGGCGACGCTGTCTCCTGTTATCCGGTGCCGTATCAGAGCGTGCGCGGATCGCGGGTCGTATGCATCGTGCTCACGTTTATCGGCAAAGCAATTGGGGTCCTCGAACGGTCGGTCGATGCAGTAAACCTGGTAGCGAACTTTGAATACTTCGTTAATTGCTTCTGGAGATGTTGCCAACTGGACGTTGAATACCGTGTTGAAAATGCTACTAACGTCTTCGTGCGTTTGTAGGACTGCTTGCATTTTTTTGGTCCTCAGTCTTTCCCTTTCAGGGAGCTGTTATCTATTGTGCCGGGGGTATCGAGGGTACAGCTCATCAGGCCTCGGAATGCTTGATCCTGGGCACGTATCGCCCGGGCGCCAGGATGGAATTTGGGTCGATTGCAGCTTTCAGTTGGCTGGCCAGCCTTGAACATCTGGCTTCACTGGAAGTCAGGGTGTCCATTGCGTCTATGTTGAGGCGGTAGGGCAGGAAGCCTTCCTTTTGCCCTGCATCAAACAGTGCGCGATAACATTGGTTAGCCCTTGCTGTTGCTTCCGCGCTACTGCGGTCAAAGAGCAGGGGAACGGTAGAATCGAAGCAGCGATCGTTTACTGTTGTCAGTGTAATGAGCGGATTGACGCCGTACTGGGGGCAAATTTCTTCAATCATATTGATATAGCGGCGAACGTCCTTGCCCCGTATCGGAACCAGCGGCGCGAACCAGATGAGCCCACAGCCATCCCGTGCGGGGTTTTTGAACTGCCCGGGTGGTGGCAGGGCTCCTGAGCGCCAATATGCCAGCGCCAGCGCGACATCGTTGGGCGTGCCGTGCATGATTTCCAGTGCGCCGGAGAGCGTGTCCGCCATGCCCTTGACCCGTGTCGCCAGCCCGCCGGGAAGAACGCGGGCAATCTTCCGGGCCATATCTACTTTACGCCGGTTGATAAAAACGAGACGGTCTGTTGCCGGGCCGAGAATCCGCCTTAGCGTGCGTCGCGCTGCTCGGGCTACCTCCTTTGAGGCATAAATCGCTCCGACCCCGCTCCACGCTGCAACACCATGGCTGGCGGCAAGACGTTCAACTTCATGGGCTGGCAGAACACCGTCAACGGCCCTGTCGGCAGGGAAGGGTGACATCATGGAGAGCATACGCTGGCTGTTGAGCAGATTAATTGCCACAACCGAACCGCCGAGTGCCTGCAACGCCGCCCTGACAGCAGGTACCAGGGTTTCGAGCATGGCGTCGTCTTTTGTGGAAAAGAAAAATGCAGTCACGGTGTCGGGAACTGGTGCCAGGGCGATGGTGATCTTTACAACCACGCCAAAATTACCTTGGCTGAACAAGCCGTCGAGGTAAGGGCCCACACCCCATTTGAAAAGTCCATCGATTTCTGCGCCACCAAGTTCGCTGAGCGGGGTCCGGTAAAGGGTGCCGTCTGGCAAGATCGCTTCTATCTTTGTCACCGCCGCAAAATGGTCAGTAACCGGCGTGATGCCGTAACCCCGTTCAAGTGCATTACCAAGAATGCTGCAGGTGGGGCCGGCGCCGGTTACGGGAACAAGGTAATCACCATCATGCTGATCGAGAAACTCTCTCAGGGCGCCTTGGGTAACTCCAGGTTCGACCGTAACAACGCCCATTTCGGGATCAAAATCGGTAATCCGGTCAAGCCGGCCAAGATCCAGGATAACGCAGTCATTTTCAACAGGGTTGGCACTGCCATAACCCCAATTATTGCCTGTACTCACGGGGTAGACGGCAATCTGCCACTTTTGCGCCACCTGAAGAACCTCTGCAACCTGCTGCTGGTTCGCTGGGCGGAGCACGGCAGGAATAGAGCGTTTTGTACCGATTGTCGAGGCGGCAAAATCTGCTGCAGCACTAGCGGCTAAGACTCCGGACTCACCCAGGATAGCGACCCATTCGGCGATTGCGGACTCGATAGAGGTGCTTTTCACTGGCGCTTCCACGGTTTATCGATGCCTTTTATTAAGGCTTTATGAACGTTTTGTGATGAGCTGTTCATCATTTGAGCGAAATTATAGTGGAGATGGGTTTGACAAAATATGTCGTTTTGTTCGCGTTACTATGAGTGGTTTACCCTGAATAATTCTGGAGAAACATGCAGTTAGGATAGATTTTTGGAAATACAGAGGGGGGTAATTTTGTTAAATAATGTTAATTGGGGTCGGTTCTACTGCCTGAAACCGTCAGATGTGCCCACAAAAAAGGCCTGAAAGGTATGCCTCTCAGGCCTTTGTTTCGTAGCCACTCTCGCGTTAATGTGACCGTTTACATCGCCTTTCTGACTGCCTCGAGATGTTCAGCTATTTCGTTATTATCCGGTGCAAGAGCCAGGGCCTTTTCTATGGCTGTTTTGGCTTCTGCGTGCATCCCGCTCAGATGGAGAACCCATCCGTAGGTGTCCAGAACGGCGGGGTTGTTGGGTGCCAGTTCGCTCGCCTGTTCCGCGAGTTTCAGCGCGCGGTCGGAGTTCTTCTCGCGCAGCACCCAGGCCAGATTGTTCAATGCGGCAATATTATTCGGCTGCCTTGCGAGAACTTGCTCGTAATGCTCTGCTGCAGCGGTTTCCTGGTTGTCGGCCATTAGCCAGTCGGCTCTCGCCAGGTGCGCTGCGAGGTTTTGCGGGGCTTCGTTAAGCCAGCGTTCTGTCAGGCCTCCCACTGAGCCAGGTGCTTCCGCTTTTGCCAACTGGATTAGTGTGGGCACCAGTTGTATGTTGTCAGTGGCCTGCCATTTTTCAGAAAGAAAGTCGTAAGCTGCTTTCGGACCTTTTTGTTGGTTTAGCAGCTTCGCCCGGGTAAGCACGGTTGCTGTGGCTTCCCCATGATTTTTTTCCACAGCGTCAAGGGCTGACAGAGCCTCGTCTATCTTGCCTTCTGCCTGCGCAATTCCCACTGGCAAGAGTGCAAACCCAAGGTTTTCGGGTTCAAGAGTAATGGCTTCGGCTGCTATGGCGCGGGCAGAAGACCAGTTTTTGTTGTCTACCGCGGCTTTCGCTTCAGCCAGCAGTAATTGGCCGTAGGCACGTTTAACGGTTGCAGAGTCGGTGTCTGTCCATCGGGAAAGCGTCTCTCTGGCCTCGACAAGTTCGCCCTGCGTTATCGCGACCAATGCGATGAGCGTGTCGGTATTCATTTTCAGTTCCGGGTGCTCTTCGGAAACACTCGCCAGCCAGTTTCGGGCCTCAGCTACGGTATGGTCTTGCATGTAAATCTGGCCGGCTTGCTGCAGCGGACGTATCGAATCCGGGTTAAGTGTGGCTGCATCTACCAGCAGGTTAACGGCCTCTTCCCGTTGGCCCGATTGCGCATAGAGGGCGGCCAGTGCAACCTTGGGCGCCTGAAGCTCAGGGCTTTCCTTAACCAGTTTTTCCAGGCGCGTTCTGGCTGCGTCGGGGTTTCCCAGCTGAGTATCTGCAAGGCTTGCCAACAAAATCGCCCGAGGCTGGTCGCCGTAGCCGTTAAGCAGGGAGTCGCGTATCTCGCCGGCTTCCTGTTTTTCACCCTGCTGGATAAGCACGTTCAGATAGGTGCTGGTGGTGGCCCAGTCCGCAGGGTTGGTAGTGAAGGCCATGCGCAGTTGCCCGAGCGCCTGATCGGGTTTGTTGTTTTGCAGGTAGTGTCTTGCGAGTGCAAGCCTGAATCGCACGCGTTCAGGTTCATTGCTGATGGCTTTGCTGAGACTGGCAACGCCGTCACTCTCGCGCCCGGGAAGGCTGAGTGCCAGAATGCCGTGCATGGCGAGGAGTTCGTTATCGTTGGGGCGGGCTTTTATTGCCCGGTCCAGGGTTTTCAGGGCGGCCTCCCGGTCTCCGGTATCTATCTGGACCATTGTGGCGGCCCTGATAAACTGGGTGGGTGTTGTTTCCGGGTCCAGGTTTTCGGTGAGCAACTGAGCCCCTTCCTCCAGCTCGCCGGTACCGGCAGAAACTGCTCCCAGAAGCATGGCCATCTGTTCGTTTTCCGGGTCCAGCTTGAGGGCGTCACGCAGGATCGTTTTCGCTTCTTCAAAATTGCCGTCTTTAATAGCGGCAATAGCGGCCTGGCCTTGTTCCCGTGCGTCGCTGTTCTGGTTTTCTGCCAGAATCCGATTGTATATCTGGGCGTCGGTCATCTGCCCTTTCTCAGTGAGAACCTTAGAAAGCGTGCTTAGCACATTGCGACGTATGGGCAGGAATATATCGGATGTCGGGATCAAGCCTACAGCATCTGTTAAGGTGTTCGAGGCCTGGTCCAGTTGGTTCAGCCGGTAGTGGGCCAGGCCTTTCAAGTAGAGAACTTCCGGGGCTGGTTGGTTTTTTGCAAGCCATTCATCGGCAGTTTCTGTGGCCTGTGCATTTCTTCCGAGATTGATCTGCGCCAGGAGAATACCTTCTACTGCTCTGATATTTTCAGGGTTACTGGTTAGCAACTCGTTATAAAGCGCTAGGGCTTCGGATGCTTCTCCGGATTTGCGCAGGGCTTCCGCACGGATCAGCGCGGCTTCCAGTTGGTCTTCTGGCGAATCCGGAGACTGCAATGCAAGGGTTTCAGTTGCGGAAAGGTGCTTGCCTTGTTCAACATAAGCGCGGGCGAGGGTGAGGCCTACTGCTTCCGGCTGCTCTTGCATCCAGGGCTCAAGCAGTTCAGCGGCTTCTTTCGCGGCGCCTACCTGAAGGTACAGGTCTGCCAGACGCACGATGTGTTCTACGTTGTCTGGATCTTTCTGGATGGCATTTTTGATTTCCAGCAGGGCAGAGCGAAACTGCCCCTGTTCGGAGTATGTTTCGGCCCGGGAAAGATGAGACAGCGCCTCGGACGAATCCGGGTTGTTGTTGCAGCCCGTGAACAAGGGGAACACAAGCAACAGGCTGCTTGCCAGTACGAGCCCGGGAAGTGACTTCAATGTGGTTTTTCTTGTCATCATGTAAATCTGCTCCTTGAGCCGTTCGCTGCAGCCGCGTGCCCGGAAGTCACGTCAGACTTCCGGATTTTCTGACGATGTGTCGATTCTGTATTTGTCGGTGAGATTATAAAGAGTGGGGCGTGTAACACCCAGAAGCCGGGAGGCTTGCGTCATATTGAAATCACTGGCCTGCAACGCCTGAACGATGGCTTTGCGTTCGGCCTGTTCGCGAGCCTGGCGAAGATTCAGGTGGTTTTCTCCCGGCTGCTCACTGCCCGGCAGTTCCAGATCCTCTCTGGTAATCCGCTTGCCGTCGGCCATGATGGTGGCTCGCTTCACCTTGTTGATCATTTCCCGCACGTTACCGGGCCATGCGTAGCTGCTGATGGCGTTGACGGCGTCCTCGGAGAAGGTGAGGTTCTGCCGGTCCATGTCCTTGCCCAGGGATTTCAACAGAGACCGGGCTATAACCAGCGCGTCTCCTTCCCGTTCTCTCAGGGCTGGGACATCAAGGGTGATTTCGCTTATCCGGTAGTAAAGATCCTCCCGGAAATCGCCGGTTTCAATCAGTTTCTGTACGTTGCGGTGTGTGGCGCATACAACACGCACGTCCACCGGTATTGGCTTTATCGAGCCCACCCGGTCGACGACACGTTCCTGCAGAAATCTCAGTAGCTTCGCCTGAAGCGACATTGGCATATCGCCGATCTCGTCGAGGAACAGGGTGCCGCCGTTAGCGCTTTCAATCTTGCCTTTTTTGGCTTGCGTGGCGCCGGTAAAGGAACCTTTTTCGAAGCCGAACAGCTCGCTTTCCAGAAGGTTCTCGGGAATGGCCGCGCAGTTGATGGCGGCAAATACGTTGCTGGCTCTGGGGCTGAGGTTGTGTAGTGCGCGCGCAAGAAGTTCTTTGCCGGTACCGGTTTCACCCGTAATCAGGGTTGTTACATCCGTGGGTGCAATTTTTTCCAGTGTGCGGCATACGGCTATCATTTGAGGGCTTCCTGCGATAATGCCCTTGATTTTAGTGCCGTTGCCTTGCTGTGCCAGATCGCGGTTTTCTCTCTCCAGTTCTGCAAGCCGGAAAGCTCTGTTAACCACGAAATTCAGGATGTCCGCATCAAGGGGCTTCTGATAAAAATCAGATGCACCCATGCCAATTGCAAGAACTGCGTTCTCTTTATCTTCCCGACCGGTGACTACAATCACCTTGGTCAAAGGTGCAAGCCGAAGGATGTCTTCCAGGAGTGCGAAACCTTCCGTTGCACCACCTGGATCCGGTGGGAGGCCCAGATCGAGTGTAACTACAGCGGGCTCTTCGCGTCTGAGTGCCGCAAGAGCAGTTTCTCTGTCTGAGGCGACAAACACTTCCAGATCTTCGCTGAAACACCAGCGCATCTGGCTTTGCAGCCCCGGATCATCCTCTACGATTAGCAGTCGTCTAGTCACAACAGCAACAAGTCCTTTGTTTGAGTGTTCCACTACCCCTGATTCTTAACTGAACATTGACACTTTGCAATGGTCGATTGAATTGTTACGGATAATTGTCGGTTAATTGACGAACCCTTGCCTATTGACAGTCTCAGAAACAGAGCGCTTTTCTTCATTCATCAGCGGAATCCGAATGGAAAAGCAGGAGCCTATGCCGGGCTCGCTGGTGACATCAATGCTGCCACCGAGTCTCTGGATGTACTCCCGAGCCTGGTAGGCGCCTATGCCCATGCCTGTCAGGCCTTTTGTGCTTTCGAACGGTTTGAACAGCTGGTTGCTGATAAAATCCTCGTTCATGCCGCTTCCGGTATCCTGGATAAAGAGCACGACATTTCCTTTGGCAATTTTGAGAGAGAGAGTGATTTCTCCGTTGGGGGGCGTTGCATCCTGTGCGTTCTGGATCAGGTGGCCCAGAACACTTCGCAATTGTTCTGAATCAGCTTTAACCATGATTGGCGGCGGATTGCCTTCCAGCCTGGGTAATGGAAGCTGTCGGCTATAATGCCCCAGCAGGCTGGATACAAGGCGGGTCAGGTCCAGTACTTTAGAGTCATTATCGGTTTCTTCCGCTGGTTTGCGAATGTGTTCCACAAGATTGGTCATCTTGCTGACGGCATGCTCTGTGGTTTTGATCATGTCTTCGATAAAAGCGGGGTTGTTCCGGTGTTTCTGGGCGTTGTTCACCAGCAATGACAACTGGGCGATCACGGTTTTCAGATCGTGCACCATGAATGCGGAGGCTTTGCTTACGGCCTCGAACTGCATTGCTCTTGATAGCCGGTTTTGTGCATCCGCTTGCGCGAGCAGGTTACAGGTTTGGCGAGCCACTACTTTGATCAGATCGAAGTTCTCCCAGTTCAGGTCCACCCGGGCGTAGGGGCGGCCTATCATTGCGATACCGTATAATTGGTTGCCCAGATACAGCGGAATGACAAGCCAGGCGTCCGGCGTTTCGGTGATGGCATCCGGGATCTCCAGCAGGTTGTAACTCACCGGGTCTGCCCGGTATTCATCCAGATTCAGGATCCATTCTTTATCCGAAAAAAAACGCACCAGGTCAGAGTCTTCATCAATGACGGTGTGTCTGGGGATAGCGAGGTTGGCGGAATCCTTGAGGGTGTAGGGCCCCTGTTCGCTCTTCAGCCAGATGGCGCCGGCGTTGCTTTCAACCAGGCCTGCAAGAATCCGGATTACCCGTCGGGAAAGAGGTGGCTCATCGCTCAGATCTGACAGTTCTGTGGTCATTTTCAGCCATTCATCTCGATAATCGTACTTGTAATCGAAAAAGTTCTGGCTGATAAGAACCATCAGCCTGGCCCGCAAGCGCCGGGAAAGCACGAGTGTTGTCAGGAACACCAGGGCTACGACTGACAATAATACCTGCAGAGCCTCGCCCCAGTTGCCCCCGAGAATACGAACGTAGTAACCGCTAACTGCAAGAAGAAGCAGGTAAATGCCGGCCAGAACCAGTGTGCCGGCATGAAAGACCGCGGACCGGGAGAGCTGAAAGTCAATGGGTTGTTTGCGGGTGTTGACGACGTTTATGGCAAACAACGGCACCAGTGCTGCGTTTACGAAACCCCTAACGTTCCAGAAGGAATCGGCGATCGCACCAAAGAGCAGCGCATCGGCGTACATGAAAAAATCAAACGCGAATATGGTGGCTGTGCCGATGCAAAGGTATTTTATGCTGGAGCGACCGAATGCGGGGGCGTTACGCCAGATCTGCTCAACCAGGGAGAGGCCCAGAAGTGACAGTGCAATCTGACCTATAAGCTTGGTTTTGCCATTCACCAGTGACAGGCCAAAGAAAAATTCCAGGCTGCCAAGGGTTAGCAAGGCAACAAGCAGGACGACCGTTGCGATTCCAAGGAACTTCTTGATTTGCCCGCTCAGGCGTCCATGCCGGAATGTGTCCCGCAGCATGGCGAACAGAAGGAGAATCCATGCAGTATTACGGAGCAACTCCAGCAGATAACGGGTAAAAAATCCGGGTTGGCCCCAGAGGCTCTGGCTAACGAGGACAGCCGCCCACAGAGTGGTGACGAGTGCCGCCAGGAACAGCGTCCGGTCTATGTCACGCCTTAAATAGCGAGTGCCCACAAGCAACGCAAGTATTGCGAATACTACGGCGGCCGCGCCATGACTTATCACGCTCAGATCTGGAAGCATGTAATCTGCCTATTCCCTGGATAGATGTAGTTTGAGGTTGACGGCCCCTCTGTGCAACCCTGCCGGGCGCCACAACATCAGACCCTCCCGGGCCACCTGTATTTTGGTGGGGTCTCATATGTCGATATTTCTTACAGTTGTGCTCGAGGTTGTCGGTTCTTTGATCGCGCTAGAGAGCGTATCTAGCTGAAAAATAGTAATTTCGTTCGGCATGGTTCGACTATTGCTACACATGGGTACGTAAGACGGACGAAATAACTCCATGACAATGGCGCGAAAACTAAATAAAAGGAACTGGTTATGAATACACCACTAAAGCTTTCTGGTGTTGTTTTACTCACGGGCGCCTTGTACGCCGGCAATGCGGCGGCGCTGCCCACGATTGATCTGGATTACCAGAATGCTACCTATGGTTTCAACTCCGGGACACTGGTGAACACCTCGCCCAGTAAAACCTATAACAACATTAATGCAGGAATGTTCAATTTCACGACCAGCAACCCGACCGGCACGTCACCGATTGCCTGGACCGGCGCGCTGGCAGCGTTTTGTATTGATCTCGATGTATTTCTGGATGAAAGCAACAGAACCTACGAACTGAAAACAGCATCAAGTTACTTTGGCGATGCAAACCTCGTGTCTTCCATCAGCAAGCTTTACACAGGGTATGAAGGTAGTGTGAACGACAAGACTTCGTCGGCTGCGTTCCAGTTGGCCTTGTGGGAAGTAATCTACGAGAAGGGCGGCTCCTATGGAATGACTAACGGTAACTTCACGGCAACCGGTCCTTTCAACGGTTCACGCGCCGCTGCAGATACCATGCTTGCGGGCTTGGCCGGTCAGTCCGAGGGTTATGATATGTACGTTCTGGATGCGGTAACGATTAATGGGGAGAAGGATTCCCAGGATCTACTGCTTTTTAAGCCCAAGCCTCCGGTATCTGTGCCCGAGCCCGGCACTCTGGCGCTTCTGGGGTTAGGTCTGGCGGGGCTTGCAGTACGTCGTAAAAAAGCCTGACACAGTATAGCGGGCCGAGAAAGCCACCCGATGCGGTGGCTTTTTCGTTGGCAGGCGGCGCCGTTACAAAGGCATTTTGTTGTCCCGGTAAAACCGGAATATTTCTTTCAGCGTCGGAATTATTCTGCAGCGGCCGTTCTGCAGCCGTTGTCAGCCACGCCCGATCAGAACACCCAGGGTGTGGCTTTGTCCCTCATTAAGCACGTAATAATCGCTTGCTGCATTGGCAGTTTCGACACACAGCATTGCCCGCCAGGCCGAATCCGGGAAGTCGCTCAGTTTTGCAGCCTTGTCGGGGCCCGGGTTCCAGACAACCGTGGAGTCACTGCCTACCGCTGTAAGCTTGCGGGTGATGCCGGGTGTAACAACAATCAGGGGTTCTCCGGATTCGTAAATCCGGTCTATTTCTCCTTCGAAATAAACAGGGCCACTCTGGGTACAGTACTCCCAGTTTTTCAGGGTATCTATGTAGTGTGTGTAGCCAAGACCCAGGACTCGCGAGCGTTCGATGTCGGCTGTTGGCAAGTAGGTGTGTAGAGCCTGGCTGAAGGCCAGGGGCTCATTACCCAGGTTGGTGGTGGTAAGTGCCAGCCGGCATCCGCGCACGGAAAAATTGAACGTAAGAAGCGCAAGGGCGCGACCGTTCCACACGTCGGCGAAGTCGTCGTTGGCATCCAGAGACAGGCAGATTTCCACCTCATGGGCACTCTCGCTCACATCCTCCAGTTTCCAGAGTGCTGTGCGTGCAAATCCGTGGGCATCCGGTGTTTTAATCCGTTTACGGACTTCTGGCGCGTTGCGGGCCGGGTCGCCAAACCAGGGCCAGCAGATGGGAATGCCGCCGCGTATGGCCCGGCCAGGTTCAAACCGCGCAGAGGGGCTCAGCCAGAGCCAGTCCGGCTCATTCCTGGGAATAAACCGGGTAAGGTGAGCACCCTGCAGGAACAGTCTGGCTTCGAACAGCGGGTGATGTACTTCCAGCGCCTCCAGTTGCCCGATAGTTGTCCAGCGAGTAAAAGACCACTGCCCGGGCGAGAGAAATAACGGCGGTTTGTTGCTGCTTTCAGACATAATCAGGTTCTGGGCTCAGGTGAATCCGCTTTCATTGTTAGAGTAAATTAAAAGTGCACCGGGGGCGACATCTGCTCCGGAATAATGTGTTTTGGTGCGCGTGCGCGGATTTGCCGTTGTAGTCCGCAAACCCTTTTGCTACTATTCGCGCCGCTTTCAGGGATTATATACTGAAACGTCGTTATGGTGGCTCCATTGGTGCCTCCGCAACATGAAACCGCGAACCCGGTCAGGCCCGGAAGGGAGCAGCCGCAGTGGTGGAATTGTGTGCCGGAGTGTCGCTGGTGGGGCCACCCCCAGTTCTTGCTTAGTCCCCCGTCACGTCTTGTCAACTTTTCTGTTTCCGCTTCTTACAACACCCTGTCCATGCTAAAGTTGCAGGCGTTTTTCTCAGCATTTGGCGGATCATGAGCTATCAGGTACTTGCCCGTAAATGGCGCCCTCGCACCTTTGAAGATATGGTGGGGCAGGAACACGTTCTCCAGGCGTTGATTCACGCACTGGAAAACCAGCGCCTGCACCATGCCTACCTGTTTACCGGCACCCGGGGCGTGGGTAAAACCACCATCGGGCGGCTGCTGGCCCGTTGCCTTAACTGCGAAACCGGCGTTACGCCACGCCCCTGTGGTACCTGCTCCAGTTGCCTGGAAATCCAGGAGGGCCGGTTTGTTGACCTGATTGAAATTGATGCCGCATCCCGCACCGGTGTGGATGACATGCGGGAGCTTACGGACAACGTGCAGTACGCGCCCAGCCGTGGGCGCTACAAGGTGTACCTCATCGACGAGGTGCACATGCTTACCAACCAGTCGTTTAATGCGTTTCTCAAGACACTCGAGGAACCGCCCGAACATGTGAAGTTCCTGCTGGCAACCACCGATCCCCAGAAGCTGCCGGTAACCGTTCTCTCACGCTGTCTGCAGTTCAACCTGAAGCGCATGACACCGGAACACATTGCCGGCCACCTCACGAACGTTCTGACCGCCGAGCAGATACCCTTTGAAGAACCCGCGCTCTGGCTGCTGGCCCGCGCCGCCGATGGCAGTATGCGTGATGCCCTCAGCCTTACGGATCAGGCCATTGCGTTTGGTAACCAGAAGCTGGCGGCCAGTGATGTCAGCAGCATGCTGGGTACCATTGATCAGCGGGATATCGAGCGCATTGTGAATACACTGGTAGACCGTGATGGCCCGGGCTTGCTGGCGGAAATCTGCCGCATCTCGGATTTCGCGCCGGATTACAGCATTATACTCGCGGATCTGTTGTCACTGTTCCACCGTGTGACCATGGAACAGGTGGTACCGGGAAGCGCCGATAACGCCCTTGGCGATGCTGCGCAGGTGCAGTCCCTGGCCCGCAAACTCAGTGCAGAGGATGCCCAGTTGTTCTATCAGGCGGCTCTTATGGGCCGCAAAGATCTCGCTATTACCCCTGATGCCCGCATGGGCTTTGAGATGACGCTACTCCGTATGCTGGCGTTTCGCCCTGGCTCGGGTCGTCGCGCACCGCCGCCGGCGGCAAGCACCAGATGCGCCGCGGAAGGAGAATCCAGGGACGAGCCTGAGCCGGAACCCGCGCCCGGGCCTGAACCCGAACTGGTTGCGACTGAACCTGAGCCTGCCCCCCCGGAAACCCCGGAAACTCCCGGAACCCCGGAAACCCGGGATGCCCCGGATGTCTCCGATGCCCCGACTCCAATTGCAGAGGGGGAATTTGTCTGGGAGCGGGATTTTCGCAATCTTGACATTGTGGGCATGCCGGGCAATCTGGCCAGCCACGGCGCCATGTCCCGGGATGGGGATACGATTACCCTGGTAATCGATGAAGGTCACGCCCGGTTGCTGAACGCCCGGCATGAAGAAAAAATACTGGCCGCCTTGAGAAATCACTTCGGCGACGCCATTCAGATAAAGATAGAGCAGGGTAACCCTGGCCCCAATACGCCCGCTGCCTATGAGGAGCGTTTACGCAAAGCCCGGCAGAGTGCAGCGGTAGAATCCATTCACAATGACCCGCTGGTGAAAACCATTGTGGAACGGTTTGAGGCCAGGGTAGTCGAAGACAGTATACGGCCGACAGAGACAGGCAGGAGTTAAAGTATGATGAATAATATGGGCGACCTGATGAAAAAAGCCCAGAAAATGCAGGAAGAAATGCAGAAAGCCCAGGAAGAAGCAGCAAAAGCCGAGATTACCGGTGAAGCGGGTGCCGGCCTGGTGAAAGTTACCATGAACGGCCGCCATGATGTGCGCAGGGTAGAGATTGATCCTTCACTGATGTCTGAAGAGAAGGATGTTCTGGAAGATCTGCTGGCTGCAGCCATTAATGATGCGGTGCGCCGTGTGGAAGCCAACCAGAAAGATGCCATGTCTGGCATGATGTCCGGCATGGGTATGCCACCCGGCTTCAAGATGCCGTTTTAACCCACTTTCACGATTTCCTGAACTGCAGTCCGAGGATGTTAAATGGCCTTCAGCCCTCTGGTTGATGAACTTGTTGAATCGCTCCGCTGTTTGCCCGGAGTCGGTCAGAAAACGGCCCAGCGGATGGCGTTTCATTTGCTTGAGCGCGCCCGGTCCGGAGGAGTCCGGCTTTCTGATGCTTTGAGCAATGCCATGGAGGGGGTTCGCCGCTGCGAGAGTTGCCAGAATTTTTCAGATACCGAAGTATGCGGGATTTGTGACAACCCGGCCCGGAGCAACGGCACTCTGTGCGTGGTGGAAAGCCCTTCAGACCTGCTGGCCATCGAGCAGGCGGGGGATTACAAAGGCAGTTATTTCGTGTTGATGGGGCATCTGTCGCCCATCGACGGCGTGGGCCCGGAGGAAATCGGTATTGAACGGCTTCTGCGCCGGGTAGGCGAAGACGGCGTTACCGAGCTGATTCTTGCAACCAATCCTACCGTTGAAGGTGAGGCAACCGCCCACTACATTTCCGACCGGCTTGACGGGTCAGGCATTCTCATCACACGGCTTGCTCACGGTATACCCGTTGGTGGCGAGCTTGGCTACGTTGACGGTTTTACCCTCACCCACGCGTTTCGCGGCAGAAAACCTCTGCTGGATTGATTGCGTATCAGCGCCTTGACGGCGTTTTTAACCGGCTGTTTCTATGACACTTTCCATATCCGCTATTCGCGTTCCTCCGGCGCCTGACACCATTGACTGGATTACAACAGCACAAGCGCTTGATGCATGGCTGGACAGCGCGCCGGGCCACCCACTGGTGCTGGATACGGAATTCGAGAGAGTAAATACCTTCTACCCCATCCCCGGGCTGGTTCAGCTGGGTCTTGGCGACCACTTTTGCCTTGTTGATCCGGACGTTGCAGAGCATTCCTCCCGCTTTCGTGAAGTCATCGCAGTCCCTGCTGTAACCAAATTGCTCTATGCCATGAGCGAGGATCTTGAGCTGTTTCGGGACTGGCTGGGGATCAACCCCAAGGGCGTTGTGGACCTGCAGATTGGCGCAGCTATGGCGGGCGCCGGCTTTTCCCTGGGGTATGCACGATTCGTTGAAACCCTGTTTGGTGAAACCCTGGATAAATCCGTCACCCGCTCCGACTGGATTTCCCGGCCTTTGAGTGAAGCCCAGCAACGCTATGCTGTGGAGGACATACGTTTTCTGGCGCCCATGTATGAATGGATTTCTGCACGTCTTCAGGAACGGGGCCTTGAGTCTGCACTCGTGGAGGAGTCTGCACGCTTTGCAGATGAACTTGCAGGGCAGGACGACCCGGATAATCATTATCTGCGCCTGCGCGGCGGCTGGGCGTTGAGCCCGCAGCAGCAGGCCGTGCTCCGGGAACTGGTTGTTTGGCGGGAACAGGAAAGCCGCAGGCGTGACCGCCCCCGGGGCAGGGTTCTGGCGGACGCTCTGCTTATTGCCATTGCAGAACGGCTGCCCGGGACGATCAGTGAACTGTCCAATATCCAGGGTGTTCCTGCAGCCGTGGTCCGCCGCTATGGAGAGGCCCTGTTGGAACTTGTCGAACACGGGCGTAACCTTGATACTTCTAACCTTGGTACATCGGGTGTTCAGCTCATCGCGCCACCGCTTACCCGGGATCAGCAAGTGGTTCTCAAAAACCTCAAGCGCATTCTCAGGAAAGTAGCGGAGGCTGTTGATATTCCAATGGAACTGCTTGCACCTCGAAAACGGCTTGAGAAGGTTGTGCAGGACAGAACCTTTGCTGGTAGCCCGTTTTTCCAGGGCTGGCGTGCAAGAATTTTTGCTCCGGTTGTGAACGATATTGAGGAATGCCTGAAGTCATGAAAGACCGCGAGTTTGTATCTGTTTTCCGAAGCAGCAAGAAAAGCGACACCTATATTTACGTGCGTCGCGGGCAGAAATGGGACGATCTGCCGGAAAGCCTCAGAGGTATTTTCGGTAACCCGGTACATGCCATGGATCTGGTAATGACGCCGGACCGCAAACTTGCGCGAACCACCGGTGAGCAGGTTCTGACGGCCATCGCCGACAAAGACTTCTTTTTGCAGATGCCGGAAGAGCCCGATGCTTACGTGGTCGATTTCCGGAAAAAACCGGGGATGAAAAGCTCGTGATTGCGCAAATCCCGTTCTGGCAGCGCAAGCGTCTGAGCGAGATGACCCCTTCGGAATGGGAATCCCTGTGCGACGGTTGTGGCAAATGCTGCCTGAACAAGCTTGAGGACGAAGACACCGGAGAGGTATATCACACGGACCTGGTATGCCGTTATATGGACGAAGAGACCTGTCAATGCACGGTTTACGCTGATCGCCTGAGCAAGGTGCCTGGCTGCACGGTGCTGACACCGGGCACTGTGAACGATTACCATTGGCTGCCTTATACCTGTGCTTACCGCACGCTCGCCGAGAACCGACCCCTTGCAGACTGGCACCCACTGCGTAGTGGCGACCCGGATTCAGTGCATGAGGCAGGCGTTTCCATACGCCACAAAGTAATCTCGGAGGCCGGGGTGCCGGAAGATGACTGGGAAGAACACATCATTCACTGGATTCTGTAATGATCGATACTGACGCACAAACTGCTTACGGCATCTTCTGGGCCGCTTACGCTATCGCTTTTGTCGTGTTTTTTTACATGATGAAAAAGCTCTTCCGGTTTTTACCGGTGTATGGCTTTCGTACTCTGCTGCTGGCGGCGCTGGTTGCACTGCTGCTGACGCCTGTCGAGTCGCCCGAGCAGGCGGGTTGGTGGATACCGGCCTGGCTCTTTGGCGGTTACGAACTCATCCTCGGCGATGCAGACGCTGCCGGCAGGGCTCTGTTTAATCTGGCCATTGGTGGCCTCGTTATGCTGCTTGTCTGGATTCTGGATCTGGTTCGCTATCGCCTGTCCCGACGCTGATACCAACAACCTGTTTTCCGAGACCAACATGCCAGGAATTTTCACGCTGATTATGTTTGCTGCCCTGTGGCTGCCCGGAATGCTTTCGGCCCAGGAAGCTGAAACACTGATTCTGCCGGAACAGCCGGATGTCCGGATTATTGTAGATATCTCCGGCTCCATGAAGGAAACCGATCCGAATGACCTGCGGCAACCGGCCGTCAGGCTTCTTGCCCGGGTTTTACCGGAAGGCAGCACCGCAGGCGTGTGGACGTTTGGCCAGTACGTAAACATGCTCGTACCCCACGGGGAGGTAACCGAACCATGGCGCAAAACGGCGGTTGATGGTTCCCGGCAGATTAACTCAGTGGCGTTGCGCACCAATCTCGGTAAAGCCATTGAAGTGGCGAGTGATGATTATGTCACGGGTGGTTCACTTGAGAACACACACTTTATTCTGCTGACCGACGGTAAAGTCGATATCTCGGACAACCCGGAGGTGAACCGGGCGGAAGAAAAACGCATTCTCAGCGAGGTGTTGCAAAGCCTGGTCGGCAGGGGCGCCACTTTTCATCCGGTAGCGCTTTCTGACCAGGCTGACGCCGGATTTCTGAAAACCCTTGCGGAACAATCCGGGGGCAGCTTCCGGATTGCCGATACCGCAGACTCTCTCAACCTGGCGTTTCTGGACGCATTGAACACTGCCGCGCCCCAGGAACAGATACCGATTGAGGGCAATGCGTTCACCGTTGACGGCGGCGTAAAGGAATTCACCGCTCTCATTTTCCGCGAAAAAAATAGCGGGTCTGGTGAAGCGGCTGCCCTGGAGCTGATCCGGCCCGATGGAGAAACACTGTCGCAATCCGCGCAGCCAGACAATGTTCGCTGGGCAAGCGAAGCCGCCTATGATCTGGTCACCATTACCGAACCCCTTGCAGGGGAATGGCGTGTTAAAGGTGAGTTGGGTGAGGGCAGCCGGGTTACGGTTGTCAGTGATCTGCGAATGGTAGTAAGTCCTGTACCGGCAACCTTTACCGCAGAAGCTCCTGTTGATGTTCGGGTCGCTTTTTTTGAAGAAGCGGAAAAGGTGACCAATCCCGAATTCCTCAACGTATTACGGGTCAGGCTTATCCTGACTTCGGAAGACGGGCGCAGTGGCAGCAAGCTGCTTTCGGGTGATCAGCCACCTGCTGACGGTGAGTACACGGATACCATCAGCAAGCTCCCGGCTGAGGGGCTTTACCGGTTGGATATAGTTGCCGATGGCAAAACCTTTGCCCGGAAGTTCAGCGCAACCACCGAGTTCAGGATGCCCGAGGGCATGGTTGCACCCAGCGTAGAGCCACCCATTGATATTAATCTGGCTGAGAACGCAGAGCCACAGCAAACGGCTTCTGAACCACAAACGGCGGTTGAACCGGAAAACCTCCCTGAAACCAGGCCTGAGGAGGTATCTGCAAAGCCTTTAGCCGATGAGGAACCTGTAGTCAAAGAAAAGCCTTTAGCCAGAGAAAAGCCGTCAGGTGACAGCGAAGCTCCTGCCGGGCCCGAGCCTGAACAGGCTGTGGAAGAGTCCGCCGGCCTGCCTTTTCCGCTCTGGATGATCGGAACAGGTGCGGGAGCCATTGTGATTCTGGCGCTCTTCGCCTTTTTGCTGATGCGAAAACGCAGCAAAAAAGAGCCGGAGAACAATAGTGCTGGAGAGGAATCGGAAAATCTTGAGGAATTGCAGCAGGAAATGGCAGATATTGAGGCAGAAATGCCGGTGCTGATGCCTGAAGATCCGGAGCCAGAGCAAGAACCTGAACCGGTGCTGCAGGCAGAGCCGGAACAGGTACCGGAAGAGCCAGAGGAAGAGGAGATACCGGTTGCCGACTCGATTGTTGAACCGGAGGAAACCATTCCGGAGCTGACAGAGCCTGCGGAAGAAACCGATGAAGAAGAGTTCGGTCTGGACGATTTCGACCTGTCCGAATTCGATGATTTACCCGATTTTGATTTGCCCGATGACGAGGATCCCTTCGATAAACGGGAGCCGGATACCAGGCCGGACAACGAACGGAAAAGTAACCAACAGGAACGAGACACATGAAGTTTACCGGTACCGATAAATACGTAGCCACCGATGACCTGCAAATGGCCGTAAATGCGGCCATTACGCTGCAACGCCCACTGCTGATCAAAGGCGAGCCCGGCACCGGCAAAACCTTGCTGGCGGAAGAAATGGCGAGTGCCCTGGGTATGCGGCTGATTCAGTGGCACATCAAATCCACCACCAAGGCTCAGCAGGGCCTTTATGAATATGATGCGGTTTCCCGTTTGCGTGATTCCCAGCTGGGTGATGAGAAGGTCAAGGACATCAGTAATTACATTGTTAAAGGCAAGCTCTGGGAAGCATTTGACGCCGACGAACAGGTTGTGCTGCTGATCGATGAAATCGACAAGGCCGACATTGAATTCCCCAACGATCTGCTGTTGGAGCTGGATCGCATGGAATTCTTTGTCTATGAAACCCAGCAGTTCGTTAAGGCCAAAAAACGTCCGATTGTTGTTATTACCAGTAACAATGAAAAAGAACTCCCGGATGCCTTCTTGCGCCGTTGCTTCTTCCATTACATCAGCTTCCCGGACCACAGCACGATGCAGAGCATTGTGGACGTGCATTTCCCGGGTATTCAGCAGCAGGTGGTTCGGGATGCTCTGGAAGTGTTCTTTGATGTGCGCAAGGTGCCGGGGCTGAAGAAAAAGCCTTCAACCTCTGAGCTGATAGACTGGCTGAAACTGCTGATGGCGGACGAACTCTCCGCAAAAATGCTGCAGGAAAAAGACCACAGCTCGGCCCTGCCGCCCCTGTATGGCGCTCTGGTGAAAAACGAGCAGGATGTGCACCTGCTGCAGAAGCTGGCGTTTATGGCCCGCCGTCGCGGCTGAAATTCGGCAAGAGTGCGGTTTTATGTTGATTGATTTTTTTCTCGAAGTGCGGCGGGCCAAAGTGCCTGCCAGCCTGCGCGAATTCCTCGATCTGCTGGAAGCGCTGCAACAGCGGCTGGCGTTTGCAGATATGGAAGAGTTCTATTACCTGGCCCGGTTGTGTCTGGTAAAGGACGAGCGCCATTTCGACAAATTTGACCGGGCGTTCAAGGCCTATTTCGAAGGCATTGAACACCTGGACGAGTTGCTGGAAGCGCTGATTCCCGACGACTGGCTCAGGGCCGAATTCGAGAAGCATCTGACTGAAGAAGAAAAGGCCAGGATAGAATCTCTTGGAGGCCTTGAAGAGCTGATTGAAACCTTCAGGAAGCGCATGGAAGAGCAGCAGGAACGCCATGCCGGCGGCAACAAATGGATTGGTACCGGTGGCACCTCACCCTTCGGGGCAGATGGTTACAACCCGGAAGGTTTTCGTATCGGCCAGAAGAAAGGCCGGCACGGGCGGGCGGTAAAAGTCTGGGAGAAGCGGGAATTCAGGGATCTGGATGACAGCGTCACCCTGGGTATCCGCAACATCAAGGTGGCACTGCGCCGTTTGCGCAAGTTTGCACGCCAGGGCGCCGCAGACAAGCTGGACCTGGACGACACCATTCGCTCAACCGCCCGTAACGCCGGCTATCTGGACCTGAAAATGGTTCCGGAGCGCCACAATGCCGTCAAGGTGTTGATCTTCTTTGACGTGGGCGGCTCCATGGATCCCCATGTACGCGTGTGTGAAGAGCTGTTTTCGGCTGCACGCCTTGAATTCAAGCACATGGAGTACTTCTACTTTCATAATTTTATTTATGAGAGTGTGTGGAAAAACAACATCCGGCGCATGAATGAAACCACCGATACCTGGGATATCCTCCACAAGTACTCTCCGGACTACAAAGTGATCTTCGTGGGCGATGCCACCATGGCGCCTTACGAGATTTCGCACCCGGGGGGTTCCATTGAGCACTGGAACGAAGAAGCCGGCGCCACCTGGTTTCAGCGTATCACCGAGCATTTCCGCAAGGTTGTCTGGATAAACCCGCTACCGGAAAATTACTGGGGCAAAGGCGGCTCTCTGGGCATGACCCGTCAACTTGTGAACGATCACATGTACCCCTTAACGGTAGAAGGCCTGGAATCGGCCATGAAGTATCTGAGCAAATAAAAAAAGCCGATGCGGTTGAGACATCGGCAAAGCTCGGCGTATCAAGCGGGGAGGGGTCTGACGCATCCCCGCCTGCGTTTATTTGCAAATAGAGGGCCAGAAACAGAAATGCCAGCGAACTGAATGATTTGCCGGTATGTCTGCTCCTTGCGTGGATTCCGAGACTCTATCCCGGACTGCCGGAATCCTGTTCCCGTCAAAATAATCGACACTTTTATCGGTCATCTCTTCAACCCGGACGCGATTTCGGGTTTCCGATTTGGTGATCTGTATACCGTTCTTGCCAGTTACCAAGTGTTACTCTTTCTGCCAGATTGTTACAGAGAAGGCAGGAGCAGGACGCTTATGTTGGGCCCCGAAAAAACAAAAAAGAGCCACGGCAGAGAACGAAAACAACTCTCCCGGCGGCTTTGGGCAGGCGCTGGTGCCTGGCTGGCCGTGGCGATTCTGATCATGTCCATACCCGCTGCGGCATCGCCTCTTGATGAGGAGATTACTGCCCTGCAGGCCGAGGTCTTCGCCCATGCAAACGCAGTCCTTGCACTTGAACAAAAGGTCCTTCATCCGGTTGATACGCGCCTGGCAGTTTTCCTGACACTGGCCAGCCGGGGCGGGATTGAGCTGGATTCGGTAGAACTGTTTGTTGATGGCAAACCGGTTGCCTCCCACCTGTACAACCCACGTGAAAGCGGCGCATTGGAGCAGGGTGGCGTGCAGCAGTTGTTCACTGGCAATCTGGCCAATGGCACCCATGAGCTGAAAACCGTGATTACAGGCCGTGCAGCCAATGATCGGTTTGTGCGCCGGGAATCCACCCACCGTTTCCAGAAACGGCCCGGCGTTTTGCGCCTACAGATGGCCCTTGAAGCCAGGGCGCCCGACTACGAACCCCGCGTTGCCTTTGTTGAGTGGAAGTAACCGGTGATGGGGCAGTTGCTACTGAATCGTGCTGCGCTTGCCGTTATCTCCCTGGTGGCGTCGGCTCTGATGGCAACCATTACATACGCAGACGCACCGGCGCCGAACGCACTCAGGGCCGGCCTTGAACAGTTTGCTCTCGCGGCTTCGGGCTGGAATACCAGTGGTACCGGCGTTCTCGGGCAACGGCGTAAGCCGCGGCAGCAGGCACTGTATGAAGAAGCCGAGTCTGCCCGCACGGGTGGGGATTTCGAGCAGGCGGGCAAGGTGCTCGCCGGCATGGATGAGGGTTACTGGTCGGCGTTTGGTTACCTTAATCTTTCCAGTGCTTATGCGCGCAATGATCTGAACCCCTCCCGGGCGCTGGTTGCTCTCAGGGTGGCCCTGGCCATGGCGGAGAAAGATCCCCACAGCCGGCGCAAGACAGCCCTGCGCAGCCGCATTCTCCTGCGAGCCGGGTACCTCGCCTATACAAACTCGGAATATGAGAAAGCCATAGGGTTTCTGGAAAAAATACCACTGGATAGCCATAAAACCCCACAGGCACTTTACTTTCATGGTCTTGCCTTGTCGCAACAAGGTAACCACCGTGCGGCGATGCAGAGCTGGCACCGGGCAAAAAAATACCCTCTTGCCTACCCTGGCGTCGCAGAGTCCTGGCTGGGCATGGGGCGCGGTTACGATCTTTCCGGCTATCTCGGGCAGGCGGGTGAGGCCTACCTTGCCGCGAACGGCGCCTACGAAAGTGAACGGGTTACTCTGCGCAAGCTCGCAAGCCAGATTGAAGAGCAGGGTGCCTACAAGGCGCTGGTGCTGAACTCACAAGGCCCCGGTAACCGCAGCGCTGACTGGTTTCTGGCGGATAGCCGTACCCTTTCCCAGCCCCGTACCGCCTATCTGCTCCAGTTTATGGAAAAACCAGCCGGGCAGAAAGCTGTAGACCGGGTGGCCGATTTGTCGCAGATGGCGGTTACACTCGAGCGTAATATTGCAGACCTTGATGTTTTTATTGCCGCGATATCCGGTCAACTTGAATTGCCCGCAATGACTCAACCGGCGGCAGAAGCCGAAACGCTGAAGGCGGGTATCGCGGTGCTGGAGGCTCGCCTGTCCGGGCTTCGCGAGCGCGCAAGCGGGAAAGCCATGATTCCGGATCAGCGCCTGCAGCTCGGTGCGATGAAAACCACCCTGTCGGATCTGCAACAGCAGCTTGACCGACTTCCGGCCAGAGTGACCGGTCGCAAAGGACGGCTTGAGCAGTTGCTGGCCCGGGCTCGCCAGTTGCGGCAGAAATCAAAGGTACATCTTGAATCTGTTGCTGCGCTTCAGATTCAGGCGGAAGATGCGCTCGATAGCCTGGCTCTGGAGTTTTTGGCCGGCCAGGACCGGAGAATGGTATTCGCGCTCGATAAAACCGAACAGCAGATTGCGCATCTGTACGAGTATCTGGCTTTGCAGGGGCTGGATTCCGGGGAGCACGGGAAATGAATCCTGTGCGTATTCTCCCTTTGACTCTCTGTTTATTTGCCGGTTTATCCCATGGCCAGGAATCGTTTCGTGTGGAGCTGGGCAAGGATGGCGAAACCATCGCCGACATGCGCCCGGTATTTCTTGAGTTTGAATCCAGGCCCCTTCCGGCCATTTCGCCAGCTGAGGTGGCAAGGCGTTATCAACACTTGTTCAGCACTACCGACGAACCCGCTGTGCGTGTGGATGCGTTAAACCGCCTGACGAACATTCGCGATCGTTCCGGCGAAGACATAGGTTTCACTCCGGCGCAGGAAGCGGCCGTTTACCGGCAGGCCATTGAAAGTTATGAATCCATCCTTCAGAGCGGAGCTTTCGGAGGGCGGCTGGATGAGCTTCTGTATCAGATGGCAAAGGCCCATGCGTTCACGGGTCAGAACCAGGCTTCTGTGAAGCGCCTGGAGCAACTGGTGGGGTTATATCCGGATTCACCACTGGTTCCTGAGGCGAGATTCCGGATTGCGGAATCGGCGTTTGCAGCCGGTAACTATGTTGAAGCTGAAGCCGGCTACAGGGCGCTGGTTGACGGCAGTGCCAGCGCCGGAGAACTCGAAAACAAGGCACGTTACATGCTGGGTTGGTCGCTGTTCAAGCAGGGGCCGCACGCGTGGGAGCGAGCCGGGCGCCGGTTTGTGGCGGTGCTTGATGCGGCATTGCCTGCCGGTGACAGCCTTGATGCTGTTGCTGAATCCAGCGTTGACAGCATCGACGATACGCTCCGGGTTCTGGCTCTGATCGCCAGCCGCAGGAAAGGGGCAGAAACCCTGCTCGAGTGGCTGGAGCCAGAACCCATGCGCTCCTGGACACCTCTGGTGTTTGACCGCCTTGCCGATCTTTACGCAGTTCAGGGTGACACCGAGGCCAGTGTCGCTACCAATCGGGCATTTGTTGCATGGTTTCCATCTCATCCACTGCGGGCCGGTTTTATGGCGCAGGTTGTGGATGTGTGGAAGCGGGCAGGTAATCCTGTAAAAGCCCGGGCGGCCATGGCCGATTATGTGGCCCTGTTTGACAATGCAAACGATTACGCGGGCCTGAAATCTGATTATCGCCAGAAATGGGCGAAATTCAGCCGCTTTCTTGCAGACCACCATTACGCAGAAGGCGCCGCTGACGGGGGTAGTTCCCATAGTCATTACCGGGCCGCAGCCGAATATTATGAAGGCCTCGCCAGGCGCAGCGCCGGCGCAGACAGCAACGATGGTGTAAACGGCAGCGCAGGCGAATTGTTCCGCCTTGCCGGTGACGCCTGGTTGCAGGCGAAGGGTTATGTATCTGCACTTGCAAACTTCCGGTTGGCCGCCTACGAGGTTCCGGGTTACGGGCAGGGCGCAGATTCCGGGTGGGCGGCGGTTGCATTGCTCAGAAGCGGTGTGAAGGGTGAGTTGGCTGCATCCGGTTTCGCGCCCGGCCTCGAAGAGCTCTCAGCGGAAGCCGACAGATTTACCGCACAATATGGTTCTGATGCCCGGGCGCCGGGGTTACTCGCTGACCTCGCGTCCCGCTGGCTTGAAACCGGCCGTAATGACGACCTGGCCCGGAAGTATGCCGCACTGGCGGTTACTCACGAACTGGCAACACCGGAAACACGCTATGCAGGCTGGGTTGTAACGGCTCGGGTGCGCCAGAATACAGCGGAATACGGCCTTGCAGAAAGGGCCTGGCGTGAGGCTCTGAGGCTGGCATCCGGTGACTCTGCGAGCAGGGCAATGGGCCAGGATGCACCGGGCCTGCGCCAGCAGCTGGCCACGACGATCTACCGTCAGGGTGAGCAGGCCGCGGCCGAAGGCAATGTGAATGTAGCTGTCGCGCACTTCCAGCGAATTGAAACTGCACTGCCAGGCTCGGAAATCGCCATCAAAGGCCGTTTTGATGCGGCGAATACCTTGCTCAGAGCTTCACACTGGCAGCCGGCGATCAATGAACTTAACCGTTTTCGTGTCGATTACCCCGGCCATGCTCTGGCTGCGGATATCAGTGAAAAACTGGTCCTGGCCTACACCTCATCAGATCAGCCTGCACGGGCAGCGGGTGAACTGCTGAATATGGCGGGCCGGCACAGCCAGGAGGCGTCTTCTCTCCTGGCGGATGCATGGGTGTACCGTCTTCAGGCTGCAGAGCTTTTTCACGTTGCCGGCCACACCAGGCAGCGCAACGCACTCTATAACGATTACCTGGCTCGCAAGCCTGCGGCGCGGGACGCCGATGAACATATAACACTTCAGACCATGCGCCAGCGGTTGATTGAAACCCAAAGCGGGCCCATGCAGCGACGGGCCGAGTTGGTGACAGCAGAGCTGGAAAGCCATTGGCATTCGGAGCAAACACTGCGGTGGTCTGCGCAAGCCGCCCTGACTCTGGGTGCTGGTGCGGCTGCAGAATTTGCCGGCATTGAACTGGGCGAGCCATTGGAAACCTCCCTGGAGCGCAAACAGGTCGCCATGAATAAAGCGCAGGCTTTTTTCCGCAATGCAGAGTCTTTGGGCGGCAGCGCCGTACTGCCGGAAACCCTGTTCCGTCGCGCCGAGCTGCACCGGATTATGGCCCGAGACCTCATGGCCTCTGCGGCCCCGGAAGAATTGAACGAACTGGAACAGATGCAATACCGAATGTTGCTCGAGGAGGAAGCCTACCCGTTTGAAGAGCGTGCAATAGCTTTGCATTCCCAAAACCATGAGCGTATTTCCGCCGGGGGGTTCAACGCCTGGATAGAGAAAAGCCTGGAGGTCCTGGCTGAGTTATACCCGGGCCGGTACCGCCGCCCGGTGCGCTGGATGAGTGTGGTTGTTGAGGAGGAGAGCGATGATGCCTGAACGGAATCCGGTTTCGTCCCTGCCGGCTGCTTGTTTTATTCCCGGGTTGATGGCCGCGAGCCTGTTCCTGTTCGGGTGCGCGGCGAAACCGGCCGGGTCGCCGGGGGATTCGCTGCAACAGACGCCGGCCCCGGAACAGGCGCTTGTGTATTCCCGGCAGGGTGCTGCAGCATACGAGCAAGGCAACACAGCCGCCGCGATCGAAGCCTGGGAAAAAGCAGTTGAGCTGAACCCGGGCGATGCAGCCGTGTGTAACAACCTTGCGCTTTTGCTCAAGCAGCGCAAGCGCTTCAATACGGCTGCCTCCGTGCTCCAGGCCTGCCTTCAGAGTTCACGGGAGGTGCCTGAACTGCACTACAATTTTGCAGTGATTTCCGAACTGTATCTGTTGGATCTCCAGCAGGCTCTTGATCACTATCAACGCTATCAGTCGCTTTCGCCCGGCGAGGATAAACAGGTATCAGGGTGGATTGCCGATCTGGAAAGGAGGCTGGAGTAAATGATCAGA